>Ga0187817_10000902_pt1 | contig 13661 bp, 11 predicted proteins | sample NC_wetland_sal_i_17_FD_132431 | JGI IMG/M metagenome (GOLD analysis project Ga0187817, IMG submission 132431) | Wetland sediment microbial communities from Neuse River Estuary, North Carolina, USA - SO4_2 | ecosystem: Environmental > Aquatic > Freshwater > Wetlands > Sediment | place: USA...
CATAGGAAAACCTTTGCTACGGCTCAGGTCTTCGGTTAGGAAGGGAGCGAGGGTGGCCGATGACTCATTGGTAGCACTTTGGATTCGCAGAGGCAAGGGAACGCAGCACAGCGGTAGTTAATAGAAGGAGCCACGGCCACGGTTGGCCGGATCTGAAGTTCGGCCACTGCGCAAGAAACGAAGCGAGGCGAGACTGTACGGTCGAGATCCTTCGCTTCGCTCGGGATAACAGCTGTCTCAAAAGGTTTTGACGGCGATTCGCTGCGGATGCGGTCCTACTGGGATTAATGTGAGCAGGGAATCCGTGCGCGTCCGGACGACGGCGAGGTCATCGGAACCTTCATCCACAATCAGCAACATCGGCGGCTTTGCTCCCGGTTCCGTCGGCGAGAAACGCATATGCGATGGATTAGCGCCAACGGTGATAGGCCGGCCCAGAATGCGCCGATTATAAATATCCACGGGGATAATTCGAGCGGCGACGCGATCGGCGACGTACATCTCCGACTCGTCGGGCGTGATGATTGCACTGGCTGGTGCGGAGCCCAGCAGCATGGAATCACCCATCTCGTGAGTCCAGGTATTGACGGCCTGCAAACCATGTGCGTCGGGAGAGATGACGTACAACTCGCCGCCATCGGGTTTAAGAAGCATTTGCGTCGGCGTTCCCGCCAACTCCAAATCGGTGAGCAAGACGGCACGCGCTAGATCGACGACGGAGAGCCGGTTTTGCGTGCGGCTGATGGCGAACGCCAGCGCGCTATCCGGGGTGATGGCCACTTCGTCGGGCTGCGGAATTATCGGGATGGAGTTAAGAAGCTGTAGTGTGCGCGTGTCGTGAATGGAGAGCATGCCGGCGCGTCGATTGACGACCACGATATTTTTGCCGTCGGGAGTCAATCGAGCCTGCACCGGCTCGGGGTTGGTGTGCGCACGGCCATAGACTTGCCGCGAAACGGTGTCGACAGCCACGAGTTGGTCCGAGCCAGAGGCCGTGGTGTAGACGCGGTTCCCGTCCGGGGAAAAATCCAGAGAATACGGCGCGGGGCCGACCGAGATGCGATTGATGTGATCAGTGGGCGTGTCCAAGACGAAGACATATCCGCCCGCGGTGGAAACGCCCCAAATTTCGTCGCGGGTAGAGTGCTCGCGCAGATCGGAAATCGTGGGCCCAACTGGGATTCTCTCGATCGCTTGCAGTCTTGCCAGATCAATCACCGTCAGCGAGCCATCTGCCGTCGAAACGTAGGCATCCATGTGCAAATTCGGACCCAGGAATGATGGCCGGTGCTCGCGCAACAGAATCACCGTTGCGGAGATGAGCAGAATGGTTAGCGCGAAATACAGGCGGAGATTTCGGGCGCGGGCCATGGAATGAAATGAGGATAGCAGATATCAGTGAGGGGATATCAGAACCCGGACGCAAACAGCGATCGGTGATTGGAAATTGCGAGAGATGATCAAAACGGGTGCGTGTCTAGAGAGGAAGCCATAGAAACCTTAATTGATTCGGCGCTGAAGTACTTGAGCGATTTGTTGGACTTCGTGAACCAGGGAGGCGAATTCGTTCGGAAGAATGGATTGGATTCCGTCGGACAACGCCTTCTCTGGCTCATGGTGCACTTCTACCAGCAACCCGTCCGCGCCTACCGCGACGGCCGCGCGCGATAAGGGAAGAACCTTGTGGCGTTTGCCGGTGCCGTGGCTGGGATCGACCAAAATCGGCAGATGGCTCCGTTTTTTCACCGCGGGCACGACCGCCAAATCCAGCGTGTTGCGTGAAAAATCAGAGAATGTGCGTACGCCCCGTTCGCAGAGCATCACGTTGTAGTTTCCTTCGGACAGGATGTATTCGGCAGCCATGAGAAATTCGTCGAGAGTGGCGGACATTCCGCGTTTCAGCAGGACGGGCTTCTTGGCCCGCCCGGCACGTTTCAGCAGAGAGAAATTCTGCATGTTGCGCGCACCAATCTGGATGACGTCGGCGTATTCCTCGACAAGGTCGAGCGATTCATTGTCGATAGCTTCCGTGACGATGCCGAACCCGAATTGTTTACGCACACTCGAAAGGATTTTCAGCCCATCGAGGCCGAGTCCTTGGAAGGAATACGGAGATGTGCGCGGTTTATAAGCTCCTCCACGGAACAACCGAATGCCGGTCGATTGCAACTGCTGTGCCACAGTGAGGCATTGCTGTTCGGTCTCAACTGCGCAAGGACCCGCGATCATAGCGATATGCGGCCCGCCTACAAACACATCGCCTGACGGCGTGGAAATTGTGATGATCGAATCTTCTTCCTTCACGTCGCGCGAAACCAGTTTGTAGGGTTTCGTTACCGGTATGCACTCGATGACTCCGGGCATGGATTCGAGCACACCCAAATCCACCGCCCCGGAATTCCCGGTGATGCCAATCGCGGTGCGACCCGTTCCCGGGATCGGGTGAGCTTTCAAGCCCAAAGAGTCGATGCGGTCGCAAACAGCGCGAACCTGTTCGTCGGTGGCGTGAGACTGCATGACAACGAGCATGGGCTGAGACCTCTTTTTTGGCGCGAATAATTAAGTGTAAGGGACAGGCAAGAAGCGAGGCAAGGAAGGCCATTCACACCTAACAGCGAATGGACTTATCCTGCATCGAATTGCGATGAAAAGGGGTCGAAAAGATTATCGGTAGAACGTTGTAAGAATTTGAATGCTCAGGAATTACGGCAAACAAGGTAGCAACTCGCGGGACGAAAAGTTGCATCCTTTGGAATTGAAAGCAAGGCTCACTTCAGTGATAACCGAGCATACTCCCGCCACTTGCTTTCGAGGGTTCAGACTCTTGTTTTGGGGAATAACATATGAAGCGATTGTTATTGGTGGTGGTGTGCTGCGCGGCGATGGTGCCGCTCGCGAAGGCACAAGAGGCTAATGCGGTGCAGGTGGGAGCGTTTGCGGACTATTTCCGCTCCAACGGCACCGGGACCAACATGTTCGGTCTCGGCGGACGAGTGGGCGTCACGGTTTTGCCATTCACACGCCTGGAGGGCGAACTTTCCTACGACTTCAATCAGGAATTCAACACCGGCTTCACCAACACGCTCGGTGGAACCGTCACCTTCGCGAACTCCGGCGTGCGCGTGTTGCATGGCTTGTTCGGCCCGAAAGTGGAATTGGGACACCGGCGCCTTCACCCGTTTGTCGAGCTGAAAGGTGGGTTCATCAATTACATGTTTAGTTCGGAGCCGGCGGGCTACTCGTCTTTCTCGCATCAAGTGGCCAATCTGAGGTCACAAAATATGAACGCGGCGTTGATGCCGGGCGGTGGGATCGAAGGCGAAATTGGTCCGATCGGCTTGCGGTTGGACGTGGGCGTGGGTGACGAGATGTATTTCAACAATGGTACCCATCACAACTTGACGGTGATGTTTGGGCCGTTTATTCGTTTCTGAAGGAACCTGAGAGAGAACCCAGCAAAAGGTTAGAAGGCGTCGCCGCGACTGTCAGAATGTGCAGGGGCGGAATCGACCACTTCTCCGGTTGCAGTGAGCCTGACTTCGGGAATAAAGTAGAGGGACCCTACCCAGCCTGGTCGGGAGGAAGGAATGTTAGGTATGTCCGAAATGACAACCGGGGCCTTGGGTGTGCAACTAACCAGCTTCGAATTGATCGTGGCCGGAGGGGCGCTGCTTATCTGCGCGGCGATTCTTTTGGGGCTGCGACGGCGAAAACGGCGGGTCGAGCTCGAAAATTCAGTGGTCACCGCCGAGATGATGGCGTATCTCTCGCGAATCGCGAATGCTCTCGAAAATCTGCAGGTGCCCAGCAGTGACGCGATTACCAAAGACGTGCTGCTGCGTTTGCAGGAAATTGCCAACGCCAAACCGAGTGGCAAAGTTCGGGAAATCCCGGTGGGGTCGTTCTCCGATCGGTAAGCGAAGCGAAAGATTCGTGCGTAGGTGTGTAAGCCAGAAAGAGCAGAAGGGAACCGCGCGAGGCTCAGAGCAAAGCTCAGCGTGAAGGTTGGCTGGGAACAGCAGAGAAAGGCAGAGCGCGCAACCCGCGTGGTGGCGCGCTATTTTTTTTTGCGTTGTGAGTCGACCACAACACGCAAGGGTCACCTAGGAGGGTGGCGATATGAGCGCACGAGCGTGGAGCAATCTATCCGGGTCATTTATTGTCTTGGCGGTCTTGGCTGGAGTATTGCACCAATGGTATGCCGCGGGGCCGGTTCATGCCGCCACCGCAAACCCCACCGACACGCCAAGTCCGGCGCTTGTGGTGCTGAGCAAGGGTACCAACCAATTAGAAATTGTGGACCCGCGCACCATGCAGGTAGTGGGCAAGGCAGGTACCGGCCCTGTACCCCACGAAGTTGCGGCAAGCTCCGACGGAAAGATCGCTGTGGTGACCAACTATGGCGCGCACCAAGACGGCACGACACTCAGCGTAATTGACCTCGACACGCAGAAGGAAATTCATCGAGTGAGTTTGATCAACGTGGTTGGTCCACAAGGCGAGAACTTTGGAGATCTGACTGGACCGCATGGCGTGCAGTTTTTTGATGGCAAATTTTACTTTACGGCCGAAGGAAGCAAAGAGATCGCGCGCTACGACCCTGCTACAAACAAGATCGATTGGACTCACGCGATTGGACAGAACCGCACGCACATGCTGGTGATTTCGCCAAAAACAGGTACGATTTATACCTCTAACGTGAACTCGGATACGGTTACCGCGGTCGAGCGAAGCCGCGATGGCGGGCACTGGACCAATACCGTCATACCCGTGGGAAAAGGCCCGGAGGGTATTGACTTGTCGCCGGACGGGAAAGAAGTGTGGGCCGCGAATTCCGGAGATGGCACGGTATCGATCATCGATACCGCAGCGAAGAAGGTAACCGCCACGATCCCGGTGGAGACGAAACATTCGAATCGCGTGAAATTCTCGAACGATGGCAAATTGGTTTTGATTTCCGACCTGGGCACAGGAAATCTAGTGGTAGTCGATACGCAAACCCGCAAGGTTCTGAAGCAATTGCCTCTGGGAGGCAGCGTAGAAGGAATTTTGATGCAGCCGAGCGGCGAAGGAGCGTATGTCGCCGTAAGCTCCGACAACAAAGTCGATCTGGTAGATTTGACTCGCTTGACCGTCACTGGAACCATTCACACCGACAAAGATCCCGATGGGATGGCGTGGCGAAATTAATCGGCAGGTCGTACCCTCAATTTATCTGATTTCCAATCTCTAATTTCTATTTTCAGATGTCCCCTATAGCAGTACTGGATGCAAAGCCAGAGTAAGCCGAAGACGCACGGCGCGGTGACAATAACAAAACCGGCATACATCCCGAGAATAAAAATGCACAGAGGCCACGGAGGACTATACTTGCCCAAACTTCGGCCCGGAACCACTGACTACATGAGTCGAAGGGGAGGCGGGCATGAAATGGTTGTTTTTGTGTGTGGCGATCGTGGCGTGGCATGGATTGGCGCAGGAGCAGCAAAAAACCGCGGAGGAGAAGCCGGTGGCAGCGGAGGCTAAGCCCGCTGCGGATGTAGTGAAGCTGGTGAATCCGACGAAGCCAACGGCGGAGTCGCTCGCGTTAGGGAAGAAAGCATACGGCACAGATTGCGCCATGTGCCATGGAAAGACGGGGGCCGGTGATGGGGATTTGGCAGCCGACATGAAATTGAAGCTGAAGGATTATCGCGATCCGGATGCGCTGAAAAGCATGTCGGATGGCGAGATTTACATGCTGATCGACAAAGGCAAAGGCCAGATGAGCGGCGAAGAAGGACGCATGAAGCCAACGCAGATTTGGAATGTGGTGAATTACGTGCGCTCGCTCTCGAAGAAGTGATGCCTTGCTGGTCCGACGGCAATAGCCGGTAATCACAGTGCATCGATTGCCGATATCTGATCGCTGATATCCCTGCGTTCCTAAGCGAAGTGAAATCTCTCCTCGATTCCCGTCCTGCCTCCAGAAAATGTCTGCGAATGCCGCTGTGGTAGAATAGGAGGTTTAAGGACGGAGAGAAAGAACCGGCATGGCGGAATATCCGTTAGTGGACAACACCATTTTCGAGGCGGACGAGGAGTACATTCCTCAGCCGGAACCGGAGCCGCAAGCGCCTTCGTGGATGGACGGAAGTGTGCGGATTGGCATCCACACTTCGATTGCCGGAAGCTACTTAAATGCCCTGGAATCAGCGAAAAAGCTGGGCGCGAACGCACTGCAAATCTTCTCCGCGAGCCCTCGAATGTGGCAAGTGGCAAAGGTCGGCATTCCGGCTTCCGATGCGAAGGCCTTTCGTGCCCGGCGCCAAGAGTTGGGCCTGGGGCCGCTGGTCATCCATGCAAATTACCTGGTGAATTTAGCAGCGACACAGCCGATGCTGCGCACTCGCTCGATTCAGGCGTTCCATGAAGAATTGGTTCGTGGCGTCGTCCTGGGCGCGGATTACGTGGTCGTGCATCCAGGAGCCCGCGGAGGCGCTTCCATGGAGACCGCGATCGCATCCATCGTTGACGCCGTGAAGCAGGCGGCCAAGCGCGTGCCCCTCGGCAACATGCGTATTTTGATCGAGAATACCGCCGGAATGGGCACGTCGGTTGGCTCGCGCCTGGAAGACGTGGCGGCGATCATCTATGGCCTCAATCGTGGTGGCGGCAGCGATCGCACCGATGATCGGCCGTTACAGATCGGCGCGTGTCTGGATACAGCGCATCTGCTGGCTGCTGGCTACGACATTCGCAGCGAGGCTGGCCTCGAGCAGACTCTGGACGCCATTGATCGCACCATCGGGTTGGAAGATGTGCCGGTGTTGCACATGAACGATTCCAAGATTCCACTAGGTGGCCGCGTGGATCGTCACGCCCACATCGGCGAAGGAAAGATTGGACGCGAGGCGTTCGCGCGCATCTTGCGGCATCCGCGGTTGGGCACGGTCCCGCCCGAAGGACTGCCCGGCCGCGCGTTTTTGTTAGAGACGCCGATTGACGATCCGGGGGACGACCGCCGGAATGTCGCGAAATTGTGGGAGTTGGCCGGGGTGGAAGGTCCTCAAGCAGAGAAGAACTTCTCCATGTTGACGCCGGCACTGAAGCGCGCTATGGAAAAGGCCGGCAAGAAACACAGTTCGCGCCATTTGCCCGCGGCTAGAAATTCAAAGAAGGGCGCGAAGGCGAACACGAAAAAGCGAAAGGGATAGAGACGCGTGGGGGATTACAAGCCGCAGGAAATTGAAGCCAAGTGGCAAAAGCGGTGGAACGAGAACCGCGTGTTCGAATCGGAAGCTGACCCGCAGAAACCCAAGTATTACGTACTGGAGATGTTGCCCTATCCTTCGGGCACTCTGCACATGGGCCACATGCGCAATTACACCATTGGCGATGTGGTGGCCCGCGTCAAACGCATGAAGGGATTCAATGTCATCCATCCCATGGGATGGGACGCGTTCGGCCTGCCTGCCGAGAATGCCGCGATTAAAAACCACACGCATCCGCGCATCTGGACGAACAACAATATTGCCGAATTTCAGAGCGTGCTACGCCGCTTTGGGTTTTCCTACGACTGGCGCCGCGAAATTTCCACTTGCGAGCCGGAATATTACCGCTGGAATCAGTGGTTTTTCCTGCGCATGCTGGAACGCGGCTTGGCCTATCGCAAGAAGAGCCGCGTCAATTGGTGTCCGAAGTGTTGGACGGTGCTGGCCAACGAGCAGGTAGTCAACGGCGGCTATTGCTGGCGCCACGAAGACACGTTGGTTGAAGCTCGCGAGATCGAGCAATGGTTCCTGAAGACCACCGCCTACGCGGAAGAGTTGCTCGGCGATCTGCAATTGCTGGAAGGCGGATGGCCGGAACGCGTCATTACCATGCAGCGCAATTGGATTGGCAAATCCACGGGCGCCAAAGTGTGGTTCGCCGTTGAAGGCGCCTCCGAGAAAATCGAAATCTTCACCACCAGAATCGACACCATCTATGGCGCCAGCGCGTTAATCCTCGCTCCGAATTATCCTCTGGTGGAATCGCTGATTGCGGGTGCTGACGACGGAGTACGCGCACAGCGTGAAGCCAAGCTTGCGCACATGAAGCAATCTTCCGTCAAAATGGAAGACATCGCCACCGCCGAGAAGGACGGCTTTTTCACCGGCCGCTATGCGGTGAACCCCTTCAATGGCGAGAAGATTCCCATCTGGGTCGGGAATTTCGTGCTCATGGAATACGGCACCGGTGCGATCATGGCCGTTCCCGCTCACGATGAGCGCGACTTCGAGTTCGCTAAGAAATTCCGACTAAAAATTCCTGTCGTGGTTGAGCCCATTGCCAAGGGCAATCCACAAACCACAACGATCGAGACCGAAGCGTTTACGGAGTATGGCGTCAGCGTCAATTCCGGCGCCTATTCCGGCCTCGCCACCGCCGATGCGATTGAGAAGATGGCGGCGGACGCCGAGGCTCGCGGGTTCGGCAAAAAAGAAACCATCTTTCGTCTGCGCGATTGGGGCATTTCTCGCCAGCGCTATTGGGGCACTCCGATCCCAGTAATTTATTGCGAGAAGTGCGGCATGGTGCCAGTCCCAGACAAAGATTTGCCCGTGGTGTTGCCCGCAAATCCAAAATTAACCGGCGAAGGGCAATCGCCCTTAGCAACCGATCCCGATTTCGTGAATGTGAAATGTCCGAAATGCGCCAGCCAAGCGCGGCGGGAAACGGACACGATGGACACCTTCGTCGATTCCTCCTGGTATTTCTATCGTTACTGCGACCCGCACAACGATCAGGCCCCTTACGATTCGGCGAAAGTGGGGTATTGGTTTCCCATTGACCAGTACATCGGCGGAATCACCCATGCCATTTTGCATCTGCTCTATTCGCGGTTTTGGTGCAAGGTGATGCGTGATATTGGCCTGATTCATCATAGCGAGCCGGCCGCGCGCCTCTTTACCCAAGGCATGGTGCTCAAGGGCGGCGAAGCTATGTCCAAGTCCAAGGGCAACGTCGTCGGCGCCGTCGAAATGGCCGAGAAATTCGGCGCGGACACTGGCAGGCTGTACACACTGTTTGCCGCTCCTCCAGAAAAAGATTTGGAATGGAGCGAAGAGAGCATCGAAGGCTCGTGGCGCTTCTTGAATCGCGTCTATCGCCTGATCGAAAAGCAGCCGCAAAACGTGAATCCGTCCGGCGAGAAGGAAAGGGAACTGTTGCGCAAAGCGCATCAGACTCTCCGCCGCGTGAGTCAGGACTTCGAGACGCGCTGGCACTTCAATTCCTCGATTGCGCAGATCATGGAGCTGACTAACGCGATCTATGCGACCGAAAACAATGTGCGTATGGAAGTGCGCAAGGAAGTTCTCGAAATCTTAGTGTTGATGCTGGCGCCGATTACTCCACATCTTGCCGAGGAGTTGTGGGAAATGTTGGGTCACACCGGAGGAATGTGGACCGTCAAATGGCCGGCGTTTAATCCAGAGTTGGCCAAGGACGAGGAAGTTGAGATTGTCGTACAGATTAATGGACGTGTGCGAGGGAGGTTAAAGGTCTTGGCAGGCGCGTCGGAAGAAGAAGTCATGCAGCTCGCCAAGGCAGATTCGGGAATTAAAGCGCATCTGCTCGGCAAGACCATCAGCAAGGTGATTTACGTCCAGGATAAACTGCTGAATATTGTGGTGAAATAGAGCAAACCACCGTCAGCAATCGTTTTTGGCTTTGGTTCAAGTTTGTTTTCTGACTGAAAACTGATAACTGATGACTGACAACCCCTCGCATCTCTACAATACAGTCATCCTGAGGTGAGTATGGACGGAGTGGCGCAAGTGAAGGCGGAAACCCAGGGCGTAAAGATGAAAGCGGAGCTGGGCGGAATCGTTGTGCTGGATTTCGGGGGCCAGTACACGCAACTCATTGCCCGTCGCGTGCGCGAACAGCAGGTCTTCAGCGCGATCCTCCCATGCACCACGCCCCTCGACGAGCTACGCAAGCTGCAGCCTGCCGGCATCATTTTGTCCGGGGGCCCCAGTTCGGTGTATGACAAAGATGCGCCCAAGTGCGACCCCAGTGTGCTGGCAATGGGCATTCCGGTACTAGGCATCTGCTATGGCATGCAGTGGGTGGCCAAGAACCTGGGCGGCAGAGTCGAAGCCGCCGAGCGCCGCGAGTACGGCCCAGCGCAATGGCAAATGGAGAACTGCCAGAGCCACCTCTTCAAGAATTTCCCATCCAGCCTGAAAATCTGGAATAGCCACGGCGATAACGTTCACGAACTGCCGCCCGGTTTTCATGCAACGGGGAGAACGTCCAACGCCATTGCCTCTGCCGAGGACCCTCAGCGAAAGATTTATACCGTGCAATTCCATCCCGAAGTCAAGCACACCGAGCGCGGTACCGATATTTTGCGCAATTTCCTCTTCTCCGTGTGCAAAGCCGAGCCGAAGTGGAGTGGCGCGGCGTTCATCGAGGAAACCGTCGAAGCCGTCCGCGCCAAAGTCGGTTCCCATCACGCGATATGCGGCCTGAGCGGCGGAGTGGATTCCACCGTCGCAGCAGTGCTGGTACACCGCGCGATAGGCACCCGGCTGACCAATATCTTCGTCAATACCGGGCTGCTGAGGAAAAATGAGTTTGAGCACACCCTGGAAATGTACCGCGACCGCCTGGGTTTGCACGTGGTGGGAGTTGATGCCACGGACCGCTTCCTGGACAAGTTGCAGGGAGTAAGTGACCCCGAAAGAAAGCGCAAGATTATCGGCAATCAGTTTATCGACGTTTTTGCCGCCGAGGCCGGAAAACTGCAGAAGGATGCGGGCGGGGATATTCGGTTCCTGGTTCAAGGCACCCTCTACCCTGATGTAATTGAATCTGTGTCGGTTAAGGGACCTTCAGCGACCATCAAGACGCACCACAATGTGGGTGGTTTGCCGGAAAAGATGCCCTTTGGGCTGATCGAGCCACTCCGGGACTTATTCAAAGATGAGGTGCGTAGCATCGGACGGGACCTGAAACTACCCGAGGAAATCCTGGTGAAGCATCCCTTTCCGGGGCCTGGATTGGCGGTTCGGTTATTGGGCGAGATTACCCGTCCCGATCTCAGCACCCTGCGAGAAGCGGATGCTATTGTCGCAGACGAAATCCGTCGCGCAGGCTTGTATGACAAGGTTTGGCAGGCATTTGCGGTGCTTCTACCAGTGAGAAGCGTGGGAGTAATGGGCGACGGGCGGACCTACGGGCTTACAGTAGCGATCCGGGTGGTACAGTCCGAAGACGCCATGACTGCCGATTGGGTGAGGCTCCCAGGGGAAGTACTGGAGCGCATGTCCACCCGCATCGTAAATGAGGTTCCTGGAGTCACGCGGGTTGTTTACGACATTAGCAGCAAACCGCCGAGCACCATTGAGTGGGAATAAATGACCGCATCGGACTTGCCTCAGTTGTAGGCCGCCTTCGCGCCTGTCAGACAAGCGCATAAGTGAAGGTCTAGAAAAGCGAAAAGGCCGCAGGGACAGGGCGTTGCGGCCTTAAGCGTTCAACAAGTTGGTTTCGGGGGGGCGCCCCGAAAGAAGCCACTACCTATTGGCCATCTTCTGTGCCATGTAGATCAGCAGCTTGCGATCTTCATCGTCGGCTTTGCTCAGCAAGCGGCGAAGCTTGTTGAGGTAACGAGCCTCTTTGCCCGAACTGCCCCAAGCGATGTCGTCCGAAGACTTCCGCTTGGGAAGGTTTGGAAGCTGAGGGGGCTCCTCACCGTCGTAGAAGAGTTGATAAAGTGGGCATTCGAGAGCACGAGCCAGCTTTTCGAGTGTTTCAATGGCCGGAACGGTGTGGCCATTTTCGACACGGGAAATATAACAGCGAAGTAGGCCGGTGCGCTTCTCGATATCACCCTGGGAGAGTTTCTTTTCTTCGCGCAGAGCGCGAAGTCTGTCACCGATAATCATGGGTTGAGTATTCTACACTTAGTTAAGAGTGTCAACTAGGAATTAGGGGATTGGGCACCAAAACACACAGCTGGTCGAGAGTGTATGGGGCGTTTTGCGATGAGTCCAGCGGAATTTTGCTTCCCAGCCGCAAGCAGAAATTGTGGATAACTTATTAGAATTTGCTAAGTTGTGCTAAGGGCTTAGTTCAGCCCTGACCATGACTGCGCAGCGGGGCTCAAGCGCTCGCGGCTGACCCTCATTTAGCGCCTAGCAAGTTGGTGTTCTGTCGACCGCGAGGGTGGGTACGAAGGTCGTATGGCGATGATCACCTAAATTGCGTGACGGTTGGCAAAACAACGATTGTTGCCTTCGGCCACTTCGGCCGGCTGTGGAAAGGCGATTGCCGCAATCCCCTAAGCGACCTGTCGGCGGCCACGCGATAGTTTCACCTGGAAGGCCTGGCAGCCATCTAATTACCTGTAGGGCTTAGCTGGACCATTTGCTTTTGCCGCTGGTAGTGGACAGTGGCATTAAAATAGCGTAACCAAACAGAGATGCCTAACGTCCCAAATTCAGAGGAGACCGACGTGCCCGTCGCGGCTGCGGCCGGAAAGGCCCACGAAGGTACGGCTGCGAGGCGGGGCGATGACCGCGAACTGGTAAGGAGGGCGCAGCAGGGCGACAAAGAAGCCTTTGAAATCTTGGTAACCAAGCATCAAGGCAGGGTCTTTGCGGTGGCCGGAGGCATCCTGAGAAACCGTGAGGATGTAGAAGACATCGCGCAGCAAGTATTCTTGAAGGCGTATTTTTCACTCAAGCGGTTCGATCAGCGCTCGGCATTTAGCACCTGGTTGTACAAAATCACGGTCAACGAGTGCTGGGATCTGTTGCGAAAGAAAAAAGTGAGACCCTTGGTATTTGAATCGGAGCTTAGCGAAGAACAGGCACATCTATACCAGTCCACCGAGCAAAAGGCCGAGTTCGCGCCTGACATCAGCACACATCTGGAGACAAAACAGCAGGTGGATCAATGGCTGGATTGCCTCGAAGAACGCGACCGCGCGATGCTGGTGTTGAAGGAGGTTCAAGGATTCACCGTGGAAGAGATTGCCGACATAATGGGAATTAATGGCAATACGGTGAAGGTGAGATTATTTCGAGCCAGGCAACGGATCGCGGAGAAAATTCGGAGGAAGAAACGCGCAGCAGGGGCCTGAAGTGGTCGGGTTTGCTAGAGACCAGGGGAGAAACGAGGTAACTAAAGAATGATGCAACTTCCCAAGGGCGAAACACCAAATTGCGAGTGGTTCTTGGATGTGTTGGAAGGATTGCCGGCGGATAGGCCAGGGAACGCGACACCGGAGGTGTTGCTGACGAAACTGCCAGAACGTGCGCGCGAGCACGCCTCGCACTGTGCGCATTGCCGCGCGGCCGTCGCGGATTTCGCGGAGACGCGGCAGGTGCTCGAGGGCTTGGCACAGCGTCTGCCCGAACCAGGGCCGTGGTTCACTCGTCGCGTCATGAACTCCATCGCTGTCCAGGAGCACGAACTCGAGGAGCGCCAGGAAGGATTCTGGATCGGCGTGCGCCGCCTGGCTCCCCGCTTGGTCGCTTTGGCCACGCTTCTGCTCATGCTCGGCGGAACTTGGGCCTTCCAGGAGCGTCGCGCCGCGCGGACACGTGCTCTCGAAATGGGGCCGACCGAAGGGATTTTTGAGAGCGTCCCGAGCGTGCCGATCAATGATGACGTCATTGCGA
>Ga0187817_10000903_pt1 | contig 13660 bp, 10 predicted proteins | sample NC_wetland_sal_i_17_FD_132431 | JGI IMG/M metagenome (GOLD analysis project Ga0187817, IMG submission 132431) | Wetland sediment microbial communities from Neuse River Estuary, North Carolina, USA - SO4_2 | ecosystem: Environmental > Aquatic > Freshwater > Wetlands > Sediment | place: USA...
AATCGACAAATTGCTCGATGCCCTGAACCGCCTCCGCGCCATGGAACTGCCCACGGTAGAGGGCATCGGGCCGAGCATGATGAACATCGGAGTGATCGAAGGCGGCCGCGCCCCCAATGTCATTCCCGATCATGCGCGGGCGCACTTGCTGTACCGGCTCGTTGGACCAACGGCGCAACTGCGTCGCGAACTCGAAAGGACCGTGAACGGCTTGGCCAAAGCCGAGTTTGTTCTGGAGATCCCGTTTGTGCGCCTGCGCACTCTCGACGGTCTGCCCACCATGGTCGCAGCTTTCACGACCGATATCCCTGCGCTCAGCAGCTGGGGCGAGCCTTTGCTCGTCGGCCCGGGCTCGATTCACGTCGCCCACACCGAAGGGGAGTACATCGAGAAAAAGCAGTTACATGACGCCGTGGGCCTCTACTGCACGATCGCGAAGCGGCTGATCGCCTAGCTGCCCGCTCCCTTATGGCGCCCCCGGGCACTTTCACCAGAATTTCACTTGACCCGGCAGGGACAACGTCATACGCTTAGCCCGCTTGGAAAGCGATTTGGTCCAGCCGGAGGTATGTATGCCAAGTGGCCGCCTTTTTCCATTCATCCCTTTTCTTGCCCTACTTTCTTTCGGCTTGACAGGTTCTTCTTCTGGTCAATTTGTCTCCGCAGGCAATCTCAACTTCTCGCGTGCTGACTACCAGACGGGAAGTGCTCCATACGCAGTCTCGGTTGGCGACTTCAATCGGGATGGCATTGACGATCTCGCCGTCGCCGATGAAAGGAGCGGCAGCGTGAGCATTTTGCTGGGCAACGGAAATGGATCGTTTCAGCCGCACGCGGACTACCCCACGAATCTAGGCGCGAATTCCGTTGCTGTGGCGGACTTGAATGGCGACGGCAAGCAAGATCTGGTGGTCACAAACGGCAACTCTCCGAGCACGGTCAGCGTCCTGCTGGGCAACGGTGATGGCACTTTCCAGACGCACGTGGACTACGCCGTCGGCAACTATGCATACTCGCCGGTTATCGACGATTTCAACAGCGACGGGAAATTGGACATTATCGTGACGAACTTCAGCGATACGACGTTCAGTTTGTTGCTGGGCAATGGCGACGGGACTTTCCAAACCCCGCAGATAATCTCCGCGAAGCACCAAACCTTATCGATCGCCACGGCTGACTTCAATCGCGATGGCAAACTCGATCTCGCAGGCACCGATAGCGACAACAACCTGGTTACCGTCTATCTGGGTGACGGCAACGGCGGCTTCGCCGAAGGAGTGGACTACACCGGAGGATCGCAGCCAGTGGGGATAAAGATTGGAGATTTCAACGGCGACCATATCCCGGATTTGGCAGTGGTGAATGTCTGTGCCGACAACGATCCGATCTGTATCTTTGGAAACCCGGGAACGACGTCAATTTTCCTAGGAAATGGCGATGGCACGTTTTAAGCCGAAGCAAGATTTCTCGGCAAGCTATGATTCGCTTTCCATTGCCTTGGACGACTTCAACGGAGACGGCAAACTCGATGTCGCGGTCGCCAACGGTTGTAATGAATGCAAAGGCCCGGGGAACGTCACCGTGCAATTAGGCAATGGTGACGGCACACTGCAGGCGGCGAAGTCTTTTACCGTGGGGAATCTGCCGGATGGCGTGGCCACGGGACATTTTGATGGCAGCGGAAGCGGTTCGGCGGACATCGCAGTTGCCAATCTCGACAGCTACGTCGGTACCACTGTGAGTGTCCTGCTCAACGACGCCGGCACACGTATGGCACTCAACAGCTCACCCAACCCTTCCACGAAGGGCCAAACCGTAACTTTCACTGCCCGAGTCGTGGCTGCGGTAAAGGGCGCAGGGACGCCGACCGGGACGGTCACCTTCTACAATGGCGCCACGCCGCTGGGAAGCGGTACGTTGACAAACGGAATGGCCTCGTTGGCAGTTTCGTCGTTACCGGTGGGGAGTAACAAGATCAGCGCGTCCTACTCTGGCGACGCGAGCTTCAATCGAAATTTGTCCCACCCTTTCCGGCAGGTGGTGAAACCGTAGATTCCTGGCATGATTCGAGGCGCGGGAGAGACGCCTGCGCCTACATCGAATTAGACTAGATTGATGACCCTCCGGACGCTGAACTCTCTTTCCAAGGCGTCTTCTGCTTACCTACGTTCGGCGATGCACCAGCCGATTCAATGGCACCAGTGGGGCGAGGAAGCTTTTGCCGCCGCGCAGCGGGAAAACAAGCCGATCCTGCTCGACATTGGCGCGGTGTGGTGCCACTGGTGCCATGTCATGGACCGCGAATCGTATGACAGTCCTGAAATCGCGCAGATCGTCAACGAACATTTCATCGCCGTCAAGGTAGACCGCGACGAGCGTCCCGACATCGACAGCCGCTATCAGGTTGCCGTTAGTTCCATCAGCGGGCAGGGTGGCTGGCCACTTACGGCATTTCTCACCCCCGATGGCAAGCCTTTTTATGGCGGCACCTACTTCCCGCCCGACGATCAGTATGGCCGCCCAAGCTTCAAACGCGTTCTGCTGAGCATCGCCAATGCCTACAAGGAAAAACATGGCGACGTGGTGGAGCAGGCAAAAATGGTGGAAAGCGCCATTGCTCAAGCCGAATCCCATGCTGGACGCACCGGCGAGTTTTCCCCGCGTGTCATTGACGCCATCATCGGGTCTGCTTTGAGTATGTTTGACGAAACCAACGGCGGCTTTGGCAACGCACCCAAATTTTTTCATCCGGCGATTCTTGATCTGCTGATCGATCAGTACGTACGCACTGGTAAAGAACAACTCCGTGAAGTATTCGTCTCCACGCTTGAGAAGATGGCCCGCGGTGGAGTGTACGACCAGCTTGCAGGAGGGTTTCATCGCTACTCGGTGGATGAGCGCTGGATTGTTCCCCACTTCGAGAAGATGTCTTACGACAACTCCGAACTCCTAAAGAATTATGTTCACGCCTATCAAGCGACCGGATCGGTGTTCTTCGCTGACGTGGCGCGCGACATTGTCCGCTGGATGGACGAGTGGCTAAGCGCCCGGGAGCAGGGCGGCTTCTATGCTTCGCAGGACGCCGACTACTCGATGGACGACGACGGCGATTACTTCACCTGGACTCTGCAAGAAGCTCAGTCGGCGCTCACCGAAGACGAAACGCGCGTCGCCAGTCTCTACTACGACATCAACGAGATCGGCGAGATGCACCATAATCCGGCCAAGAACGTTCTGTTCGTTCGTGCCTCGCTAGAAGACATCGCAAGACGGCTCAGCTTGGCCCCCGCTCAGGTACAAACGCTCCTCGAATCGGCGAAAACGAAAATGTACGCCGCACGGTTGAACCGTCCAACCCCGTACGTGGATAAACCCGTCTATGTGAGCTGGAATGCGCTGTGCATTTCAGCCTATTTCGAAGCCGGAAGAGTATTAGGCCTCAATTCTGCCCGGCACTTCGCGCTGCGCTCGCTGGATCGTATTCTCGCCGACGGATGGAACCCGACTAGCGGGTTACTGCATGTGATCGCTTATTCGGATCCGGGCGCGGAAAAGCACGCCGTTGCCGGCGTGCTCGATGATTACGCCTTCAGCGTAATCGCCTGTCTCGACGCGTACGAAGCCACGGCCGATCTTACGTATATCAATTTTGCGAGGCAGATTGCGGACAAGATGGTCCATCTGTTTTCCGATTCAGTCTCTGGCGGATTCTTCGACACTGCGAAATCCGAAGGCACCGAAAAGATTCTCGGCGTGCTGGGTACGCCCCGCAAACCATTTCAGGATTCTCCCACCCCCGCAGGAAACCCCGCTGCCGCGATTGCGCTGCTACGACTCCATGCCTACACCAATGATCGCAGTTATCGCGATAGAGCAGGAGAGACGCTCGAACTTCTGGCTGGCTCGGCCGCACAATACGGGCTGTTTGCTGCAACTTACGGCTTGGCTGCGGTGCACTTCTCACAACCACATACTCAAGTGGCTGTTGTCGGCGACGGCAAAATGGCCGATCAGCTTTACGCTGCTGCCATCGCCCCTTTCTCGATTACCAAGTCAGCAATCAAACTTACGCCGGGCGCTGTAGCAGCGCGCGCTCTTCCTCCTGCATTGGCGGAAACCCTTCCTAATCTTCCCGCGATTCATGACAGCCCAATGGCTGTCGTCTGCTCAGACTTCACCTGCCAGCCCCCAATTACTCATCCGGACGAGTTGACGCGTGTGCTGCGCGGCGACCACCCAGAAACAAAAAGAGGCTGACGAGCGTGTTAGCTACGTCAGCCTACGAGACTTATATAGAGTACTTCAGCAGCCTAAATCGTACCGGCTGCCCGGTTGGCTCGCTTACTTGCCGCCTTGGCCGCCACATCCGGTGTTGGGGTTGCATACCGGAATCGGGCCACCATCCGCCGAAAGCATCGGCGAAGCGACTACCATGAAAGCAAGAGCCAAACCTACCATCAGGATTACACTCCTGATCGCACGTTTCATTGGCTGTTCTCCTTGCGTGCGGGCCCCCTGGGAGCGGGTTCCCTCACCGGGCACAAATTATACAAGTCGTGGCAAGTGCTCTCTGGCGCCAGTTCCACTTTGAAATGATCGGCGGCTCATACAGAAGATCGTACGTCCCTTGATACAAATATAATCGCCAATTATGCACAGCATCTTGCGCACAATTCTTAAACTCAAACTTTAATATAGAAGCAGAGTTCGCGGGAAAGAAGGAATTCTGTTACGAAATCAGAACAAGATGGACAAAACACCGACCAAATCGCATCAGCCGTGGTGAGCGCTTGATCTTGTTGCGGGCGGTGCCTCGTGCTCGGGAAGCTGGTCGCCACCGGCACGCGAAAAAGCTCGTTCTACCATCCCTTCGAACATTGGAATCAATGCATCGTTAGAGGCTGGGTGCTGCAAGTCAGCCAGGCTTTGATCCCAGCGCTGAGATTTGAGCAACATGGTTACCGGCTCTCTGGCGGAATCTTTCGCCCACATGTAGCCCATCCAGGTCAAAATTGCAAGATTGTAAGCCCACATGTTTATGATGCCGATAGACGGTTCGTCCAGGTAACCGCTGGCATTGAGAGCCACAGCAAATAACTCTGCGCTGGCAAAGGCGCCAAAACCCAAAGCAATTCCGAAGCTGCGCTGCCGCCAGGACACTCCGAGGTAGCGTGAGAACAGCAGAAGGAAAAGTACCAATCCGCATTGGATCACGCGCACGCAGCGTTGCACTGTCAACACCGCCTCAACCAACGGTCCTTGACTCGTCGCCGGACTGGCTGCCGCAACCACGCCGGCTGCCAGCAGCATGACCAAACCCGCCCACTTGAACAACACTGCGCCCAGATCTTTCAACGTGTGATAGGGCTGGAAAACATCCAGAAAAACTTCCTGAATCACCAGAAATCCCAGCACCAGGCTAATGGCTGCCGAGATCCAGTAGAGGTAAAAAAAAAGCTTATACGACCCGCTCAAGTAAACCGGGAATAAAACCGCAAAGATTCCAATCTGACAAAGAACGTAACGAAAAAACACCGGGAATCGGCGGTGAAGCTTCCGCCATACCATGACGCTTGCTACGCCCGTTTGCAGAACCGGGTGTGCGCTCCACAACACCAGCTGGGCTTCATGGCTCATCGGGGAATCGACTTCTCCCGGGAGCGGCGCAGACACGTCACCGCCGCATCCCACTGACACCCAACCTTATCAGTTCCTGCTCAACGGTCAATGGACGAAGGTAACCGCAGGTAATAGTTACCTTGAGAGGTTGGGCACGGCGGCGGTCGCGAAGGCACCGGATGCCGGGTCCAACCACCGTGCGGGTTTCCCAATGCAATTGCTTGCGCCATCCGAGTTCTCGGGGACGGGGCCGCTGGAATGAGCGCCTTAAAGGCTCAGTGGTGCTGACGCCTCTAATTCATGCCTTTTCCTTGGAGAAGGACAGTTTGGCTGCCCTTGACCGCGCTATCCGTCAAAGTGAGGGAAGCGGTAAAGCGGACGGGAGCGCTGGGTGTAAATGTAGCCGCAATTTTGCAGTGTGCCCCCGCCGCTAGACTCCCTCCGCAATCATTTGTCTCGCTAAAGTCCACCTTGTCTTGTCCGCCAATACTAATTCCTCTGATCCTGTATAGTCGGTCTCCAATGTTGGTTAGCTCTACATTGACGGTGGCGCTGCTCCCCGTCTTAACGTCCCCGAAATTCACCTTCGTCTTTGACAACACGAACGCAGATTGCAGCGAAACCGTGTCATTATTTTGCGGATTCGCCGTGACCAGGTCCATCATTCCATCCCCGTTGAAATCACCCGCTGCCACGCCTGTCGAGACGGGCGTTGCAAAATAATTTGCGCTCTGGAACGTTCCATCCCCATTGCCGAGGTTAACGGTCAACAGATTGCGGTGAGCGAACCTGGGTACGATAACATCCAGTTTCCCGTCACCATTTAGGTCGACAAGCGTCATACTTGCCGTCTCTTGCTCCAAGGGATAGTCTACGTGCTTCTGAAATGTCCCGTCTCCGTTCCCAATAAGAACTGAAAACGCTGCCTCGGGGCCCACTGTCGCTCCTTCCACCACGAGGTCCAGCTTGCCGTCGCCATTGATATCAGCCGTGACAATCGTGAGCGGACTTGCCGTAACAGCATATTCCACGGGCTTTTGCAATGTTCCGTCTCCGTTGCCGAGGAAAATAGCCACGGAGCTATCCGAATTGAGTGAAACCGCCAAGTCCAGCTTGCCATCCCCGTTGAAGTCACCGACTGTCATCCCCATGGCAGACTCAAAAGAACCGATCGGGTAGGTGATTGCCTGCTGGAATGTGCCATCGCCATTGCCCAGCATGATGGCTGCTTCCGAGGTGGGGTAATAGGCAGCAACGGCTAAATCGATTTTCCCATCGCCGTTGAAATCGCCAACACGGTCGTGTAGCTTTGTGCTGCCTGAAACGTCCCGTCGCCATTACCCAGAAATATCAGCAGGTCCGCACTATCTTGGTCCGCGACAGCGAGATCCAGCTTCCCATCGCCATTGAAGTCCGCGACTACAGGTGATGAACCGCGATAATAAGATGGAAGCGCGTAGTTCGCCGGAGATTGAAACGTACCGTCGCCATTGCCGATAAGGACCGAAAGCGTCGAGATTCCACTGCCATGAGTGCCGTCAAGATTCACGATGTCAAGTCTTCCGTCGCCATTCAAATCGGCTGCCACCGGAGAATAGGGACCATCGGGGCCAGTTTGGACGGAGCTGTGACCCAATCCCATCATCGCAAACGGGACTCGTATCTCGAAGAAGTCCACGTTCGACACTAAGTCACCGCTCCCAGGGTTAGTTACCGTCACGCTCGCCGTACCCGCGACAGAAATGTCAGAAGCCGGAACCGCCGCAGTCAGTCGCGAGCTGCTTACAAACGTCGTTGTTAAGGCGCTCCCATTCCAGTCCACTACCGAACCGGAGACGAATCCTGTGCCGTTGATGGTCAGAGTGAAGCCTTGTCCGCCCGGTGTCGCACTGGACGGGACTAAGGGATTATTGATAAGTGGCACGGGGTTTGATTGCGCCAGCATCGCGGTGCCGAGAAGAATCAAATAGAGGCAGGTCAGTGAACGCGATTTCATGGCATTCTCCGTTCGCAGCGATTTCGGACGAGTGCTGGGGCCCCTGGCTCTTCGGTTGCAGCAGTCGGGGTGGGGGCAGATTGGGACTCCGATTCCCCAAGCTCAAAGCCGCGCCGCCCGGGTCAGATTTCTGGCGTGGAGTGAATATAGGCGCGCATCATCCGGACCTCATGGTCCTTCTCCGTCAGATCGTGCAGCAGTATGTCGCGAAGCGAAATGACCCCGCGAAGACGCTGCCCTTCACACACCGGCAGATGGCGGAAGCCGTGTTCTCGCATAATAAGCATGCAGGTTTCCACGCTTTCCTGCGGACTCACGGTGCGCGGGTCCTCGGTCATTACTTCCTCCACCCGTACCGTTCGCGGATCGCGCCCTTCCACTACCACCCGCCTCATCAGGTCCCGCTCGGAAAAAATCCCCACAAGAACGCCATCGCGAAGCACCGGCACTGCGCCGATATTGCGCTCCACCATCGCCCGCGCCACTTCGAGCACGGTTTGACGGCCATCGGCGCCATAAGTGTCCTGCCCCTTAATCAGCTCAAAGACCAACATAGGTCACCCCCTGGGTCCAGCTTGTTCGACATAGCCGGGCGTGAGTATATTCCGAAATCAGGCTGGGGAGAAGAAAAACTATCAGGTGTTCTTGCTTTTTCCCTTCCAAACCGGGCCAAACTGCCAAAAAGATGGAAGCTCAGCCGTCCAGCGTTGCCCGGGTCCTTATGGCTGCTTACCGATAAAGACCAGATATGAACATGCCCATAGCGCGGTTGGAATGCTGCCCCGCGGACGGGCGGTAAAGATGATGTTGTAGTCGTCCGTTGGCTGCAGACGTTCAACCACCGACGCCGATGGCCGAGGATAAATCAGGGCAAGATATCGTAGAAACCGATAAATGTCGCCCCCGCCATCGTAATCCTGGGCCACAAAAGATATTTCCGTATTTTCCCCTGCGAAGTGCCAGCCCAGCGAAGCCGCCAGCGCCACAGCGTTCTCGTAATCTTTCTCCGAGATCACACCGCTGTCCGGATTGTCAAAAACAATTCTCAACTTCCGCTCATCCTCCCGGCTGAATTCGCGCACCTTGAGCGAGCCGGATTTCGCCGTCGCCTTCCAGTCCACATGGCGGGCCGAGTCTTCCGGCATGTATTCCCTTATGCGGTACAGATCATAGCCGCGGCCGCGCGCAAAGGTTTCAAATTCACCGGTGATCATCGGCAGCACCTCGAAGAACTCGTCGGCCGGCTCGACCGCCGGATAGGCGATGATTTCTCGCAGCAAAGGCACTCGCCTGGTCTTGGTCAGGAAAGCGAAGGGGAAGCGCGTGGCCAAACCAAAGCTTTCCTGCTGATATCGTCCTCGATGCTCGAAAGTCAACTCGAGGTCCGCTTTGAGCTCTCCGCCGGCGGGAATGTAGGGAAAATACAGGGTTCCCTCGAAGATATCGGGAAGCGTTGCCATCGCCACGCGCCGCCGCAGTTTCCAGTCCGGCAGCTTGATCCATTGCTTTTCGGGCGATCTTCCGGTCGGAAGCGCAAAAGTTGTGGGGGTCCATTGCCAGCGCCTGGTGCCTTTGTTTTTCTTGACTGAAATCACGTTGACAGAAAACGAAGGCAGCCAGCGCCGCGGATTCCGCAACACGACTCTCCCCAATGCCGGCCGTCCCGCGAAAACGTGCTCAGGCAGGCGCACATCCAGTTCGAGATCGCGCAGCACCATCGCTGAAGCAAAGCCCGACACCAAGATGGCCGCCAGCAGAGCGGCCACGATGATGTACAGCAGATTGTTGCCGGTATTCAGGGCCGCGATCCCAATTAACAGCACGATGACCACGTAGAGGACGCCAATCGCGGTCACGTCGTAATCAAACGCATCGCGGAGGCGGGCCGCCGTCACCCGCCGCGCCAGATACGGCACTGTGGTCACTCCGACAAGGGTGGCCAGCAGTAACGCCGCTGAGGCCAGAATCAAGGTCGCCCACAAATTCCCCGATTCGCGCGAAACCGTAGAGAACAGCGCCGCGCCGAACGCCAAAATCAATCCCACAATCGCCAGCAGGAAGCGCACCCAGACTTCACTGATCTCCACGCGCATTACGCGGCTAAGCCGCTGGATTGGAGATTGGGAAGAAGACCCGGCCGGCTTGGTGACTGTGACCATGCAGAATTACGGTTTTGAGGTTAGCATGGCTAGGCTAGCCGGGCTTACTTACCGTCGTGCGCCTTCGCCCTTGCGGCCTCTCCACCACACAAAGCCCACAACCATCAAAACTCCAACCAGAATTGCAAGATCGGCTCTTCCGACGATTCGAACCAACTCATCCCAATGCTTCCCGAATAGATATCCTGCTGACGAAATTGTCGTCACCCACAGCACAGCACCCAAAAAGTTAAACATCACAAACCGGCGCCACTCCATGCGAAGTATGCCGGCGAGCGGCCCCGCGATGATTCGCACTCCAGCAATGAAGCGCGCAAACAAAATGGTGGCCGCCCCATAACGCTCAAACAAACGCTCTCCACGAGCCATGGTTGCCGGCCTTATAAGCAAGGTCTTCCCATAGCGATGCAGGAGCGCGCGTCCGCCGTAGTTGCCCAACAGAAATCCCAGATTGTCGCCAACCGTCGCCGCGCAAATTCCTGCCACGATGATCCAAGGCAGTGACAGCCGCCGTTCGGAATACGCCAGAAAACTTGCCATTAGCAGAACCGTCTCGCCCGGTACCGGCACGCCAGCGTTTTCGAGCAACAACACAATCACGACAGCCCAGTACCCATATTGCGCAAGGTACGCGCGAAGGATTTGCAGGATATGTTCGGCCATGGAAATTCGGCGGCTCTATGAGGTAACAACCCTTGGTCCAGCAACCGGGTAATAAGAAGACGCCAGAAACTGAGTCACCACCCGGTTGAACTCGTCCGGCGCTTCCTCGTACGGCAGATGACCCACGCCGTCGAACATCACCAGGCGGCAATCTTTGAATTGGCGTCGCACGTACTCCGCTGAACCCGGATCAACGGCCTTGTCCAAGCTGCCCCAAATGAGCAAGGCCGGGATATCGGCAATCTGCGGCAAGATACGTCCCAACACTTCCAAGTCTTGTTTCCAGGAGCGCAAAACTCCCAGTCCATACCGGAACGCGCCTGGAATCCGTAGTGGCCTGACGTAGCCTTCCAGCGTTCCCGGCTGGATGCGCCGTGTGTCCCCGTAAAGCCGTCGCAAGAACGGTGCATACAAAACTTCGCAACGTGGCGCCAGCGCCAGAAAAATCGGAGCGACCAAAGGATTGCCAAGCAGCACCGCCAATTCTTTTCGCCAGCTCGACCACGGATTAACCGGTGCAACCAGAATCAGTCGCCGGATCCGGTGCGGAGCCAGGGAAGCAGCCATCATGGCCACTCCCCCTCCATGAGACGTGCCCACAAGATCGCACGATGCAATGCCGGCGGCGTCGAAGAATCGCAGCAGTCGCCCGGCACATGCTCGCAAGCTGCAATCGAGATTGTCAGGACGATCAGAAAATCCCGCCCCGGGCATGTCAACAGCGAACACCGTAGCTTGCTGGGCGAGAACCGGCGCCACAAAGCGCCATGAAAATGAATAGCCCATTAGCCCGTGCAACAGGACCAGGCTCGGCCCGGATCCGCATTGCAGATAGCGCATGCGCATTCCATCCAGCCCTGCCCATTTCCCTTCGACTTCAATCTCGCCGCATTCCGCTTCTGACGCTGCCTTTGTCAGGTTCAGGCCTCCTACGGACAACCTTTTTCTTCCGGCGACACTCTACCTGAGTGATATCGCCTCTATCGCTTCTATAAGGGGGAGCTTTGGCTCTCCCGTTTTTCTTGCCCGTGAAAATTGCGCTTGCGGAACCTGCGGGATTTGCTCGTTCGTTGTCATAGGCGGAGACATGATTCTACCGGATAAGGTTCTGGCCGAGGATCCAGCCCCCAAGAAAATGAAGATTGGCGTTGCTTCCTTAAAACCGAAGGCAACTAAGCTCAACCACTACAGCTTCTTACCAAATACCACAGCCACGCTTCCAAAAAACATAGAGAACGCTCCATAATGCCTCTATAATCTTGGAAGCTGCTCAATTGATACAACTTAGCGCTGAAACTCATGCCAATCATCATGGAACCGAACGTGCAGAACTCAGCTTCGGGCAAGTCTATCCCCAGGCTCCCTGCGTCGGTCCAGTCCATGAACAGGGATTTTCAAGCTCGCTTCACGGCTGTGCTGTTGGCTTTGCTAACCACGGCAGCCGTGGTCTATGCCGCCTACAACTTTGAGATTGAGCGCGCCTACCAGGTCCCAACCGATGGCGTCTGGTGGGTGGAGCACAATGGCCGACTCTTGGCCGATGACGTGGAAGCCAACGGACCCGGGGCGCGCGCCGGCATCAAGACTGGCGACCAGCTAACCGCCGTTGATGCGCACCAAGTAAATGCTACTGCTGACCGCGTGCGCCAGCTATACCGGGTGGGCGCTTGGTCTAAGACCACCTATTCCGTCATGCGCCACGCCGTCCCAGTGGATGTGACAGTGATTCCGGTCCCCGCTGAGAGATCGCTTAACTACTGGCTGCGGCTGATTGCCCTGATTTATCTCGCCATCGGTCTCTATGTCCTTCTGCGGCGCTGGACCGCGCATGGTTCCACGCATTTTTACGTTTTTTGCCTGGCCTCCTTCATTCTCTATTCGTTCAAATACACGGGAAAGCTCAACGGCTTCGATTGGACCATTTACTGGGGCAATGTCGTGGCCGGGCTTCTCCAGCCAGCCTTGTTTCTGCATTTCGCGCTCACCTTCCCAGAGCGGCACAATTTTGTCCGCAAGCACCGCTGGTTGATTCCCGCAATCTACTCGCCCGGTCTGCTCTTGCTCGGCGTACACATCATCGCATTCCGCCTGCTGAGGGCGAGCGAGAGTTTGCGGTGGAATCTCGACCGCGTGGAAATGGGATATCTGGCGCTGCTCTTCGTAGCCGCCGCCGGAGTGCTCTGGTACAACTATCGCCGCGCCAGCACTCCCCTTCTGCGCCAACAGCTCAAGTGGGTCACGCGTGGCACCATTCTGGCGATCACACCGTTCACCCTGTTTTATGTGATCCCCTCCCTGACCGGCGCGCTGCCCACGGCGGCCATGAAGGTTTCCCTGCTCTCGCTCGGAATCCTGCCTCTGACCTTTGGCTACGCCATCTTCCGCTACCGCTTGATGGATGTTGACCTGATCTTCAAGCGCGGCATGGTTTACACCTTGGCGGCTGCGGCTATTATCGGCGCCTATTTTGCCGTGGTGGCAGGCATCGCCGAACTGGTTCATACCCAGGTGCCAAGTTCCGGCCCCGTGGGCCTGATTCTTGCCATTGTGGTCACGGCGCTGCTGTTCGATCCGGTACGCAAATGGATTCAAGAGCGCATTGATCAGTTTTTCTATCGCACGCGCTATGACTACCGGAAAACCTTGGTCGAGTTTGCCCGCGAGTTGAGTGGAGAAACCGATCTCGACAAGATGCTGAGCGCGGTGGTGGACCGCTTGTCGCGCACCTTGCTGGTGGATCGCATGGCTATCTTCCTGGCTGGCGCGGACTCATCCAGTTCCTTCGTGCTGGCCAAGTCTTTCGGCATGAACCAGACCAGCGGCCTGGATTTGGGCTTCCTCAGCGCCCCCCGCGCCGAGATGGACGCCGGACACTTGTTCTTCGAGAATGTTCATCAGGTGCCGCGCGAAACTACCGGCGGCCAGCAGGCCATCTCCAGACTCGAACTGAACTACTACATCCCCTGCCGTGCACAGAAGCAAACCATCGCTCTGCTTGGCCTGGGTAAGACAGTAGAGGGCGACTTTCTTTCAAGCGAAGACGTGGAACTGCTGGAAACTCTCGCCGGCTATCTGGCCATTGCCATCCAGAACGCCCGGCTCTACGCCTCGCTCGAACAGAAAGTTGCCGAGTACGAGCGTTTGAAGGACTTCAACGAAAACATCGTCGAGTCCATTAACGTGGGCGTGATGGCGGTGGATTTGGCCGACCGCATCGAATCGT
>Ga0187817_10000904_pt1 | contig 13656 bp, 13 predicted proteins | sample NC_wetland_sal_i_17_FD_132431 | JGI IMG/M metagenome (GOLD analysis project Ga0187817, IMG submission 132431) | Wetland sediment microbial communities from Neuse River Estuary, North Carolina, USA - SO4_2 | ecosystem: Environmental > Aquatic > Freshwater > Wetlands > Sediment | place: USA...
AACCGCTCGGCATCGTTGAGCGCCGCCAGGAGGGACGCATTCATCCGTGTTCCTCGATCCTCGAAGGCATGTAGGTCGCCGTTATGACATCATTTGCCTTGCTGTCGACACCGTCAGGGTGGTCTGAAGTCCTGACCCGTGGCCAGCCGCCGCGAGCAGGGACTTCGCCTTCTGGCCGGGGGGATCGCGGACGGCAGCAGGCCGCGATGGGAATCACGAGCATCGCGGTCACCTCCCCTGCCTCCATAATGAACCGCATGACGGTCAGCCCCTGGCCGAGGGTCCGGTCTTTCTCGGCGGCAGTGACCGCGCCGGATCAACCCCGACCTCGGAGGGGTTCGACTCGCACATGTCTAACATCGGGTTACGCTGCGCCGATAAGCAGGGCGCCAAGCCGTTCGTGTTCGCCGTGGTGTGCGAGCTGCTCGGGGCCGAACAGGTCCGGCACAAGCTCGGGGTGAATGCGACCGGGCTCTCGTTCGACTCGCTGGCCTTCGTGCAGCGCAGCCCGGACGGCCGGTCCGACCCGATGGTGAACGCGGGGGCCATCGCCGCCGCCAGCCTGGTGCCACCCGGTGACCGGGCTGCGGGTGGTCACCCCGGCCGTCTGCCAGCACGGGTCGGCGGTCAGGTCAGCCGTTCAGGATGACGGTTCGCAGTTCTTCTCCATGTGGGTGGTGGCCAGCGCGCCGTCCTGAGGACTGCTGGGATACGGTGAACAGACGGTGAGCAAGCTGGCCAGTCACTTCACCGTGAGCAACCAAATAAAGGGGACATGATGCCCGTACGCACCTCTTATACCCAGGGCACGCCGAACTGGGTGGACCTGCAGACACCCAACCAGGACGCCGCCAAGGCGTTCTACTCCGGCCTGTTCGGCTGGACCTACGACGACCAGCCCATGCCCGAGGGGCAGGTCTACTCGATGGCCATGCTCGGCGAGCACGTCGTCGCCGCCATCGCCCCGCAGCCTCCGGAAATGGCCGCGGCCGGGGCGCCGCCGATGTGGAACACCTACCTGGCCGTCGATTCGGTCGACGACGCGGCGGCCAAGGTGGAAGGCGCGGGCGGCAAGGTCGCGATGGCGCCGTTCGACGTCATGGACGCCGGGCGGATGGCCTTCGTGATGGACCCGTCCGGCGCGCCCGTGGCGCTGTGGCAGGCCAACCAGCACATGGGTGCCACCCTGGTGAACGAACCGGGCACGATCAACTGGAACGAGCTCATCACCACCGACCCGGACGCCGCCACGTTCTACCAGAACGTGGTGGGCCTGACCACCTCCACAATGGACATGGGGGCCGGCGAGTACACGCTGTTCGAGGCGGCCGGGCAGATGGTGGGCGGCACCACCCCGCCGCAGATGCCGGGCATACCCAACCACTGGCACGTGTACTTCGGCGTCGGCGACGCGGACGCCGCGGTAGCCAAGGCCACCGAGCTGGGCGGCTCGGTCCTGGTCCCGGTGTTCGACACCCCGGTCGGGCGCATGGCGGTGATCGCCGACCCGCAGGGCGCCGTGTTCAGCATCATCCAGCAAGCGCAGCAGCCTGCCTAGCGGCCTACGCAAGTCGGGAGCCCACGGTGGAGATACCCAAGCCCAGCGAGGACGACAAGCAGTTCTTCCGGTCGCTGATCGCCGATGACCCGGAAGTCGAGATCAAGCCGATGTTCGGCAACCTCGGCGCCTTCGTGCACGGCAACATGTTCGCCGGGCTGTTCGGGTCCGCCGTGGGCGTCCGGCTCGCCGAGCCGGACGCCAGCGAGCTGGCGGCCATCGACGGCTCCGGCCCGTTCGGTCCCGAGGGGCACGCGATGTCCGGCTACATCAGCCTGCCCGCGGCCTGGCGCGAGGACGCCAGCCTGGCCTCAAGCTGGGTGGACAAGGCCCGGGACCACGTCGGCTCGCTGCCGCCCAAGGTCACAAAGCCGAAGGCGGCCCGGGCGAAGAAGGGGTGACGTCAGCCCCGGTAGCTGACCGGCAGGTGCTTGATGCCGGGGTGGTGTCCCTGGTCGCGGTGCGCTGGAACACCGTGATCGGGGTGGCCCGGCGGACCGGTCTCATCGAGCCGGGGGTCCAGCGGAGACCCGCCCGCGGTCGGCTGGCTCAAAGTAGCTGATGAAGCTGTCGACATGCATGCCGTCGTACCAGATGTCGAGCTCGGGCATGGTCGCGTACCGGCGCATGCGCCTGCAATAGGCCTCCACGCCGGCGGTGACCGCCGCCGCGGCCCGCCCCGGCTTGACCCGGTTCTCCCGCGCGGCAACCACCAAGCTGGCGGCAAAGCGCTTGACGTCCCACTCGAACGGGCCGGGCAGGGTTTCATCGAAGTCGCGCAGGTCGAACGACAAGTTCCGTTCCGGCGTGGCCCACAGGCCGAAGTTCAGGACATGGGCATCGCCGCACAACTGCACGTCTAGCCCGCTGTGGGGCTGGGAGGCGAGGTCACTAGCCATGACCGCCGCGGCACCGCGGTAGTAGTTCCACGGAGAGACCGCCATGCGCTGGTGGCGGATCGGAACCAATTCCGGGTCACGGATCTGGTTCTGGGCCAGGATCGTCGTCAGGGCGTCATGCCCGCGGTCCCTTTCAGCCCAGTAGCCCAGCGTGCCCCGCGGAACCTGCTGACGAGCGCCCTTCCCGCACGCTCGCCTCTCCCTGCTCGTCGCCACCAGGTCGTGCCGCGCCGCAGGCGAGGACGTCGGGTCCGGTGGGCTGGATTCGGTCACGAAGGCTCGTCCTCGGCCGCGAGGGATATACCGGCGGGTTCCGCCACCCTACGCTAACCCACCCGATACCAATGGTGGCCGCAACCTACCGGAGAGAACCGGTACGCTGCCATGACCATTGCCTTCCGGTGGGCCGAGTTCAGCCCCGGTAGCTGACCGGGAGGTGCTTGATGCCGTTGATCCAGCCGGAGCGGAGCCGCACCGGGTCGCCGGCCTTGGCGATGTCCGGCATCGAGTCGGCGATCGCGTTGAAGATCAGCTCGATCTCCAGCTTGGCCAGGTTGGCGCCCAGGCAGTAGTGCGTGCCGAGACCGCCGAACCCCAGGTGGGGATTGGGGCTGCGCCGGATGTCGAACCGCCCGGGCTCGGAGAAGACCTCCTCGTCGAAGTTGGCCGACCGGTAGAACAGGCCGACGCGCTGACCCGCCTTGATCTCCTGCCCGCCCAGGGTCGTGTGCCGGGTCGCGGTGCGCTGGAACACCGTGATCGGAGTGGCCCAGCGGACGATCTCGTCCGCGGCGGTGTCGGGGCGCGTGGCCTTGAACAGCTCCCACTGCTCCGGGTGGTCGAGGAGGGCGAGCATCCCGTGCGCGATGGCGTTGCGGGTGGTCTCGTTGCCCGCGACGGCCAGCATCAGCACGAAGAAGCCGAACTCGTCGTCGGACAGCTGGCTCCCGTCGATCTCGGCGCTGATCAGCTTGGTGACGATGTCATCGTGGGGGCAGGCCCGCCGCTCCTCGGCCATGGCCAGGCTGTAGCCGAGGATCTCGGTGGCCGCGACCATGCCGTCGTCGTCGTCCGGGCTCCGCTCGTCATAGCCGACCATCCGGTTCGACCAGGAGAAGACCTTGCCCCGGTCCTCCTGCGGGACGACGAGCAGCTCGCAGATCGCCTGCAGCGGCAGCTCCATTGCGACGTCGGTGACGAAGTCGCCGGTGCCGGTCTCGAGCGCCGCCGCCACGATGCGCTCGGCGCGGTCGGTGAGGGCCTGGCGCAGGCTGCCGATGGCCCGGGGGGCGAAGCCGCGGGACACGATGCCGCGCAGCTTGGTGTGCTCGGGCGGGTCCATGTTGAGCAGGATGATCCGCTGCATCTCGATGGACTCTCGGGGCGTGCCCTCGGCGAACCTGACCACCGCGGTGTTCTCCGATGACGAGTACACGTCGGGGGTCTTGGAGATGGCCAGGATGTCGGCGTGCCGGGTGACGGCCCAGTACCCGTCGTCCTCGAACCCGGCCGAACCGCGGCGCTGCGCGACCCACCAGACCGGGGCCGCCCGGCGCAGCTCGGCCAGCTCCTGGGCCGGCACCCGGGACGTGTACAGGTCGGGATCGGTGAAGTCAAAGCCAGGCGGGATGTCCGGTGCGGCCACGGTTGCCTCCCTTGGCTGAAGGTGAAACGTGTTCTAGTTTTGATTAGACCACAAGGATGCAGGGGTGAACCATGGCCAGTGCGGTGATCGTCGAGGCGGTCCGGACCCCGGTCGGCAAGCGCGGCGGCGCACTGGCCGGCATGCACCCGGCCGAGCTCCTGGGCGGCGTCCAGAGCGCCGTGCTCGACCGTGCGGGCCTGGCCCCGGCCGAGGTGGAACAGGTCGCGGGCGGGTGCGTGACGCAGGCGGGCGAGCAGTCCAACAACATCACCCGGACCGCCTGGCTGCATGCCGGGCTGCCGCAGCAGGCCGGCTGCCTGACCCTGGACGCCCAGTGCGGCTCGGCGCAGCAGGCCGCCCACCTGGTGGCCGGCCTCATCGCGGCGGACGCGATCGGCGTCGGGATCGCCTGCGGGGTGGAGGCGATGAGCCGGATTCCGCTGCGGGCCGCGGTCGGGACCGACATCGGCTCGCCCCGGCCGGCGGGGTGGGACATCGACCTGCCGAACCAGTACGTGGGCGCCGAGCGGATCGCGGTCCGCCGCGGCCTGTCCCGCGAGGACACCGACGCGTTCGGCCTGCGGTCCCAGACCCTGGCCCAGGCCGCGTGGGCGGAGGGCCGGTTCGACCGGGAGGTCGTGCCGGTCAAGGCGCCCGTCCTCGGCGCCGACGGCCAGCCGACCGGCGAGACCCGCGTCGTCGACCGGGACGAGGGCCTGCGCGAGACCAGCCTGGCGGTGCTGGCGCGGCTCAAGCCGGTGATCGAGGGCGGCCTGCACACGGCCGGCACGTCCTCGCAGATTTCGGACGGCGCGGCCGCGGTGCTGCTGGCCGAGGCGGGCCGGGCCCGGTCGCTCGGCCTACGGCCGCGGGCCCGCATCCTGGCGCAATGCCTGATCGGCGCCGAGACGTACTACCACCTGGACGGGCCGGTGCAGGCCACCGAGCGGGTGCTGGCCCGCAGCGGCATGAGCATCGGCGACATCGACCTGTTCGAGGTCAACGAGGCGTTCGCGTCCGTGGTGCTGTCCTGGCTGAGCGTGCACCGGCCCGACCCGGACCGGGTCAACGTGAACGGCGGCGCGATCGCCATCGGGCACCCGGTGGGCAGCACCGGGGCCCGGTTGCTGACCACCGCGCTGCACGAACTCGAGCGGCGTGACGCGAGCACCGCGCTGATCACCATGTGCGCAGGCGGTGCCATGGCCACCGCCACCATCATCGAGCGGCTGTAGCCCGCTCGCCCAACCAGTGGTTGTGCCTCTCTACCGGTTCTTGAGGGTAGAGAGGCACCTCCATTGGTTACTGGCCTGCTCGGCGGTGGGTGCGGGGCTGTTGGGTGGGCGATCAGTGGGACGCGCTAGCACGGGCGGGGCGGGTGAGCCGCGGCCGTTCGGTATGAAAATCTTTGGGCCGAACGGGCACGGGTGCGGGCGGCGGGGGGTGGTGCGGGGCTCAGGGGTGCTGGGCGCTGACCGAGACCACCTCGCCGGTCATGTAGCCGGCGTAGTCGCTGGCCAGGAAGACCATCACGTTGGCCACCTCCCAGGGCTCGGCGGCGCGGCCGAAGGCCTCGCGGCGGGCCAGGTCGGCGAGCAGGTCCTCGCTGGTCACCTTGGCCAGGAACGGGTGGATGGCCAGGCTCGGGGCCACCGCGTTGACCCGGATGCCGTACCGGGCCACGTCCAGCGCGGCGCAGCGGGTGAAGGCCATCACGCCGGCCTTGGCCGCGGCGTAGTGCGCCTGGCCCGGCTGGGCGCGCCAGCCGAGGACCGAGGCGTTGTTGACCACCGCTCCCCCGTGCCCCTGGGCCACCATCTGGCGCAGTGCGGCCCGGGTGCAGCGGAACGTGCCGGTGAGCGTGACGTCGAGCACTTGCCGCCACTGCTCGTCGGTCATGTCGAGCACGGAGGCGGTACCGCCCAGCCCCGCGTTGTTGATCAGCACGTCGATGCGGCCGAAGTGCCCGGCCGCGGCTTCGATCAGCGCGGCGGCCTGGATTTCCTGGGTGACGTCGCAGGGCTGGGACCAGACCCGGTCGCCGTGGGTGTCGGCCAGTTCCTCACGGGTGGCGGCGAGCCGCTGGTGGTGCTGGTCGCTGACCACCACCTGGGCGCCTTCCGCCAGGCAGCGCCGGGCGGCGGCGCCGCCGATGCCGGTGCCGGCCGCCGCGGTGATGACGACGACCTTGCCCTCGAGCAGGTGGTGGCCGTTCATTGGCGCGGCAGGCCGAGGGCGCGGGTGGCGATGATGTTGCGCTGGATCTCATCCGACCCGCCGTAGATCGTCTCCGCCCGGCCGAACAGGTACAGGCGCTGCCATTTGTCCAGGTCATAGGGCTCGTCCCGGGCGACCATGGACGGGGCGCCGGCGACCTCCATGGCCAGCTCGCCGAGGGCCTGGTGCCAGCGGGACCACAGGATCTTCAGCATCGAGGCCTCGGCGGCGTCGTTGGTCCCGTCCAGCGTGTCCAGGGCGTAGGCGCGGACGGCCTCCAGGCCGATCCAGGCCCGGGCCAGCTTGTCGCGCAGCAGCGGGTCGGTGCCCGCGGCGGTGGTCCGGGCCACCGTCAGCAGGTCCTCGAGCTCGCGCCGGAAGCCGACCTGCAGGCCGAGCATGGCCGCGCCGCGTTCCAGGGCCAGGGTGGCCTTGGCCACCCGCCAGCCGTCACCGGGCGCGCCGACCACATGGGCCGCGTCGGTGCGCGCGCCGTCGAAGAAGACCTCGTTGAACTCCGAGGTGCCGGTGAGCTGCCGGATCGGGCGGACCGTGACCCCCGGCTGGCGCATCGGCACCAGCAGGTAGGACAGGCCCTGGCCGCCCGCCGAGCCGGGCTCGGTCCGGGCCAGCACGAAGCACCAGTCGGCCACGTGGGCCAGCGACGTCCACACCTTCTGGCCGGTGATCACCCAGTCGGTGCCGTCCAGGATCGCCTTGGTGGCCACGTTCGCCAGGTCGGAGCCGGCGCCGGGTTCGGAGTAGCCCTGGCACCACAGTTCGGTGACGTTCCTGATCGGCGGCAGGAAGCGCCCCTTCTGTTCCCGGGTGCCGAAGGCGATCAGGGTGGGGCCGAGCAGTTCCTCGCCCACGATGGTGACCCGGGCGGGCGCGTCGGCCCGGGCGTACTCCTCGTGGAAGATGACCTGCCGGGCCAGCGAGGCGCCACGGCCGCCGAACTCGGCGGGCCAGCCCAGGCAGGTCCAGCCCGCGGCGGCCAGGTGCCGGTTCCAGGCCAGCCGCTCCGGGTAGCGTTCGTGCTCGCGGCCCGGGCCGCCCGCGCCGCGCAGGCCGGCGAACTGGCCGGTCAGGTTGGCGTCGAGCCAGGCGCGTACCTCGGCGCGGAACTCCTCGTCCTGCGGCGTGAACCGCACCCTGGCCTCCCGTGGGTCTAGCCGGCGGTGCCACTGGTGCGTAGGGTAAACCTACCAAGCACTTGCTTGCTAGGAGGGTCGCCGGTGGAGCGGACGATCCCGGGTGCCGTGGCGCGGGCGGCACGGGAGTTCGGCGACACGGAGGCGCTGGCTGACCCCGGGCCCGGTGGCTCCCGGCTCAGCTACCGCGAGCTGGGCGAGCAGGTGACGGCGGTGGCGGCCGCGCTGATCGAGGGGGGCCTGGCGCCCGGGGACCGGGTGGCGGTGTGGGGGCCGAACGACGGCTACTGGGTGCTGGCGGCGCTGGGCGCGCTGACCGCGGGCGGTGTGCTGGTCCCGGTGAGCTCGCGGTTCACCGGGCCCGAGGCGCTGGACGTGATCGGCCGCAGCGGGGCGCGCGTGCTGTTCGTGGCCGGGGACTTCCTGGGCGTGAACCGGCTCGGAGCGCTGCTGCGCGCCGCGGCCGAGGCTCCGGACGATGGCGTGCTGGACCGGCTCGACCTGGTGGTGCGAGTGCCCGGGGACTGGGATGCGTTCGAGCGACGGGCGGATTCGGTCACGACGGCCGAGGTGCGGCGGCGGGCGGGCGGGGTGGTGCCGGGCGACGTCAGCGACATCATGTTCAGCTCGGGCACGACCGGGCGGAGCAAGGGCGCGATGACCTCGCACGAGCGGACCCTGGGGGTGGCCCGGGCCTGGGCCGAGTGCACCGGCCTGACCGCGCGCGACCGGTACCTGGTGGTGAACCCGTTCTTCCACACGTTCGGCTACAAGGCGGGCATCCTGGCCTGCCTGGTCAGCGGGGCGGCGCTGGTGCCGCAGGCCACCTTCGAGGCGGGCCAGGCGATGGCGCTGATCGAGGCCGAGCGGATCACCGTGCTGCCCGGCGCGCCGACCATCTACGTCTCGATCCTGGATCATCCTTCGCGCGGCGCGTTCGACCTGTCCAGCCTGCGGCTGGCGGTCACCGGCGCGGCCGACGTGCCGGTGGCCCTGGTCGAGCGGATGCGGCGCGAGCTGAGCTTCGAGGTCGTGCTGACCGGCTACGGGCTGACCGAGGCGGTGGTGGCGACGATGTGCCGGCCGGGGGATTCGCCTGAGGTCGTCGCCGGCACCTCGGGGCGGGCGGCGGCCGGGTTCGAGGTGCGGATCGGTCCCTCGGACGAGATCTTGCTGCGCGGGCCGAACCTGATGCTCGGCTACCTGGACGACCCAGCGGCGACCGCTTCGGCGATAGATGGCGATGGGTGGCTGCACACCGGCGACGCGGGGCGCCTGGACGCGGCCGGGAACCTCACCGTCACCGGGCGGATCAAGGACATGTACATCTGCGGCGGGTTCAACGTGTACCCGGCCGAGGTGGAGCAGGTGCTGGCCCGGCTGGACGGGGTGGCGGAGTCGGCCGTGATCGGCGTCCCCGACCGGCGGCTCGGCGAGGTCGGCCAGGCGTTCCTGGTCCCCCGGCCCGGGCGCGTGCTGGCCGAGGCCGACGTGCTGGCCTTCTGCCGGGAGCGGCTGGCCAACTACAAGGTGCCCCGGCAGGTGATCTTCCGCGACGCCCTGCCGCGCAACGCGTCGGGCAAGGTGCTCAAGCGGGTATTGAGGGGAGAGCCCTGATGGCGGACGAGGTCCTGTACGCGGTGCGCGACCGCGTCGCGCTCATCACCTTGAACCGGCCCGAGTACGCCAACGCGCAGAACTCGGCGATGACCTACGCGCTGGACGCGGCGTTCGCCCGGGCGGTGAACGACGACCAGGTCGCGGTGCTGGTGCTGGCCGGGGCGGGCAAGCACTTCTGCGGCGGCCACGACATCGGCACCCCGGGCCGGGACGCGGACCAGTCCTTCGACCGGCAGGCGGTGCTGTGGTGGGACCACGTGGGCAAGGCCGGCGCGGACGCCCGGTACGCCCGCGAGATTGAGGTCTACCTCGGCATGTGCCGGCGCTGGCGGGAGATCCCCAAGCCGTCGATCGCGATGGTGCAGGGCGCGTGCATCGCGGGCGGCCTGATGCTGGCCTGGGTGTGCGACCTGATCGTGGCGGCCGAGGACGCGTTCTTCGCCGACCCGGTGGTGCGGATGGGGATCCCGGGGGTGGAGTACTTCGCCCACCCGTGGGTGCTCGGGCCGCGGCTGGCCAAGGAGGTGCTGTTCACCGGCGGGCGGTTCGGCGCCGAGCGCGCCTACCAGGCGGGCATGGTCAACCGGGTGGTGCCGCGCGCGGCCCTGGAGTCCGCGGTCTTCGAGCTGGCCGGGCAGATCGCCGAGATGCCGCCGTTCGGCCTGGCGCTGGCCAAGCGGGCCGTCAACCAGTGCGAGGACCTGATGGGGATGCGGCCGGGCATGGACGCGGTGTTCGGCCTGCACCACGTGGCGCACGCGCACAACGCCGAGGTGTCGGGCCACTCGCTGGCCGGCCTGGACGCCCGCGGCATGCGCCGGGCTGCCGAGCCGTGACCGAGGCATTCCGGGCCGAGGTGCGGGACTGGCTGGCCGCGCACGTCCCGGCTGCTCCGCTGCCGTCGCTGGACACCGCCGAGGGGTTCGAGGCGCACCGGGCGTGGGAACGCTCACTCGCCGCGGCGCGGCTGGCCGTGGTCACCTGGCCTGCCGGGTACGGCGGCCGGGACGCGACGCTGGCGGAGTGGCTGGTCTTCGAGGAGGAGTACTACGCGGCCGGGGCGCCGGCCCGGGTCGGGCAGAACGGGCTGTCGCTGCTGGCCCCGACGCTGTTCGCGTTCGGGACCGGCGAGCAGCGGGACCGGCTGCTGCCCCGGATGGCGGCCGCCGACGACATCTGGGCGCAGGCCTGGTCGGAGCCCGAGGCGGGCAGCGACCTGGCCGCGCTCCGGTCCCGGGCGGTCCGCGGCGACGGGGGCTGGCTGGTCTCGGGTACCAAGACGTGGTGCTCGCGGGCGGCGTTCGCGGACCGGGCGTTCGGCCTGTTCCGGACCGATCCCGGCCTGGAGTCTTCGGGCCGGCACCGCGGCCTGAGCTACCTGCTGTTCGGGCTGCGCGCGCCGGGGGTGACCGTGCGGCCGATCCGGCAGCTCGGCGGGCGGACCGGGTTCGCGGAGATCTTCCTGGACGAGGTGTTCGTCCCGGACTGCGACGTGGTGGGCGAGCCGGGGGACGGCTGGCGGATCGCGATGTCCACCGCCAGCCACGAGCGCGGCCTGTCGCTGCGCAGCCCGGGGCGGTTCCTGGCCGCGGCCGGCCGGCTCGTGTCGCTGTGGCGGCGTTCCGGTGGCGATCCGGCGCTGGGCGACCGGGTGGCCGACGCGTGGATCGGCGCGCGCGCCTACCAGCTGCACACCCAGGCGACCGCGGCCCGGCTGGCCGCGGGCGGCACGCTCGGATCCGAGGCGAGCCTGGGCAAGGTGTTCTGGTCCGAACTGGACCTGGCGCTGCAGGAGACCGCGCTGGACCTGCTCGGCCCGTGGGCGGAGGTCCGCGACGGGCCCGGCGGGCGCTGGCTGGAGGACTACCTGTTCGCGCTGGCCGGGCCGATCTACGCGGGCACGAACGAGATCCAGCGGACGCTGATCGCCGAGCGCGTGCTGGGGCTGCCCCGATGAGCGCTTCGGAGTTCGGCGGGGTGCTGCACGACATGCTGGCCGACGCGGACGTGCCGGAGGCGGCGCGGCGCTGGGCGTCCGGTGACCTGAACCCGGGCCTGGCGTTGTGGCGGCGGCTGGCCGACCTCGGGGTCAGCGCGCTCGCGGTGCCGGAGAAGCAGGGCGGGCTCGGCGCGAGCCCGCTGGACCTGGTGGTGGCCTGCGAGGAGCTCGGCCATCACGCGGTGCCCGGGCCGGCGGCGGAGTCGCTGGCGGCCGTGCCCGTGCTGCTGGGCGATGCGGGTTCGTTTGGTGAGTGGCTGGCCGGGCTGGCCGCCGGGGACCTGATCGCCACGCTGGCCGCGCCGCCGTGCGTGCCGCTGGCCGCCTGCGCGGAGGCGGCCGGGCTGGTGCTGTACGCCCAGGATGGCGTGGTGGGGCAGGGCAGCGCGGGAGCCACGTTCCGTTCGGTAGATCCGGCCCGGTCACTGGCCGAGGTCCGGCGCGGGCCGGTACTGGCCGAGGGCGTGGCCGGGGCGGTGGCGCGGGCGCTCGACTTCGGGGCGCTGGCCTGCTCGGCCCAGCTGCTCGGCGCGGGGCAGGCCCTGCTCGAGGCGTCGGTGCGGCACGCCGGCCTGCGGGTGCAGTTCGGGCGGCAGATCGGCGCGTTCCAGGCGGTCAAGCACCGGCTCGCGGACGTGGCCATCGGGCTGGAGTTCGCCCGGCCGCTGCTGGAGGCGGCCGGGGTGGCGCTGGCCGAGGACGGGCCGACGGCCGGGCGGGACGTCTCGGCCGCGAAGGTGGCCTGCGCCGAGGCCGCCTACCGGGCGGCCCGGGCCGCGCTGCAGGTGCACGGCGCGATCGGCTACACCGCCGAGCACGAGCTGAGCCGGTTCCTGCTGCAGGTCCGTGCGCTAGTGCCGGCGTGGGGGACTTCGGCCGAGCACCGGGCCCGGGTCCTGCGGGAGCTCGGCCCGTGAACCTGACGGCGGAGCAGGAAGACCTCCGGGATGCGGTGCGGGGCCTGCTGGCCGCGGCCGGTTCCGCGGCCGGTTCCGCGGCCGGTTCCGCGGCCGGTTCCGCGGCCGGTTCCTCGGCCGGCGAGGAGGCCTGGCCGCGGCTGTGCCGCGAGGTCGGCGTGGCAGGTCTCGGGATACCCGAGTGCTACGGCGGCGCGGGCGCCGGGCCGGCCGAGACCGGGGTCGTCATGGAGGAGCTCGGCCGTGACCTGACCCCCTCCCCCATGCTCGGCTCGGCGGTGCTGGCCGCGCAGGCCCTGCTGGCCATCGGCGACGACGCGGCCTGCGGCCGGCTGCTGCCGGCGATCGCCGACGGCTCCGCGACGGCGGCCCTGGCCTGGACCACCCGGGCCGGGCGCTGGGACGTTGAGGACGTGGCGTGCGTGTCCCGGCCGTTCGGCGGGGGCGGCTGGGAGCTGGACGGCGAGGCGCACTACGTGCTGGACGGCGAGGGCGCCGACGTGCTGCTGGTCGCCGCCCGGGACCCGACGGGTGTGGGCCTGTTCGAGGTGGATCCGGTGCAGGACGGTGTGCGCCGCACGGCTGCGGCGGCGATGGACGCCACCCGGCGGCTGGCCGTGGTGCGGCTGGCCGGGGCACGCGGCCAGCGGATCGGCGGCGACGCGGCCTCGGCGCTCCGCTACGCCAGGGACCTAGCCTGCCTCGCGCTGGCCGCCGAGCAGGTGGGTGCGGCCCGGCGCGCCCTGGACCTGACCGTCGGCTACACGATGACCAGGGTGCAGTTCGGCCGGGTGATCGGGAGCTTCCAGGCGCTGCAGCACCGGCTGGCCGATCTGCACGTACTGGTGGAGTCGGCGCGGTCGCTGGCTTTTGCGTTCGCGTCCGGCTCCGGGGATTCCAGCTCCGGGGAGGCGCCCGCGCTGGGGCTGCGGGCCGCCGCGGTCAAGGTCTACTGCTCCGAGGTGCTGATGCGGACGGCCGCCGAGATGATCCAGCTGCACGGCGCGATCGGCATCACCTGGGAGCATCAGGCGCATCGCTACCTCAAGCGGGCGCACGGCGGGCTGCACCTGTTCGGCCCCCCGGCCCAGCACGCCGCCGCCATCGCGGCGATCCTCATCGACCGCTGACGCGGGCGCTTGCCCGTCACACATACCACGGCGGTGGCTTTACGTCGCTCCCGTACCAGTGGGGAGGATTTTGGCTTGCGGGAGTCGCAGGTGCACTATAGACCCCCTGCGCTCCCAGAAGCCCGAATACTCCCCGATAATTGTTCTAGTACCGGTAGGCGGGCATACCTGCGTGTGACCTCGGGTCTCGGTGATTCCGGGGAGAGCATTGTTGCTTGACCGGCGCTTAGGCGGGCGCTGATGCGGGCCGGCTTCCCGCCCGTGTCATGATCGACGCAGGCGAAGGGAGCTTGGTGGAGTACGAGATCGTGGCCGAGGCCTACCGTGACCTGGAGCAGGCGACCGGCCGGCTGGCGCTGATCGAGCGGCTGGCCGCGCTGCTGGCCCAGACTCCGGCTCAGCTGCTGCCCGTGGTGTGCTACCTGTGCCAGGGCCTGATCGCGCCGGAGTTCGCCGGGGTGGACCTCGGCCTGGCCGAGAAGATGGCCATCCGCGCGGTTGCCGCCGCGACCGGGGT
>Ga0187817_10000906_pt1 | contig 13642 bp, 14 predicted proteins | sample NC_wetland_sal_i_17_FD_132431 | JGI IMG/M metagenome (GOLD analysis project Ga0187817, IMG submission 132431) | Wetland sediment microbial communities from Neuse River Estuary, North Carolina, USA - SO4_2 | ecosystem: Environmental > Aquatic > Freshwater > Wetlands > Sediment | place: USA...
CGACTGGAGCCAACTCCAGACGAATCAGGACATTTTTCGTTTCTTCAAGCGCATGATTGCCTTTCGGAAATCGCATCCTTCTCTGTGCCGCAGCAGATTCTGGCGCGAGGACGTCTCTTGGTACGGCACTGGTCCTACGGTTGATTTGTCTCCGCATTCGCGGAGCCTAGCGTTCTGTCTGCATGGCGCGTCCCAGGCGGATAACGACATCTATGTAATGATCAATGCATACTGGGAAGAGCTGCAGTTCCGGATCCAGGAAGGTACGCCGCAAGATTGGGTAAGAATCGTGGACACGTCGTTGCCAACCCCGGACGACTTCGCGGAACTCGGTGTGCCCCTAAAGCATGCGACATACCAAGTGACCCCGCGATCTATCGTTGTATTGGTTCGAGCTGGAGCGAACGGCTAGAATCGGTGCGATTCCTGTTCAAACTGATGTCGGTGATCCGGTTCGGCAGTTCCGCGACCAACTCAAGTACAGTATGAGCCGAGCAATACCTCACCGCCGCCGTAAGCCCAGCCCCTGAAGCTGCTTTTCCAGTTCTTCAAGCGCGTGTTGTTCCGGCAAGCCGACAGGCTGATCAATGCCCCGACGTGAAATTCGGATTCGGATCACTGCTTCCGACCTGGAATTCTCACGGGCCTCGGCGAAGACGTCTGAAGGAAACGGAATAATCTCGATGAAGCATTCGCTAGCATGCTGCGCTACAGTATCTGCGATTTTCTTTAACCATGCGTAACCCAATGCGTAGTCGCCGGGAGGCGGTAGCTCCAGCTTATCTTTGTCGCTTAAGCCGCAAACGTCAACTTCGAAGCCAGCCTGAATGATTTGGCGAGACGCCGCAGGCGAGCCGTGCGCTTCCTCGAGGAGTACGTGGTAAGGCGAGACCTCGTAGAATACGCGATACTTTTTGAGCGGCTCAGGAATCTCAGGCATGCCCACACGGTTACTGCAACACTCTCCGCGTGTCTGTGATGAGTGTCACTGTATAGAGTGACGGCTCGCCCTGTATGGGCGGTGGGCTTTCGAACCCACGACCCTTTACTTGTTACGCGCAGCGGTGGAGCAGGGCTTCTGCCTGGAAGGAAGCGGCCTTCAACGCGTGCATTCTACCCAAACTTCGGACGTGGGTTCGATTCCCCTCGCGCGCTCCACAACTCGAATTGATGCGGTTGGCTGTACTGGTTTCCTGCCCGAGAGTTCGCCCTTAAGAGCTCCAGTTTTGGACGCAGTTGGACGCGGGAAACGGCTTTTGCCGGAATTTTGGACGCGTATTGTGCTAAGCGGTTTACAGGGCAGATTCGGCGCGAATGGCTAGCGCCACCTCGTCTCCGCGGGCGCACAGCGCGTTCAGTATGGCCAAGTACGCCGTCCAGAAAACAGGATCGGACCGCAACTGCTGCCGGTACTTCTTCCAACCCATCCGCACCACGGCCGAGAAGGCATCCTTGAGGTGATCGCTTCTCCAATCATAGTCGGAGTATGAATCGAGCGCTCTAGCTAGTTGGCGAATGCCCATCGGCAAAACCACACTGCCGGCGTCCGTCGCCAGAAAGTAGGCGAACGAACGCGCCAAGTCCGCCTGTCCTACCCACTGTGCGGTCCAGCGCTCATACAACGGCGCCATGCGTTCGATCAGGTCAGCGTGCGATTTGTCGCTCAGGATTTCGAGAGCAGAGCGGATGCCCATCATTTCGCCAACGACTTCGTCGACCTAGTGGCGCCAGAATCTCCTTCCCGGGCTCCACGCCGGAGAATCAAGAACGTAGGCGACCATCTCTTCCCAAATCCGGCCAAAGTCACGAGCTTTGAGAGCGAGCCCCAGGTGAAACCATTCGGTGAAAAACCCTCTCACCCATTCGTGAGCGGCGACCGGCAAATCCATGATCGGCTTCCACAAACCGCGCGCTTCCTCCGGACTGATCCCGGACAAAAGCAAGTGAACCACGCGCCCAAAGATCCAGGTATCAAATTCGTAGCGCGGGCCCTCGACTTCCATGTCAACATCGCCCGCCGATATCTCCGGGGGCAGACCTAGCTCAAATTGCAGTAGCTCGGCTTGGTTCAGGCGGAGTTACAGCAGCGCTCCGCGAAGGGGTTTTTGCCCACTATCTCAACGACAAAATCGGGGTCGTGGGGTGCTTCCCCACCGCTCTCTCGTGGTCGTCATTCGTCTTAGCCGCTCCGCCAGCGCCACGCCGCTCCACCTCTGATGCAGGGGGCCGTACACTCATGATGAAATCAGTCAAACATCACGAATGAAGCGTCTGACATCGGGCGATATGTCCTATTTGGCTCATTAAGTCGAGTAGGTCACACGCACGGTCCCAAGCGTTGCCGAGGTAAGGTCCTGGTGGGGACTGGGCGGGCGACTCCGGTCGGCCAGGGCGTTACCAAAACATTACATTTTGCAAGGCTGACTCACCTTACGGCAAGCGACCTGCGCCTTGATTAAGCGGGAGGTGGTGTACACCCTCACGGACACCTTGGTGACACCCCCCAACACCATGGTGGTGTCACCCTACGGACCACGGTGCTGCGACACGCTACTTCCTAGTGTCCATGGGCGCGGTCGGGCATGTTCCGTATCCGGACTATAACTTATTGCCAGTTCTCCTATTAATGTGGCCGCAGCTCACCCAACAGCCTCGGATTTCATCTGGGGAGTGGGCCAGCACGGCGTTCGCCTGCCCCACTAGCATCATCGAAACAGCCCACGAAATTGGGGGCGTACGCACCTTATACGCACTTAACACGCACTGGTAACGCACTTGGCGACGCACCTAGCAACGCACCTGGTGCCACCCTTGATGACACCAATGGTGACACCCCTAATACACCCCATTGACACCCTGAAACACCCCGTGGTGCTACCATGCGGGCTCCCAAGCCATGAAGGGCCGTATCCGAGTGCCTACGGATTGCACAGAAGCGCACGCGCCGGGCACGTTGCGAAACTGAGTTTCGAAACCGGCGAACAACGTCTTGACAACCGAAGTTAACGGCCTGACAACGCTTTTACGACAGCACGATTAGTAGCCTGTCATAAAGGCTGGTTCGGGGACTCAAAACGTCTTGCGGCGATCTGGTCGCTGGCCTCGCCGCCGCGTTCCAGTACCTTCACGAGTTTCCTGCGAAGCCGCCGTAAAACTTCCAAAGTATGCGTTTCCCCGCAAGGACAGAACTGGTCGAAAAAATCAGCCAACTCTTTCGACGTCAATCTTTCTAACCCACCCGCCAATCCGAAAAGCATAAGCACGTTGTGGTGCACGTTGGTCTTAAATCGAACTCCACCGCGAGGCAATTGCTCGTGCATCCAGCGGTTGTACAAGTCCTCTGTCTCAACCACTTGTCTGCCGGCGTTCCTGTCACCCCGCATCTCTCGCAGCCGAAGGTCCGGCATCGTGGCCTGGTACTTCAGCATGGAAATCATATTCGGAAGAACTTGATTCAAATCCGTCTTTAGATCTTCCCTTGGAATTCTCTGCTTCACGGCCTTCATGGCTTCCGCGAATCTGGGATCCCTCCATTTGGCGAGCAAACTAACCATCTCGCCGGCAGTGCGAGGCCATTCGGGCAGCACCGGCGCTGGCGGCGACTGCACTGCCTGAGGATACCTTCCCATGTCGACATGGCCCGCCCGGCCTATGCATTTTGGCCCGACGACTTGGGGCGCCGCGTTTTCTTTGAAGAAGCGGGCCAAACCAATGAACCACGGATCAAGCTTGTGCTCAAAGTGAGATGGCCCTTCGTCCGGTAGACGAGGGGGCGGGGACTTGAAAGCGTTGTTTCGAGTCGTTGCCATCAGCCAATGTGAAAGTATACACATCTCCCTAGCAAGATCGTAGGAGGACCAAGTTAACCGGTAGGGGGTTGCATGAACAAAACTGCTTTCAGAGAGTCGCCAGGTTTTTCAGCGACGGAAGGCGAATGCCCGTTCACAGTACGGCAAGCGGCCAAATTTCTTGGAGTGAGTCCTCAAACTGTGTATCTTTGGGTCGAGCGGAAGCAGATTCCCCATCTCCGCGTAATGGGTCGCAACATCCGGTTCCTCAAATCGGATCTCGAAACATTTCGCGCTTCCTTCAAACAGGAGATGGAGAATGCCTAGAGCACTTAAGTACGACGGAGTAGTTTATCGGCGGGCTGGCACCAAGATCTGGTGGATTCGCTATCGGGACCGCAAGGGCGTTGCCCGAAGAGAATCAAGCCAGACCGCTGATTGGCAGGAAGCAAATAAGAGGCTGAGAGAAAGACTTCAGGCGAGGGACGACAATCTCCTTGAAGTCATACGAAAGGGCGAGACCTTGGCTTATGAACAATGGGCGGATTTCTTCTTGGAGAACTATTCCAAGCCGCCTGTATGCGCCGAGAAAACCCACGAGGCGAATAAACGGTGCACAAAACACCTCAAAGCTGCGTTTGGTGCAAGCCGATTGGTGGATATCACCGCAGATTCGATTGAAATATATCTTCGTGAACGCCTTCGACAACGAGTTCGCGTCAGGGTCAAGCTCGGTTACAAGCAACTAGGAGCGATCAAGGCCACCACCATACATCAGGAGTTCAGAGTTCTCCGGCGTACGCTCAACGTGGCGGTCCGGAAAAAGCTCTTAGCAGCGAATCGCTGTTCAGGCGTTGAGTTTCCGGTCGCAGTGAAAGGATTGTTTAGACCTCACTATGTCGCATGGTCTGAGCAGCAAGAGATCGAATTGCATGGTCCGCAACATTTGCGGAACATCGTTCGCATCATCACGGAAACTGGGTTGCGGATCTACAAAGAACTCACTCCAATGAAGAAAGACCAAGTAGACCTGCAAAATGCGGTCGTCTGGATACCAGATTCAAAGACACCGAATGGTACCGCCGAGGTTCCTCTCACCCCGCTTGCCATCGAAGCGTTCAAGAGTCAGATGGCAATTTCGGGTGACGGACCTTTTCTGTTCCCGAGCAATCGGAATCCGAGCGGGCACCAAAGGGCGCTAAGGACTGTTTGGCAAAAAACTCTTCGACGGGCGAAGGTCCCCTACTTTCGGATCTATGATCTCCGTTCCGCTTATGCCACACGGCTGAGCGCCGGAGGGGTAGCCGATGAGTGGGTGACTCAGATGCTCCGCCAGAGCGACGCGCAAGTCTTCAAGAAGTATTCTCAAATGAAGTTGCAGATGAAACGCGAAGCACTGGTAAAGCTCAATCGTCGAGCCAACGAAATGGCGCCGGTAGCCGCTGACGCGCTAATGGTGACACCAACGTGCGCAGTCACGGTGCAATGACCCATTCGTGCACAGTTCGTGCGCAGTCCGGAGTAAAAACGATGGTGCGGATTAGGAGCAAAGTTGGAAAGTGCTTTAGAATGAATAAAGCAATGCATGTCGGGGCGTAGCGCAGCCTGGTAGCGCGCCTGCCTTGGGCGCAGGAGGTCTGGAGTTCAAATCTCCACGCCCCGACCACTAACTCCTGATTTCTCAATTCACTCTTGCCGGCACCGGTTGCGACGGAGTCATCTGCTGTCAAACATCATAAGAATAAGAATCGCCGGGAGGTAAACGATCGAGGCGACGAGTAATCGTCGTGCCGACGCATTGGATCTCTGGAGAGCCAGCCTTGCGCTGCAGCAGGCAAAAATCGTGCCGGGCATGAAGGCTCCGGTGAAGTAAACGAGGCCCATTTTCCCGTTGAGCGCAGGCACCAAAGTGACTGCAATGAGGACCAACGAGACAACCGGCAGCTGCCACACTACATAGCGGTCACGCGGCTCTCTTGCGCCCCTCGGGCTCCATTCAGGAGGGCATTCGTAGGTTCGGCTGCCACAGTCAGATCACCTCCGGCTTCGAGGGGTGCGGGGTTTTCGCAATGAGTCTCCGCCACTCAGCCCAGGGATCCTCGGGCAAGTCCGCGCTTCCGGGCGAGAGAATCTCTAGGGTAACAAGGACAGCAGGAACTAGAAAGATGAGCGTCACCGACACCCACATTAGCGCGGCCGCGCATTGCTGGTCCTCGAGCGGTGAAAGACCAAACAGCCTGGGACCGGACACAGAGGTCGGATAGATGACCCGGTCACAAAATGTGAGGAATCCGGAGAGCACGTCGCATGGCATCGTCGCGCTGAAAAGATACAAAGGAATGGTCCAGCGGGGCCATTTCGGAGTGCTTGGCCAGGGCTGGACTACCGGCCACCAGAACATCAGGCCCGCGCCGAAGAAAGTCGCGTGCTCAAGTCTATGCAACCAGTCCCAGCGCAGCGCCAGCTCAAAAATTGAAGGGATATGCCATCCGATCAACGCAAGCGCGGCGACTAGCCAGCAAATCGCGGGGTTCGAAATTAATGGGCCCAACCGCCTCACCAAGGGCAATCGCAGAAATGGGCTCACGACCTTGCGCGCTATCGATTGTGGGAGTCCCCGAAGGAGCGGCAACGCGGGAGCCCCCAGCAGGATCAAAGGCGGCGCGACGGCGCTCAGCAGCAGATGCTGCACCATGTGGACGGTGAGCGAGGCATCGTCCAACGCTTCAAGCGGGGAACCGATTGCGATCCAGACTGCCGCGACTCCAGCGAAGAAGGCTCCAAGACGCCAGAAAGGAAATTGATCCGCGAACACAATTCGAAGACGATTCCAACCGTTCGCATAGACCATCGCTGCGAGACACAGGGATACGTCCACCCCAATGGGAGTCGACCACGTTTGCAAAGCGACTTGAGTCCCGATCGTCATTGAGTGGCTATGGATTCTTCGATGCCGGCTTGCCGGCCTCATCCGAGAGCGCAATCGAACGGGAGGCGTCCCGCGCCGGCGACTGTCCCGGGGGATGCAACGTCTGCAAGAACGCGACGAGCGCCGTCGTTTCTGCTGGTTTTAAATTCTTTCCGTAAGCGGGCATGTTTCCGCCCCCCTGAATGACCTGACGAATAAGTTGATCCTGGGTCAGGCGTACAGCCACTGAATCGAGGGCCGGACCGCGCTTTCCACCCTGGTTTGCGAGTGAGTGGCAGTTGTGGCATTGCTTGACCTGAAAAACTAAGGCGCCCTGCCGTTCGAGCGCCGTGCGGTTTTGCAGAAATTCCGTCGGAATCGGGATCCCGCTCCACGCATCCATCACAGGACTCCATGGCGTGTGCTCAGCGAGATGCGTGAATGTCGCAAGCGCTACCGCCGCCAGGAGGACTGTAAGGACTGCGATGGGCCTGCGACGCCAACTTTTTTCGCCCTCGCCGGCCAGAAAAGGCAGCAGGAGAAGGGCGAGAATCGCAACGACAGGGCCTATCAGCAGAGCGGGAGTTTCCATCGAGGCCGGCAGATATGAGAGCACCGCGTACAGCCAAAGGAAGAAGTAATCCGGGCGCGGCGCTGTCTGAATGATCGTGGGATCCGGCGGGCCCGACGGACCAAAGGGACCGAAGTAGTAGGCGCAAAGGGCGATCGAAAAAAGGATAAAAGCAGAGAAAAAAAGGTCCTTCCAAATCGCGCCGGGGACGAATGGCACGCCCTCGTTGCGTGTCAGCTCGCGATATTCCTTCAAATACGTCGCCTTGCGCACCACGCGGCCGGGCATCGGCCATTCGTTGATTCCCAGCTTTAAAACCATCAGCAGGTGAACGGCGACAAACGTGATGAGAAGCCCCGGAATGACGAACACATGAAGCGCAAAGAAGCGCGAAAGCGTCGCTCCGGCGATAATGGGCCCGCCCAGCAATAGGTTGACGACAAACGGGCCAATCAAGGGAATGCGGCTCGAAATCGATGCTCCAATCCCCAGCCCCCAATAGGCGTCCTGATCAAACCTCAGAACTTGGCCTGAAAATGCCATGCCGAGTGTGACGAGCAGGAGAAACACGCCCACAATCCAAGTCAGCTCACGCGGATATTTGTAAGCACCAAAGAGAAAAACCTGCATCATATGGATCAAAACTATTGCAACCATGAAATCCGAGCCCCATCCATGGAGCGCTCGGATGTACCAGCCGAGAGAGACGTTGTGATTCAGCGTCTGAAGGCTGCTCCAAGCCTCTCCGGCGGAGGGCACATAAATGAGCGCCAGCATGATGCCGGTTACGATTTGAAGTATGAACACCGCGAAAGCGGCGCTGCCGAAGACATAAAACCAACTGGCGCTCTTGCGTGGAACTTCGTGCTCCGCAGTCTCACGGATTGATGCGCCTATCTGTAGGCGCTCGTCCAGCCATTCTCCGATCGAGGCAATCAGGCGCATGGCTGGATTCCTCGGACGATGTTCGTGGCGTGGCCAGGCGTCGGCATTTCGCCGGCTTGAATGAGCAGTTTTCCGCCGTCGATTTTGTAGTGATATTGAAACAACCCGCGTTCCGGAGGCCCGGAGGCGCGCGAACCATCCTGGTAATACACTCCGCCGTGGCAGGGGCACATGAACAGACTCGATTGCGCGAACCATCGAACCGGGCATCCGAGGTGCGCACAATTGATTGCGAAAACCTGAAAAGTCGTTCCGTCAACATTGCGAACCCAGCAGGCGATGTCTGCGGTGTCGCCATCCCAAGGATTCACTACGGGGTTTCGATAAGTCGCAAGACGAGTTTCGCCGGAAGGAAACTATTCGAGGTTGCCGAGTGGAACCCACGACTCGTAGCCTTGCCTACGCGCCCGAGCGACCGGAGAAAGAAGGTAACGCACAATAGGAACAGCCAGAATCACGCCGACTAGGCCATTGAGGAAGATTCCCAGCTTCGTGAAGAACGCGCGCCTGCTGAGGCTGGCGGGTAGAGTCATCGAACTTCTCCTGTCGTCTTCGCTGCGCTCGGGTAGGGCCGACCGGGGAATTTCGGGCGCTGCGAGGCGAGCCAGGCGACGACATCGGAGACTTCTTGCGCCGTCATCGCCTTGCCCGGGACGTTGTTTCGCCAGTCAGGCGCACCTAGGTCCGGCCGGCCCACGATTGCAATTGTGCGAAGCTCTTGATCGTTGAGTAGAGCGAGAAAAGATCCATCAATGATGGAACTTGCCTTCGGACCCCCACGGCCGGCAATGCCGTGGCATGACGAGCAAAACGTCGCATACACTTCCGTGCCTCGTGAGGGATCGCCGGGAGTGGTTGTGGAATACGGCGGCGGGCTCCCGCCATTCAGGGCATTTGGCTTCGACCAACGTTCGCGAATTCCGCGGACGATCACGTCAATCTGTTTTTCCGTGAGCATTCCACCGGCACTCTGCGCGAACGCAGGCATGGATGTGCCGGGAATTCCATTCGTAGCCGTGCGACGCAGGATCGTGTCGTCTGCAATCGCCAAATACACTGGGTCTCCCAATGCGAGTGCTGCACCACCCTTCCCCTCTGATCCGTGGCAGCCGGCACAGTTTTCGCTGTAGAGAACGTCGAAATTCGAAATTTCGCTCGGGACAATCGGCGTGCCGGCAGCAATCTGTTTCCCCGGTGCACTGGCGCACCCGCATACAACTGACGAGAGAACCACAGCACCAAGCATGAGAAGGCGAGGTTTCATCTCGATCCGTCCTTGTCTCGCTTCTCTTTCATAATTCCTGGGGCCTCGATGCCCGCGCGCATAGCAAACGGCAAGTTCTCGCTCGTCGGGATTCGCGCGTGCCGCATGACGACAAGGCCTGCGACTACGCCAAATGCCGCTTGGGAAGCCATGAACCAGGACCAGTCGATGCGGCTCGCCAGCAGCGGATTGAGAAGGTCTAAGATCGAGTACAACAGACCCGACCATAGCACCGGAGCAATGAGGCCTCCAAGTATGATGGGTCGACGCGGAAACATCGGGAGCATGGCACCGTAGAGCAACCCCACAAGTGTGGACCCAACGCCGTGCAGAACCACAGCCATCGCGAAGCTGTCAAAGTGAAACGAGTTCAGTTGCTCTGGGGTGAGCTTTAGCGATTGCCCATAGACCGTCGCGGCGAGAAGGTTGATCGGATACCAGATGCTTCCGGTCTTTAGCAGCCCGTAGGTGCAGGCCAGCACGGCCATTGCCACACTGCCTGCCCACCCTCCCTTCACGCCGGCCGATATCGGGTAGGTCTCCAGTGGAAGCCAGGCTCGAACCATTTCTGGCGCAACGGGAAGACGCTCAACTACGGTACGTTCAGTCGTGATGCGGAATTCCTCTGGAACAACTGGAACGGCCAACTCATGCTCTTGCGGCAAGACTTCCCTAAACCAGCCGGTGCAACCGGCCACGGTAAGGACAACGCCGAGTATGCCGATCGAGGCGCTCGTCAGCAAGCCCGCGAACATCAACGCGAACCCAAAAGCCAGAACGAGAGGCCACGCAGTGGGCGCTGGCAATTCGATCGCAGCAGGAGGCCCTGCTCTTTCGCCGGTCTGTTCCGCGGATAGCTTCATCACCGACTCTTTTCCTCAGCGCCCGATCAGGTAGACGACCGTGAAAACAACTACCCACACGGCGTCTACAAAATGCCAGTACATGGATAGCGTTTCTATTCGCGCCGATTGCTCCATTCCCACACGATCGGCCAGACTGAACAGCAGCACGATGCCTAGCATGATCAGCCCTGCGGTCACGTGGGTGGCATGCAGGCCAACGAGCGAGTAATACGTCGTGCCAAAAAGATTCGTGGAAATCGTCAGCCCGCGCTCGTAGATCAGCCGGTGCCGTTCGCGCGCGGTGCCGAACAAAAAGAGTGCACCAAGAACAATCGTGATTGACCAAAGAATTCTGAACGAAATGCGATGACCGCGCTGAAGCTCCTTGCACGCCAAGTGAATCGTGAGGCTGCTGGACAACAGACAGACGGTAAAGAAGATGGGCGTCTCCAGCACTTCGCGCGGAGTCGGTCCACTGAGGCTTTTTCCCAGGTAGAAGAGGTAGGCCACGACGAAAATCGTAAAGATGGCCGACTCGGCTACGATAAGGCCGACCATCCCGACCTTGCCCCGATATGGAAGATTCCACTCGAGAGATCTCTCGGGGAATGGAGTTGTGACAGCACTCATTGCTCGGTCCTTTCACTCATAGCGGCTGTCCGGATCTTCCGGATGCTTCAGGTCCCAGAGTGGCCGGCGGCTTGCAACCACAGGAATGGAAGCAAAGTTGTAAGGCGGTGGAGGTGAACTCACCGACCATTCCAGCGTCCACGCATCCCAAGGATCGTTGCCGGCTTTCGCCCCTTTGAAGTAAGAAAGAACAAGATTCGTGACAAATATGAGTATGGCTATGCCTTGGATGAATGCGCCGATCGTGACGATCAAGTTGAGGGTTTCCCAGCCAGGGCGGGGCTCATAGGTGTAGATTCGGCGCGGCATCCCGAGCAGCCCGGGAATGTGCATCACATCGAATGTCACGTGAAATCCGATCAGGAAAAGCCAGAAATGGAATTTGCCCAGCGTTTCGCTAAGCATTCTTCCGGTGATTTTCGGGTACCAGTAATAAAACGCAGCAAAGAGCGCGAAGAGGATGCCCCCAACGATCACGTAGTGAAAGTGCGCCACGACAAAGTACGAGAGGCTGAGCTGCCAATCAAAGGGTGCGGAGGCCAGCATGATACCGGTGAGACCGGCGATCAAAAACTGAAACAGGAATCCGATGCTGAACAGCATGGGCGTCTTGAACTGGATTCTTCCGCCCCACATGGTCCCCAGCCAGTTGAAAATTTTGATTCCCGTGGGAACGCCCACCACCATGGTGGTGATCGTGAAAAAGCTGTTCGCGTAGGAATTCATTCCGATCGTGAACATGTGGTGCGCCCATACGCTCAGGCTCACAAACGCGATGCAAACCGTGGCTCCGACCATAACGGGGTATCCGAATATCGGTTTGCGTGAAAACACCGGAATGATTTCCGACATGAAGGCGAAGCAAGGAATAATCAGGACGTACACTTCCGGATGTCCGAAGATCCAGAAGAAGTGCATCCAGATCGTCGCTGATCCACCCGCCTGTGTATCGAAGAAATGACCTCCCAAGTATCGATCCACGAGGAGCATGATCTGCGCTGCTGTAAGCGGAGTGATCACGATCAGAACCATTCCGGACATCACCAGATTGAGCCAAGCCAATAGCGGCATGCGATTGAGTGTCATCCCCGGACAGCGCATGCATAAAATTGTGGCAATCAGATTGATGGCGGTCCCGACGCTTCCAAATCCTGAAACCAACAATGCAATCGTCCAGTAGTCCGAACTGTGACCCGGCGAAAACGCCTTCGCTGCCAAAGGCGCGTAAGCCCACCATCCCACGTCAGGTGCATTACCCGCACCATAGAGCCCGCTTCCACCCAAGAAACTGAAATAGAGGAGAATCCCGCCGAACGCCGTAAGCCAAAAACTGAAAGCATTCAGCCTTGGAAAGGCCATGTCGCGCGCGCCGATCATCAACGGGACCAGGTAGTTCGCAAATCCAAACAGGACGGGCATGGCCACGAAGAAAATCATGGTTGTGCCATGCATCGTGAACATGCGATTGAATACCTGCGGTGAAACAAAATCGTTATGCGGGCGAATCAACTGAATCCGAATGATGGTAGCTTCGATCCCCCCAACGACGAGAAAAGCAAGCGCATAGACGATGTAAAGAATCCCCAAACGCTTGTGATCGACTGTAGTGACCCATTCATGCACCACCTCGACCCAGGGCCGCGCCGCTGTCCCTGCACTTGGAATGGCCATCGCGTCTGATGACATGAGTACTCCCTCAAATCCTTTGGCTACCTGAGCGTCACGAGATAATCCACGAGTGCATCCAGGTCCGGGTTGCTGAGTTGCATAGCCGGCATCAGCGAACCCGGTTTGATGGCATCCGGAGTCTGAACCCACAACCGAAGGTTTGCCTTAGTATTTTCAGCCGCCCCGGAAGCGATCGTGTGACGGCTCATCAGGTGCGTCAGGTCCGGGCCAAAGCGTCCGTCAGCAACACTGCCGCCAATCGCGTGGCAGTTTATGCATGACGTTGTTTCGAAAACGCGCCTGCCGGCGCTGACATCTTCGTCGCGAACGGCGGGCTGCTGTTGGGCGTGGACCCACGCGTCAAATTCACCGGAGCTTTCAACGTACACCCGCAAAAGCATCTTCGCGTGCTGCGTGCCGCAATATTGTGCGCACTGGCCGAGAAAGACGCCGGTTTGGTAAGGATCCATCCACATATGGTTCACGCGATTGGGAATCAGGTCTGTTTTTCCAGCGAGCTGAGGAACCCAGAAGCTGTGATCTGTGTCAGCCGAAAGCAAAGTCAAGAATGTGGGCGTAGGTTGGGCGGGATCGCTAACCAGAACATGTAGCTCGTTCGCAGTGATGATGCCTAGCCGTGGATAACGAAATTCCCACCAGAACTGATGTCCGATGGCGACGACCTCCAAAGCAGACGCAGGCTTTTGAGCATCCTGAATCGAGTGGATTACCCGCGCGGTTGCAAGAAACAAAACCACTACTATCAGAATTGGGATCACGGTCCAGGCCAGCTCAATTTGCGTGCTTCCATACACCTGGGTAGGCTCGCGGTCGGCATCGCACGGGCGCTTGCGGTACTTCACCACCACATAGGTCAATAAAGTGAAGACAACCGCAAAGATCAGACCAGTGATCAATAGGACGAAATGTGAGAGCTGATAGATAGATTCCGCCGGCGTTGAGTGGGGGTCAAATATGCTGGGGACCTGAGAGGGATTTTGGGATGCACCGAAGCATAAAGAC
>Ga0187817_10000907_pt1 | contig 13635 bp, 10 predicted proteins | sample NC_wetland_sal_i_17_FD_132431 | JGI IMG/M metagenome (GOLD analysis project Ga0187817, IMG submission 132431) | Wetland sediment microbial communities from Neuse River Estuary, North Carolina, USA - SO4_2 | ecosystem: Environmental > Aquatic > Freshwater > Wetlands > Sediment | place: USA...
CCCGAGATCAATAGCGGTAGGCCGATCATCAAGAATACTCGTGTCTTTGTTGATCTTATCATTGGACACCTTGAGCAAGGCATGCCGGTCAAAGAGATTTGCAAAGAATATACGCTAACTGAAGCACAGGTGAAGCTAAGGATGAGCCTTGAGGACGCCTAGCCTCGACGAGACCACGAAGCACATGCTTTTGGCAGTGCAGGAAACCAACGATGGTTTATGGGACTGGAACCTCGTCACCAACGAGTTCTACCTCTCTCCACTCTGGAAGGAGATACTCGGCTTTGGTGACGCCGAGCTTCCCAACAGTTATGACACCTGGCGCGAGCGTGTCCATCCCGAGGACCTGTCGGTTGCGCTGCTCACCCTGCAGCGCCATTTCGATGGGTCCACACCCTTCTACCAGGTTGAGTATCGCCTGCGTCACAAAGACGGCAGCTACCGCTGGTTTTTCTTGCACGGCAGTTCATTGCGCGATGCCAGCGGCACCCCGCTGCGTGCCTTTGGCTGGCATACGGACATCACCGAACGCAAGCAGGAAGAAGCGCAGCGCATGCGCTGGTTGGCCTTACGTGCGGAAGTCAGCCAGGCGCTGACTGAACGAAGCTCCTTACCCACCATGCTACAGCGTTGCTGCCAGGCGCTGGAGGATCACTTGCGGGTGGCTTGGGCCTTCATCTGGCTCGCGGAGGAGGCGGAGATGGCGCTGGACCTGTGGGCTAGCAGCACCTGCGACCCGGCACTCCTGAACGAGCAGTACTGCGACTCGGCCTTCGCCTTGACTCTTGGTCACATCGTCTGGCGGCGTCAGCCCTATCTCACCAATGATGTGCCCAACGATCCATACCTGGGCACCACTGGCTGGGTCGAGCGTGAGCGCATCAGCGCCTTCGCAGGCTATCCCCTCCTCGTGGAGGAACGTGTTGTCGGTGTCATGGCACTGTTCTCCCGCGAACGCTTCAGCACAGAGACCCTCGAACTGCTGGCGTTGCTGGCGAACGCCGTCGCTCAGGGAATTGGGCGTAAGTGGGCAGAGGAGGCACTGGAGGCGCGCGTACAACAACAGACACGCGAGCTCGAGCTACTACTGGAGATCTCCCATGCTGCACCCTCAACTCGCAACCTATCCGCCCTGCTCGACAGCCTGCTAGTGCAACTCAAAACAGTCGTGGACTACAGCGGAGCAGCCTTGTATTGTATCCAGGACGACCAGCTTTCCTTACTGGCCCAGCAGTATCCCCCCGCAGCTACGCAGAACACCCAGGTGTATCGACTCATAGTACAGGAGGCGCTGGTAGCAGCACCCAGCGAGCTACGCGAGCCGATCATTATCAACGACCTACACACAGATCCCCGTTTCGTCCAGCTGTATCTGCGCGTCCTTGAGCACGCACCAGCTATGGCATGGCAATTTCGTTCCTGGATGCTCGTACCCCTGCTCGTGCAGGAGCAGGGGCTAGCCATCCTCACCCTCAACCATAGCCAGCCGCACGCCTATACGCCCCAGCATGCCCGTTTTGCCTTTGCCCTGGCCACCCAGGCCGCCTTCTTTGCGCTGGAATATCCACGACTGGCTACCCAGGCCCACACCTACGCCTCGTTCCTGGAGCGCATCCACCTGGTGCGCGAGTTGCATGAGGCAGTAGCTATCCATCTGTCTACCATTCAGAGCTGTACGCAACAAATCCGGCAGGCGCTGGTCAACGATGCCACAGCGGCAATGGCTCCATTGCGAACCACGCAGTTACTCGCCAAGATGGGGCTGGCTGATTTACACGCGCTGGACGTAGAACTGCAACCTGAATTGCTTGAGACTGAGGGGCTGATCGTCGTCCTGAAGCGGCACCTGGCAGCGATACGCCTGCGTCGGAACGTGCCGGTGGAGGAGCGCCTGGGAACTGAGCCCAGACTGCCAGTCAAGAGCAAGTACGCCCTGTATCGCATCGTTCAACAAGCACTATACCAGTTCAGCAGCCAAGCCCTTGCCAGTGCCATCACGCTTCGTCTGGAACAGGAGGAGCAGACAGTGGTTCTGGAAGTACGCGCCGAGGGCATAGGTTTTGACGAGCATGACTCTTGGCTCAGCCGACCAGGATTGCAGACCATCCGCAAGTACGCTGAGCAGCTCGAGGCACAACTCTCCATCGACAGGGCTCCCGAGAACGGAACTACACTCAGCGTGCGCTTTCCACTCCCCGGCTGATCAGCCCCCTCCGCCGGCTGGAGAGGTTCTGGGGCGACCGCGAGGGCAGGGAGATCGCGCGCTGTTCTCTGCAGCGCTGAATGCTCTCATCCTGCTGGAGGTGTTGAGAACTGCAAGAGTTCTTCTGCTATCTGCCACATCGCATGTTGTTCCGCAACATCATAGCTGATGGGGCGCTGGTCAAGAACTGCCTTCTTCAACAGTGCCAGAATGCGCTGTTGGAGAGAAGAGATATATGACTGCTGCACCTGGAACGATGGCACAAGCTGGAGTTCAATACGCTCAAGTTCGTAGAAATCCTCCGGACGAAAAGCCAGCGTGAGCAGTTGTGCATAGTTTTGGATGAGATCAAGCAGGGTAGGCTGGCAAAAATAGTCAGGCCGAGTGCTGACAGCAAGAAAGCACCCTGCTACACGGCCTACGTATATGATAGAGGATGCGACTGCGCTTTTAGCATGTTCTGGTAGATGGTTTGGGAGCGAATGCTCTTTACCGGCATTCTCAATGGTCTGTTGACGGCTTGTGGTGGTGACGTATCCGGCCAGTGACTCCGCGCCAAAGAGCCTCTCCCGCTGTTCCACTTGTTCCCTCCACGGGGGAGTCCCAAGTGCGAGACGCTCTCGCAGACATCGAACAGTGTTCTCATAGGCTGGGACCATGCACTGCACAACACTCAGTTGCAAGCCAAGACGATCCGGGTCGAGCCGCTTGCATGCATCATGCAGGACAGCAGTACAGATAGACCAGAAGCGTCTCTCCTCGGGAACGGTGCAAAGGAGATGGAGGACGTCGTTGTAAAGCGTGACCGGGATGTTCTTCTGTGATATATCGGCAGGTGGGGTATAGGAAAATCCATCGAAGGCCTGAGCGATCAAGGGTCGAAACTTTGCACGATATTGAGGAACGACTTCGAGCAAACGCTGCAGGCTTCGTGGACGCGGGATCGCATCGCCATGCGCCCAACGCTCCAATGTGATTGGATGGATGCTGAGCGCCTCGGCAATGCGCTGCTTTTCTTGAGCATCGTCGATAATCTTCTTGAGCAGGTCACGCCACGTTCGTGATTCTTCCATAGCCATTTCCTCGCTGCTCTACTCACTTACAGAGAGCTTTCCGTCTTTCAATGGTAGCAGCAAGGAATGTCAAATGTCAAGTTTCTCTTAGCTAACTTGTCATCTGCTCGGTCTGCGCGCTCCTGCGCGCACTCTCTGCGGCCTCGTACTGGGAGCCCAGTTTGGGCGGTAAGATCGCCCCAATGAGCCAGAGGAAAGGAAAGAAGATGCCGATAATCCCCAACAAGAAATATCCTTTCTTGAAGGTAAGCATGCACACGGTAAAGAGACAGGCTAGGTAGATGCTGAAAAGAATGACTGTCAGAAACCAATCGAGTGCTGTCATGGGAGAAAACCCTCCTGCGTGATGATAACCTGCCGGGCCTGAAAGTACCTCCAGAACTCCAGCGGGACGTGCTCAATAAATCGGCACTCTACAGACGTATATCCCTTCTGTTCAGTAAGTGCCCTGATGTCTTCAAAGATCTGGGTGCAGATCACACCTAATTCTATTGAGTATAGCGCTCCGCGAACGAAGACACATCCTTAGAACACGCTATTTTTGTATGCCTTGGGCGAGGAGATAAGGACGGTGCAGGTTGACCATATAGTATGTTTGCACTACTGTGGCCACTTTTTCATTCTTCTGATTGAGAGCCTACGTTCTACTCTTGCGTGTCTTCCCATTTGCTGGCGAAGGACTTGTGAGGTCATGTATCATCACCACAAGATTGTCAGGGAGGGCGCGAATACCTTCTGCAAAAAAGGCGTTGACTTCAGCGCCAATGAGCAAGATTACGGCAAAGTAGTAGAAGAAAAACAAGAGAATAACTGCCAGGCCAATTGCCCCTGTATAACTGCTCAAGAAATGTGTTACGTAGAATGGGAAGAGTGCGAGATAAACCTGTAAAGCAACTGCTGCTAAGAGTGCTCCAAACCAGCTCTTACGAAAGCTTATATGCTGATTGGGCACGATTATGTATATGGCCTCTATCAAGACCCACGAGACGAACAACCCGGAGATAATACCGAGCGCGTCAAACAGCAAACCATTGCCAGGTATCTGGCTGTGAAGGGCTGCCTGTAAAATTGAGTAGACCAGGGAAGGAAAAGAGTCCGCAAATATCATCAGTGGTGTCAGCGCGACAAATAATAAGATCATACCTACTGCCATCAAATACTGCTGGATGAGACCTCGCGGGGGCCTTTGATAGATGAGATCGAAATTTCCCTCCATCGTAACGAAGAGTCCTGAGCCGGCGAATACCGCCCCGAAAACGGCGATGATGCCCAGTAAGCCAGCACTTTTGTTTAGTGAATCCAGGGCCAAGCTCACAATCTCTTCTGACGGAATGGGCGGGGGAAAGGCGTTTTGAATACGCTGAATGAGTTCTTGTTTTACATTCGGATCCAGGCCGCCAAAGATAAATCCAGCGAGGGAAATCATGGCAATAAGGATTGGTATGGTAGCGACGAGCAGGTTAAAAGCAATCCCTGATGCCAGGCTGAAGACCCAATCGTTATTGATTTTGGCCACAAAATCCCGTATGGACTTGAAACTTTTCTCTGCTGTCTGCACAACCGCCTGATCATCGATTGATTTCATTGCAATTACACGACACCTTTACTAACCATGTCTGGTCTACTACCTGCACGGAAAGTTTGACGCTCTTGACTCAATAAAGAATCACAATCACTCCTTCGAGGGTACTTCCCTTTGGACGAGAACGCATCTTCAGAACATACTATTTTTCCTCTCCAGCACGCCGCGCCAGGCAATCGACCCAGTGGTATATAGTATAAACACACTATGCAATCCGCCAGTTTATGCCCAGGATGGGTGCCAGAGCGCACAAAAATAGTGCGTTCTGAAGATGTGCTTCAGGCCAAAGGGACTCTATACTGAAGGAAGTGGTTAGGTGATCGGTATCATGTCGGTCATCGCCGCCTTCTTGCGCTTCCGCTAAGGAGAAAGGAGAGGATGACTTGTTTCGGATAAGACCAGGCGAACCGATGGAGCCAAAAGAGGTGGGGGGAGGGCGCTATCACATGCGTCAGAGGCTCCTCGCGTTTGGCGATGATTACTACATTGAGAATGCCTTGGGGCAGCGCGTCTATTTTGTCGATGGAAAAGCTTTCCGCTTACGGGAGCACCTGGCCTTTAAGGACATGAGTGGCAATGAACTTGCCTCGATACAGGAACGTGTACTATCTATCAAAGACACGTACAGCATCTACCGCCGTGGGAAGGTGTTAGCCACAGTGAAAAAAGCCCTGATTGCCCCCATTCGCCAGCTTTTCGACATTCACGTGGCGGGCGCAGATACCCTGGAGGCGCAAGGCAATATCCTGGATCACGAATATGAGATACGTGATGGACGTCAACGGGTGGCTGAGGTTTCGAAGAAGTGGTTCCGTGTTGCTGACACATACGGGGTGGACATTATCCCTGGTGTTGACGATGTCTTGATACTTGCCTGCACGGCGATCATCGATATGATGATCACCGAGGAGAGATAAGAGCGCTGCTCTATGCCATCGCCTGTGCGAAAGCAGGCAACGAGGATTTATGGAGAGCTCAGACACCATGAAAGACCAAATTGCGGACGAGTTGGGTCTGTTGTGTCCCAAGGAAATCGTACTGGGAAAAGTCAGGACAATACACACACGGACAGAGGAAGAACATGAGTTTGATGATAACCGGCAAGCCGGTTCTAATCAAAGCTACCCGGACGACACACCCGGAAACGAGCTCTCGCTGTTGATGGTCAGTCACGAGTTGGGCAACGTGCTCACAGCCATCAATGGATCGGCACAACTGCTCCAACGCAGCCTGCTGAAGCAGCAAGGCGCGTTCCTCGACCAGCAGGCCCAGCAGCAGGTAAACGCGCACCAGCTTTCCCTGGTGAAAACGATCCTGCATCGCATGAGTTCCTTGCAGGAACTGATTGGCCAGCGCCTCGATGTGTCACGAATCCAAAGCGGATCTCTTGCCATGAAGTCGGCGCAGCAGGCCAACCTCGTGGCCCTGGTGCGATCAGTGGTGGAACAGTATCAGGGTCCATCCCTGTATGAGATAGTACTCGAGGCCAGCGAGGAATCCATCTTCACTTTCTTTGATGCGTTCTGGATTGAGCAAGTGCTGCACAATCTCGTGGGCAACGCCATCAAGTATAGCCCCCCCCATACAACAGTGGTCGTGGGGATCGAGCGCCAGGCGGAAGGCATCGCACCGCAGGAAGTAGTGATCTGGGTGCGCGATCAGGGCTCTGGCATCAGCCAGGAACACCACGCCGCGCTTTTTCAGTGCTTCTACCGGGTGCGGACCAGGGACAATGTGCACGTCGAGGGCCTGGGACTAGGCCTCTACATCTGTCACGAGGTCATTCGCCAGCATAGTGGTCGTATGTGGCTCACGAGCGAACCAGGCAGAGGAAGCATATTCTCCTTTGCACTGCCCCTCGCGCAAGCTTAGTACCTTTAAGGGCCCTCAACTTTCGACCAGGTTTTTTCCTAACCATTCGTAGAGGAAAAAACCTGATCGAAAGACGCTCCTTATGCAGGATGTATGAACCCTACCTCTCATTTATACTCTCTCTGTGTGCTCTCTTAGTTTTGATGACCAAATGATGAAGATATTTCAACGTCCACAAGTGATCGTAATGATCGTTGCATCCGCGCTCTACCTCCTGCTGAGTGTGCTTCCCCTTACCAATTCGGTGATCATTCTTCTTTCGCTCGCCTGCATTATGATCGATAGTATATTTGTGTTTACCCCACTTCTACTCTTTTCGCTGTTCGGGGCAATTACATTTCCAACTGCAGCATCCGATTACTGTCTATGGACAGGATTTCATGCTGTTTCTCTTTCCTGTGCTATTGATGACGCTCATCGGATAGTTTCTAGGCAAGGGAAAGAGATCTCCTTTATTGATTTCACTCTGTAGTCTGTACCCAGCGTAGTTTGAGCCATGTGACTCTCCTTCTCTGTTCTCGATCTCGAAGAGATCGAGCTTTGACATGCACAGAGCAACGAAACGAGGTCTACCGAAAAGGTTGAGGTACGGCAGCGTCCAGGGACGTGGATGCGTTTAGTGATATGGATGGAAAGGAAGCTATACTGTGATAAATGAACGCATAGACTGTGTGGGCCAGCGGCTGGGGAACTACCGCCTGCTGCACCAGCTCGGCGCGGGAGCCTTCGCCGACGTCTATTTGGCCGAGCACCTCTATCTCAATACCCGCGTAGCCATCAAGCTCCTGCACGCTCATCCTGGGGCTGTCAGCCGCCAAGCCTTCCTCACCGAGGCCCGACTGCTTGGGCAGCTGGTGCATCCGCACATCATTCGCGTCTTCGACTTTGGCCTCCAGGACGATGTGCCCTACCTAGTCATGGACTACGCTCCGCACGGAAACCTGCGTCAGCTGTACCCTGCAGGCAGCCGCCTGCCACTGTCCACCGTGCTGGCCTACGTGCGAGCCATCGCCTCGGCCTTGCAGTATGCCCACGATCAACACATCATCCACCGTGACCTCAAACCCGAGAACCTGCTCTTGGGTCCCAAGCACGAGGTCTTGCTCAGCGATTTCGGCCTGGCGCTACTCACCTCTCCCGAGGACGCCTTGCAGGTGCAAAGTCGCCTGGGGACGCTGGCCTACATGGCTTCCGAGCAGATCCGTGGCCAGCCCTCTTCTGCCAGTGACCAGTACGCCCTGGCGGTCATGGTCTATGAGTGGCTCTGCGGCCAGCTTCCCTTCCAGGGTTCGGTCGCCGAGCTCACCCACCGGCAGCTCTACAGTGCCCCGGTGCCCCTGTGGGAGTACCTGCCCGACCTGCCACCTGGGGTGGAGCAGGTCGTCAGTCAGGGATTGGCCAAAGACCCGACGCAGCGCTTCGTGGATGTGCTCTGCTTCGCCACCGCCTTCGAGGAGGCCTGTCAGGTGCTCTCCCATCTGCCTTTGGCCGTTGGCTCGTTCACCCCTACCGCCCCAGCCGCCTTGCCATCCCTGCCTGCCCCGCTCACGCCTCTGCTAGGTCGCGCTAAGGAGATACGTATCGTGCGCGATCTCTTGCTGCACCCTGAAGTGCATCTGCTCACTCTGACCGGTCCCCCAGGCGTCGGCAAGACCCGCCTGGCACTGCACCTCGGTGCCGAACTGCTCCAGCCGCAGGCCTTCCGCCATGGCATTTATTTCGTCTCACTATCCGCCATCCGCGACCCGTCCCTGGTACTACCCACACTGGCTCATGCACTCGGCCTGCCTACCAGCAGCTCTCTGCCGCTGAGCGAGCATCTCACTACCATGCTGCATGACCAGCAGATCCTGCTCCTGCTGGACGACTTCGAGCAGGTGCTACCCGCAGCCCTCCAGCTGACAGCCCTGCTCTCGGCCTGCCCGCGCCTCAAGCTGCTCGTCACCAGTCGTATCCTGCTCCATGTCGAGGGCGAATACGAACTGGCCGTCCCGCCGCTGGCGCTGCCCGATGAGCAGCCACTCCCAGCAGTCGAGGCTCTCTCCCAGGTGGCCTCCGTAGCGCTCTTCGTCCAGCGGGCGCAAGCCGTCAGAACGGAGTTCCGACTGACCGAGGACAATGCGCACACCATCGCTGAGATCTGCCGTCGCCTGGACGGCCTGCCCCTGGCCCTCGAACTGGCGGCGGCCCGCATCCGGCTCTTCCCCCTCACCACGTTGCTCGCCCGGTTGGAACACCGTCTGGAGGTCCTGACTGGGGGTAGACAGGATGCTCCCGCCCACCAGCGCACCCTACGCGATACCCTTGCTTGGAGCTATGAGCTGCTCAACCGAGAAGAGCGAGCCTTTTTGCGCCGACTGAGTGTCTTTGTGGATGACTGTACCCTGGAAGCAGCTGAGGCCATCTGCACTGCGCCGGGGGATATTCACACCCCTGCCCTGGACCTGGTGGCCTCCCTGCTCGATCACAGCCTGCTGCACCAACACGAGCAGGAAGCTATGCTTGAGCCGCGCCTGCACCTCCTGGAGATAATCCGCGAGTATGGCCTGGAGGAACTGGAGGCCTACGGGGAACGGGAGCCCTGCCAGCAGGCCCACGCCGCCTACTACCTGGAGCTTGCCGAGGAAGCTGAGCCCGCATTAGTTGGACCAACCCAGGCCGTGTGGAGGGAGCAATTGGAACTGATGTTGGAGAACATCGTGGCTGCCCTCCGGTTCCTCCTCGAGCGCAAGCAGACGGAAGAGGCGCTGCGGCTAGCGAGCGCCCTACGGCGCTTCTGGCTGCTGGGTGGCTATTTGAGCGAGGGACGGCGTTTCCTGGAGCAGGGTCTGGCAACCAGTCGAGGCGGTGAGGCATCCGTCTCGGAGCAGGTGCGAGCCAAAGCACTGTCTGCGGCAGGCTACCTGGCCTTCTTGCAGGACTCTCCAGAGCAGGCGCAGGAGCTCTTCGCAGAAAGCGAGCGCCTGCACCGGACCCTAGGCGACAAGCGCAGCCTAGCTGAAGCCCTGAATTACCTGGGACTCCTCATCCACAATTGCGGTGAGATCCAGGCCGCCACCGCGATGCTCGACGAGGGCCTGCTGCTGGCCCGCGAATTGGACGATCACCAGATCAGCGCTACGATCTTGCAAAGTATGGGAGTCATCCTGTTGCTCCGTGGGGAGTTTACCCGTGCACACGCGTTGCTGGAAGAGAGTCTGAGCTATTTCGAGGAGGTGGGCCATGTCTGGGGAAGCGCTATAGCTCTGTATTATCTGGGATGGACCATCTACAGCCAGGGCGATGCGACACGCGCCCGCCCACTTCTTGAGCGGAGCGTCGCGCTCTTCACGACACTGGGCAAGTCGGTCTTCGCGGTGGAAGCACGCATTCTGCTGGCCTCTATCCTGGCCGCAGCCAGAGAAGAGGGGTCTGCATATACTCTCCTTCAGGAAGCACTGGCAGTGGAGCTGCAGTTGGAAGGCACCTATAATCTCGGCCGAGCGCTGTACGGTCTTGGACTGTTGGCTCTGCGCACAGGCGACCTGGCGCAGGCACGTCACCTGTTCGAGGACAGCCTCAGGCAATTCCAGGGCTACTGGCTCCTCCCACGGATCAAGTGGGTGCTGGCCTCTTGTCTGGAGGGACTGGGGGAAATCGCGCTCGCCGAGGGTAAGGCAACCTGGGCGGTGCGCCTGCTGGCTGCTGCAGAGGCAGTGAGGGCCGCCCACGGGTATTACAGCCCGCTTGGGAGAGCGCAGCCATTCTACGAGCACGCGCTGGCAGAGACCCGTGCGCGGGTGGGGAAGGAGGTCTTTTCCACATTGTGGACCCAGGGGCTGGAGATGACACCGGAGCAGGCGATGTCCGCCCAGGAGCAGGAACGAGCAGAAAAAGACCATGGGGTGATGCTGACATCACCTTCGCTCGTTGCATCCACCATTTCACCATCTATGCCTCGCGCCAGCCTGACCCGGCGCGAGGTCGAGGTGCTGCGCCTGGTTGCTCAGGGGCTGACCAACCACCAGATCGCCGAGCAGCTCATCGTGAGTCCGCATACTGTCAATGTCCACGTGCAGTCGATCTACGGCAAGCTGGGGGTCTCCTCGCGTGCCGGGGCCACCCGCTACACTCTCGAACACAATCTGCAGTAGTACATGATTATATTCCATGGCACTCTTGCGTAGTGTGTTTACACTAGTTGGACTCAGGTTGGTGTACTGCGTTCAACTAGTGCAGTAGCAAATCAAGAGTTAGCTATAGCTCCCCGACCGAAACTGTGCAGCTCTCCTCATACCTTCTGTGCTTGTGCAGTCATCCCCTTGAAGTGAAGGCAAAATAGCGCATTTACGCGATGCATTGCTGAATATCTTATCGTAATATGATTCATGTTTAGACTAATTTCTCATCAAGCGGTTTGTAGACTGGGATCACGCGATTCCCATAAAGTATGGCTCGCACGCGCTCCCACCTTGCTTCACAAGAATTTAGTCTAAACTCCAAATAAATTCTGTTGCCCAAAATAATGGAATCGAACCCGGCCTCAGAGATTGAGGAGAAGTGACCAATGGCCGAAGGTGTCCCGATTCGCGTCATGGTTGTCGATAGTTATGCAATCGTGCGCAATGGCATTAAATTTTCGCTACTCGCCTTTGAGGATATCGAAGTCGTTGGCGAAGCTGGCAGTGCTGAAGAGGCCCTCCTCCTGTTTCCAGAAGTTCGGCCAGATGTTGTGCTGATGGACCTGATGCTGCCTGACAAGAGCGGTATCAAAGCCACGCGAGCACTGCGCGAAACTTGCCCACGTGTGCAGGTGCTCGCATTGAGCAGCTTTCCTGAAGTACGCTTGGTACAGGAGGCTCTGCTGGCGGGTGCCATTGGTTTTTTGCTGAAAGATATAGCGGTCGATGAGTTGGCCGAAGCGATCAGACAGGCGGCGCAAGGAAAGCCAACACTCGCCCCGGCGGCAGTACAGGCGCTGGTACGCGCCACTACCTCACCTGGACAAGACCTGACTGAACGGGAGCACGATGTCCTGGCCTTGCTGGTAGAAGGCCTGTCCAACGACCAGATCGCGGAGCGGCTGGTCATCAGTACCCCTACGGTAAAATTTCACGTCCGCAGCATTCGCTCAAAATTAGGAGCGATGAGTCGAACCGAGATGGTTGCCCTGGCCTTACAGCACGGGCTAGTGAAATGAGACTGGAGGCTCATTCGTCGTCTTGCTCACGGCAACATTAAGAGGTTTACCATGTATAGCGACGAATCAGATACAGGGCAAGATATGCTTGCAATATCCTTGAGCAAGATGCCAACCGGTGCCCTGGATGGTAGGGTAGGCAACCGGGTTCAAGGACTGGAGATGCCAGAGCAGGTGAGTCACGCGTTGTCGCATCGCATAAGTGTATCTAATAAGGGGCATGTCAACGATCGGCAGCAAAGCGACCAGAGCGGGAGCAATGATAGTACCTACTCGAGAGCATCTCTTGAAGGGCAGCAGATTGGTGACTACACGCTGCTTCGCCAGATTGGACGAGGCGGCTACGCGTCCATCTACCTGGGCATGCATACCTACCTTGGTACCAGAGCAGCTCTCAAACTGGTGAATCTCCATTACACAAGCCACGACGATCTGCTATCCTTCCAGTTCGAGGCGCGCCTGCTCGCTCACCTGAGGCACCGGCACATCGTGCGGGCGTTGGATTTTGGCTGGGAGGAGGGCACTCCCTACCTGGTGATGGCGTATGCGCCAGGGGGAACCTTAAGGCAGCGCTTTCCAGCAGGGGTACCGCTTCCGCTGGACGCCGTTTTGCCCGCAGTCATGCAGATTGCCAGCGCGTTGCAATATGCGCATAATCACCGCCTGATTCACTGCGACGTCAAGCCCGCCAATGTGTTGCTCGGCCCGCACAACGAAATCTGGCTCGGCGATTTCGGCATAGCAATCACTACGACGGACAACCGTCCATGCAACCCTGGCCTGGTGAGAGGCACAGCCGAATACCTGGCGCCCGAGCAGATCAGCGGGCATCCTCTTCCCGCGAGCGACCAGTACGCCCTGGCTGTGATGGTGTATCAATGGCTCTGCGGTGAGTTGCCGTTTCAGGGAACCGTCCTGCACATGTGCCTTCACCACCTGTCCACCCCTCCTCCACGTTTGCGGGACCGTACCTCTGCTATTTCGCGCCCGGTCGAAAGCGTCGTGATGAAGGCAATGACCAAAGACCCGTCCCGGCGCTTTGCACATGTGCTGGAATTTGCCCAGGCCCTGGAACGGGCGAGCCAGCAGTAGCCCCCGATTTATCGTGGGGGACTCCTAATATCGAGGAAACGTATGAACAACACCAACAGTAGCCCCCCGATTGATCGTGGGGGAATGGCTCGCACACGGCCAACAAGGCGCGGGAGCGCGATCAACGCGGTTCTACTGGGTTTGCTGGGCATCTTTGAAGCGGCTTTCGATATGCTTTCTCTGGTGGCAGCCCTCCTGGGCGGTATTGCTCGCGATACCGGTAGCACGAGCAATACGAGCAGCTATCCAAGCGTCGCGACCGAAGAAATGCACCAGTTCGCTCCTCAAATCGGGGTGATGGAGAATCCTGCCAGGCGCCCGGTTGGCATCACGATCATCGCAATACTTCTGGGTCTGCTGGGCATTCTCGAGTTTGGTTTCGGAGCGCTGGCTCTTGTGACCTCCCTGGTCGATCGCTTTGTCCTCCCTCTGCAAAGTCCCGCTGTGGGAGCGGCTCTCGGTGTCTATTACATGGTGTTGGGGATGGTGAAGCTCTTCTTTGTGTGGGGGCTGTATCGACTTCAGCGCTGGGCATTCTGGGCGACAGTGGTCATTGCAGCCGTTAGCCTGCTGTCGAGTATACTTGGAGTCACAGAACCTGCTCCTACAGTATGGGGATTTCTGGCTGATCTCG
>Ga0187817_10000908_pt1 | contig 13634 bp, 10 predicted proteins | sample NC_wetland_sal_i_17_FD_132431 | JGI IMG/M metagenome (GOLD analysis project Ga0187817, IMG submission 132431) | Wetland sediment microbial communities from Neuse River Estuary, North Carolina, USA - SO4_2 | ecosystem: Environmental > Aquatic > Freshwater > Wetlands > Sediment | place: USA...
CGCACCGAGCAAGTCAAGAAGCTGATCCCGGTGGGAGCGGCGGCGGCGATTGCAGCCGCGTTTAACACGCCTCTGGCAGCGGTGCTGTTTTCGCTCGAGGAGATCGTGGGTGACCTCAACGCGCCGGTGGTGGGCGCGGTGGTGCTGGCCTCGGCGACTGCGTGGATGGTTCTACGCTTGCTCCTCGGCGACCATCCTCTCTTCAAAGTTCCGCAATATCACCTGGTCCATCCGGCGGAGTTTGCCGTCTATGCGGTGCTCGGGGTGGCCGGCGGTGTGGTTTCGGCGGCATTCGCGAAGCTCTTGCTGGGCATGCGGGCGCGCTTCCTGCGGTTCCCGCAGAAGACGCTCTGGTTCCAACCAGTGGCGGGCGGGTTGCTGGTCGGCCTGATGGGCTGGTTTGTGCCGCAGGTTCTGGGCGTCGGTTATGGGTTTGTCGGCGACGCGTTGAATGAAAAGATGGCGTTCAATCTGATGTTGCTACTGGTGGTTCTGAAACTTCTCGCGGTCACCACCTGTTATGCCTCGGGCAACGCAGGGGGTATCTTCGGCCCCGCCCTGTTTATCGGCGCCATGTTGGGAGGCACGGTGGGGACGGTGGCGCACCATTGGTTCCCCGCTCACACCGCGACGCCAGGCGCCTACGCACTCGTCGGGATGGGCGCGGTGTTCGCGGGGATCGTCCGTGCTCCTATGACTTCGGTGGTGATGATCTTCGAGATGACGCAGGACTATGCGGTGATCGTCCCGCTGATGATTGCTAATCTGGTGAGCCTTTTCATCGCTTCCCGATTGCAGCACGAGCCCCTCTACGAAGCGCTGGCCGTGCAGGATGGCATACACCTGCCGACGGCGAAGGCGCGCCAACGAAATGGTCAGCGTCAGGTAGTCCGAGTCATGCGCACTGCGACCGAGTCGCTGCCAGCAGAGATCACGGTTCGGGAAGCCTTGGAACGGGTTCTCACGACTGAATTCCGAACGTGGCTGGTGACTGACCGACGGGGCGTAGTGGGGGTTGTCAACCTTTCGAGGCTGGAGCGAGAATCAGCGGAAGGAGGCGGTAAGAAGCTCGGTGAGCTCGTGGATGCGCTTGATTTTCCGCATGTCCACCCCGATCAAGGGCTTGACTTGGCGCTTGAGCGCATGGGCGCAAATCAGATCGAAATCCTGCCCGTCGTGAGCCGCGCGGATGTGCACAAGCTGGAAGGCATTGTGACGCTGCGGGATGTGCTGGATGCGTACGGCGTGAGCCGCGCGGCTGATCGGCCTTAGGCTTACCGCTGGGCTCCTCTCCGGTTAACGGGCAAATCGGAAGTAATCCACATGCTTGATTAACGCGCTAACCGGACAAATAAAAGTCGACTGTGGTTTCATTCGGCCCGACCCTGCTTGAGTTCGAAACGAACTAAAGGATATCGGCGGAAGTGGTTGAAAACAAACTACACAGGAAGCTGGCGCGCCCGGAGAGATTCGAACTCCCGGCCTTCTGGTTCGTAGCCAGACGCTCTATCCAGCTGAGCTACGGGCGCGCAAGGAAAATAACCTGACGGTTTGCAGCCGCTTGAAAAAGTCTACCATATTTCTCGCGGCAGCCAGACCCCCGCTCGTTCCGCGCTTCGCGAAACGCTGCGAAACGGAATCTGGAGTATAGTTGGGGTAGCCTGTAAGCGGGTAATCCGCACACAGAGGAGAACGCAAACATGGAAATTTCACGAAAGGCTGCCGTTCGGCCGGGATCGCTGAGCTTGTTCGGGCTGGCGCTGACGCTTGCCATCGCGGCGTGTCCGCTGGCGCGCGCCGCAGGCGAGCCTGCCGCGCCAGCGAGCGAGCCTCCGGCGGTCGGCGCGACGGCCCCCGATTTCACGCTGAATTCCCAGGAAGGCCGTCCTGTGAACCTCCACGATTTCCGCGGCAAATGGGTGGTGCTCTATTTCTATCCCAAGGACATGACCACGGGCTGCACCATCGAGGCGCACGATTTCCAGCGCGACATCGCGCAGTATGAACACCGGAACGCCGTGATCGTCGGCGTGAGCGAAGACACGGTGGACTCGCACAAGGAGTTCTGCGCCAAGGAGGGGCTGGACTTCAAGCTGCTCTCCGACGCGAGCCACCAGGTTGCTTCGCTCTACGGCTCGCTCGCGCCCAACGGCGCCGTGGCCATGCGAAATACATTCTTGATTGACCCCAAGGGCGTGATTCAGAAGGTCTATCTGAAGGTGAATCCGTCCACGCACAGCGAGCAGGTGCTGGTGGATCTCGCGGAGCTGCAAAAGGGCGCCACCCAATAGCGCCACGCACTTCGCGGCCGCACGCTCGCTCCCAGGCGAAGTGCGCGGTATCTTCCCCGCGCATCTTTTCCGCGTGTTTCCAGCATCGGACTATAATCTTCCCAAGCGGCTCGGGCCATGCGCGAAGTGATCGAAAAATTCGTGGGGTACCTGCGCTACGAGCGCAACGCTTCCCCGAGGACCATCGGCGATTACAGCACCGACCTGGAACAATTCCGCGATTTCCTCACGCCTCCGGGCGAGCGCACGCTTCCCGTCGAGGAAGTGGACCATCGCGTGATCCGTGAATTCGTGGGCTGGCTCTATGAGCGCGGGCTGGAGAGGGTGTCCGTGGCGCGCAAGCTTGCGGCGCTCCGCAGTTTCTTCAAGTATTGCGTGCGCGAGGGGCTCGCGCGGCAAAACCCGGCGCGCATCGTCAGCACGCCGAAGCTGCCGAAGCGCGTGCCTCGCATCCTGAGCCCCGAGGAATTCAACGGCTTCCTCGACAACCTCGCCAACATCCCCACAAAGCGCCGAGGCAAGGGCCGTGTGGCGGCGCGTTCAGCCGAACAGTCCAAACTGCTCCTCAAGCGCGACCGCGCTCTCCTCGAATTGCTGTACGCTTCCGGCCTGCGCGTCAGCGAGCTGGTCGGCCTGAACCTCAGCAGTGTGGACCGCCAGGGCCAGATGCTCCGCGTTCTCGGCAAAGGCCGCAAGGAGCGCATCGTGCCCTACGGCGCGAAAGCTCAGGCCGCGCTCGAAGCGTATTGGCCGGTGCGCGATGAAATTCTCGCACGCGCGAAGGACAAGCCCGATCCCGATGCGGTCTTTCTCCACCGTACCGGTCGCCGCCTGAGGGACTACACCGTGCGCGACCTGGTTACAAAGTATGCGCGCCTGAGCAAAATTGACTGGAACCTCCATCCGCATTCGTTCCGCCATGCCTTCGCTACCCATCTCCTCGCCGATGGCGCCGACCTTCGCGCCATCCAGGAATTGCTTGGCCATGCTTCGCTCTCCACCACGCAGCGTTACACCCAGGCCACCATCCGGCAGTTGATGGAGGTCTACGACAAATCGCACCCGCACGCCTGACCGGTCCCCGGCGTGGGATTGACTGGCGCGACCGATCACATGATCGCCAAAATGATTCTCGGCTATCGCTTCGATTTTTGACGGGCTGCTTCACTCGTACCGCAACGCCGTCAGCGGGTCCACTTGCGTCGCGCGCCGCGCCGGCAACAGACACGCCGCCAATCCCACGGCTACAATCGCCAGCGCCACAACCGTAAGCGTCACCGGATCGGTAGGCGAAACGCCCCAAATCTGGCTCGAGATGAAACGCATAAGCCCGTAGCTCGCCAGCAGGCCCACCACGACGCCGGCCCCGATCAAACGCAGCCCCCTGGCCAAAACCATCCTCAGAATGTCGCTTGGCTGTGCTCCCAGCGCCATGCGGATGCCAACTTCGCGGGTGTGCATCGTCACTTCGTAGGAAAGAAGGCCATAAAGCCCGGTGCAGGCCAGCAACAGCGCCAATAAACCAAAAAAACTTGAGAGGCGCGCAATCAGCCGTTCCTGGGAAATCTGTTCGTCGATTGCTTTCGTCTGCGTAGTGACGTTGAAGAGCGGCAGGTCACGGTCATGCTGCGCGACGATTTCGCGAAAGGCCTGAACCAACGATTCCGGTGCAAACGCTGTGCGAATCTCAAACCGCGCGCCACCTCCCTGGAGTGGGAGGTAAATGATTGCGGGATCGGCCTCTCGCAGCCTCGAATATTTCGTATTGGCGGTGACTCCCACCACCTGCCACTCACGCGACGCAATTTTGCCGTCCGAAACCCCTCCATGCGAGGAGGAGGCCCCGCCTTCCTTCATCCGGATCCCGAGCGGATTCTCCCCGCCGCAAAAGTCTCGCACAAATGCTTCGTTGACTATCACTGGTAGCAGCGGCGCAGAACCCTGCAGCGCGGCATTGCCGGGCCCCTGAGCCGGAGAGGAAGTCGGAGCAGGCGGGGAAGGCGTGGCGACATGGAAATCCGGGAGCTCAAATGGGCGGCCCAGGAGCAAAGGGATTTGCATTGTGTCAAGGAAGCCTGGACCCACGGGAAGAACGTTCACGGACCCCTTATCAGGCCGGCCCTCGATTGAGAAACTCTCGGAGGAACTGCTGCTGGTCAAGAGCGCGTATTGGGAATACCCAACGGAGATTACACCGGGAACGGCCCGAAATTCGTTTTGAAGCTCACCGTAGAGGGCTTCAATCTGGTCGCTTTTATATCCCGCGACAACCGGGTCAAGCGTGAAGATCAGAAGGTTGCGCGTTTCGAAGCCAGGATCGACTGTGCTGAGATTGTGCAGCGTGCGCACGAACAACCCCGCTCCGGCGAGCACTACCATGGCAAGCGCTGCCTGTGCGATCACCAGCGCATTGCCGATGCTGAGCCAGATTTCCACAATGCGGCGCGAATGCGTCATTCCGCCCGCGGTCTGTTTCAGCGCAGGCGTCAAATCCGCGCGCGTGCCGCGCCACGCGGGGACGAGACCGAAAAGAATCCCCGTCAGAACCGACACGGACGCGGTGAACGCGAGGATGCGAAAGTCCGGCGTCACTGGAAACGGGAACGAAGCGGAGGATCGGGTCACCCATTGCGCGAAGACGCGCACACCCCAATAAGCAAAGGCAATTCCTATCAGTCCGCCGAACCCTGATAGCAGAACGCTTTCTGTCAAAAGTTGCCGCACAATCCGGCCGCGTGGCGCGCCCAGTGCGAGGCGGATCGTAATTTCGCGGTGACGCGTCGCGCACCGCGCCAGCAAAAGTCCGGCTACGTTTGCGCAGGCAATCGCTAGCAGAATCCCGGCGGCAAGCATCAGCAGATAGAGCTGCGTGGTCAATTTAGCCCGTCGCCCGGTCAAACCCTCCTCTGCGGGAATCAGCGTTACGGCCGGGTCTGCTTCGGGGTCCATCAGAGGATGCGAGCCGTGAATCATTTCGTTGCGAAAGATCAGGCTTGCCTCTGCCTGCGCTTGGCCGCGGGACATGCCCGGTTTCAGGCGCGCTAGGATCGCAAGCCAGGAGTTGCCGGGATAGCCGGCCCTGCTCCAACCTTCATTGAAGCCGATGCGCGGAAATGACCAGCGCGTGATCCACATATCCTGGCGCTTGCCGGGCGTTAGATACGTGAAACTCGGGTCGGCTACTCCAACAATCGCGGTAGGTATGCCGTTGAGCTGGACGGTGCGCCCTACAGTGGATGGGTCCCCTCCAAACGTGCGCTGCCAGTAGCCATAGCTCAATACGAGCACGGGCGCAGCCGTAGGCGTGTCGTCGTTGCGCTCGATCGTCCGGCCAATTGCGGCTCGAACCCCGAGCGTACGAAAATAATCGCCGGTCACGATTTCCGCGCTCGCCATGCTTGCTGGCCCGTTCCCTGCTAGATGAACTTCGTATGATCCCGCGAAACCGGCCATCGCGTCGAAGACCCTGGCCTGTGCCTCGAAGGTATCGAACATCGGAGACGAGAAGGAGCATCCCCAGCGGTAATCCCTGGCCTGCCCGCTGTCACAATCACCAAACGAGCTGATCTCGTCGTATCGAGGTCCTTTGTGGCCGTGCCACTGAAAGAGGACAAGCTCCCCCGGATTGCGGACGGGAAGTGGTTTGAGTAAGACCGCGTCCAGCAATGAAAAGATGGCGGTGTTCGCGCCAATTCCGAGCGCGAGGGTAAGGACAGCGACAGTTGTAAAGATTTTTGATTTGCGCAGCATGCGCACGCCGAAACGCAAGTCGCGAAAGAACCAGCCGAAGCGGTCCACGTCCCCTCACCCGCGCCGATTCTATCGGAGCGCACCCTCGTTGTAAAAGTTGGATGTGCAGGTGGCGACCTTCGATGTCTGAAGGGCGCGGATTGGCGCTGCGGCCATGCGGCCTCCGCGACGGCCTGCGGCAGCGAGGTACGCCCTGACGGGCACCTCCCATCATCCGAGGGACATTCTCAGGGCGCGTTCCAATTTGGGAACGGCCTACACACCTGTGGTATCAGTACCAGCGTTACAAGATACGTTAAGTTATATTATAACACACTCGTTGTGAGATGGGAAAGGCAAAATTCGGTCGGCGTACCGGCGGGGGAGCCATTGCTTGGCCCCTCATCCAGCCTCCAGCTTCGAGCCTCCAAACTCCAGATTTCTAATCGGTACAAAGTGGAAACAGAATTCCCTGTAAGTTCCACAAAACAAAGGATCGGCTCCCGTTCTGGCAATAATATACTTGACTCAGTAAGGCGTTTCTGCTAGGATTTGGATTGTGAGGGATGCCATGAACAAGCCAAAGACACTTCAACAAGCCATCACCCATTTCTCCAATCCTGATAACTGCCTCAAATACATGGTCGCTCGGCGCTGGCCTAACGGCGTCGAATGCCCTACATGCGGGAGTAAAGAGGTCCGCTTCATCGCCACTCGCCGCCTGTGGGAGTGCAAGACCAAGCATCCGAAACGGCAGTTCTCGGCCAAGGTCAGGACTATCTTTGAGGATTCTCCAATTTCGCTCGACAAGTGGCTGACTGCGGTGTGGATGCTCACCAACTGCAAGAACGGAATCAGCTCCTATGAAATGGGACGCGATCTCGGCGTCACTCAAAAGTCCGCGTGGTTCATGCTGCATCGAATTCGTCGGGCAATGCAGACTCAATCTTTCGTGAAACTCGGCGGGAAGGGCAGCGAAGTCGAAGTGGACGAAACCTTCATCGGCGGCAAGGCGCGGAACATGCACCACGACGTGCATCAGCGGCGCATTGTGCGGAGCGGTCCACATGATAAGGCAGTAGTCTTCGGGATGCTGGAGCGCGGCGGAGAGGTTCGCACTAAGGTTATCCAGAACCGCCGCAAGCCAACGCTGCAAAGAGAAATCCGCGACCACGTCACAGTGGATTCTGTCCTGTTTAGCGACAGGCTCCAATCCTACGAAGGTCTGATGCGGGATTACAGCCACTACATGATTGACCATGCCGTGAAGTACGTGGACGGCAAGGTTCACACCAACGGAATGGAAAACTATTGGAGCTTGCTCAAGCGTGGAATCAAGGGAACCTACGTGAGCGTCGAGCCGTTCCATTTGTTCCGGTATCTGGACGAACAAGCATTCCGCTTCAATAACCGTGGAAGCAAGGATGCTCCTATCAGCGACGGAGAGCGGTTTGAAAGCGTTCTCTCTCATATTCTTGGGAAGCGTCTCACCTATGCCGAACTAACCGGCAAGGTCGGTACGACGCCTGAGTACACCCACTAGGCTCCCACGCGGGAAGCGGAAGATTTCCTAGATTTCTTCCGCTTTTTCGCGGCCTTTTCCGCATCCAACTTGGCCTTGAGCTCGCTATGCGGAACTTTCAGCAATCTCCGCATCGTGCGGTCAAAGTTCTTGAATTCATCCTTCATTTTTTCCTTGTACCCAAGAAATGAATTACATTCGAGACGCTATGCTTACGCCCAGATTCTTTCAGCCAAAGCAGGTAGTCAGCCTCATTAAATCCCACTATCCTTTCTGCTTCGCCAGAATCAATGTATTTTTTTAGGCCGAGGAGCCATTCTTCACCATAGGCAATTGTCTCGAAGCGTCCCGTTGCGCGGAGTAGTTCCCATGATTTGCGCCTTCTTTTTGTCGGGCCGACAACGTGGTCTAGGGCTTTCCATGCTTCAAAGGCTAACAAATCCGCAGTTTGAACGCGCGGAGAATCTTTCCAAGGAACGAAAGAAATTTCAGAGTGAAGCCAATGCGCTAGTGTCCCATCTCCCCGTATCTGCGAATAGAGTAGCCCAGCGTTGTATTCATTCTCTGTGCTGATGTCAAATGTCACTTTCGCCATGTCCTCTAAATTCTCAGCGACCTTTGCTACCCTCAATATGCATTCTGAAAAAGAGCGATAGTAAACGAACGGCAAGCCGCCCGGCAAAATTCTTTTTTGGCCCGCTAAATCAACGGCAACTCCAATTCCTCCTAGTTTGCTGGCTGCGAGGATGCCAGTAAGGTCACGATACATAGCCTTGTTTTGTTCATGAGGTATCCCCTCATAATCATTCGTGTCGCTCTCACAATCCGTAGCATGAAAGGGAATACCTCCGCATCGAGTTACCCAATCGCTTTCAATTTGCTCCCACCACTCCTCGCGACCCGCGATGATTGAAACGGAACTAGCGCGTTCTCTTTTCTGGTCTGAGCCATCATCTCCGTAGGCATAAATCACGAGACACACCCTTTTGCCTGCGCCTTTATCACCAGGCTCGCCCTCATCGGACGGGCCTCTGCCATCTTGACCCCCGCCAACTCCTGAGTCAAGTATATTATTGCCCAAGCTACAGGTTAAGCGTGAGGGAAGTCTCGGGAATGAAGCCGTCCGACGCACCACCGGCGCCGGGGCGAGCCGCGGCAGAGGGTGGCATCTTCGCGCGATCCACGGGGCGGTAAAGCGTGTCGCGCTCGACGGGAACGCGCCCCGCCGCGCGAATCAGGCGCTCGAGCTCGGCGCGCGTCAGATGCTCGGGCGTGGTCGCGCCCGCGTCGTGATAAATCTTTTCCTCGACCACGGTGCCGTCCAAATCGTTCGCGCCGAAGCGCAGCGCGATCTGCGCGATGCGCGGCGTCAGCATGATCCAGTAGGCCTTGATGTGCTCGAAATTATCGAGCAGCAGGCGCGAGACGGCCATGGTTTTCAGGTCGTCGAAGCCGGTGGGCCTGGGCAGATGCGAAAGCCCGGTATTCGCGGGGTGAAACGCGAGCGGAATGAAAGCGACGAAGCCGCGCGTCTGGTCCTGCGTCTCGCGCAGCCGCAGCAGATGGTCCACCCGCTCCTCGAGCGTTTCGACGTGCCCGTAGAGCATGGTGGCGTTCGACCGCAGGCCGATCTCGTGCGCCGTGCGCGCGATCCGCAGCCACATCTGGCCGCTCACCTTATGATCGCAGATGATTTTCCGCACGCGCGGATGGAAAATCTCGGCGCCGCCGCCGGGAAGCGAATCCACGCCCGCTTCCTTCATTTTCACGAGCGTATCGCGAATCGAGAGCTTCGAGATGCGCGCGTAATAGTGCACCTCGACCATCGTGAACGCCTTCAAATGCACGTGCGGAAAGCGCTGCTTCAGCCCACGGATCAGATCGAGATAATAATCGAACGGAAGATCGGGATGCAGCCCGCCGACAATGTGAAATTCCGTCGCGCCCTCGGCCACGCCCTGCGCCGCGCGCTGGAAAATTTCATCGAGCGCGAACGTGTACGCGCCCGGCGCGTCCGGCGAGCGCCCGAACGCGCAAAGCTTGCAGTGCGCCACGCACACGTTTGTCGGATTGATGTGCCGGTTGACGTTGAAATAGCAGACGTTCCCGTGGCGCTTCTCGCGCACGTGGTTCGCCAGCCAGCCCAGCGCCAGCAGGTCGTGCGACTGGAACAGCGCAAGGCCGTCGTCGGCGCTCAGCCGCTCGCCCGCGAGCACCTTTTGCGCGATGGGTTCGAGCCGCGCGTCGCTAATTTGCAGGTCAGCCATCAATTTTCATCCCGCACAAAGGCCGTCCCGCACAAGGGGCATTCGTCCGCCGATCATGAATGCGTGAGGAACGCCGCCGCGCCCCAAAAAAGCAGGAACAACAAACTAATATAGCCATTCACGGTGAAGAACGCAGCATTCATTTTGCTCAGGTCATTCGCCTTCACGAGAGAATGCTCGTAGGCCAGCAGCGCAGCCACAACGGCGATTCCGGCCCATGCCGGCCACGCTAGATGAAAACTCGAGGCGAGCCACGCGAGCAGCGCGATCATCACCACATGCATCGCTCGCGCAATCGCGAGCGCTCGCGCAACGCCGTATTTGCTTGGAAGCGAGTGCAGCCCCGCCGCCCGGTCGAATTCCACGTCCTGGCAGGCGTAGAGCACGTCGAAGCCGCCCACCCACAGCGTCACGGCCCCGCAGAGGATCGGCACGCGCCAATCGAGCGAGCCGCGAATGGCGATCCACGCCGCGGCGGGCGAAATCCCCAGGCAAAATCCGAGAAGCAGATGCGAAAGCGCCGTGAAGCGCTTCGTATAGGAATAGAAAAAGAGCAGCGCCAGCACCGCGGGCGAAAGTTCGAGCGCCAGCAGATTCAATTGCCACGCCGCCAGCACCAGCGCCGCCGACGTGGCTACCGTGAAGGCCCACGCGAAACCCAGGGAAAGCTCACCCGCTGGAAGCGCGCGGCCGGCCGTGCGCGGGTTGCGGCGGTCATATTCCAGGTCCACGATGCGGTTCATGGTCATCGCCGCGGAGCGGGCGCCCACCATGGCTACAACGATCCAAAGAATCTGCCGCCACGACGGCAAGCCGCCGCCTGCGCGCGCCGCCAGCAAAGCGCCCACCAGCGCAAACGGCAGCGCGAACACCGAGTGCTCGAACTTGATCATTTCGAGCACGATGCGCATGCGGCTCTTCCCGTGCGTCATTCGTCGCCCCTCGCCTCCGCTTTCCCGCCTTGCCAATGATATTGTTTTTCCTGCGGCAGGCCGAGCTGCGCCAGCACGCGGCACGCGTATTGCTCGGCCATCTCGGCAATGGTCTTCGGATGGAAGTAAAACGCCGGCATAGCGGGCATCACCGTGGCGCCAGCGTCGTGGAGGCGCACCATGTTTTCCAGATGGATGCGGTTTAGCGGCGTTTCCCGCAGGCAGAGCACCAGCGGCCGGCGCTCCTTCAGGCAAACGTCCGCCGCGCGCGTCAGCAGGTCGCCCGCAATCCCGCTTGCAATCGAGCCGAGCGCGCCCGCCGAGCACGGCACCACCACCATCGCGTCCATCGCGGCGCTTCCCGAAGCGATGCTCGCGCCGATGTTTTTATTGGGGAGATATTCGATCTTCTTCGCGGAAGTTCCCGTCAGCAGCGCCGGCAGCTTCTTCCCGTCGGACGCCACAATGCCCAGCTCCGTGGCCACCAGCCGCAGCCCGGCGTCGCTCACGACCAAAAAGACACGCTCGACGCGCCGGTCGGCCTCAAGCAGCCGCAGCACGGCCTGCGCATAAATCGCGCCGCTCGCGCCTGTCATCCCGACGGCGATCACTCGCCCCTGGTTCTCCGCCATTCGACGATCCAAGCCGAGTCTATTCAGGCGCTTACGTCAAAGTCAAGGAAGGCTTGGGTTCGGCCTATCCCCGGCGCGCGGGACTCTGCAAGCGGCCGCCGCTGGGGCATAGCGCCAGGCGCGGGCACTAAACGGAGGCGCCGGGAGGGGGCTGTGACGCTGCTTGAGGAGCGTCAGCGTGCGCAAGGAGCCTCCCGCAGGCGCGCAGAATCCGGCGATAGGGCCAGTCAGCCTCGCGGAAGAAGATTTCACCCTCGCGCGGCTTGGAATAAAACCAGCGCGCGACGAGCGACAAATGGTCGGCTAAATCCGCAGGCGCCGCACGCAGACCGTAGCGAGTGCTCCACCCATTTTGCGAGTCAGCCTCCGTTCCCATCGCTCCACGGTTGCGCCTCATGTCAACTCTCAGCCCGTGTCCCTGCGCATCCGGTTCCGGATCGAGCGACTCTCTCAAGATGGCCTCGACCGAGCGGGGCTGGCTGGACAGCTCGCCGAAGCGCAAGAAAAGCGGCTCGGCCAAGAGGCCCGCACGCACCGGGAATACGGCGATCGTTCTCTCCTCGGCCGCGCGCTGAAGGATCACGGCGTCGAGAAGCTCGATGCGGCGGACGACTTCCGGCAGGCCGTGAAATGCCGCGACGACTTTTTCCACGCGCTTATGGAGAGCGGCGGCACCCTCGAAATCGAGGGCTGCGCTGGCGGCTTCGCGCTCGCGCTCGTAGTTTCCAATGAGGGCGGCGCCGCGCGTTTCCAAAGTTTCCAGCACTCGGCCGGTTTCGGCGTCGTATTCCTGCTTCGAGCAGCCCGCGAAGCAGGGGGCGAGGCACATCTTCATCTCCGAATAGATACAGCCGGGAAAGTCGGGATCGCGGCGAATCTTGATCTGGCAGCGGCGGATTTTGAAGAGGTCGAGGAAGCCTTCGGAGAAGGCTTCGGCGGCGCGGCGGGTAGCGAACGGCCCGAAATAAAATCCCTCGTCGGCGCGAACGCGGCGCGTGATGTAGGCGCGCGGATATTCGTTACGCAGATTCATTTTCAGCACCACGGGCGGGCGCAGGCGCGTCCGGGCGCGATAGGCGCGCGGGAAGTGAACGCGAGCATGCTGATACAGCGCGAGCGTTTGCTCGAATTTCGAGCCGGTGATGCGATAGCGAATGTGCGCGGCCACCTCGCGCAAGTTCAGGCGCTTCGAAGGGCCTTCCGGCGCCCGCAGCAGCCGTTCGGCGGCGCGCCGGATATCGGCCGTGCGCGCGAGATAGGGCTGCGCGCCGGGCTCGTTCATTTCAAAAAGCGCCACGCCCGGCAGCGAGGGCAGGGCCGCGAAAAATTCGGCGTCGCGCTCGGCCGCAAATTCCAAGCCGCTATCGAGTTCCAGCATGGAGCCAGAATACTACAGCGGATGGCTTGAGCTGCGTCCGGGGGCTATTGACGCAGCCGGCATTTACGCCGAACATACATTGTGAGTCCAGAGCGGATGAAAAGGATTCTTTCCACCTATCGCTTCGTAAAACACCCGCTGACCGCGCCGCTGCTCGCCGAGATCGCCCAGGCGGGGATTTCGAGCGTGGAGGTGTTCTGCGCGCCCGCGCATTTCCATTATGGCGAGGCGCAAGTAGTCCGCGACCTGGGTCACGCGCTGGCCGAGCACCGCCTCGAGCTGCACTCACTCCATTCGCCCACCGAGCGGGATTGGGCGCCCGGACGCGAGAGCGGCGTGCCGGTCTCCATATCGGATACCGAGCGCATCCGGCGCGTGGATGCGGTGGACGAAGTGAAGCGTGCGCTGGAAGTCGCCGAGCGCATCCCCTTCCGCTACCTGGTGCAGCATCTGGGGCACGGCCGCCAAGCAGCGGACCCTCGGAAACTGGATGCGGCGTTCAATTCGCTCGAGCACCTGGTGGTCTTCGCCAAGCAAAGGGGAGTGACCATCGCACTCGAAAACACGCCGGGAGAACTGGGGTCGCCCGCCTCGATTCAGCAATTCATCGCTGACACGCATCTTCATGACCTGCGGCTCTGCTTCGACATCGGCCACGCGCACATCGAAGAGGGAGTGGAGGCAAGCTTCGAGACGATGCGCGCGCGCGTCGTGACCACGCACATCCACGACAATCACGGCGAAAAGGACGAGCATCTGCTTCCTTACGAAGGCAGCATCGAATGGAACGCGGCCCTGGGCGTCCTCGCGGGCGGCACGGAACCTCTTCCGCTGGTGCTTGAACTGAAGGAACAGGCTACCGGTACTCCGGCGCTCAGCGAGA
>Ga0187817_10000909_pt1 | contig 13634 bp, 14 predicted proteins | sample NC_wetland_sal_i_17_FD_132431 | JGI IMG/M metagenome (GOLD analysis project Ga0187817, IMG submission 132431) | Wetland sediment microbial communities from Neuse River Estuary, North Carolina, USA - SO4_2 | ecosystem: Environmental > Aquatic > Freshwater > Wetlands > Sediment | place: USA...
CGGCGGCCGGCACGCTCGTGCAAATTCTCTATCAGGTCTATGCCTCCGCGATGCGTTCGGCGCGCGCGAGCGACAGCAAGAAGAACGGCGGCATTGTCATCGTCGGCATCGCCGCGCTCGTCATGTACTACATCGGCATCTTCCTGCTCTATTACCTGAGCCGCACGCGCGAGTATCTCGCCGATACCTTCTCTGCCGAGCGCGTGGAAGCGCGCCATCTCGCCAGCGCTCTCGTCAAGATCGCCTACGGCATCGTCAAGGTCGAGGACACGGAGGCAACGCAGAGCTTATTGCAGAGCACGCGCCACATGGGCGTCATCGACGTCAAGAACGCGCGCCATGTGGGCCTTGTCGCCGAGAGCGACGCGGCGAGCCCCGGCCAGACGGCGGAAGCGATGCTGTTCGATTACTACAATCCGTGGGCGCGCCTCATCGAGCTCAACTCCACGCATCCGCTGACTGGCATGCGCATCGCCAACCTGGGCGAGATCGCCAAGGAGAAGGGCCAGCAGTTCGGCGACTACGACATTGCGGCGGCGGCCAAGCGCGTGGGGCTCGACCGCGGAGCGCTGAGGAGCCAGTTCTGGCGCGAGCTTGCAATCCTGGCGGCACCCGTCGCCGCCGCAATCTTCGTCTGCCTCATCGGCGCCTGGCCGCTCGCGCCGGCTGCCTTTGCCGCAACCGTGATCGCCACTCTCTACGTGCGCTATCCCTCGACCGCGCCGCAAAACACGACCGTCATTGCCCTAATGACCAATCCGGCCGCATCCCCGGTCGTCGGGCGCCCCGTCCGCCTCGAAGGCACGCCGATCGGCCGCGTCAATCCAGGCTTCTTCGGCGGCGAGGACGTGATCTACCAGGACAAGACCGGCATCCTGCCCGTCGATTTTCGCTCCATGCTGGGTTTCCTTGGCGACCTCTATACGGGCTGGCGCCGCATCCCCAAGCAGCTGGGGCAGGCGGGCGATGTGACCGGCTGGTTCCGGCGCAGCATGGGCGGCTCCATCATCCTGAGCGAGATGACCTCCGCCGGCGGCCGTCTGCGCGCACGGCCGTATTTCTGGCAGATGCTGTTATGCATGCTCGTCATCGGCGCCACTCTTGGGGTCGCAGCAGGCGCGGGGCCACGGGCGCTTTTTCATCCGGCTGCCTTGATTAACGACCGCGGGGGCCAAGCTCCCGACGTGGAAACCGAGCCGCCGCCCGAGTAGGATCGCTCGTCAAACTTGCGCCGTCGCTGCATGTCAAATGCGGCCCTGAAGTCAGCCGGAGCGGAGGAAAACGAAGGCATGCGAGAGTGCGCACGTCGGCTTGCAGCTTTGATTGTCGGGCTCGTCGCGGCCAACGCCGCCCACGCGGGTGAAAATCTCGACGGCTACTGGATGGACTCCGACGGCGAGGTCATTCTCAACATTGGTCCGTGTGGGGACGCGCGCTGCGGCAAGGTCGCCTGGCTAAAGAAGCCGCACGGGCCCGACGGCGGGCCTCTGCGCGACTACAGGAACCCGGACGCCAGGCTGCAATCGCGCTTCGTCTGCGGCTTGCCCGTGGTCATTGGCTTCAAGAAGCAGCCCGACGGCACCTGGGGCGACGGCACCGTCTACGTGCCCGATCACGGCACGAGCTTCAGCGGCTATGCGGAAGTGTTGAACCCCAACCAGGTGAAGGTCAGCGGCTACGTGTTGATCCCCCTGTTCGGCTCCTCCGAGGTGTGGACGCGCATCAAACGCAAGCCGCCCTCCTGCGAGGAGCAGGCCAAGATGATCGCCGCCGGGAAATGGACGGAAGATCAATCGAAATGGGCTCCGGTTCCCCCCGTCGCAGCGCGCTGACCGGTGCCGGTCGCATGCTGCCGCACATGCAACAGCCGGGCTTGCGGACCGCGGCGAGATATTTTCCGTTGCTCCTGTGCGCGCTGCTGATCGCCGCGGCCTCGACGTGCGCGCTCTCCGAAGAGCTGCCGAAGGAGAAGGGCGTCGCGCGCACGGTGAAGATGTTCGACATGTTTTGCCTGATGCAGCTCCCCGACATCGAAGGCATCGAGCGCTTTGCCGGCTTCGGGGAGTTCGCGCAGATCCTGGGCACCGATCTCGCTCCCTACGCGAGCGGCATGCCGGAGGAAAAGGTGCTCGGCTGGCGCTTCCACGATTTCGGGGCCGAGCTGATCCTGACCGCAACCCGCGCCAAGCCCGACGCGGCCTTCCGGCAGATGCATCCGGCGTTCGCGAAGGCCAAGACCGCCTCCTGCTCGCTGCTGATCCCGAACGAGGCCTCCCGCGATGACGTCGTGAAAGCGCTGGCGCAGCGGCTCGGCCGCGCGCCCGACGAATCCCTCGACGACGGCGGCGCCCACGTCTCCGCCTGGAACAGCGAGACCGCCAAGGCGGTAAGCCGCGTCGTCTATCGCGTCCCCGCCGAGCAGGGCCGCAAGGCCACATTGAGCGCCACCGTCACCGTCAAGGACTAGGGCCCTCGCACGGCCCCGAGCGCACCCTGTTCCTTGCGGAACAGCATTCGCCCGCGATTTCGGTGAATTTGCCGCCACGCAGGCCGACCGCTCGCCGGTCCGCCGGCGCGAACGCGAACAACAACGCCTCGCTAAAGGCTCGACAACATTTGAAAGGTGACCCCATGCGCTTCAATGCAATTGCCCTGCAGACGGCCGCGCTCGCTGTTGCCCTGCTGTCTACCGGCGCGGCGCGCGCCGATTCCTCCCCGCTAGGGCTGTGGATCGACCACACCGGCCGCGGTGCGGTCGAGATGGTCAACTGCGGCGACAAGCTGTGCGGCTACGTCGCCTGGGTGAAGGACGCCAAGAACAACGACGCGTGCGGCGACCAGATTATCGGCGATCTGAAATCGGTCGGCGGCGGCAAGTGGGACAACGGCTGGATCTGGGATCCGGATTCCTCTTCGAAGTACGACGTCGAGCTGACGCCGATGGGCGACCAGATGCGCGTGATGGGCTACGCCGGCACCAAGTGGCTGAGCGAGACCTACACCTGGAAGCGCGCTCCCGCCGACCTCAAGAAGTGCGTGAAGCCGGGCCAGGCCGCCAATACGCCGGCGCCGAAGCCCGCCGCCGACGCAACCCCTGCCGCACCGGCACCGGTGGTGAAGAAGGTCGCCGACGTGGAGCCCGTCACCCCTGCGGTCGATGCAACCCCGGCGCCGAAGACGGTCGCCGAAGTTAAGCCGGAAGTCGCCGCTGCCAAGCCCGAGCCCGCTGAAGCTCCGGCCGCCAAGGCGGCCGATGAGGCGCCGAAGGCTGGGGCGCCGAAGACGAAGCAGGCGAAGAAGAAGGAAGGCCCCAACGCCGCCACCATGGTCGCCCGCATCGTCGAAGCCATGGACGACGACGATGATCTCGGCGCTGCCAAACCCGAGCGCACGCCCGCCAGCAAGAAGGACTGCAAGATGCAGCTGCCCTACCTCGACATGGCCGTGACCTACGCTTGCGACAACTAAGCGAGTGAGCTGAGCACGCTTCCCCCCAGCGCCGATCAGCCTCGCCAGCGGCCCATGGTCCACGCCATGGGCCGTTCGATTTTTTCCTCGTCCGTGAACACGAGAATCGACGCCGGCAGATCGCGCCCGCGCTCGAGCCCGATCACCTCGATCGGCTCATCGACGCCGCGCACGGATACCTCCATCATGGACTCGCTCGTGGGATTCCAGCCCGCGCGCTCCGCGACCGCGCGCGACAGCACCACCTGGAAGCCTTTTTCCTTGGACAGCGCCTCGAGCCGGCTCGCCACGTTGACGGCGTTGCCGATCACGGTGAAGTCCACCGCCTCGCCGTAGCCGATGCGCCCGAGCAGCAGCGGGCCGACCTCGATGCCGATGCCGACCTGCAGGGGGCGCCCCAGCTCCGACTCGAGCTTGGCGTTGATGTGATCGAGCACGAGATCGATGGCACGCGCCGTGCGCAGGGCCTGGCGGCATCCGATCTCGATGCCGGTATGCTGGCCGAACACGGCGAGCACGCCGTCGCCGAGAAACTTGTCGATCCAGCCGCCGTTGTCGGTGATGGCGCCGCCGACGACGGCGAAGAATTCGTTCAGCACGTAGACGACGTCGTAGGGCAGGCGCTTCTCCGACAGCCGGGTGAAATCGCGCAGGTCGACGAACATGACGACGAGCGACTTCTCGACGCCGGCAGAGTCAGATTCCTCGAGCTCGGCAGCCTCGGGCCCGGTCGACCCCGCCTTCAGGAGCCGGGTAACGACGAGGTTGGCGGTGGGACGGATCTGGCAGGCGAGCCGCACGTTGGGCGGCGCGTTGATAGAGCCGAGCGTCACGCTTTCGGGGAACGTGGCGGCAGGCAGCGAGCTGCCGCCCTTGTCGACGCGCACGCGGCAGGTGGAGCAGCGCGCGCGCCCCCCGCACACGGAGGCGTGCGGCACCTTCATCATGCGGCTCATCTCGAGCAGCGTGGGTCCGGGCGGAACCTTGATGGTCGGGCCGCCGGTGTAGGTGATGGTCACCTTGGGCCCGAACTTGCGCGCCAGATAGCCGAGCAGCAGATAGAGCGCGATGACGCCGAGGAGGCCGCCGAACTCGATGCGCGTAAGCGTCCGCAGCCACGCGAGCGTATCGGTCGCGGTCGGGCCCGGCCAGTGCGTCACGTTCTTCAGGCCCTCGTAGACGCGCGGCACCTCGATCGCCGAGGCGACGTTGCTTCCCGCTACGATGAAGCCGGCGAGCGCCGAGACCGGGATCAGGATCGCCAGCGCGATCAAGATGGGGAGAGCGCGCCGGTAGGGTGCATAGAGCCGCAGCCAGAAGTGGATGCCGAGGCAGCCGTGCACCCACACGAAGATGAGCAGCATGCTCTGCACGATGGCGCTTGCCGGCCACAGCTTGGCGAGCTCGTAGATGTAGATGTCGTTGACGCCGAAGAAGACGTGCGCGATGCGCGTGTTCACGATGTGTGGAAACAGCCAGAACGGGATCAAGAGCCCGAGCGCGACCTGCACGAACTCCCACAGCGGCAATCTCAGGGTGACGCGGCCGGCGAGCTTGTAGAGCGCGAGCGAGATGTGGATGACGAGCGCGCTCAAGAGCACAATGGTGCCGGGTACCGAGCGCGTGACGGTCCAGCGCCACTGCTGCACGGTCTGCATCCAGTCGAGGCTGACGAGACCCAGTGCGTGGTTGAGGAAGTGCGTGGTCACGAACGCAAACAGGATGAGGCCGGAGATCAGCCGCAGCCGCTGAAAGATGTCGCCGCGCCACAGGATGTGCATTCGTGCCTAACCCGATCGAAGCTGCTCGAGGCAGAATATACTTTGGCGGCTATGGCTTAAACCAAGGGTAACCGTCAACGCTTGTCGCCGCCCGCGAGAAGGCGTTCCAGAAACGCCGAATACCGCGACATGCCGAAGCAGAAGATCCAGAACACGGCGCCGGCGAAGACGTAGCCGGTCGCGGCCGTCTGCGGCGAGAACCACTTGGCGTCGGCCGAGATCGACTGTTGCACGATGCCGAGCAAGTCGAACAGCCCGATGATGAGCACGAGGCTCGTGTCCTTGAACAGCGAGATGAACGAGTTGACGATGCCGGGGATGACGAGCTTCACCGCCTGCGGCAGCACGATGAACCCCATCTTCTGCGCGTAGGAGAGGCCGAGCGCATCGGCTGCCTCGTACTGCCCGCGTGGGATCGCCTGCAAGCCGCCGCGGATGACCTCGGCGAGGTAGGCGGCCGAGAACAGCGCCACCCCGATCAGCGCGCGCAACAGCTTGTCGAAGGTCACGTCCGGCGGCAGGAACAGCGGCAGCATCACGGAGGACATGAACAGCACCGTGACAAGCGGAACGCCGCGCACAAACTCTATGAACGCGATCGAGGCCCAGCGCACGATCGGCAGCTCCGAGCGGCGCCCGAGCGCCAACAGGATGCCGATGGGGAACGACGCGGTAATCCCGACGCTGGCGACGACGAGGGTGAGGAACAGCCCGCCCCACAACTCCGTGGGGACATACGGCAGCCCCGGCACGCCGCCGCGCACCAGCAAAAAGCCGATGAGCGGAAAGGCGCCGAGCAAATAGAGCGACAGCCACAGCTTGCCCGGCACGCGCGGGATCATCAGCGGCACGAGACCGGCGAGCGCCAGCGCGTACGTGAGATCGATGCGCCAGCGCTCGGGCGCCGGATAGCGGCCATACATGAAAAGGCCGAGCTTGTGCGTGATGAACGGCCAGCAGGCGCCGGCACCTGGCTTCACGCATGCGCTGCCGTCCTTTCCGGTGAGCACCGCGCTGAGAAGGGCCCAGTCGAGCGCTTGCCAGAAGAGAACAGCGATCGCCGCCAGCGAGAGCAGCGTGAGCGCGGCGTTGCCCCACGACGAGAAGAGGTTGGCCTTGACCCAGTCAACATGCGTGCCGTGGCTGTGGTGCCGCGTCGCCATCGCCTACCTCTCCACCAGCGCCATGCGCGCGTTGAACCAGTTCATCGCAAGCGCGGTAGCCAAGCTGATCGCGAGATAGACGCCCATGGTGATGAGGATCACCTCGACCGCCTGGTTGGTCTGGTTCAAGACCGTGCCGGCGAACACAGAGACGAGATCCGGATAGCCGATCGCCACGGCGAGCGAGGAGTTCTTGGTAAGGTTCAGGTACTGATTGGTCAGCGGCGGGATGATTACGCGCATCGCCTGCGGGATGACGACGAGCCGCTGCACCTGCCACGGGCGCAGGCCCAGCGCGGCGGCGGCCTCCTTCTGGCCGCGCGGCACCGCCTCGATGCCGCTGCGCACGATCTCGGCGATGAAGGCCGCTGTGTAGAACGTGAGGCCCGCGAGCAGCGCCAGGAACTCCGGCTCGATCGTCAGCCCGCCTTCGAAGTTGTAGCGGCCGAGGTGCGGATAATCGAGGCCGACGGGCATTCCGAGGAGCACCAGCGCCAGCAGCGGCAGGCCCGTGAGCAGCCCGAGCCCGGCGGCGGCAGCGGGGAACGTCTGTCCGGTCTCGATCTGCCGGCGCCGCGCCCAGCGCGCGAGCACAAGCGCCCAGGCGAGCCCGCACAGAAGCGCCACGACGAGTATCCATCCCACATCGCCCTGCAGCATGGCGCGCGGCAGGTGCACGCCGCGCACGTCGATATGCGCCGGCCCGAGCGCGAGGCTCTGCTGCGGCATCGGCATGGCGCGCAGCACGCCGACGTACCAGACGAAGAGCTGCAGCAGCAGCGGCACGTTGCGCACGACCTCGACGTAAGCCGTCGACAGCCTGGCAACGATAAAATTTTGGGACAGGCGCCCGAGCCCGATGGCGAAGCCCAAAAGCGTCGCCAGCACGATGCCGAGCGCCGACACGAGCAGCGTGTTGAGCAGGCCGACGAAAAACGCGCGCCCGTAGCTCATCGTGCTGCGGTATTCGATGAGCGTCTGCGAGATATCGAAGCTCGCGGTCTTGCCAAGGAAGCCAAAGCCGGAGGCGAGGTTCTGCTTCTTCAAGTTCTCCGCGGTGTTGGTGACGATCTCGTAGCCGAGAATGAGCAGCGCCAGCACCAACGCGACCTGAAAGATGAGCCCGCGTGTCTTGGGGTCGTAGAGCCAGTCGAGGCTCCGCACCGCCTGCATTCTGCTGCGCATATCCGCCATCGCGCGCCCCCTAGCGGATGGGCGGGGGATAGTGCAGCCCGCCGTCCTTCCAGAGCGCGTTCAGCCCACGCGGGATGGCGAGCCGCGAGCCCGACCCGAGATTGCGGTCGAAGCTCTCGCCATAGTTGCCGACCGCCTTCAAGATCGCCACCGCCCAGTCGTTCGACAACCCGAGCCCCGCGCCGAAGCCGCCTTCCAGCCCCAAGAGGCGGCGGATCTCCGGATTAGGCGAGGACATCAGCTCCTCGACGTTCTTCTGCGTGACGCCGTCGGCCTCCGCGTTGAGCATGGCGAAGTGCACCCAGCGCACGATGGCGGCCCACTGGTCGTCGCCCTGGCGCACCGCTGGTCCCAGCGGCTCGCGCGAGATGAGCTCGGGCAGGATGACGCTGTCGTCGGGGTTGGGGAGCTGCGTGCGCTCGGAGATGAGCTGAGAGGAATCCGTGGTGAAGCTGTCGCAGCGTCCAGAGTTGTAGGCGGAGATGGCCTCATCCAGCCGCTCGAACACCACCGGCCGGTAGCTCAGGTTGCGCGTGGTGAAGTAGTCGGCGAGGTTCTGCTCGTTTGTCGTGCCAGTTTGCACGCAGATGCTGGCACCGGCGAGCTGCTCGACCTTTGCGAGTCCGAGCGACTTGCGCACCATGAAGCCCTGCCCGTCGTAGTACATGACGCCCGTGAACGTGAGGCCGAGCGAGGTGTCGCGGCTCATGGTCCACGTCGTGTTGCGCGACAAGAGGTCGACCTCGCCCGACTGGAGCGCGGTGAAGCGCTCCTTGGCATTGAGCGGCACGAACTTGACCTTGGCCGCGGTGCCGAAGATGGCGGCCGCGACTGCACGGCAGAAGTCGGCGTCGATGCCGCGCCACTGCCCCGTGTCGTCAGGCGCGGCAAAGCCTGCGAGGCCGGTGTTGACCCCGCAGCGCAGCTCGCCACGGGATTTGACGTCGTCGAGCGTTTTTGCTCCTGCAGGCTGCGCCAAGAGCGCGACAGCGAGGATGAAGGTCAAAAGCCGCATCGTCACGTCCCTCGTGTTGCCGTCAGTGAGCCAGGATCTGCGACAGGAACTGCCTCAGCCGCCCCGACTTCGGCGCGCCGAAGAAGGTCTCGGGCTTGGCATCCTCGACGATGCGCCCCTCATCCATGAAGATGACGCGGTCGGCGACGGCGCGGGCAAATCCCATCTCGTGCGTGACGACGAGCATGGTCATGCCCTGGCGCGCGAGCTCGGTCATCACGTCCAACACCTCTTTGACCATTTCGGGATCGAGCGCGCTCGTCGGCTCGTCGAACAGCATGATGCGCGGGTTCATGGCGAGCGAGCGTGCGATGGCGACGCGTTGCTGCTGGCCGCCCGAGAGCTGCCCCGGGTACTTGCGCGCTTGTGCGCCAATGCGCACGCGCTGCAAGAGCTGCATGGCGAGCTTCTCGGCGGCGGCGCGCGGCATCTTGCGCACCCACACCGGCGCGAGGCAGACGTTGTCGAGCACGGTGAGGTGCGGGAACAGGTTGAACTGCTGGAACACCATGCCGACCTCGGAGCGCACGGTTTCGATCTGGCGCAGGTCGCCCGTCAGCTCGTGCCCGTCGACGACGATGCGCCCCCTATCGTGCGTTTCCAGCCGGTTGATGCAGCGGATGAGCGTCGACTTGCCGGAGCCGGAGGGGCCGCAGATGACGATCTTCTCTCTTGGGCTCACCCGTAGCGACACGTCGTTCAGTGCATGGAAGTCGCCGTACCACTTGTGCACGCCCGACATCTCGATTGCCGGTGCTTTGCCGGGCGCCGCGCTCGCTTCGGCTTCAGGCATGCCCCCTCCGCAAGTTGCCGGCCATCATCGCCGCCCGAGGCGTGAGATCAAGACGTTTCTGCCACGCCGAGCTTGCGGCCCAGGAATAAGAGCTCGCGTCCGGCGATGCTGGTGCGCACAATCTCGGCAAAGCCGTTGCGCGTGTAGAAAGCGACGTTGCGCGAATCAGCCGACGTCACGACGTGCATGCCCGTTGCGCCCGCGAGCAGCGCGTCGGTCGCGAAGGCGGAGATCAGCATGCCTCCGATGCCGCGATTGCGGAATTGAGGTGCGAGGTTCACATGCAGGTGCGCAGGATATTCCCACGCGGCATTGGCGAACGCTTCGAAGCCCACGGGCTCCGACAGCGACCCAACCAGATAGCCGGCCAGCGTCCCGTCGCGCGCGAGCGCGACATAAGCGAGCTGCGGCTCGTTTGTGAGGTATTTGCCGAGCCAGCGCTCGCGAAAGGCCGCGCGCTCAGCCTCCCCGGCAAAGTCTTTGGTGGCGCTCGCTTCGAAAAAGATGGTGTCGATCTCCGGAGTCAGCCGCTCCTTGTCCGGGATGTCGGCCCAGCGGTGGATGACAACCTCGCGGGGACCATAGGAAGACGGCGCCATGCGGCGCCCTACTGCGCGCAGCCGCGGTAGCGCTGCAGCCAATTACGGTTATTGGTCTCGATGGCGCGTTCCATCAGCCAGCGGCAGCCCTGGATGCCACGGCTCACGTCGCTATAGTAGCGCGGCGGATAGGGCTGGCGCACGCTGTCGCTGTCCTTGCGAAAGGCAGGGATTGAGCGAAGCGTGTTCAAATCGCGCGCAATGAAGCGCTGCTGGGCATAATTGGGCGCCGCCGCGCTGGCCTCGGTCGCGGACACGGTGCTCGCCATCACCAGCAATCCTGTAAGCCAACGCCTCACGAGACCAACTCCACTGATGTACTCATCTCATATGGGAACGCGGGCTGATCATTGCACCGCCCAAACGCGCTAAGCTCGCGGCACCGAGCCGTAGTTGCGGCTGTAGGGCTCGGCCGGATCGTCGGGAGGCCTCTGCGCGCGGATCGGCGGCGGCCGCTGCGCCTCGATGCCGTCGTCCTCTACCTCGACCGCAGGGCCCGCGGGCAAGCCTGCCATCTGGCCGGGCGCATTGGCACCGTACCGCACGGGCGCCTGTATTGTAGATCCAGTCGTACTGCACGCACCGAGCGTATGAGAAAGGAGGAGCGCTGCAATCCAGCCCAGCGCTCCCGTTACTCGTGCCCGGGGCTGGCCGGCACGCGGCACCGACAAACGCAACAGGGCCATGGGACAAACGCCTTTCACCAAAACGCGACTGTCCCAATTCTGGACGCTTCCGGTTAATGCCTCCCTAAGCTCCGTCCGAATTTGAGCGGATCTGAATTTCTCGGGTTGGCGGCCTCAGCCGCCCAGGCGCACGAGCCCGCTGGCGCCGATGCCATTGAACGCCGCCTGTACGGCGATGCCTGCGAGCAGAATTCCGAACACGCGCATCAGCACGCGCTGCGCGGTGATGCCGATGACGTTGTTGAGCTCGTGCGAAAGCAGAAGCAGCGCGAGCGTGATCGCCATGACCGCGCCGAGCGCCGCGAGTGCAACGGCAAGCCCCCACGGATTGCCGGTGGCGTTGGCCGCGAGCAGGATGCCGGCGCTCATCGCGCCCGGTCCCGCGAGCAGCGGCGTCGCCAACGGGAACACGGCGATGTCGTCCTTCTTCTGCGCCTCCTCGTCCTCGGGCTGGGTGAGCTTGAAGGCGCTCGTCGGCTTCGCAAAGATCATGTCGAGCGCGATCAACAACAGAATGATGCCGCCTGCCGTCTGCAGCGCGGGGATCGTCACGCCGAGCTCATCGAGCAGCGGCTGTCCAAACAGCGTGAACACGAGCAGGATCGCGCTGGCGATGAGGGTGGCGCGCAGCGCGATCGCGGCCCGCGCCCGCCGCGGCATCTTGGGGGTGAGCGTCGCGAACAGCACCGCCGCCTCCACCGGCCCGATGGTGGCGAAGAAGGTCGTGAAGGCTCGGAGTGCGGTCTCGATCATTGATGCTCGCGCATCGCGGGCTAGCCGCGGTGTTGCCGGTTGTCAGCAGTCATTTGGCAAGGCTGCTAACGCACTGGCCAGATGGAACAAATTCGTTGTGCTTGAGCTTGTCTCAAGTATCATCCCTCAGCATATGCCGAGTCTGTTGCGCTCGGCATCTGATCGGGGGATCTGATTGGGGGACATGAAGATGGCCCAGACGGAACTGTGTGAGCTTTTGCGAGGATACAGCCTGACGACCGCGGAAATCCTCTATCGCCTGCCGGACCACCCGGCACTCCTGCAGACCTACATTTGGCAGGACTACGACCTCCATCCGCGCTTTCCCAAGCTCAAGGGCTTTCTTGATTTCTGGGCGGCGACGCTCGAAGGCAAGCTGTTCAAAGTGACGGTCGCCCACAGCAAGCTGTTGACACCCGCCGAAGTGCGCCTCGTCGGCGCCGAGTTCAAGGTGCATTGACGGCTCAGTCGTCCATCGGGAAAAAGGTGCCCCCGCTCCACACCCCCGTGCGCGACCGCCCGTCGCGAATGTCCTCAACCACGAGCGCGGCGAGGTCGAAGGTGAGCGCCCGCGTGAGCAGCGCCTCGAGCCGTCCGCGCACCAGCACGTAGGGCTTGAGGCCTCCGCCCGGCTCCTGCACGGCAAACCGCAGCGGGTGGCGCGGACTGCACGCGACCACATCCCCAACGTTGGTCGTGAAGGTGAGCTCCTGCCCGCGGCTTTCGCCCTTAACCTCCATCCCCACCGCCAGGAACGGCGCGTCCTCGACCGCCACGTCGACCTTCTCGGCGGGGGTGACGAGGTAGGTGCGCCCGTCGGCGTCCTTGCGCAGCACGCTGGCAAAAAGCCTTACCAGCGCCTCGCGCCGGATGGGGCTCCCTTGATAGAGCCAGACGCCGTCGGTGCGGATTTTGAGGCCGATATCGCCGCAGTAGGGTGGCTGCCAGCTCTCCACTGGCGAAGTTGCGCGGCTGCGCGTTGACGCAGCGGCGCCCCCGCGCAATCCGCGGCCTGGGCTTTCCCTGATCTTCATGCCGTCGGTCGGCATCCGCTTGTTGCCTCAAATCCGCCGATAACCAGCCTTGGCCCCATGTGACACCCTACCCCCTAGTCTAACGTAACATTCACTTGACCGGGCCGAACGCCCCCCTGATCGTTCACGTTCATAATTCCGCTATGCTGCCTATCGGCGCCCCCAAACAGCCAAGCGAGCCCCAAACCCCATGAGCACCCTTACCGAGACGCACGCCGACATCGTTCCCAGGCTCGAGGCCGCGGCCGAGCGGGTGCAGCGCGCCCACAAGGCCGCCGCCTCCGTCATCTTCGGCCAGGACGTCGTGATCGAGCGCTCGCTGATCACCATTCTCTCGGGCGGACACGCCCTGCTGATCGGCGTCCCGGGCCTCGCCAAGACGCTGCTGGTCGAGACGCTCGGCAAGGTTCTGGGCCTCGATGCCAAGCGCGTGCAGTTCACCCCCGACCTCATGCCCTCCGACATCATAGGATCGGAAGTGCTGGAGGACGTGCCCGGCAAGGCGCGCGCCTTCCGCCTGGTGAAGGGCCCCATCTTCACCCAGCTCTTGATGGCGGACGAGATCAACCGCGCCTCCCCGCGCACCCAGTCGGCGTTGCTGCAGGCGATGCAAGAGCACCACGTGACGGTCGCCGGCCAGCGCTACGACATCCCGAGCCCGTTCCACGTGCTCGCCACCCAGAATCCCTTGGAGCACGAAGGCACCTATCCGCTGCCCGAGGCGCAGCTCGACCGCTTCCTTCTGCAGATCGACGTGACCTACCCCGACGTGCTCGCCGAGCGGCGCATGCTGTTTGCCACCACCGGCACCGATGAGCGCCACCTCGAGACCGTCCTCACCGCGCAGGAGCTCATGAACATCCAGCGCCTGGTGCGGCAGATCCCAGTCCCCGACAAGGTGGTCGATGCGATTTTGAAGCTCGTGCGCGCGGCACGGCCCGGCACCGGCGCTTCCGAGGAGACCGACCGCTTCGTCGCCTGGGGCCCCGGCCCGCGCGCGAGCCAGGCTTTGATGCTCGCCGTGCGCGCCAAGGCGCTGATCGAAGGGCGCCTCGCCCCTTCCGTCGATGACGTGCTTTCGCTCGCCGATCCCGTCCTGAAGCACCGCATGGCACTGACGTTTGCCGCGCGCGCCGAGGGCCAGGACC
>Ga0187817_10000910_pt1 | contig 13633 bp, 12 predicted proteins | sample NC_wetland_sal_i_17_FD_132431 | JGI IMG/M metagenome (GOLD analysis project Ga0187817, IMG submission 132431) | Wetland sediment microbial communities from Neuse River Estuary, North Carolina, USA - SO4_2 | ecosystem: Environmental > Aquatic > Freshwater > Wetlands > Sediment | place: USA...
CAGCAAGGGCCGGTGAGGCTCATCCCCGACAGTCGGCGGCATCGCGTCAGCTCGGAAGCCCGGGCCGGCGCGCCAGAAGAGCGGGACGGCGGTCAGCGTCTGCCCCGATCAAGAACCGGTGAACGTAAACGGGTGCTGCCGACATGGCAATGCTGGCCGCAAGTCCGAGATCAAGGTGGGCCGGCAAGAGGAGTGCGCCGACGTTGTCAGTGCTGGCTTGCGCGATCAGGCCATGTGGTCCCGGTCGCAGCACCAGGCTGCCGATCTCTGGTGCGGCCTGCTTCTCCGGATCGGCCGCCGCAGGGAAACACCAGGACCACGGCACGCCGTCCACGTCGAAGTGCAGCTCCCTGAGGCCGACCCTGGCAGCGCAGGGGGAGACCCGGACGAGCCTGGCCCGGCGCAGTTCCAGCTGAGGAGCGCGTGACACCTGGCGCATTGCCCACAACCGATACCGCTCATCACACGGCATGACGCCTCCCTGCTAGGCCCGCGACTGACTCCCGGGCGGGTTCGGGCGCAAGAGGAGAGGTGATCTCTCGTGCTCTTGCCGAAGCACCCGCCCAGCCAGGTCCGGTCTTCAGGCAGCCGTCGGGCGATGGGCCGAGGTCAGCAAGCGGACCGAGCGGGTGTTCTCACGGCTCGGCCGGCTGGCCATGGCCGCGAGGACATTGCGTCTAGGTGGCCCAGACAGCTCCAAATCCGAGTCCACAGCTAGTACGGGGCCCACCTTATGTTTGGTGCTTCATTAAACGTGTAGTGCAATGCTAAACGTAGCGTGCCAACGTCTACCTGAGCCGTCAAGGGTCTGGCTACACTTGCCCGCGTGGACGTGACGCTTTCTAAGCGAGGCAGTTACGCGGCAGCCGCGGCCATCTGCCTCGCGCGGGCTTACGAAAGCGGGCGGCCGAAGAAGCTGCGCGAGATCTCCGCGGAAATGGATATTCCGCGCACCTTCGTCTCGCAGATCCTCGGGGATCTCGTACATGCCGGGATCGCGGTGTCCTCCTTTGGCCGAGACGGTGGGCACCGGCTGGCCCGGCCACCCGGGCAGGTAAGCGTGGCGGAAGTGATCGAGGCTGCGGAGGGGCCGCTGGCATCCGAGCGCTGCGCGCTCGGCGATGGACCATGCCGCTGGCACGACGTGTGCCCGATGCACGAGACCATGACAAGAGCCACGGCGTCCCTGCGGGAAGTGCTGGCCTCGACCACCCTCTTGGTGCTCGCGGAACGGGACGCGGCGATAGCGCGCGGAACCTATCCGGTTCCCGCTGACGCCCACCCGCATCCGGCAGCCGTCGTCATTGCCGACTCGGTGCAAGTCGAGCTGCCGACAGCAGTGATCGCATCCCGGCTGAGCGCGGGGACTTCCTGGCTCACCGCACACGCTCAGGCCTGTGACCAGGAGGAGCTACGGATCCGGATGGGGCCGGCCGGACCGGGCTGGCTCGGCAAGACCGTGGCAGTCCACCTCGGCCAGCCGACGCCAGACGAGGAGAGCCTGGTCATCCCGTTTATCTGGGAGGCCGCGGGTCCCGGCGGCATCTTCCCCCGGTTCGAGGGCGACCTGAAGCTTGTCGCGATCGACCCCGAGCGATCGGAGTTTCAGCTCGCTGGGCGTTACCGTCCCCCTGCGGGCAGGGTCGGCCAGGTACTCAACGACGCGCTGCTGACGCGGCTGGCGCGCGCGACCCTGCGGTCTTTCCTGCGCCGGGTCGCCCGCGGTCTTGAGCAGGAGCAGCCGAGCCAGGACACGATCGCCGGGAGCCGGGGCGCGGGGCCCGCGAGCCAGGACGCGGTGCCTGCGAGCAAAGGCAGCTGACCACGACCCCAGGCCGCCGCGCCGCGTGCTGTCTCAGGCTGGGAGGCGAGCGCGATTCGGTTATGCTGCCTGTGCGGGGTTCATGGTGATCTGCCCATGCGGCATCGTGCCAAGCAGCGCGAGGGAGTGCCTATGCCTCACCGGGTGGTGATCATCGGCGCCGGATTCGGCGGGATCGGCATGGCGATCGCCCTCAAGCAGGCAGGCATCGAGGACTTCGTCGTACTGGAGCGGGCCGATGACCTGGGCGGAACCTGGCGCGATAACAGCTATCCGGGCTTGACCTGCGACGTCCCGTCCCACCTGTACTCGTTCTCGTTCCGGCCCTGGCGCTGGAGCCGGCGCTTCCCGCCGCGTGATGAGATCCTGGCCTACCTGCATGCGCTGGTCGCTGAGCGCGGTCTTGGCTCGCACCTCCGCTTCGGCTGCGGCGTCGCGGCTGCCGAGTTCGACGAGCGGCGTGCGGTCTGGAACATCAGCCTTGAGGATGGTGGCACGCTGCAGGCGACTGCGGTGGTGTGCGCCGTCGGCCAGCTCGGCCGCCCCGTCCTTCCGGACATCGCCGGCCGCGACGAGTTCGCAGGCCCCTCGTGGCATTCGGCCCGCTGGAACCACGAGGTCGACCTGGCCGGCCGACGAGTTGCGGTGGTCGGCACGGGGGCAAGCGCCATCCAGTTCGTGCCCGAGATCGCCAAGGTGGTCGGCCACCTGGACGTCTACCAGCGCAGCGCCCCGTATGTGTTGCCTAAGGCCGACCGGCCATACCGTGACACCGAGCAAGCCTTGTTTGACCGGCTACCCGTTGTACGCAAGGCCGACCGGTTGCGCATCTTCCTCTACGGCGAGCTGCTCACTAGCGGCTTTGTGCTGTCGCCGAAGCTGCTAGCCGGGCCGATGCACCTCTGGCGCCGCCAGCTCCGCGCGCAGATCTCCGATCCTGGGCTGCGCGCCAAGTGCGTTACCGACTACGTGATGGGCTGCAAGCGGGTGGTGTTCTCCAACGACTGGTACCCGGCACTGGCGCGACCGAACGTGGAGCTGGTCACGGACCGGATCGAGCGGATCGTCCCGGACGGCGTAGTCACCGCCGACGGCAGGATACGCACTGCGGAAGTGTTGATCTACGGCACAGGATTCAAGGCGGTGGACTTCCTCGCGCCGATGTCGGTGACCGGGCTCGACGGTCGGCGGCTGCAGGAGTCCTGGCAGGACGGAGCGCAGGCCTACCTTGGCATTACCGTCTCAGGGCTGCCGAACTTCTTCATGCTTTACGGGCCCAACACCAACCTCGGCGGCAATTCGATCATCTACATGCTCGAAGGCCAGATCGGCTACGTGCTCGGCGCGATCGAGGCACTTGAAGCCGAACGCCTCAGCTGGGTTGACGTGCGCCCCGAGGTCCAGGAGGCATTCAACTCTTGGGTGCAATCGGCAAGCCGTACGTCGGTGTGGGAGAGCGGCTGCCACAGCTGGTACACAACGGCATCGGGACGCAATACCAACAACTGGCCCGACCATACGTTCCTATACCGGTACCGGGTCCGCCGCTTTGACCTTGCCGCGTACCAAGTTATGCCGAAGCAACCGGCCACAGCCGGCACCAGCGCCGCATGACCGCCCGCCGGGCTCGCCCTGGGCTGCACGTGCCGCCATCGGTCATGCGCTTTGCGGTGCGGCGGCTCGGCAGGCGCTGCCTTGACCCGGCTTTGCCGTGGCAGGTCCAGCGCACGCGGCTGGACCAGCTCACGCGGATCTCGCCGCTGCCGCGCGGTGCCACAGTCGCAGAGCAGACGATAGGCGGGGTAGGCGCCACTGTGGTGTCGGCAGGCACGCCGGGATCACAGCGTACTGTGATCCATTTTCACGGCGGCGGCTATTGCCTGGGCTCGGCGCGCATGGCTCGCTCGTGGGCGGCCCATCTGAGCGCCAGGGCGGGGTGCCGCGTCGTGCTGCCCGAGTACCGCCTGGCACCTGAACATCGATATCCGGCGGCACTCGAAGATGCCCGCGCTGTCATGAGAGCGCTCGTCGGCGGGGCCGGGCCGGGCTCGCTGGTGGTGTCGGGCGACTCGGCAGGCGGGGGACTCGCCCTAGCTTTGGTCCGGTCGATGCGCGACGAGGGCCGGCAGCTGCCGGCAGGCTGCATGCTGCTGTCACCTTGGCTCGAACTCGGCCGCGACCGGCGGGCTGTACCGCAGCTGGTGCGCCGAGATGTGCTACTCAGCCCGGACTGGCTTGACGCCTGCGCCCGTGCTTATGCCGACCGATCCACGTGGGCCGACCGCTCGGTCTCGCCGCTGTGCGCCGTGCACGGCGGGCTGCCGCCGCTGCTGATCCAGGCCGGAACTGACGAGCTGCTCGCCCCGGATGCCGAACTGCTGGCCGCCAGCGCTTCGAACGCCGGGGTGGACGTGACGTATACCCGGTGGCCGCGCATGTGGCACGACTTCGCGTTGCAGCCCGGTTTGCTCGCAGCGGCCGACAGCGCGCTAGCGCAAGCGGCCTGGTTTGTGAGCATGGTGACGGCCAGTTAGTCATGGCGGCCGGTGCTTGGCGTGGGCCTGCGGCCGGGTCCCGCTCCGTTCGCTGGCGCAAACCCGTGCAGCTCAGGCAGGCGGCATCGCCTTGTACCGGAAATCATTGAACAGGCTGACTTGATCACACAGGTGCGGGCTGGGTATCCCGGCCGGGGAGATGAACGCGCTCTCACCAGGCGGCAGCTCGTCCCGGCCGGTCACCCGGTGCGACCCGACGTCGACCGCCATCATGAACGTGCTGCGGTTCTGGCTGGCGCTCGTGCCGCAGCTGGTGCTGACGCCGACGGCCAGCGGGTCGAGGCTGTCCCAATCCTGGTCCTTGGCCGGCTCATAGCCCCACCTGGCGATGTCGGTCGTGCCGAATCCCGGCACATTCTGGCCGAGCTGAGTGCCGGTGCCGGAAAGGATCGTGATGGCGTCGTTGAGGCTCTCGACCAGCAGCTGGTCGCGGTTTCCGCGGAAGTACCCGCCCTGGTAGCACAGCGTCCCGCATGGATCGATCCCGGCGGTGTGCGCCAGGATGTGGTACAGCAGGTTGTAGGTGCCCATGCCGCCCAGGCCTCCGTAGGTGCCGAGGCCCAGCGACGCGTCGCTGAAGTTCACCCTCCCGGTGTACTGCTCGTTGCTGAAGACGCCGCCCTCGAACACGTTGCGCTCGTAGGCCTCCAGGAAGTTCATGAAGATGGACATTGCGGGGCCGCCGAGCGTGCTGACGCCGTTCCAGCTCCGCAGCTTCGCGATCGCCGCCGCAAGGTCTGGATGGGTCTTGGGGTCAGCGAGCGGGTTGCGCTCCGCCCGTAGCCGGAAGTAGGCGCTGACGAGGTACGGGATGAAGTACGGTGCCGCTGGCCTGGTGTTGTCCTGGTTGTCGATCGTGCCGATGGCATGCTCGATCCTCTCCAGGTAGCCGACCGTGATGTGTCGGCTGGCGGTGAGCAGCTGGCTGATCAGGGACGACCGGAAGATCGTGCCCCAGTACTCATCGCCCTCGTTCTGCTGGTAGTAGGCCGACTGCGACGGCTTGGTGTTCCAGTTGTCGAGGTAGCCCTGCGTCGGGTTCACGCTGTGCGGCATGTCCGTGAACGGGACGTATCCTTTCCACTGCTCGGTGCCGTTGCCTAGTGCAGGCAGCCGCGGGTCGACCTTGCTGAACGACGGCTCGATCGGCACCAACCCGTCACCGAAGTAGGCGATGTTGCCATGCCGGTCGGCGTATAGGAAGTTGTGCAGCGTCGTGATCAGGCTCATCGAGTGCCGGAACTGGCTGAGGTTGGCGTCGCCGCCAAGCTGGGCGAAGCCCTCCAGCGAGCCGGTCTCGCGGTCCCACGAGGCGAACCGCATGGAGAAGGCCACGTTATCGGCGATGTCGGTATCGAACACCGGGCCATCCTTGGTGCGGTACACGGTGAAGGCCTGGGAGGGCTGGCCGGCCACCGGGATCTGCTCGTGAATCGCCTGCATCGGGATCCACTTGCCATCCCAGAGATAGGTGGGCGGATTGGCGGCGAAGTTCACCTGCTCGACGTAGATCCGCTGATCGACCGTCTCTTCGCTGGTAGTTGTCCAGGCGATGTCGGCATTGCGGCCGATCAGCACGAATGGCTCGCCGGTGATCGCCATGCCGCCGGCGTCGTAGCCCGGCCCGTGCAGGTAGATCTCCCAGTCGACGCTCGGCGTGCCGAAGCCTTCCTGCGGCGCTCCCCACAGCAGGGCGTGCTGGTCGGCAGACCGCCACGGGGCCACGGCAACGGCATTAGACCCGCCGTGCGCCAGCACTCGCAGTGAGATGCCGGTCTTAAGGATGGACGCGCGATCTGCGGCCAGCCTGGCGCTGGCGGCCGCGACCGCCGAGTGGCTGACCCAGGACAGGCTGGCCAGCGTCCTCGCCGCGGCGACCGCCGTGCGGCCGGTGGCGGCACGCGCGGTGCCGGCAGTCGCCGCCGCCGCGCCCTGCGCCGGACTGGCCGGCACGGTAGTGGGCGCGGTCGGGTCATTGATCCAGCGCGCGTCGTTGAAGATCGCGGTGGCATCCGAGACTGCGTTCACGTCGCCCTTGGTCGTCTGCTCGGCAACCAGGTAGTCGAGGAAGCTGAGGTTCTGCAGCTCGCTGCCGCCACCCCCGCCGAACTGCCTGGCCAGGTAATTCCCGACTGCGACCGTGTCCTCCGGCGTCCACGGCGCGGGACGGTACGGCGTGCCCTCTGGAAGTCCGAGAGCCTTGCCGAGGACGAAGAACTCATACGGGACCCGATCGGCCGGGTCGCTATAGGCATAGTTCTCGTAAGCGTTGACGCCGGCCGAGAACTCCGCCAGAGCGAGGCGGTCGGCGGCCGGCATCGACTGGTACTGGGCGCGCAACTCAGCCGGCGTGTAGAAGAAGGTCCTGACGGTCTCGTCCTGGCCGAGCTGGGTTGACCCGAAGATTGCCGACAAGGTGCCCTCGACTGACCTGCGCGTCAGCTCCAGCTGGACCAGGCGGTCCTGCGCCTGCGCCCAGCCGTCCCCGAACCACATGCCCTGCCGGGTGGGCGCGAAGACGCTTGGCACCCCGTAGGAGCTCCTGGTGATCAGGGCCGACTCAGTCCCGCGGCCCACATGCTGCGGCGTGGATACGGTCCTGGCAGCCGATGCCGGGGCGGCGTCCGCCAGAAGCAGTGAGCCGGGCACGGCCATGAGCGCGGCCACGCCGACTGCGGTCAATCGCCTCGTCATGCGTTGCGATGACACCAACTCACCTCCGCTGTTGGCCGCCCGGGTCGTCGGTGACGGCGTGGTTACCCGGAAGTTAACGTGCGGGTATGACCGTATCAATTGGTGCCCTTGATGCACAGCCCAATCAGGGGGGTCGGAGTCGCCGGAATGCTCCGACGGCAATGCTGACCTGCCAGATGCAGAGGGGCACGAGAAGCAGGTAGACCAAGAGGAATACCCAGAAAGCCGGTTCCCACGAGCGCGTGCCGTGAGCATCGATGACGACCCGGACGAGAGAGAGCAGGCTGGCCAGCGAGGCTACGGACACTATGGCGAGCGCCCCTGACATGGCCACGATCCGCCGCCGCGCGCCCTGGTGCGCGCCGCCCTCGCGTGTCATCTCTGACTGCAGAGTGCTGGACAGGGCGGCGGTAAAGAGGGCGATGATGGCCAGCAGCAGGCCAAGCTCCGTCGACGCATCTGAGACTTGCTGAGACGCACTCATATCCGGCTACTTTCGCCTGCCCGTTGCGGGAGGTTCGAGCCCAAGTCTGGCCAGAATGTTTATCTCGCCGTGCGGCGTCGTGACCGATTGATCAAACTCGATGGTCTCGGCGTCGTCGTCGAAAATGGCGAACTTCAGCAGGCCTAGGCGCTCAAGCTCGGCGCCCGCCGTGTCGAACGCGGCTCTCTGCGAGAATCTCACGCACCATTTGAGACCTTTATCCTGCGTGCCGGCTTGTTCCACTGTGGCCGAGCCGCGCATCTCGGCGACGAACTCTTCGTGCAACGCCTGCTCGTAGGTGGCGGACATCGTTACCAGGATGGATCGTGCATTCGCTGGCGTGGTCCGGAATAGGACGCCGACCTCCCGCTGAGTGAGGACACGCCCGGCCTGCAGGCAGACGTACCGCAAGCTGTCGGCCCTGTTAGCGGTCATCGCTGTGGGGACCGGCCCCGATCCCATGATGATGTCGAGCGTCTGGTCCACGGCGGCTTGTAGCGCCGCGTCGACCAGAATCTCTGCTTCCGAATTGGACAGGCCGGCCAGCGAGACGAACCGGTCTATGGCTTGCAGCCTCTTTTGCGCATCAATCTCCACCATCGGGCCTGGCTCCGATCAGGTGACCAAGATTGCCAAAATTCGCCGTCCCCACGATACCGAAAGCTGTAAGTCGCGTTGAGAGACGCTGCTTTAACCGCGACAAAGGAGGCCGCGGGCCGCGGTCGAAGTCAGCCGGATGCTTTCAGGTGACGGTTGAAGAAGGACACTATGCGCTGGCGGGCGTCTGCCGCCGACGGCTCGTGGAGGCCTGAGGGTCCATTGAACTTGCCCATTACGACGAAGATCGCCGGTGTCTTGGCTGACGACGGCAATGACAGGTCATTGAGGAAGGAGTGGCCGGCATCGGCGTACTCCTTGATGTCGTGGTCCACGCCGAGAGCTTCCAGGGCTCGGTCCAGCCTGTCGGCGGTTCCTCGATTTGCCCGGTCCCGGGCGCCGTAACTGCCGACGATCGGACATGCGCCGGCCAGGACGTTCCCGATATACGCGTGCTTCGGCACGCCCACGCCATAGTTCACGCTGGAGGCTGAGAACCCATGGTCGATGGCCAGCAGCAACGCGAACCCGCCGCCGATGCAGAAGCCAATGACCCCGGTCCTGCCTGTGCAGTCCTCCTGGTCGGCCAGCCAGGTCCGCACGGCGTCGACGTCCTCGAAGGCCCTACCCCGCCGAGCGCGCAAGTCACGGCCGATGGACAACAGGCACCTCATCGGCCGACCCCAGTAGAACAGGTCGGGCGCCACGGCTAGGTAGCCCTCGCCCGCCAGCCAGTCAGCCTGATTGCGCACGTCCTGGCCCATCCCCCCGGCGTCGTGGATGACCACGACCCCCGGCCACGGCCCCTCAGCCGAGGGTCTCGCCAGATAGGCCGGCACCTGTCCGCGAGTACTGCAGACTGTTACCTCGGCCATCACGTTTCCTCAAAGCCCGGGATCCGACGAAGCGAGCCTATGCCGAAGGGTGCGCGCAGATGCGTGCGGCTGAAGGAACAGGGATGTCAGATGGTGGTGCTCATTTTGGCCAGCGCGGCCGGACGGCTGCGGAGCCGATGCGTGTCGGCGCCGGTCGCCAGGCATTGGCCTGTCGATAGGTCGAACTGCCAGCCGTGCATGGTGCATGTCAGAGTTGTGCCGCAGATCTCGCCGAACCGGCTGAGATCTCCCCGCATGTGGGGGCACCGGCGTTGGATGATCCAATCATCGAGCTGGATGTCCTGTTCGTCGTGGCTCTGGTCGGCGTACCAGCCTTCGGCGTACATAAGGCGGTCAGGCGCCAGGCATTTGAAGAACGTATACAGGTACTCGTTGTACTGCCCGATCCTGCGCGCGCGGAATCGCATGCTCAGGAACAGGCTGTTGACCCAGTCGTTCTCGTGGTCAGCGATCAGCCGCTCTAGCAGCGAGCGGGCGATGGTGAACTCGTAGCGGCATGTTTCCCCGGCGAAGGGACGAACCTCGCCGGCCGGAAAGTCGATGACGATCTGCGCGTCGTCGCCCGCGCGGATCAGCACTGGCCCGCCTACACCAGCCCTGATGTGTGCGGCCAACTCGAGCAGTGGTTCAAACCAGGCCTTCAACTCGGCGAGCACGTCGACGCCGTCGACCGGCCAGCTGCGTTTCTCCGCCTCTATCCGGCCACGCATCCGGGCGGCATAACTGCGAAGGTAGCGCTCCTTATCGGTGAACGGCTCCATCGCTTGCGCAGCGCTGCCGGGCCAGCGCACCTCGCAGTGTTCTTGGTCAACCTCCAGCACCGCGCCCGGCGTCAGCAGCTGGCCCCCCTCGATACCCTGGTCGCGAAGGTATTCCAGGAAGACAATCTGGTCGGGGAAGCTGTTCGAAGGGTCCCGGCTCAGGTCATTGAAACGGAACAGGTCGTCGTCAAGGAAGCACGGCGGCCCGGCTGCGGGCACGACGTACCTGGCGTCTACGGCCTTGACGTAGCGAAGTGCTCTGGCGAGGCCATTCGCCCTCTTCGCCGCGCCGAACGACCGCTGCGCTGCCGTCGGCAGCTCATAGACCCATGGCCACCAGATCGCTCCCGAGTACTGCAGCACGTGCACATCGAACGCGCCGAACGCCCGCAACTCGTTCAGGTCGGTCGGCCGGGCGTCGTTCTGATCGAGGATCCGGGCGGTCCCGTCGTCCACTGCCAATGTCGAATCCCCCATCGGTCCGTCCGCTGGGGAATCGAGCGCCTGGATCATCAGGCGCAAGCCGCCCCGTTCCACGACTTCGCCGCTAGGCATCTCGATGAACTGCCTGAAGCCCAGCTGTTCCAGCTCCCGTCGCAGGTCCCGGACGGGGAAGTCAGGCAGCAGCACAGTGGCGTCGTGCGAGACGTGCTCAGCCAGCAGCACCGGGTCAAAATGGTCTTTGTGCAAGTGCGACACGTACAGGTAGTCGACCTGGCCGTAACGATCCCAGTCCAGTCCGCTGTTGTCGGGAAACACGAACCACGAGGCGAAGTACGCGGGATTCACCCATGGATCACACAGGATTGACCCATACCGCGTTTGAATGTGCAGGCCAGCGTGGCCCAGGCAGGTGATCTGCATTGCATGGCCTCAGCTACTCGGTGCAGCATGCCTCAGCTGATATGAGTGAGACGCCAGACCGTTCTCATCGGTTGCCCAGATCGGCCATGGCTCAGCGTACTGCAGAAGGTATTCGGTTGCGCGGAGCTCAGCTACGCACTCAAGCCGCGCGCCGGCCGTCGCCAGCCGGCCAGCCACACGCGTGCCTCGCGCCGGCCGTCGCCAGCCGGCCTGAAGTCCTCGTTCCGGCCAATGCTTGACCTTCAGGTTGGCTGTAGATTGTGCGGATGCCAGACGCCTGGATCCGAAGCTTCCAGCCTGACGACCTCGATGCGCTGTACGACGTCTGCCTGCAGACCGGCGACGCTGGCCAGGACGCGACCGGGCAGTTCGCCGATCCCCGGTTGCTCGGCCACGCGTTCGCCGCCCCCTACGCGCTGTTCGAGCCGTCGCTCGCCTGGGTGCTGTGCGACGCAGAGGGCGTCGGTGGCTACGTGCTTGGCGCACTGGATAGTCGCGCCTTTGAGGCCAGGCTGGACGCGCAGTGGTGGCCGCAGCTTCGCCAGCGCTACCCCGACCCGGTGGCTGCCAGCATTCCGCCGGAGCAATGGACACCCGATGAGCGAGTTGCGGCCCGGATCCACAACCCGCACCGCGCGCCCGCCGAATTGATGGCTGACTACCCGTCGCACCTGCACATCGACATCGTTGCGCGGCTGCAGGGCGGCGGGCACGGTGCCAAGCTGATGAGGACTGTAGCTGCCGGGCTGGCAGCGGCGGGCTCGCCTGGCGTGCATCTGTTCGTGCGCAACCGGAACGGGCGTGCCTACGGCTTTTACCGGCACATCGGGTACACCGAGCTAGCTCAGACGCACGACGGCTGGGTCCTTGGCCGCCGCCTATGAACGATCACGCAGTCGGCGCGCGGTCACAGCTGCCGGGTGCGTCCCGGCCAGCGCATGCACTATCCAGGCTGGAATGTCACGGTATGCACGAAGTAGAAGGGAGCCCCGGTGCTGTCGTTGCCGCCGAGGATCAGTTCCTCTCCCGTTCGCTTCCAGGTGCAGTAGAAGGAGCCCGCCGCGACGCCACATTGGTCGAAGGTCCATCCGTCAGAGGCATGCCAGGCCCGGGCGAACAGCGCATCCACTGCTGCCGGCGTGGCCTCCGTCGCGGCGCCAGCGCGGTCGGCGCCGGTCCAGGCCTCGTACATGATGTCGGCTGCGGCTGGCCCACTGTCGGCGCGAAGGTAGGCCGAAACCAGGGTGTTCCACGTGTTCGGGCCCACGATTCCGTCGACGCTGAGGCCGGTGTCTTCCTGGAAGAATCGCACCGCGCTTTCGGTTTCTGGGCCGAAAATGCCATCGATAGCCAGCCAGCCGCTGCGCGAGTGGATCTGGCTCTGCACCGCCCTGACAGCAGCCCCGGTGCTGCCCGCGGACACCTCAACGATCAGCACTGGCCATGTCTGGTTACCTACGACGCCGTCCGCGCTAAGGCCATGCTTTGCCTGGAAGGCGCGAACCGCTGCGCCGGTCTTCGGCCCGAAGGCGCCGTCTACGGTCAGGTCTGACCCGTGCGCATTAAGCAGATACTGCACAGTGCGGACGTTTTCCCCTGTCGAGCCTTCCTGCTCGATCGGCCAGCTCAAGGCCATGGCTACACCCCTCCGTCTGAGGTGATCGCGAATCCACGATGACTCACATCACTGTCCGCAGTATGTACGGGGGAGCACCTGAGTCAAGGGCCTTAGGGCCACAGATCCGGCTGGTGACCGGCGGGAAGTTCCCTGACGCCTGGCCGGCGGGCGCTGGTGCTACTGCTCAGGCGCCTCTGCCGCTGGCTTTCGTGCCAGCGGGCTGAACAGCTCGGCGTAGTCGTAGGCGGCCTCGGGCTTGGCCCGCACCGCGGCGTCGATCATGTTGGCGTCCTCGCCGATGAGGATCCGCCAGGCCCCAGATCGCACCGCGTCGAGGATGATGGTCGCTGCCTCGGCCGCGCTGACCGGCGCCTTGTCCCGGAAGTCGGTGTTCATCCGCACGAGCATCTGGCGCAGCTGTTCGGCGGAGGCGCCCTCGGCCAGCAGGCCGGCCCGGATCAGCCCGGCCCGCGCGCCAGCCGGGATCAGCTCCTCCAGCTGGGCGTCGCTCATCTGCTCTGGGGCCGGCAGGCCACGGGCGCGGAGGCTGTTCGCGACGATGTCGGTGCCCACGTGCCCCGGCAGAACGACGGCGACCCGGACCCCGGGCGCGTGCGCGCGCAGGTCTTCGATCAGCGCCTCCGAGAAGCCCCGCACGGCGAACTTGGCTGTGCTGTATGCGGTCTGCGGCATGCCCGGGCCCAGTGACGCCCAGACGCCGTTCACGCTGCTGGTGTTGATCAGGACGCCATCGCCGCTGGCGATAAGCAGGGGCAGGAACGCGCGGGCGCAGTAGTAGACGCCCCACCAGTCGACGGCGAACACGCGCTCCCACTCCTGCCGGGAATCGGCGATGAAGCTGCTGCCGCCGCCGATGCCCGCGTTGCTGAAGACCAGGTCGACGTGATCGCTGGCGTGCTCCTCCAGCAGCTCATCGCGGAACCGCAGCACCTGCGCCTCGTCGGAGACGTCGCAGGCATGGCCGCTGACCTGGACGCCGGGCGGGCCGCCCGCTCGCGCCGTGGCCGCGACCTCCGCGACGGCGTCGGCGTTCAGGTCGCATGCCGCGACCGAGCATCCCTGCGCGGCCAGCTGGCGGACAAGCTCGCGGCCCATGCCGGAGCCGCCGCCAGTGACCACTGCGAGCTTGCCGGTGAACGAGTCCACAGGCCTGATGGTTGCCTGCTGTGTCACTGTTGGTCAACGCTCCGGGCCGTCGACGGCTAGTAATTCAGTGCGGGATACCAGTCGCCGCGCCCGTGGGGGGTGAGATCAAGGAGGTGCCACACCGGGCTGAGTAGGTCGATGCCGCGCTCGCGCCGGTCGTCGGCCATCTGCGCGC
>Ga0187817_10000911_pt1 | contig 13626 bp, 10 predicted proteins | sample NC_wetland_sal_i_17_FD_132431 | JGI IMG/M metagenome (GOLD analysis project Ga0187817, IMG submission 132431) | Wetland sediment microbial communities from Neuse River Estuary, North Carolina, USA - SO4_2 | ecosystem: Environmental > Aquatic > Freshwater > Wetlands > Sediment | place: USA...
ACGATCTGCTCGGGCTTGTACCTCTTGATAGGCATGACCGTTCTTCCTCCCAGGTGGATTCTCTCTCATTCCTCCTGGTACAAAAATCCCCGGTCAGGTCAGGAATACCCGCTCACGGACGACACCTATGCGCAGTTGCTAGCCCAACTGACCGCGCGGAAGTTTGATCTGACCACGCCTGACCTGCGTGACAATATTCTGCATTTCTATTCCGATCTCTCCGCTCCGATCGACACAAAGAAAAACACGGCCCACTGGCAAAGTGTGCTGGCATCGCTGGATCAGTTGAAGCTCACGGCTTCCCCTCCCACTCTCGCAGCCGGCGCTGGAAAGTGACCGCTCCACCCACATTGAATTTGTGTCCACAAGTGAACAGTTAACCTCGCCGAACCTCTCTAGTATTGTCTTGGGCAGGCGACCAGGAGAGCGGCGTGGCCTGCATACCGCATTTTCTACAGCCTGCATAACGGACTGAACGCGTACGGTACGCTTCGACTCGCAACAACTTGAGCCCGGTGCCGATGCCGCGCGCTCATCACTGGGGACGATCAGACAGGCCAGTCGCGCAGAAAGGAACATCAGAAACAGAATGTCGCTGCCGAAGACCATCCCCCAACTAAAGAGCCCGGCCCCTGTCGAAATCCCGGACAATCGTGAGCAGGTCAACGCCCCTTGTCCTGGCGAAGGGATCCAAATTCTTCCACTCGTTGTGGAAGAAGGTTCTGCACTCCCGAGGCCGATTCATCCACGGCCCGCGCTGCCAAGCCGGGTTGCCATCATCGGGAACTACCTTCCAAGGCGGTGTGGAATCGCCACGTTTACAACGGATTTGTGCGACGCGATTCACGCTGAATATGATGCCACGGAGCTGCTGACGCTGCCGGTCAACGATACGCTGGAAGGTTACACCTACCCCGCCCGCGTACGATTCGAGCTTTCCCAGGACGAACTGGTTTCGTATCGGCAGGCCGCGGATTTCTTGAATTTCAGCAACATTGATTTGGTGTGCTTGCAACACGAATACGGAATTTTCGGCGGATCGGCCGGTGCGCACATCCTGGAACTCTTGCGCCGCCTTCATATGCCGGTTGTCACGACCCTGCACACGGTGCTTCGTGATCCGGATCCCGATCAGCGCGCGGTCATGGAGGAAATTGCGGCATTGTCGGACCGCCTGATCGTCATGAGCCGGCAATCTTCGGACATTCTTCAGGAAGTGTTCCATGTTCCGAGTTCCAAGATCGATCTGATTCCCCACGGCATTCCCGATTTGCCTTTCACGGATCCCAGCTTCTACAAGGATGCCTTTGGAACGGAAGGCAAGGATGTCTTGCTCACGTTTGGTTTGCTGTCTCCGAACAAAGGCGTCGAAAACGTCATTCAAGCCCTGCCAACTATCCTGTCACGCCACAGCAATGTTGTTTATATGATCTCCGGCGTCACCCACCCGCATATCCTGCGGCGAGAGGGCGATAAATACAGGCTGTACTTGCAGAACCTCGCCAGAGATCTCGGAGTTGAGTCCAGCGTCATCTTTCGGAATCGTTTCGTGAGTCCTCAAGAATTGGTTGAGCTGATCGGTGCGGCCGATATTTACATCACCCCCTACAAACACAAGGGACAAGTCGTTTCCGGCACGCTCGCCTATGCGTTGAGCGCCGGGAAAGCGATCATTTCCACTCCCTATTTGCATGCCATCGAATTGTTGGACGACGAACGCGGCGTGCTGGTCCCTTTCGATGATCCGCAGGCGATTGCCGCAAAAACGATCGAGCTTTTGGACAACGGAACCGCGCGCCATGCCATGCGGAAACGCGCGTATCTCTACGCGAGGGACATGGTTTGGGACCGCGTGGCGCAGCAATACATGGGGAGCTTTGAACGCGTGTATAACGGGCGTTTGCGGAAGCCCCGTGCGACCTTTTCGGCCCAGAACACGGAAAAAGCGCTGGACCGCCTTCCGGCCGTGAAACTGGATCATCTGTATCGGATGTCGGACCACACCGGAATCCTGGAGCATGCCGTTTTCGTCGTCCCGAACTACCCGGAAGGTTACTCAACCGACGACAACGCCCGCGCCTTGATCGTCACCATACTTCTGGAAGAGATGGCAGTCCACGCGCCTGCGGGCTCGGACGACCTGGCCTCTCGCTACCTGGCCTTCTTATGGCATGCCTTCGATCCCATCACCAAGCGGTTCAAAGACTGCCTGAGCTATGAACACCAGTGGCACGAGCCCAAAGGCTCGGAAGATAGCCACGGGCGAGCGCTGTGGGGTTTAGGCACCGTTCTCGGCAGAACCAGGCGCGCCGGGCTCCGGGGAGCCGCGGGCCGTCTGTTCGAGTTGGCGGTTCCCGCAGCCCTCGAGTTTAGAAGCCCCCGGGCTTGCGCTTTCACTTTGCTCGGATTGCAGGAATACCTCGAATCGTTCCCTGGAGACCGCGCCGCCTTGAATGCGGCGGATGCGCTGGCAAATCGCCTGCTGGATTCGTACCTCGCCAGCCGTTCGGTTGATTGGAAATGGTTTGAGAAAGCGCTTGCCTACTCGAATGCTCGATTGCCGCAGGAGCTCATACGGGCGGGCATGCGCACCTCGAATGATGCGGTGGTTTCCGCTGGACTCGAAGCCTTGGATTGGCTGGCGACGGTTCAGCATTGCGACAGAAAAGGCCACTTCGTGCCCATCGGATCGCACGGCTTCTACTCGAACAAAACGGAAAAGGCGCGCTTCGATCAGCAACCCGTCGAAGCGTGCGCGGCGGTTTCAGCATATTTGCAGGCCTATCGTGCAACGGGAAAAAGTCGCTGGCGGAAAGAGGCGTGGACGGCCTTCAACTGGTTCCTCGGCGATAACGACTTGCAGATTGCCCTGTACGATCCCACCACGGGCGGCTGTCGAGACGGCTTGCATCCCGATCGGGCGAATGAGAATCAAGGGGCGGAATCAACGCTGTCATTCCTTATGGCGCTGCTGGAAATGCGCAAGCTGGAAGAATCGCACGCGACGGACAGCAAGTCCTGATGGGCTGCGTGAACGCTCGCGGTTTCTTGCTGTCGGATTGTTTTCGAGAGGAATGATGATACAACACGACCCTTTGTTTATCCGCCACTCTGCGAATCCGATCCTGACCGCAAAAGACTGGCCCTATTCCATAAATACTGTTTTTAATCCGGGCGCCACTCTGCTGCCCGATGGGTCCACTCTTCTGCTCTGCCGCGTGGAAGATCGCCGCGGGCTTTCTCACCTGTCCGCTGCGCGTTCGGCAAACGGCGTTGATGGGTGGCGGATCGACGGCGAACCGACACTCCTGCCGGACCCCGAGCGGTACCCCGAGGAAGTGTGGGGCATCGAAGATCCGCGCATCACCTACGTGCCGGAACTCAAGCAGTATGCCATCGCCTACACCTCCTATTCGCGCGGCGGCCCCGGTGTGTCTCTGGCCCTTACGAAGGACTTCCACGCCTTTGAGAGACTTGGCGTCGTTATGCCGCCAGACGATAAAGACGCAGCCCTCCTGCCCAGAAGAATTGATGGGTTTTGGGGGTTGATCCATCGGCCCATGACGCCACTGGGGGCTCACATCTGGATCTCTTACTCCCCGGATCTCCGCCATTGGGGTAATCACAAGCTCATGCTGGAAGCCCGCCGTGGTGCATGGTGGGACGCGAACAAGATCGGCATGTCCCCTCCGCCGATCGAGACGCCGCGGGGCTGGCTGATGATCTACCACGGTGTACGTAGAACACCTTCCAGCTCCGTATATCGGCTTGGCCTCGCCCTCTTCGAGCTTGACCACCCGGAAAAATGCCTGATTCGAGGCGATTCCTGGATGTTTGGACCAGAGGCAGATTACGAACATCAGGGGGATGTTCAGGACGTGGTCTTTCCGTGTGGCTACACCGTCGCATCGGACGGGGACACCATCAATCTTTATTACGGTGCGGCCGATTCAAGCATTGCGTTGGCTCGCGGCAGCATTCGCAAACTGTTGGCCTGGCTGGACGCTCATGGACATTCCGACCATGCGCAAGATCGCCGGCACAAAAAAAGTTAGATCCCACTAGGCTCTGTTGACATCCCCGTTGAGGGGAGGCATGCCCCAGCATCTTGGCTTTCTGCTCGCAAACCCGTCATTCTGAGCGGAGCGCCCCGGAGCCTTTTTCTTTCCCGGAAATCATGCCTTTGCGATTTCCGGGCGGGACGCGCAGTCGAAGAATCCCTCTTCGGTTTCACGAACGGGAAGGATGTCAACACAGCTACCCCACTAACAGCTTGTTGAAAATGGAAGAAAGTTTTGTAGGCCGTGGCTTTAGCCACGACGCAACGGTAGCAAAATCAGAGGGGGCTTTAGCCCCTGAAGCTCCCTTAACATGGCCGGATTGCAGGAGTTCGCTCACCCACAGGCTGAGCGCGATTCCCACTCTTTCGATAGTACTCAACGATGTGTACACAAGTGAACAGACTCCTCCTTCGTCGCGTAATACTATGCGGTCTTCAGTTGCCAGCCGATTCTTAGACTCAGGGAGGAAATGAGCATGAAGACCGTAAAGGTAATTCTGGTTGTACTCGCACTCTCATTCCTTGGCGCCATGTCGCCATCGAGTGTTCGGGCTGATCAATACAACAAAATAACGGTGATGACATTCAGTCAACCGGTCGAAATCCCCGGGCAAATCCTGCCCGCCGGGACATATACCTTCCGGTTGCTCGATTCGCTTTCGGACCGTAACGTCGTCGAGGTCTTCAATGCAGATGGCACTCGAATCATCGCCACAGTCCTGGCCATCAACAACTACCGGCTCCAGCCAACCGACAAAACCGTGCTGACGTTCGAGGAGCGGTCGGGTGATAACCCGGAGGCCATCAAGGCCTGGTTTTACCCGGGCGATAACTTCGGTCAGCAATTCGTTTATCCGAAGCAACGCGCTGTTCAGCTCGCCGCGGCATCGAATGAACCCGTTCCCGCACTCGCCGAAGATACAACCGACCTGAAAACGGTTCCGATTGTCGCGGTGACCCCGGAACAGAAGGAAGTGCCGGTAGCCGAGGCGGTCCAGACCGCCCCGCCGGCCGCCGCCGCAGAGGTGAAGACTCCTGACCCAACGGTGGCAGAGACTCAGCCGTTGCCGAAGACGGCCAGCGCAGTTCCTCTGTTCGCGCTGCTTGGCTTGGCATCACTCGGCGTCGCGTTCACACTGAAGCGCCGCGTGAGCGAAACCTCATAAACACAAGGAAACTTCTCGCCGCCGCGGGCCCGGCCCGCATGGCAATTCATATCCCGCGGCGCGAGGAGTTCCTCCAGTAACTCGGATCATTCGATTGCGAAGCCTCAGGCGATTTCGGAGTTGTTGCCTCTTCTCCGCCGGACTGCTTTTTTGCGGGGTCGCAGGCTTTTCGCAAAACCGGCCATCGCTGCTCGCTCCAACCGGCGCATCCGCGCCGTCCGGAATCTCCGTGGAGACGGACTTGGTTGCGCTGCCCGTCATTGTGACCGGCGCAAATGGAAGTTTCATTTCCGGGCTCAGCCTGCAAAATTTCCGCGTATACGAGGACGGCCGGCTGCAAAACGTCACGATGTTTCAACAGGGGGATACTCCCGTGACCGTGGGCCTGGTCGTTGACCACAGCCGCAGCATGGGTCCGGAGCTTCCGGAAGTGGCCGCCGCTGTTTCCGCCTTCGCGCACTCCAGCAACCCTCAAGACGAAATGTTCGTCGTGGATTTCAATGACGGCGTTTGGGTGGAACTGCTCGGCGGGAAGCCTTTCACCAGCGACGCAACGGAACTCGAAAAAGCTATCGCGGCCGTTTCCGCTCGGGGACGAACTGCGCTTTACGACGCCGTGGCGGAAGGGCTTCTCCATTTACGGCTCGGCCATTGCGATAGAAGGGCGCTGATCATCGTCAGTGACGGGGGAGACAATGCGAGTCAGCAAAAATTCTCCCAGGTTCTGGCGTTCGCCCGGCAATCTCAAGTGCTCATTTATTCCATCGGGCTGATCAGCGACACCGGAGAGACAGACCCGGATGTGCTTCGCCGCCTCTCCAAAGCCACGGGAGGCGTCGCCTACTTCCCGGATCGCACGAACACCGTCACGAGTATCTCGGAACAGATCGCCCGCGATCTTCGCGAACAGTACACCCTGGGGTTCGCGCCGGAGAAGGCGAACACAGATCATGCCTTTCGAAAGATAGAAGTGAAAGTCGCTGCTCCCGGCCATGGCAAGATTCGTGTTCGAACCCGGTCCGGCTATTTCGCCGCCGAAGGGAAGCCTTCGCCCGCCCAGCCGTCGAAGGGCGCGCTGTGAACGCTCACGGCCCCATCGCAAGCAGGCCTCGGAAATCGAGGGCGCTGTTCCTTCGTGCGGCCTATTATCTTTTTCTGGCTGGCGGCATTTGCGGACTCGGGTACGTCACCTATGTCATCGTGGATGCGCAGGCGTATCAAGCGATCGAGAAGTCGAGATTCGACAAGATGCCCCCGGCTCAAGGGCCTCGCGTCGTGGCGGAAGGTGACGTGATCGGTGAGATGAAAATTCCTCGTCTCGCTTTCGAAACCATCCTCGTGCAAGGGGAGTCACCCAAAGTATTGCGGCGTGCCGTCGGCCACCTTCCCCAAACGGCTTTGCCGGGCGAGCCTGGCGACGTCGCACTGGCCGGACATCGCGACAGTTTTTTTCGCCCGTTGCGCGGTATTCAACCCGGCGACATGATTACCATCAAGACGCTCGACGGAGAGTTCGAGTATCAAGTGCAATGGACTGAGGTCGTACTGCCCAGCGACGTTCAAGTCCTGCGGCCGTCCAGCGAGAACACCCTAACCCTCGTCACTTGCTTTCCGTTCTACTTCGTAGGCCCGGCGCCGAAGCGATTCATCGTCCGCGCCCGCCAGATTGGACGACTCCCGGAGCAATCCCCCACCGCTGACGCGATTCCCCACGTGTAAGCGGCCCAAGCTGGAAAGCCGGATGTGTACACAAGTGAACAGATAACCTCACTGAACCCGTCTAGTATTCTGCTGTGCGGGAGAGCAGGAGAGGTTTCGCAGATCGGCCCACCCCGCTTCAGCCTGACCACCTCGGCTTCAAACCTGCACTGAGGAAAAGGAAAAAGGGGGCAATATGCTCTGGACAATTTTTGCAATTTTGCTCGTCTTGTGGCTCTTGGGAGTGGCCACCTCTTACACGCTGGGCGGGTTCATCCACATTCTGTTGGTCCTAGCGGTCGTCACTGTTCTGATAAGGCTCATCCAGGGCCGAAGGATCGCCTCCTGATCGCGGAGCCAACCATATGAAATTGATCTCTCTAGCGGGCATTGTGTTGATCGTTCTGGGTGCGTTGGCCCTCGCCTATCAAGGCATCACGTACACCCATCGCGAGAAGATCCTGGACTTGGGCTCGATCCATGCCACGGAAGACACCCAGAAGCAAATACCGCTCCCTCCGATCGTCGGGGGCCTCGCGCTCCTGGGAGGAATTGTCCTGCTTGTCGCTGGCGCCAGGCAAAAGGCTTAACGGAAATTTTCGGCTGGGGATAGTTGGAGAATGATTTTCATTCCACGGCTTCCCCCGGCTAATGGCGTGGTTTAAAGCGCCCTCACAAAGGTTCCGGAGAGACCGAATTTTCCGTAGCCGCAATTCTGATCAGGGAGGTCAGCGATGATACGTAAATCAATTCTCGTTGCATGTTTGGGACTGGTTGCAGCCGCGCCGGTTTTTGCGGGAAATAAAGAACAAAATCGCTTGCAAAATGCCGGGGTCGTGATGCAGGAAATCATGAACACGCCTGAGAACATCCCTCAAACGGTGTTGGAGAAGGCCGACTGCGTCATCGTGATTCCGTCGGTTCTCAAGGCGGCGTTCGGGATCGGCGCAAGCTACGGCCGCGGCGCGATGGTTTGCCGCGGGGGCAAGGATTTCAGGGGACCATGGGGCGCGCCGGCCATGATGGCTCTCGAAGGCGGCAGCATTGGATTCCAAATCGGCGGACAGGCTACCGATCTCGTTTTATTGATTATGAACGAGAGAGGCGCGAGTTCCATTCTTGACAGCAAAGTCAAGTTGGGCGGCGATGCTTCTGTAGCGGCGGGTCCCGTGGGACGCGACGCGGCAGCAAACACGGATGCGTACATGCGAGCGGAAGTGCTCAGCTATTCGCGTTCGCGCGGTCTCTTTGCCGGCATTTCACTCGAAGGATCCACGCTTCGCCCTGACGATGACGCCACGGCGGACGTGTATGGTCACAAATTCACGGCAAGGGAAATTGTATTAGAGGGAGAGGCGCGAGTTCCTCCATCCGGGCGTCTCTTGGTTTCAGTGTTAGAGAAACATTCACCTCGGAACGAATCGAAAGAGTCCGCAAGCAACTAGTAGTTGTTGGAATCCTTGCGGCTTTGCGTTGTGCGCCGGTTTGGGAGCTTGATAAAGGCTGATCGAGCAAGCTCCCATTCTGGCCGCCCTGCGCATCCTCGGTCCCACGGCGACGCAACAGCCCCGTGAGGCCGGTTCTCGCTCTACTCCCTTCACCAGATATCCACAATCCGCGGTACCGGTACTCTGTTGGCGGCTGCCAAGCCGATTGCTATTCAGTTGTCAAAGAGCATTCGGGTCCTCGCCAGGAGAACCCCGCCGCCAGGATCGAAGAGAGACCCTTCGACTCCCGTTGGTCGCTCAGGGTGACGATCCTAGTCGGATCGTCAATTTCAGACCCCCGGTTTTGTTGCGATTAGAACGAGTGCCGGCGCTGAAAGTAAATGACTTAGGTGCGTTTCTAATAATTTCTGTTGCGATTAGAAATTGATTAGCCGGACGACCGTTTTCCCTTGTGGAAGCCCCGCTAGGGCGTACCTTGCTGCCGCAGGCCGTCGCGGAGGCCGCATGGCCGCAGCGACACAGTCACGGCCTTCGGGGTCAAGAGGGAGATCCCGTCTCCTACTCGGCCTTCCAAGAAAAGGTGTCCGCTTTTACGGCGCGGTAATTCGCATCGAGGGCCGGTTGGAGCAAGATGATCGCGGCGATGCGGCGGACCATCTCCTGAACGTATCGAACTTCATCCTTCATGAGCGGACGGCCCAGGAGTTCCTCCTCGCGGTAGGAAAGCCACTTCTTCATTACCTGATAGCCGCCGATTGTGTAGTCCCAGACCTTTGCGGGAACATTCGCCCAGTACGCCGCCTCGTTCAGATAAACATCGAACGTCCTTGAGCCTAGAAGCGAGAACACCTTTTCAGCGGAAAGCCCGAGGGCCTTCGCCCCTGCCGAGATAGCCTCGCGCTCGGGCCTGGAATAATCCCGCTCGACCACCTTGCCTTTTCCGGGCATCGTTACGCCGCTTTTTCCCGCATGGCCCCAGCGCGCTTTAACGCTCAGTTCACCCTCCTTGAGCCCGCCGCCTCCTATGCGGCTCGGCGTTGCCAGTAATTTTAATTCGGAGCGTAGGCTTCCGGCAGAAAGTCCCTTCATGGGTGGTTCGGTATCGAGTAATGCTGCCACCTGTTTTCCGAGGCCCGCCGACTCCTCCAAACGCTTCCTTGAGTTCGGCAGAGGCACTCGCGGCCAGTCCTGGTGGATGCCGTCTCGTTTCCCGTTAGGTATGCGGGCGAGTAGGCGATAGCCAAGGCGTGCATCCAGATCGGATGCGAGACACCTTCCCTGGTCGTGGCATTCCCGGCCCCCAGCTTTTCGAGATAGGGCCGCACCGCAGTTGAGAGGTTGGGAAGCGGTTGAGGAATCGCTCTTGGCGGATCCATAGCCAGCTCGCCTTGGCTGGTGTCGCGCGTATTTGGCCCCGAGAACTTTAGGGCGAAGGGGAAGATCGAGGCATTCGGGGGCATCATGTGGTAGTCACATAGCTGGCGCGCGAAAGCTATTGGTGGACCCTCGGGAGCCTTGGCCGCCTTGAATCGACTAACAAGAACCGGCGAGCCCACTTCGTATGTTGCCCAGTACCCTGGGCGCGGTTCGCGCCACAGTGGCCGTATCGGTGAGTAATAACACCACTGAACGTCAAAGGGCCTCATGGCGAAGGGGAGCAACCTTGACTGATCGTAAACCTCGGCCTTCAGGAGGGTCTTCCTTGCCTTTCTTGCGTCAAAGCGGGGAACGTTCGTAGTGAGGCAAGTACCCAGGGCTGCGAGTTCCTCCCACTCCACGCTTGGGTCGAAATACTTCTTCATCGTGGCCTCAATTGCGGGTCGGTCTATGCCGATCAGTGCCTTACGCCGGTCCTCGGAGAGGCCCGCGAAAGGCTGGCGCGAGGCAAGGTCGACTAGCGAGGGCCAGCGAAGGTAATCGTCCTCAATGACCGTTGGGCGGAGTGAGTAACGATTGCTCTTGTCGGGGTGGGCAGTTTGATACGACGCGTCAAAATTCTCAGCGTTGTGAAGGCTTTCAAGGAGCTGGGCACGCCGTTCGACTGCCCTGGCGGCATCGAGGTTATCGCGGAAGAGGACTTTTGGCTTGGCGGTCTGCTTGCCGCTCTTAACCCACAACGAAATGGCAACCCCTTGCTGGATGCCAGGCGAGAATCCCGCTACGGCGAAGATCGTTTCGCTGGTCCGCCCGTCCGGTGCGTATTCTGATATTTTTCTGTTGCCGTGCATGTTCTCGATCCAAAAGCGGTCGAACGACTGCAGAAGGTGCTGCCGAAGGACCACGAAGGACGGGTCACTGATCCAAGAGTGATTGGAGATATAAGAAACCACGCCGCGGCCTGTCATCTCGGCGACGCGGCGCTCCGCAAGGCGGAAGAACCGGACGTAGAGATCCTCCAGATTGAACTTCTTGATTTTCCATTCCCTGACCAAGCCTTCTTTATAGGGCTCGACGAGCCCTTGCTCTTCGATTGGGCTGACGCCAGCAAAAGCGTTGTAGGGCGGGTTTCCGAGAATAACGAGAACTGGAGTATCGCGCTTGACCCTTTCTGCCGCGTCCCGCTCCTCGCCAAACTCGGCGAACAGCAATTGCTTCTTGGCACCTTTGGGCGGCTCCCAGCCGGTCAGGGCATTCGTGAGATATATGCCGGCGCGTTCGGCACCCCTGTCGGTTAGAGGAGCGCCTAAGCTGTCGAGGAGAAGGCCGATTTGTAGATGAGAGACGACGAATGGCGCTGGGAGGATCTCGAAGCCGAAGATGCGGCCGATTGCGGCTTCTTTTAGGTCGCTGGAGGTAAGGGCATCGTCGCCGCGAGCCTTTAGGGTTTCGTGGATTTTCCGCAGCACCTCGACCAGGAACGATCCCGTCCCGCAACACGGGTCAAGGACGTAGACGCTCTTGTCGGCGAGACCGTCCGGGATGCTGAGCTCTTCGCGGAGCACACTGTCGACGCGGGCGACCATGTATTGGACGATTTCGTGCGGCGTGTACCAGACACCGAGTTGCTTCCGCAGTTCGGGGTCGAATTCCTCGAGAAATGGCTCGTAAAAATATTGGACGGCCTGGGATTCCTGGAATCTAGCGAAGAACTGGGCGCGGTCCACGCGGTTCAAAACTGCCGCCGTCCAATCGAGGACCTCGGTCAAATTCAACTCTTCGAGCTGTCCAGGATCGGCCATTTCATGAAAAAGCTTGCGTATAACCGGTACCCGGAGAAGACGTGCCGTGGCGTTCCAGTCGAAACGCTCCTTTGCCGTGGCTGGACGCTTACGTGCCCAAAGAACCCATGCCGAGAAGACACCATAAAAGAGTGTCTGAATCAGACTGGAGTGGAAGAAATGTTCGCCCTTCTTCCCCTCAAACTTAAGCCCAAGCGCTTCTTCAAGAGCGCTGCGTATGGCGGCAAGCGCATCTAGCTCTATACCTTCAATGCGAGCAAGGGCGTCTCGCGCATAGGAGGCAAGAAAAGCGGCAACGTCCTCAGGCGCTGCAAGCGGCGCCGCGTGCAACATTACGCGCTTTAAGTATTCGGCGAACCGTGCTCCATGCGCCTCGTCCGTCTCGCGCGGGTGCGCGGCGGCCTTCCAGAAATTCGCCTCGCTGTCCGCCAATTCGTACTTTTCGAGAACCGTAGGATTTCCGCCTAGGTCGTGTCCTACAAGAATGAACTGACGTAGATTTGTGACCAGCACTTGGCGATAGCGCAAAAGGTAGCGCGTCACCTGTTCACCGAGCGCCACGCGTTTCGCATCTTCCTTTGGGGCCTTCACCTCGATAGCGCCCCGCGAGGGAAGCTGCCCTTTCTTCGGCTCTTGATCCGATTTCTTGTCGAATTGCTCGGCTGTGAACAGGCCTCCATCGGGCAGGCCCGCTCCCTGATCCTTGATGTGAACGATGCAGCGCACACGCGGCTTTAGCGACTTACCGATTTCGTTGAAGAGGGTTTCGAGCGATCCATAATAGGGAGTCTCGTCCACGGCTGCTCGGGATGAGCGAATCTCGCTTACGTCATGGAGAAACTTTTCGAGTGGCGTCATCAGGTCGTGCTGCCTCGGTCGGACAGAGGCAGCAGGAACTTGTTATCACAGACTGACCTCAGCATCAATTGCGGCGGAACATCCCTTGCCGGGTGCGGCACCCTTCGGTTTCCGAAGGGCGCGGATTTCGCTACGGCCATGCGACCTCCCCGAATGGGTCGGGACGCAAACGGCGCGCCGCGAAGGCCCGCCACGGCGGACACAAAGGGCGTGACTGCCAAGAGGAGAGCCCGAAAACCGCCGCCAAGATGGCGGCGCTACAACAAAAAGCAGGCGCTTCCCGCCAAGAATACCGGCGGGCAGGCCTGCGGCAGCGAGGTAGGGAGCGAGGAATTGCGGGCGGATTATGTCGCCCCTGAAGGAGTGACCTACAAGGCGGGCTGCGGCCATGCGGGCCGCGAAGATGCCAGGCTGAAGCCCGGCGCTACATTCAGCATTTCCCCGGATTTGACGGAGACTTGCCCGATGGCATATGAGAGTGTTGAAAAAGTCGGTTTCGGAGCCGATTTTTCTGGAGTGACCATGCGCTCGTGTGCTAGTTGGGTGTTTAGGAGGAACACCACCGATGATGGGCCAACAACCACGGACGGAGTCGCTGTTCTACTACTTTCGTCTGGAGGACCAGATTCCCGAAGATCACCTGTTGCGATTGATCGATCGCTACGTGGATTTCGGCTTCGTACGCGAACGGCTGAAGAACTTCTATAGCTCTACGGGGCGTCCCTCGATCGATCCGGAAGTGTTGTTGCGCCTGTTGTTGGTCGGCTATCTCCACGGGATCACCAGCGAGCGGCGCCTGATCGAAGAGGTGCGCATGCACTTGGCCTATCGCTGGTTCACCCGGCTGGGCTTTGAGCAAGAAATTCCCGATCACTCGACATTTTCCAAGAACCGGCACGGACGCTTTCGGCAGTCGGGTGTCTTTCAGGAAGTCTTTGAGGAGATTGTCCGGCGCTGCTTGGCCGTGGGTTTGGTCGAGGGTCAACACCTGGCCGTGGATGGAACCCTGGTAGCGGCCGACGCGAGTGCGCAGAGTCGAGTTTCGCGCGAGCAGTTGGTGAAGGTGGCGCAACTCTCCCGCACCGTGCGGGAGTACTTGGCCGAGCTGGAGCAGCAGAACCCGGTGGTGGAATCAGAGGAGCTTCCTCCGACGGGTCCGGTATCTACCACCGATCCCGACGCAGCTTGGGCCGTGAAGGGCGGCCCGGCGGTGCTGG
>Ga0187817_10000913_pt1 | contig 13618 bp, 12 predicted proteins | sample NC_wetland_sal_i_17_FD_132431 | JGI IMG/M metagenome (GOLD analysis project Ga0187817, IMG submission 132431) | Wetland sediment microbial communities from Neuse River Estuary, North Carolina, USA - SO4_2 | ecosystem: Environmental > Aquatic > Freshwater > Wetlands > Sediment | place: USA...
ATGGTGACCCAGATGATCGGCGTGGGCGAAGCCACCGGCGCCATGGACTCCATGCTGCAGAAGATTGCCGACTTCTACGAAGAAGAAGTGGACGCGGCCACAAAAGACATGTTGGCCATGCTGGAACCGCTGATCATCGGCATGCTGGGTATCACCATCGGCGGCATCGTGATTTCGCTCTACATGCCGCTGTTCGCCATGATCGCCAAGCTGGCTGGCTAGCGAAAACCGGGTCTTGGGTCTTAGGTGTTAGGTCTTAGGGTCGAGTTCCTGGCGCCTAAGAGCCAGCCTAAGACCGTAACCCTAACACCTAAGGCCCAAGACCTAAGACCTTAAGACCTGAGATCGTAATGCATGCGACGTTTGATGAGCGCAATTGGCTGGCCTGGCTGGTTCGGGTCCGCATCTTCATCCTGACCCTCCTCCTGGGCATTGAGCTGGCGGTCGGCCAATTCAATCCGTCGCCCCTGCCCCTGCGCTTCTTTATCGCCACAATTCTGTTCTGGTACAGCCTCTCGTTGTTTTATGTGCTCCTGCTCTCGTTCTGGCAGGAGCATCGCCTGCAGGCCTCGCTGCAGGTCCTGACTGATCTGATCCTGGTCAGCCTGGTCGTTCACGAGACCGGAGGTTGGGACAGTTCGCTGAACTTCCTTTATCCCCTGGTCATCATCGTTGCCAGCGTGCTGCTGCCGCGAGTCTGGGCGCAGCTGGTGGCGGCTCTGGCTTTCATTCTTTACGGGACCGTGCTGGAACTGAACTACTATGCAGTGGTTCCTACCTACTGCGCCACACATCCCGGCCTGAGGGCGCTGCAGTCCATTATTTTCGTCAACCTTTTTGCCTTCCTGGCCGTGGCCTATCTGGGCGGCCTGCTCACCGCTAAGCTGCGCCAGGTGGGTGTGCAATTGAAGGACGCCAGCGGGGCGCTGGAAAACCTGCAGGCTTTGCACGAGAACATCATCCACTCCATCAGCAGCGGTCTGATCACTACCGGCCTCGACGGCCGCATCACCCTGGTCAATGCGGCAGCGCAGAAACTGCTCGAGCGCACCACGGCGGAACTGCTGGGGATGCCGGTGAAGGACCTGTTTCTCGATCCCTTACCCATCGTGGAGTCGAAGCAACTCCACGCCGAAGTCCGCTTCGATGTGCCAGGAAAATTTCGCAGGACCTTCCGGGCGCGGGTAGCGGCCTTGACCGTGGGAGATCGCAGGGAACACGGATTCGTCTACGCCTTCGACGATCTCACCGAGATTCGCCGGCTGGAGCGGGAAGTGCGGATGCAGGACCGGCTTGCCGCCGTGGGACGGTTGGCCGCGGCCATCGCCCACGAAATCCGCAATCCGCTCACTTCGATTGCCGGTTCGGTCAGCATGCTCTCCGGGGTCCCCGAAATGGGCGAAGAGCATCGCCGCCTGCTCGACATTGTGACTCGCGAGTCCCAGCGGCTGAACAGCATCATCACTGACTTCCTGGCCTACTCTCGTCCCAAACAATATCACTTCGGCAAAGTGGATCTCATCCAGTTGGTGGAAGACACCCTGACGTTGATGGGACACCGCATGGCCGCCGAGAAGACCGGAATCACGATCGAGCGCCGCTTTGCCGTTCGCGAAGCCTATGCCCTCGCCGACGGCGACAAGCTCAAGCAGGTGTTCTGGAACCTCTGCGAGAATGCCGTCCGCGCCATGAAGAACGGCGGAACGTTGACGGTTGGCGTCGAGTCCCTGGGCGACGATTGGCAGGTCGGGTTCAAAGATACGGGAACCGGCATGACCCCGCAGCAGATCGAAAAGATCTTCGAGCCCTTCCAGTCGAACTTCGAAGGCGGAACCGGACTGGGGCTGGCCATCGTCTACCAGATCATGCAAGCGCACGAAGGCAAGGTGTGGGCGCGATCCAAGCCCGGGCAGGGAACCACATTCGTTCTCCGGCTCCATCGCCTCGAGGCCGAGCAGAAGGCCGCAGTGCCCGCAGCTGCAGGCCGCGAAGCGGTAAAGCCCGCAACTGTGCCCGCGTCTTCTCCATCCATGGCCGCCGCAGCGGGAGGCAAACTCAATGGCTAACATCCTGGTCTGCGACGACGAACGCTCGATTTGCGAAATGCTCGATATTTCCCTCCGCCGCGAAGGTCACCGGGTGGAGACGGTGCAAGGGGGACAGGCGGCAAAGAACAAGATTGACGGCGCCCTCTACGATGTCATCATCACCGACATCAAGATGCCGACTGTAGACGGTATTGATGTGTTGCGCCATGCGCACGGGGTTTCGCCCGATTCGGCCGTCATTCTCATGACCGCCGTGGACGACTACGAAGCCGCCGTGGAAGCGGTGAAGGCGGGAGGTGCTTCCGACTACATCCGCAAGAGCCCTGGCCTGGTGGATGAGATCAAGCTCGCCATCAAGCGATCGCTCGAGAAACTGGTTCTCAGCCGGCAGAATTTCGCCCTGCGCCGCGATGCCGCCGCGCGCAACTCGCTCGACAACATCATCGGCTCCAGCCCGGCCGTGGAGAAACTCAAGCAGACGGTGCGGACGGTGGCTTCCACCGCCAGCACGGTCCTTGTTCACGGGGAAAGTGGAACCGGCAAGGAGCTTGTGGCCCGGGCCGTCCACGTGTGTTCGCCCCGCGCCACCGAGGGATTCGTTTCCGTGAATTGTGGCGCCTTCCCCGAAACTCTGTTGGAAAGCGAGTTGTTCGGTTATCTCAAGGGAGCATTCACCGGAGCGAACCAGAACAAGCGCGGACTATTTGAAGTGGCCGACGGCGGCACCATCTTCCTCGACGAGATCAGCGAGATGACTCTCGCCATGCAGGTCAAGCTGCTGCGCGTGCTGCAGGAGCGCACCGTGCGCCCGGTGGGCGGGACCAGCGAGATCTCCATTGACGTGCGCGTGATCGCCGCCACCAACCGCGAGCTCGATAAGGCCGTCGCGGAGAATCTCTTCCGCGAGGATCTCTACTACCGTTTGAACGTCATTCCCATCCGCGTGCCGCCCCTGCGCGAGCGCCGGGAAGACGTTCCGCTGCTGGTCAACCATTTCCTGAAGAAGTACGCCAGCGCGGCCGGACGCAGCATTCTGAGGGTGCATGCGGCATCGCTGGACACTCTCTGCGGATACGATTGGCCGGGGAACATCCGGCAGTTGGAAAACACTGTGGAGCGCGCCGTCGCCCTCGAAACCACCGACGAACTGCACGTCGAACTGCCCGTGGAGCGTCCCAAGGCTCGGGCCGCGGCCGCCTCCGCCGACGGCGGAAGCCTGCCGGAAATCGGCGCAGACGTGGCTCTTCCCCAGGGCATGGGCATGGAAACCTATGTGGCCGGCATCGAGCGCTCACTCCTGCAGAACGCGCTCCACCAGAGCGGCGGCGTCCAGACCAAAGCCGCCGACGTGCTCGGCATCTCCTACCGCTCGTTTCGGCATTTGATGAAGAAATACGGATTGTAGCTGTCAGCTATCAGCTCTCAGCTTTCAGCCAAACCGACAGCGCAATCGTCATCATCCCCAATGGCGGATACTCACTGGGATCTGATCAAGCCGAAAGCGGGAACTCACAAGCTGAAAACTGAATGCTTGATAGCTGACAGCTGACAGCTAGCGTTTCTTCAACTGCTGTTTCCATCCCAGCACTCGTGCCTTGGCGCCTTCCGCCTCGGCTTCCGCAATCATCCCTTTTTTCTGATACAGCACCGACAAGCTGGTATGGGCGAGCACATCGTCGGGATCAATCTCCGCCATACGCTGCGCCACCGCGATGGCCTCGTCGTAGCGTTCGAGATCCTGCAGGGCGCGGGCCAACCCGTGCATCGCTTCAGTAAATGTCGGATCGGCGTTGAGCGATTTCTGATACCTGGCCACAGCCTCTTCGAGCTTCCCCTCCGCCATGAGGTCGAGCGCAGAGTAGTAGTGTTCTTCGGCCTTCTGGCGGGCGTTGGCGTCAGACATGAGGAGAAATCTCCGGCGGAGATTGGGATTCTAACATGGGGAGAAGCGGAGTAGGTCTTAGGTCTTGGTCTCAGGTCTTAGGTCTCAGGTCTTAGCTCGGATTGGGCTTTGCGAAATATAGCGATGCTGTCATTCCGAGCTGCGCTCGAAATGACAGAGGACACGAAAGTGTCACAATACTGTGCAAATCTCAATAAGAGGGCCTAAGGCCTAACACTCAAGACCCACGCCGCGTTTCCTCCATATACCTTCCCGCCATTTCTGTTTATCATGACCCCATGTGGTGCATCGTCCGCTTCTTTTGGAATGCCACCCGGGGGCATCGCCTGGCGCCCTGGCGCAGTCCCTATCTTCTGTGGCGCATCGAAACCTATACCGGCGTGAAGATGACGCAGATTGGCTTCCTGGAATTTTGGGAGTTCATGTGGCGCGAGCGCCGCGAACTGTGGCGCTTTCTGAAGTGGACGAACGAGATGGAGCGCTACGTCTATCCCAAAGCGAAGAGTCTGTAGGCTTCCGCTTACGCGCCGTTTCCCGCCGCGGCGGCTTCGCCTAGAAGGATAGTGACTTCGCTGCCCTTGGCCGCGCCCGTGATCTGCGTCGCCGGAGCGCGGTTGGCGGCGATCTCCAGATAGCCCATGCTTCCGAGGACGCCGAAGACTTCCCCCGGTGCGCCCTCGGCATAAGCCCCGCGAATGTTGGTAATCTCCGACTTCCCCACCACGATCTTGAACGCGCCGGGCTGAGCAGCGAACAGCGCGGGAGCGTCCTCGGGCGTCACATTGGTGATCAGGTTGCCGAACCGGTCGACCTTCAGCACCACGCCGCGCAACCGGTTCTCGCTGACGGCTTTCGGTTTAGGCGCGGCGAAGCGAACGTAGTCTTCGATCTCGTCTCCGAACTTGTGCGAGTCCACCATTTTCGCCAGGTAGGCCGCCACCGGAGCAAACACATCCCGGGCATGGAACGTGGAGCTCACCGGCTGACGGAAATAATGCTCGGCGGTGATGTGCCGCACGTGCATGCGCTCTTCCCGCGCATAGACCATGGAGAGCACGCCATTGTCGGGCGCAACGAAGTGATAGCCGTCGCTCGAGGCCAGAATCGGCCGCCGCTCCGTGCCCACGCCGGGGTCGACCACCACCACGTGGATCGTCCCGTTGGGGAAGTACGAATAGGCTTGCGAAATGGCCAGCGCGCCGTCGAGCACGTCGAAGGCCTGCACGGCGTGCGAAATATCCACAATCGCGGCTTCGGGCACGATGTCGAGGATGACTCCCTTCATGGCGCCCACAAAATGATCGTTGATTCCGAAATCGGTGGTGAGAGTAATGATTGGACGGTGCGGCAACTTTCCCTCGCTGAATTACGAAATAAGAAGACGAAATAGGAAGACGAAATTCTCCGTGCATGCGAAGTTAATTCGCCGACAAGCTGTGCGTCAAGGCACGGAGGTAATAGATGGATATCGGGCTGATGCCGGATTCTGAGTGAAATGGGGATTTCTCGCCAATTGATGACAGGTTTCTCGTGAGTCGTCCTAGTCAGACGTAGTTTTCGATGCCTGAATTGCCCAAACTACTCCATTCCGAAGGCGAACGATCACAATGTTCGAAACGAAAGAACCGTTGTGATGTGTATGCAGATAAATGAGCCGCTCACTGTTTCTTGCTATGGGCGAACCTAGACTTTTCAATACGTGCGACTGCGTTGCTCCGAGCGTGAAGGGGAGAGGTAAAGTGATCATGGAGTCCTCTCTTCCGAGCACCTGACAACGAGGGTCAAGAACGTCATTTTCGGGGAGCTGCCGCCATTGGAAAGCGCCAACAAGACCTTCACTAATCTCGTCGTTCTCCAACCACAGAACCCATCTTCCCGTCTCGGTCGCGCCATGGAAGCAGAGCCATTCCGATGCGTCAGTTTCCCTTGAGCCGATTTCGCCTCCAAGGTGCCTTTGCGCGTCCTTCATCTCCGTTCGTTCAAGTACGATCTCGTAGTTTGAAACGCGGAACGAAGTAAGCATCTCTCGTCGGCCATTTCCCTTCGCGTTCTGAGGAAAATTCCAGTCGGGAGGTTCCCAAACCATTCGGGTGCTGTGCGATTTGGATTGCTGAGTCGTTTGAGCGAATGCGGTCAACGACAGAAGGACAAGAACGATGCAGGAAATAGAACGCATAATCTCTTGGATTCTAGCGGACAAGCATTGGAGGGTTGCATTACTGTTGTAACCAGGCGATTTCACTCATCAATCGTAGGCTGGCTAGAACCCGCGTCCGCCTACTCGTACCTGAGCGCTTCAATCGGATTCAGGCGCGACGCCTTCAGGGCAGGGAAGAACCCGGACACGATCCCCACCAGAGAAAGAATCGTGAACGACACGATCATGACGCTCATCGAAGCATGCAGAAAGATCGCGCCCTCGTGGTCGGCGGTCTTGTAGAACTCGTCGTACAACGGCATGGGTGGAATCGCCCAGGTCAGGAATTCCGCCACCGCCATCCCGATCACACCACCGACGAAGGTCAGCACCAGCGCTTCCAGCAAAAACTGCAACAGAATGTGCCGCCGCCGCGCTCCGATGGCCTTGCGCATGCCAATTTCCCGCGTCCGCTCGGTCACGGAAACCAGCATGATATTCATCACGCCGATTCCGCCCACGGCCAGCGTGACCAGGCCAATCAATCCCAGCACGGCCTGCAGTCCCAGTGAAAAGCCGTTAATCATGCCACGGTCTTCAATGGTGTCCCACTCCGGCGTGGCCTTGTCGTCCTTGGGATCGAAATGATGCCGCCGCGCAATCACTTCGCGCGTCGCCGCCAGCGCCTTCTTGTTCAGTTCCGGCGCCGTGGGCTGGATGATGATCTCGTCGGGATCGCGAAGGTTCTTCAAATCGCGCATCAATCCGAAAGGAATGAACCCGTCATAGTTGTCGGGACCCTCATACATGGAATCCTGAATTTTGTTGCGCATGGTGCCGATCACTTCAAAATCCAGCCCGCCAATCTCCACGTGCTGGCCCACTCCCGGCGCGCCCTGGAATACTTTCTTCGCGGCCTCATATCCCAGGATCACCACGCGGCGGTGATCGGAGAAATCGGTCTCGCTGAAATAGCGGCCGTCATCCAGATCCAGCTTGCGCATCTGCCCGTAGGGCATGTCCACGCCCCGTACCTGGATGGAGACCACGCGCGTGCCGATCTTGAATCCGAAATCGCGGTCAATCTCACCGCTCACCGCCCGTACGATCGGAACCTCGTCGCGAATCGCTTCTACGTCCTCCAGTTCGTACTTGACCGCTTTGCCGGCTCTCTGGCCGCCGGCCTGCATGCTGGTTTGACCGGGCCAGATTACGATCACGTTGTTTCCCATATTCAGGAAAGCATTCAGCACGCAACCGCCCAGGCCTTGCCCGTAGGCCAGCAACAATACGACCGAGACCAGGCCCCACATGATGCCCAGCATGGTCAGCACCGAGCGCATGCGATCGCGCATCAGCGATTGCCAGCCTTGCGAAATGAGCTCTTTCAGAAACATAGTTGTGAGTCCTGAGCCCTGAGTCCCCAGTTGCGAGTCCCGAGTTCGGGTGCGATGTCCCTCACGACTCAGGACGCGCGACTCGCGACTAACTATTGAATATTTATATCTCCCGATCCCGTGCGCACCGAGAGCAACGGGCCGCCGCCGCGAACTTTGCCGCGGATCGACTTCCGTTCTTCCTGCACCCGTCCCTGCACAGTCATTTCGACGGGCGCTTCAACATCCACCGTGCCCGAACTGGTGGAAATGTCGGCGTCGAAGGCGGCGTTGGCCGGCAGACGCACGCGCACATTGCCCGAGCCGGTATGAATCTGCCATGAGCCGCTCTGCGTGCCCTCGGCGGTGATGTCGCCGCTTCCCGCCTCACCGCGGAATCCGCCGTGGATGCCACGAGCTGTGATATTTCCCGAGCCGGTGTGCAGATCGATGTCGCCTGATCCGGTTTCTTCGATCTCGATATCGCCGCTGCCGGCGCCGCCCTTCACCGCGCCCGCGATCTCACGAGCCCGCACGTCGCCCGATCCCGTCTGCAGGTGCACCTCGCCGGTCAGATTCGCCAGCTTCACGTCGCCCGATCCGGTCTGCACGTCAACATTTCCGTGCGTGCCTTCAATCATCTGGTCTCCCGAGCCGCTGTGGGTGCGGACGGTAGTGTCGGCGGGCACGGTGATCTCATAGTCCACCGAGATGTCATGCACATTGAGGTAGTCAATGCGAACACTGTTGCCTTCCTGCCGGATCGGAGGATGCTGCTCGATCTCATGGACATCGGTCTGTCGGTTTCCTCGCAGCCAGCGATCATTGACGAAAATCTTCCCCCGGATCAGGACCGATCCCGACGAGCCCGCCCGCACCGTGACGTCGCCGGAATGGGTAAGCACCTCGAGGTCAACCGGCCCGCTCACCTGAAGCGTTTTCTCGAACGTTCCCTGGGGCGTGGAAGAAGCAAGAGCCAGTGTGGAGGTGAACAGCACGACCAGCGCGATTATTGCAACTCGGGTGGCCCATTTCTCGAGCGCTTTTTGCGCGGGAAGTGGGGGCGTCTCGGAGCGGAGAGTGCGAGTGTTATTCATAACGTAGCGACTCCACAGGGGTCATATCCGCGGCGCGCTGGGCCGGATACATGCCCGCGGTCACGGTGATCAACGAAAGGGTCAGAATCGAAATCACAATCGAAACCGGCGAAATGATGGGATGAGGGACAAAGTCGGGCAGCGGCACGACCGTCATGGCCGTGCATGTGCCCAGGCCCACGCTGAGCCCCAGAACGCCGCTCACCACGGTCAACATGGCGGATTCGGCAAAAAACTGCCGCAGGATGTCGCGCTTGGTTGCGCCCATCGCCTTGCGCGTGCCGATTTCGCGTGTGCGCTCCGTGACCGACACCAGCATGATGTTCATCACGCCGATTCCGCCCAGGCACAGCGTCACAATCGCGACACACCCAAAGAACAGGGTGACCACGCCGAAAATTTTCGCCAACTGCTTGGCGCCGTCCATCGTGTCCCAGACGAACAGGGCGTCTTTGTCCAGCGGGTCGAAGTGGCGCACGCGGCCAATCGCGCGCCGCACCTGCAGCACCGCCTCTTCATGCTCTTCCGGGTTGCCCACTTCGAAGACAATGTCGTCGAGGTAGCCGCGCGTGATTCCCGCCCCTGGCTTTTCCGGCGGAGGGAAGTCGCGCGAAACCGCGGAATAAGGGGCAAACAGATAATCGTTGTCCGGCCCGCTGTAGTTGGAGTTCTGCTTCTTTTCCTGCAGAACTCCGACCACGGAGTAGGGCACGCTCTTCACCAGCACCGTCGCCCCAATCGCCGGCTGCCCGGGGAACAATTGCCGGTAAGCCTTCGATCCCAGAACCAGGACGCGCCGGCCTTCTTTTTCATCGTCGTCGGTAATCAGGCGGCCTTCGCTGATCAGCAGCGAGCGAAAATCCTGATACGAAGGCCACATCCCCACCACGCCGCGACTGGCCGAATTGTACTGGCTGACCTCCGGGATGGTTCGCCGCAACTCCGGGCTGACGTTCTTTACCAGATAGCACTCATCGCGAATCAGGTCAGCGTCGTCCACATTCAGCCGAATCTCCCGCCCGGCGGCGCGTCCGCCGACCTGCGAACTGGTGCGCCCGCCCCACACGATCACCAGGTCCTTACCCAGCGTCTCCATGTGTTTTTTCTGGTCCACGACGAAGCCGCGCCCCAACCCCACCAGCAGAATCACCGACGCGATTCCCCAAACGATTCCGAACATCGTCAGGAAAGTGCGCATTTTGTGGGCTCGGAATGTAGCGAACGCCTGTCGCAGGATTTCGGAGAGAGTCATTGCACCAGACCTCGGACCTCAGACTTCGGGCGTCGGACTTCAGACCGTCGCCTCCAGACTTCCGATTTCAGACCTATGTGACTCAGACCTCGAACGCCACGCTGCTTGGCTGAAGTCCGAGGTCTGAGGTCTGACGTCCGCTTTACTGCAGTACTACCTGATCGCCTTCCTTCAGACCGCTGAGCACTTCGGTCTTCGCGCCGTTCGAGATTCCAATGTTTACGGCAACCTTGTCTTTTCCCTCTTTTCCTTTCGGATCCGGAACTTCCACCGAGGCCTTCTTATCCTTGTCGTAAAGGATTGCGCCTTCCGGAATCTGCAGCACGTTCTTATGCTCTTCCAGGATGATCTCCGCATTGGCGGTCATCTCGGCCTTGAGTTCTCCGCCCGGATTCTGGATCGAGACCCGCACTTCAAAGGTGGTGACGTTGTCCTTCTCCACGCCCATGGGAGAAATCTTCGTCACTTTGCCGTCGAACGTCTTGTCCTTGAACGATTCCACCTTGATGCGAGCCCGCTGTCCCAGATACACCTTGCCGATGTCGCTCTCGTCCACTTTGCCCTTCACATACACTTCGCTGGTGTCGCCCAGCGTCATTACCAGGGTGGCCGACGAACCCAGCACCAGGATCGAGCTGACCGCGTCACCCATTTCCACATCGCGCGACAACACGATGCCATCAATCGGCGAGACGATGTCGGTATAGCTGAGCTGCTCTTCCAGTTGCTTCAGGTTCGCCTGATCCTGCGCAACGTTGGCCTGGGACTGCGCGATCTTCGCCTTCAGCACAGTGACCTGCGCTTTGGACACGTTCTGTTTGTTCAGGGCCATCTCGTAATTCTTCTCCGCGTCATCCAGCGCCGAAGCGGAGACTACTCCATCCTTCGCCATGCCCAGAGCGCGGTCGTAGGCTCGCTTCAACAGCGGGACGTCCGGGCCTTCCGCGTCGACCTTGGCCCGCTGATAGTCCGCTTGAGAACTCGAAAGATTCGCTTCCGCCGCTTCCAGCGCGGCGCGCGACTGCGCTACCTGCGCTTCGATCTCGATTTTGTCGAGCTGGGCCAGCAGTTGGCCCTTCTTCACGTGGTCGCCGTAGTCGACCAGCAGTTTCTTGACGATGCCGCTGGCCTTCGACTTCACTTCGACCTTCGTGATCGGTGTGACCTTGCCCGTGGCTACCACGCTCTTGGCCAGGTCGCCTTTCTCCACCTTGGCCAGCTTCGACGGATCAATCTTCGTCCCGCCGCTCTTGGCCGCAATGACTCCCACTGCGATCAGCAGAATTATGCCCAGTCCAACGCTGCCCCATATGATCAGTCTGCGACGCTTTTTCTTATGGTTGTTTCCGTTACCGTTCACAACGCCTCCTCGGGGTATTGCCAAGTGGAGATTGGGAGCCATGGCGCCCTCACTCTCTTGTACGTGGCTAGTGCTGTTTTTGTTCCTGGGATCTCTAAGATTCGATGACTCGATCCCAGAGCTGCGATGCCTAAGGTGCGAAACGGACTGCCGGACTTGCTAACCTGTCCGCCGTCTGCCAGTTAGACCAGCCGTCTTTTAAAAGGATAGCGGATAAAAGAATAGCGCATTCTCCAACCGAACTTTGTGACCCTGCGCACTCCAGTATCGCCTACTGACCACTGGCAACCGGCAGCCAGCAACTGCTTCCAAATGTTAGAATTAGCCTTCCATGATCGCCTTTGTGCTGCTCCGGGTGCTGCTGATTCTTCTCCTGGTGGCGGCCAATGCCTTCTTCGCGGCAGCCGAATTCTCACTGGTCAGCGTCCGCGATACCCGCATCCAGCAGCTCATCGAGGCCGGACGCATCGGCGCGCGCATCGTGCAGCGTCTCCATCAGCGCCTCGATGAAGTCGTCAACGGCGTCCAGCTCGGCATCACCATGGTCAGCCTCACCCTGGGCTGGATCGGCGAGCCCATGGTCGCCCGCCTGGTGGAAGGCATGCAGTTTGTCCACCGCGTCCCACACGCCGCAATCTACGCCCATACCATCGCGATCGTGATTGCCTTCAGCCTGATCACCTACATGCACGTGCTTCTCGGCGAACTCGTCCCGAAGACCCTGGCCCTGCAGCGCTCCGAGCAGATCGCCCTCGCCGTCGCCGCTCCCATGGAGGCATTCCTCACCCTCACGCGGCCGATTCTCTTTTTTATGCGCCGCTCCGGAGGCCTGGCTCTCCGTCTGTTCGGCGCGCAACCCGCCCGCCGCGGCGGCGCCGTTCATTCGCCGGACGAACTCAAGCTCATCGTCACCGCCAGCCGCCAGTTCGGCCAGATTCCCCAGTTTCAGGAGGAAATGATCCACAGCGCTATCGAACTCGATGACACAACCGTCCGCGAGGTCATGGTCGCTCGACCCGACATTTTTTCTCTGCCTTCGGACCTCATGCTTGACGACGCCCTCGCCCGCGTGGTCGAAGGCCAGCACTCGCGCATTCCCATCTACGACCCGCAGCGTGGCCCCGAACACATCGTCGGCGTGCTCTATTACAAAGACCTCATGCGCTGGATGCGCCTCCGCCTCAGCAATCTCGGCCAAACCAGCGCCACCCGCATCTCGCGCATGCAGATCGGCCAGATCATGCACGACGTGCTGGTCGTCCCTGAGACCAAGGTTCTCGCCGAATTGCTTGCCGAATTCAAAGAGCGCCGCCGCCATCTCGCCGTCGTGGTGGACGAGTTCGGCTCGACCGCCGGCGTCATCACGGTCGAGGACATCCTTGAGCAGCTGGTCGGCAACATCGAAGACGAGTTCGACATCTCGCCCACCGAACCTGCGCTCGAAGACGAATCGGTGCTCGTGCTGGAAGGTTCAGTCAACATCCGCGACTTGGAAACTGAATATGGCCTGACGTTGCCGCGCGACGCCGGCTTCGAAACCTTGGCGGGATTCATTCTGGCGCGCCTGCAGAAGATTCCAACTCTGCGCGAGTCCTTCGAGTACGAAGGCCGCCGCTACACGGTCGAAGAGTTGGAAGGCCACCGCATCGCGAGAGTGAGAATCGAAAAGAGTGCCAAGGTCGAAGGGGAAGCCGAAGCGGCCAAGCAGGGCGGGGACTGAAGATGGTCATCGCTCGCCACAACGAAACCGGGAGGGGCACGACTTCAGTCGTGCCGTAAGAGATTCGAATCGAATGCGGCTTTAGCCGCTGAGGACGACGGCAGCATGCACCACGAAGAGGCACTCATCAAAGCGTTCTTCGAGAAGACGAAGCGCGAACGCTACCTGGAAATGGTTGCGAATCCGAAGAAGCGCGTAAAGTTTCTCCGCGAACTGTACCATTTCCAGTCGTTGGATCCGCGGCGCTGCTTCGCCTTTCCAAAGGGAGTGCACACGGCCGAGAAATCGCGACCTTCTTGAGCCGTAAAGGAGCTCCCCAGCGTGCTGGGTCACCTCCACAGAGGCTGAACTCGATGGCCAGGAAATGCCACTCTTGGACGCTTTGAAACGCGTGCTCGGCTGCCAGTTCGGTGTGTTTCTTTCATGCGTGCCGGGACGGCTAGCCTACTTCGAAGACGAGGATGGTCGCTGGATCCTAGAACACAACGACTGAGAACTGACCCCTGAAACCCCTTCTCCAACGCGTCCTCTACACTCTGCCGGTCATCTGGCTGGTGGTGAGCCTCGTATTTCTGCTGATTCACCTCGTCCCCGGAGATCCCATCCAACAAATGCTCGGGGAAGGCGCGCCGCCCGCCGACATCGCCGCCACGCGCCACGCTTACGGACTCGACGCCCCACTCGGCCAGCAATACCTGCGCTACTGGAAAGGCGTTCTGCACGGC
>Ga0187817_10000914_pt1 | contig 13614 bp, 8 predicted proteins | sample NC_wetland_sal_i_17_FD_132431 | JGI IMG/M metagenome (GOLD analysis project Ga0187817, IMG submission 132431) | Wetland sediment microbial communities from Neuse River Estuary, North Carolina, USA - SO4_2 | ecosystem: Environmental > Aquatic > Freshwater > Wetlands > Sediment | place: USA: North...
CGATATCATCATCGGAGCGCGGGAATTGATGCCCGACCTCCCTCTGGGCCTCATTCCCTCTCCGGGGTCGGAGATCAACGCCGCTCAGGTGCCGATCGCTCCTGGCACCTTCCCCCTAGGGACGTACTACGTCAAACTCACCTATCGCAATCAGTGGGGAGAAACGCTCCCCGGATCCACTGAGTACACGGTAACCGTCGATGCCACTCATACCATCCAGATCGGCGGCAACGCCCCTCCTCCGGGAGTCGTGTCCGTCGTGGCATATCTCGGTTCCGCCGCGGGGCAGGAAAACCAAGCCGTAGTGATCCCGGTCGCCTCTCTGCCCTACCCCATAACCGCTCCCGGATATCCCTCCATCCTCCCATCCCGTTCCACCGCCTTCCTCCCCGACTCGGACGGAAAGGTCTGGTCAGCGTTCGGCATCTACCGCGCCTTGAACGAGGGGATCAATGCGGCATCGACGATCTGCGGTGGGGGGATCAAGGACAATTCCGGAGTGGGCACGATATCCGGGCAGGGGACGTACTACCTCAGTGGAGTGTGGTCGAAGATAATGACGGCGTGGTACGACGGATATCCCTTGTATCTGGGGCGTCAGACCGACATCTTCAAACGGAACAAGGTGCCGGGGACGGTTGGCACCATTGTGATCGACCAAGCTGCCGACCGCATCCTTGCCGAACTGTGGCCTCAGCCTTCCCGCACCTCGGGTCAGGCTACGCTCTCGTCAGGGATATCGGCGACTGCCCTATCCGCCTCTCTCGCCGCGTCGAACTTCGTCCTTGGCTTCGGCCTTGCCATGATTGGAACCGAGATCGTGGCATTCAGTTCCAACAACAATGGCACGCTCACGATCGCCCAACGCGGACAAGGAGGGACGGTCGCCCAGGCATGGCCGTTGGGGACCGCCGTGACCGAACTGAACCTGATGATCCAAGGAAACCGCGTCCCATCCCTGTACGCGGTTGGCCAATCCGCCTCTCCGTTCACCCTCCCTCCGGGATGGGAGGACGCGATCGAGTCGTACATCCTCGCCCGCTTCCGCGAGGGAGAACAGAACGGGGCGAAGGAGGGGGATAGGCTGATGAAGAAGTTCGAGAGTCAGTGCCAGAAACTGATGGCGAACCGGAAGATCGCGGGGCCGGTGCAGATACAGCCTTACGCCAGCAGTGGGCCTGAAGTAGCGCCTGGCCTCGGCTCTCCATTTGGGGGTGTAATCGTTCCATGAAGACCGTATCCCATAACAAGTTCGTCCGCGGCTTGAACGCCGCGATGGGGCTTCTCGCCCAACCCAAGGGAACAGTCGTCCGCGGCTCCAACATGAACCTGAAGACCCGTGGCTCCCTTCGCACCTGCGACGGCTCCCGCATCATCACCGCGTTCGGCTGCGGCCCTCAAGTTCCTACCATCCTCTCCAAATCGTCCACCGAGATCCTCCTATACGTCGTCCCTGGACAAGTTCCGCAGTATGTGGGCATCGCCAAGGATCCCACGACGCACCTCGGCCCTCCTGCCGGACTAGCCTATGCTGCCGGGGCTGCAGGCGTGCTCAATGGCACGTACAAGTGGGTGATAACGGCGACTGACGGAGCAGGAGGGGAGACCACGATATCGAACGAGGTCACGGGATCCCCGGCGACCCAACAGGCGAGTCTGACGTGGACGGCTCTCACCAACGCTGTCGGATACAACGTGTACCGTACAGTCGCAGGAGGAGGTGCAGGATCGGAAGTATTAGTAGCGAGCGGCATCACAACCAACGCTTACACCGACAACACTCCCGATAGCGCACTGGGCACACAGGTTCCTCCAGCGACTGACGACACGCAATCGTGCCTGTTCGTTACCCTCCCGGTTGGATCGTGGGGCGCCGCTAACATCATCAAAGTTCTCCCTGCTGACACATTTCCGGTTCACCTTCCCATACCCATAATTGGGCCTGGGCCTGAGGGCGGAGGTAGTGGTAGCGGTGGGAGTGGTGGCGGAGGAGGTGGAGGAGGCGGAGGAGGTGGGGGTGCAAGTGGAGGAGGGGGGACGTCCACAATCCTCGGAGTCCTAAGCCCGATCCCGCTCTTGCTTCAGTTCGTCAACAAGATCATCCTGTGTCTGGGAAACGCAATCGCTCCATTTCAATCGGACGGGACTACTGTCAACACGATCGCGATCGTCAACACATTCACCGCTCAATATCCATCGTGGCAGAATGCGACTGCGTACCTGACCGGAGACCTGATACAAGCGACGGTGAGTGGAGTCACTTATCTGTTCAAGGCCGTGCAGCAGGGAGTGTCTGGAGGAGCACCACCTACGTTCTCCGCGACCCTGAACTCCACAGTCGCCGACAACCAGATCATCTGGCAGAACGTCGGCCAAGTATCAGCCTCTCCACCTCCCCGTGGGGCGGCACACGGGATCGTGTACGCCGGATCTCTATGGGTGGGCAACACAGCCGTGCTTGCCTCCTCTGACGGGTTGGACGGCCCATCCGCCCTAGCAATGTCGGACCTTAATAACCCGGTGTCATGGAATCCCTTGAACCGCGCCCAGATATCGAAAGACGACGGCACCTCGATCCAAGGGCTCGCCTCGTTCACCATCTCCGCCCAAGGGATCACGCCCACGCAGTCCCTCGTCGTATTCAAGGACTTCACTACCTTCCAAATCATCGGCATCTTCGGCTCTACGGACTTCGCCATCCAGCAAGCTAAGTCGGACATGGGATGTATCGCTCCCCGGACGGTATCGTTCGTCCCTGGATTCGGGATCATGCGCCTCACCCATCTCGGAGTGGCGTTCTTCGACGGACTCTCCGACGAACTCATCAGCGAGGAGGTACGTCCGTATCTGTTCGGCGATGCCATCAACGCTCCTGACATAGCGCCGATGGACTGGAACTGGGCATGGTTCTCGAAAGCGGCCCAGACTGCCGACCCTCCCATGTACGTGATCGCCATCCCCGTGATCGGGTCTGTCCCTATGGCGACCCAGATCGGGGTGTCCGCGATTCAGGTTGCCGTGGGGCAATGCACGCTTCCTCCCGGACAGTATTACGTGAAGGTCACGTTGCAAGGGCCACTGTACGAGACGGCAATCACCGTCGAACTAGGGCCGGTAACCGTTGATGCCACGCACGGGATCCAAGTCCTGTTCCCCGTCCTCCCAGCCGGGGCGCAGGGATGGAACGTGTATTTCGGGATCGGGCCGGGAGGGGAGAACCAAGTCCTGCCGATCGTCCCTGCGAGTGCGTCGAGTGTCAACATTACAGCCCCAGCGACAGTGATGAACACTCCTCCGTCCGGGATAACCGGGGCGCTCACTCGCATTCTCTGCTACGACCTCGTGCTTAAGGCATGGGCTCTCCCCATTGACCTCCCGTGGCCGATATCGGTTCTGAAGCAGATACGGATTCAGGGAGTAAAGCCGCTGACCATCGTCGCCGGGTTCCAAGACTCGACGGTGCGGCGGATCCAGTACAACGATCCCGACTGGGATGGAACTCCGATATCGTGGTCGGCGCGGGACAACGACGTGTATGGGGATTCCGCGACGGAGAAAGTGTTCTTCCGTCGCGTGATAATCCGGGGAACGGGAGCGAACCCCTCGACGATAACTGTCGTCGTGACGCTCGATGGGACCGACCAACCCGCTTCCGTCCCCCGTGTTTACCAATTCGGCAACGGACAATTCGAGGCCCATGTGGACGTGATGAACGACGCCCATGACGCCCACGCCACGGTACAGGGGGCGGGACAAGCGCAGATTGAAGGGATAGACTGGCATGTCGAGCCGAAGCCTCAAGGGGCGGCGGTGGTGATGTCGTAGGAGAGGGGAGGGGAAAGATGCCACAAGTTATTTTATTATTGTTGCAACAGAAGGCGAAGAAGGAGGGAACGACCATCGCAGGGTTGCTCAGTGAACTCCAGCATCCCTCAACGTCTCCCACCATCACTACCAGCACCAGTGCGCCTGCTCCCGTCCTACCGTCCACTGTCGGGCAACCTGGACTGACAGGCGCATCTGGGGCGAAGGCTGCAGCCGCAGCAGGGGCGACCCCGTCTGCGGGGCTGGCACCGGGGATGGAGGATTCGCTCAAGCAACTGTTGGGATGACGATGATCGCGACTGAGGCCAAGACGAGGATTCGCAACCTACGTGACGGAGAGGATGCCCCCCTCGACACGGCGCTCTTGTCCTTGAAGATCGACCCTGAATGGTGCTGGGTCGCCGAGTACGATGATCGGGTCGTGGGATGCGTGCTGGCAGCGAACGCTCATGGGATCTGTATCCTGCTCCGCATCCTTGCAATCCCGCCTTGCCCTCCGAACCTCCCTATGCTACTGCTGCGACAGGTGTTTCGCGATGCACGGAAGCGGGGATGCTTCATGTGGGCATCGGTACTCAGTGACCACGCAGAATCCGAGGTCAAGCTGGCGCGAGTGGCGGCACGATATGGGGCCAAGTTGTTTCCGTTCAATGGTGTGTTCGTAGCAGGATCGCTGGAGGTGAAGTGATGCCCGGTGTTGCGCCAGCCATCATTGCTGCCGTCATTGGTGCGGCAGCTACCGCCACAGTTGGAGGATTGGAACTGTCTGGAGTGGGCGGGCCTAGTGGACAGATCGCCGCGATGGACGCTCAGAAACTCCAGCAGGCCCAGCAGGACGCGCTCCAGAAAAAAGAGGCGGCGGTCACCGCATCCGGCCAAACCCAAGCGCAGACGGGCGGGAACCTCACGGGGGCGGCGTTCGACGAGATGGTGTCGAATCTCATAAATTCTCCGGGGAGTTGGTCGCAGGTGCAGCAGTGGCTCGCCAGTAATCCAAGCGGGAGCGGAGGGAGTCCAACGCCGGGACTGGAGAACTCGCTTACTTCGCTGACACAATGAGGTGGGTATGAACTGGATTATAAATGCGCTGCTTCGTTACCTAATCTGGGGATCGGTGAAGTGGCAAGACGACTTCTTCGACCCGGTTACACCTCCCTCAATGCCCACGGACACGCTCTCCTCACTTCCTATGGATACGAGCGCCTTCGCTCCTTACGCTGGGTCTGGTGGTGGGGGAGGCGGAGGCGAAGGCGGGATTTGGAGTGCACTCTCGAAGTACCTCCCTTGGGGACTGATGGGAGGCGGGTTCCTCGCCAACTTCCTGCAGAACCAGCAGCGCAACAAGATCATTAACGCCATGACCAACCCTAACCAGTTGGCGGCTCGCGTTGCTGCGGCGGAACAGCCACTGTCCACGGGGCTCACACAGGGCGTGGGGAATCAAGTGCAGGCGTTTCTCGCCGAACGTGGACTCGGGCAATCCCCGACTGTCGCTGCCGAAGTGGAGACTCAGGCGCTCGCTCCGTACAAGCTGGCGCAACAGCAGGCGGCGATTCAGGAGGTGCTGCAGGCGATGGGGATCGCATCCGGCTCTCTGCCCAAGGGCGGGATCGACCTGTCGAGTCTCATCAAGGCGATGCTGATAATGAACCAGCAAAAGAGAGGGGGAGCACAGCCTGCGACGTCTGCGACATCCGCCGCACCCGCATCCTCCGCTGGATGGTCCCCCGGAACTTATCCCGGAGGATTTCCAACCACGGGGCCGGAAGCAGAGTCATCGTCGCTCCCATTCGACCCATCATCCCTAATCGACTACTTCGGTGCCGGATTCGGTTCCGGTGCGGACATGAATGCTCCATAGCAGGTGATAAATGGCCACCTCCTTATTTGAGGCTCTTGGCACTCTAGGGTCCAGTTACGGGACGGCGAAGCAGACCAAGTACCTTGAAGATATCCAGATGAAGCAGTTCGTTGACCAACTAGCGCTGCAGAAGTCTGCCCAGGATATCGAACGGCAACGGGAGAAGCGGCTGGAGTCACAGGGGCTGGCGTACATTGAGCAGGCGAAGAAGCAACAGGAACTGGCCGGATTCGCCCACGCGCTCGTGTTCAAGTCCAGTACGGGGAAGTGGACGGTGCACAATCCGGCAACCGGACAGCACATGGATCTGGCGGACGTGCCTGCGGATGCTCAGTTGATCCTTCCGCATCCCTCAGGACGTCCTGCAGGGGATCGCGATGTCACGCCCGATGAACAATCCATAACCGGATGGTCGCGTATTTACCGGGATGCGGCGGGAGAGGAACAATTCCGCACTCCGGCACCTCCGCCTGCGTCCACTATGGAAACGGTGCATGAAGGGGAAGCGCCCGCAGTCATCCAGGATCCCAACGATCCCAACAAGCAACTCGTGCTCCGCGTCCCCACCACGTCGGTGACGCGGAAGGTGCCGATCAGTCGAGGGGCGGCTCCGACTGCACGAGGGGCTGCTCCGGGAGTAGGGACCACCGCCCCCGCGCCCCGGCCCGGAAGTGCGCGAGCGATCGTCCAGAAATCAGGGGCCGCATCCGCACCCTCTCCCAAGCCCGCACTGCCGGCAGGAACTCCCCCCGGAACCCGCTTTATCGGGAGCAAGGCGGCTCCCGGTGCCTCGGGGCAAGCGGCCCAGAACCGGGAGATCGGTCTCCGCAACCTTGAGATATCGCTGTTCGGCAATCCCAAGGATGAGGATCCGGACATGCGAAAGGGGCTGAAGGATGTGATGGATGTTCTGGATAGCCCCTTGTCCCGATCAAAGATTATCCCCTACATCCAGCCGACGAACGAAGAGTGGACCGTAACTAGGATAATGAAGTCGCTCGCTGCTTCTGGTCTGTCCACTCCCGAGAAGGACTTCATCTACCAGTTCCGCCGTGCCGCCTCCGCAGTTCAAGCACTACGTCAGATCGAAGGTCTCCCGCGGTCGTCGCAGCAACTGGTCGAGTTGTACATGAACGAACTTGCCAATCCTGAGTCCACGCCTAGTAAGGAGGACGGAATCAAGCGGATCAAGCTGATTGAACGGCTGGTAAGGCAGGCGCGGTTGGAGAAGCCAGTCGATCCGAGGGCAAATATATCCATCGCTGGAGGTGCAGGGATAGGTGGAGGTGGAGAGGAGACGGGCAGAACCGTCCCTCCCGGTGAGATCGCGGTCAAGGATGCCAGCGGGAACGTGATCGGGCACGCCACGCCCGCACAACAGAAGCAGAACAAGTACACACCATTCTGATGCCCCAGGAAGCCACACTACCGCAGGGAGCCAAGTACGATGCGGCTCCAACCGAAGCGACTCTCCCCCAAGGGGCGAAGTACGATACTCCTCCGCCCACGGGGTTCCTCGAAGATCTGCAACACTTGATGGAGCGGACGTCTGGGGAGCGGCAGATGCGGGCGCTTCAGCAGGCCGCGCACGGGAAGCATCCGGGATTGGCTCCGACACGCGCCGCGCTCGCCACCTTCGCCCCTAATACCGTGTCTCGGATGCTCGCTGGATATCGCGGCCTCGCTACGCCTACCAACGCGGCTCTTGGAATCGCCGCCACCAATCCATACATTCGGGCCTTAATCTCCACGTACATGATGTTGTCCTCGGGGACGGAGGGGATGCGTGCTCCCTATGACGTTCTGTATCGAGGAGGGAAGGAGGCGCTGCTCGGCACCAACGAGGGGCTGACTCCGGAGCAGATCGAGGAGAAGGGAGTCAAGGGTGCGATGTTCTACGGCGGCGCTGCGGGCGTGCGAGAGGCACGAGAAGTCCTCCCCGGCAAGATGAAGGTAGGGGCACAGGAACTAGCCGGAGCGGGGCGGGAGCCAGTCTTGCTCGCCAAGCTGAATCGCGTACGGGACATGAAAGCCCGTGAACAGGCATACAGGGAGAGAGTCGCCGAAGCCGAAACGAAGCGTACGGAAGCTACGGAGAAGATGAGGCGTGAATACGGCGAAGCGGTGGCGGCTCGCGAGCAGGCGAAAGTCAAATCGTCGGTGGCTGAGACCACTCGACGGTCCTATGAAGACCTGATTGACCGCAAAAGTGAGCAGGCCACGCAGAACATGGTACAGGCGGAGCGCGCAGAGCGTGCCCAACTCGACCAACGCTGGAACGGGCTAAGGGTGCAGGTTGGGAATGCTCCAGTCACCACTACCCCTGTTATGGCGGCAATCGAGAATGGGCGAGAGATGCTGATGGGAGAGCCTGCGTCCCTGAAAGTGTTCAACGATATCACCCGCCGCCTCACCGAAAAGGGCGAAGCCATCGACACTCCCAAAGGGGTAGTGCGCGTCCCAGCCGAGGACAGAGCAGGCATCAAGGAATCCATGTCGTTCAACGAAGCCCGCACGCACTATACCGCGTTGGGAGAGGGACTGAGCGGGGATATCCCGTGGAACGTCCGGCAGGCGTTGGAGCATGTGCAAGGTGCACTCGATAAGAGCATAAAGGATACGATCACGTCTGCGGGAGGAGCACAAACGGTCAGTGTCTATGATGCCCTAAAGCGGGATTGGTCCGATTACCTTCGCACATGGCGCGATCTTCGGCCTATCGCCAAGGGCGGATCTCCTCTGGCCCGCGTGATCGCACTCAGCCGGTCGCAATTAGCGAGAGGAGGAATGCCGATTTCCCGCCAAGCAGCGAGGATGGTGATTACCAACAACGGAGAGGCGGCGATGTATCTTCTCGCCAAGAAACGGGCGTTCGGGGCGGACCCGTCAATCGTAGCGTCCTTGCGGGCAGCGAATCGAGCATTGAAGGCGCTGCCCAAGACCACGGGCAAGATTCCAAGCGTGGAACGGCCGGAGTTCCCCAAGGCGAAGCCCGTAAGGAAGCCCGAGGAACCCGGCCCGCTAGATCCCGTGGCGATTAGGCGCCGGAAACTGTTGGAAAGCGCCAGCCGCCGTGCGAACATCTGGGAGATCCTGTTCCCGCCGTACCTGATCGAGCACTTGGCGCTGAAATATCCGTCGATTCGGGAGTGGATAGCGAAGCACCCGCGGCACGAACTGCCGGTGCCGGAAGAAGGAGAAACGAAATGAAAAAGAGAATAGGAATACTGCTCGTGGGGGCGGGATTCATGCTGGCGCTGATCGTCGCCCCTCCGCCCCGCGTCGTCAAGGCCCAGAATGCCGCTGGGGTGGGGTTCGAGTACGTGGAGATCACCACTAGCACTACCACCCAGATCGGGCTGGGGAGCGTGCAACTCCACTCCATCATCGTCTCCGGCGCCGGGACGTCGTGGACGATGCAGATATTCGATAACACCTCCTGCGCGACCACCGCGATCTTTGGAGCAACCGCTGTCACCGTTCCGTCTGCAGGGACAGTGATCCCGTTCGACGTGCAGACGAACAAGGGATTGTGCGTGAAGACGATCGGGGCCAGTCCGGGTGAGATAACTGTCCTATATAGGTGATGGGATGCGCCGCTTCATCCATCTCGTGCTGCTGTTGTCGCTCCTCGGGATCATCACGGTCCCGGCGTTAGCTCAGTTCACTACTGTAACCGCCCAAGTCGTAGATTCCTCGGGATCAATCTACGCGAACTGCCACTACAGCACGAGCTACGTTAACCAATCCTCCTCGTCCACTCTTCCCAACCTCGGAGGATCGCCGTTCCAGCAGGCATTCGGCCCCGCCCAGTGCACTTCCAACGGGGCGTTCACCCTCACTCTCCCTGATAACAACCAGATATCCCCGACTCCGTCGCAGTGGCTGTTCGTCATCAGCGACCAAACCGGGAAATGTAATTTCACGTACCTAGCAACGATCACGGGAAGGACACAGGACATCTCGGCGGGATTGACATCAGCGGCACCATTGCTCGCCGTTTGTTCCGGGGGTGCCGTCACTGGAGGGTTCGCGGCAGGAGGTGACCTGCATGGCTCCAGTATCTCGCAGGAAGTGATCGGATTACTTAACAATCCCTTGCCGCCCTTGTCCGTAGGATATCTAAACTGGACAGGGACGGCATGGTCGCTAAACTCGGTCATCAACAATGTCGTCAGCGGCACCTCTCAGGGGCAAACGGTAGCGTGGAGCACAACCACCAACAGCTACTTGCCCCAACTGACTCCGGTAATCTACGCCTACAACATTTCAGGAATAGACTGCACCGGCAATACTCCGAGCGATCCTGCGCTCAATGTCTTGTTGAGCACGCAAGACGCGATCACCGGAAAAACCTTTACCACGAGGAACTGTCCTTCCTTGCAAGTGCAGAATCAGATTTTGGTTCATGGACAGGAATTTGCGGAAATCGACCTCGGCGGGACGATGGGAACTGGCGGATCTTCTCAAGGTGGCACGACTATCTTCGGTTGCGGGGGCGCAGCAGGGGCGGTAATTAGGATAGATCGTTCGCGACTTATGAACATCCACGGCGGCACGGTCGTGGCTAAGGGTAACAGTTGCTCGTCAAATTTCACCGGATCGCTTGTCTTCACCAACACTGGTTCCGGGGGGTACTCGTCGTCGAGGAACAGCATCAGCGATATGTTCCTTACCACGGCTACCAATGGGAATCAGGTAACGAACTACATCGCTCTGTCGATCTACGGCACTCCCAACCAAGAAGGATTTGGCATCCACCACGTTGACATGAACGGTCAGTATTCCGTTGGCAGTATCGGATTCTACACCAACGATGGGAACGCTGATAGTACGGTAATTGATAAACAGTCCTTAATCACTGCTTTCTATCGTGGCGTACAGATGGACGCTGGATCGCTCTCCGTTTACGATTCCCACATCGGAGGGAATGGTTCCTATCCGACGTTCGGCTCAGGAGGTGCCAATTTCTACGAGAACGGAGGGTGTCTTAGCACCATTCAGAACGTCAACACGGCGGAAAGTTCTGGGGCGTATATCTACAACACCAACCTTGGCGGAGTTTGGTGCAGCCACAACCTGTTTGGCAACCAGATCGGATTTACCAGCATTGATCCCGCCGTGTATCCGATCACCGCTCCGGGAGGAACGCAGATCTTGGCAGGCAACAGTTTCGGGCAGGGCGGAGTTCCGATAGCGATTCACAACAACACCCTTATCGGATTCGACGGCAACGGAGCCAACGGTCCTACCGGACAGGTTATTGATCTAGGAGGCAACAACCTTGCCGATAACGGCAATACTACCGGGGCATTCCTATTGACCAACCAGACTTGGCAGGGAGGAGCCAACATCACGCAGACGGTGATCGGACCAGCCGCATCGTCGATCTATGGCTCCAACTCCTACTATGGAGGATACTCTCATAGAAGTTCCACCGGACTGCCCATGCCGGGAGTCGGACTAAACTCTCTGGCCTTCAATCCTGGATCGCAAAACCAGTGGCCAGGGGCCAAGGATCATTTGCTCATTGGTGATGGAACGCTGGAAGTTACTGGTTTATCGTCGTCCTATATGATGACGCTTTTAGCATCTATAGTCGGAACGGCTGGTTCTCAACAGTTAACCTTTCTCGTCTGTGCAAAGGATGCTAATGGTAATCGTACTACTTGTAGTGCACCGACTACTATTAGCAACGCTCCTACTAGCCTAAACGGTTCTAACTACGTAACCTTAACACCTCAGTTTAGAGTTCCGAATGCGAGTAGCTACGACGTTATTTGTCTGCAAAGCGGAGCGTTCGGCCTTGTTGCAGCGAGTACCTCGCTCCCTTACAACGTCACCTCTCAACCTACTTGTAGTGGCTACACTTATCCAACCTTGAACGAGACGACGGGTATTATTGCTCGCGTGCCGCAAGGCTGGAACTGGTACAACGGTTCTTTTGAGAACTTCTATTCTGACGCCGGGGCAACCCAAATCGGGACTGACCTCGGATCAATGCCGTCGTCCATCACCGGGACGGTGTGGTTCGGCCGCAGTCACAATGGGATGTTCTTCGGTCTTAACCAGTACAGTTCACAATACGACTGGGCGGAAATCTCGAACGGCACAGAGAAATTCATCTTCGGTCTCGATTCTGTCAACGCCGATCTGTATTTCGGATCATATTCCAATCATCCCCTCCAATTACGCACTAACAATACGCCTTGGATATCCCTCACTACGCTCGGGATGCTGCAGTGGGTCAACGATAATTCGCAGGATATCGGGGCTTCGGGAGCCAATCGTCCAAGGACGGGATATTTCGGCACCAGCGTGGTCGCCCCCACGATCAATGCTACCAGCGCAATCCAGTTCAACGGCTCACCGCTGTCCTGCTCCAATGGGATATCGGGAGGTTGCCCCAGTGGATTCACCGCTGGAGGAGACCTGTCCGGATCTGCCAGCACTCAAGAGGTTGTTGGGATACTCAACCACGCTCTACCCACTCTGGCATCTGGATATCTAAACTGGAACGGTTCCGCATGGGTGTTCAGCATCTCTAGTGGAATGGTGTGGCCCACCGGAAGCGGCATCCCCGTTGTGGTTAGTGGGGCATCATGGGGAACGACCTTGGCCGCTCCGACAAGTGCGATTGTGGGCATCAGTGACGCACAAACGCTGACCAACAAGAGCATCGTCGGCTCCGAGATCAACTCAGGACTCGTCGGAGCCACTTATGGAGGCACTGGCCTTAACAGCAGCGCGTCCACCGGGATCGCCCAAGTAGCATCTGGGACGTGGTCGGTGAGCGCGGCCCTCGCCAACGGCACGACGGCGACTACCCAAGCGACGAACGACAACTCCACCAAGGTAGCGACGGATGCTTTCGTGGCTACTGCGATATCGGGCCTCGCTCCCATAGCCATCCAGACCAACGGAACGCCCAATTCATCGCAGACCACGCTGAACTTCATCACTAGCACGGTCAACGCATCAGGATTGACAATCACACCGTCGAATCCTGGTGGGGGAGGGAATGAGAAGTTCGAGATCACTGGGACGGCTGCACTGGCGACTGCGCTCGCGGCCACTCCCACGCAATGTTCAGCGGGTAATTACGCCACGGGAATCGCGGCGAGCGGGAACGCCAACTGTTCCGCCATCACGGGAGGCGTAGTCACCCACTCCGGGAGCTACCTGCTCGCATCCTCCGACGCAAACACAGTACAGGCATTCACCGGCTCCTCCAGCACAGCTACACTTCCCGCCACAATCCCATTTGCGGTGTGGAATGTGGGGATTCAGAACGCCAGCGCGACCGCGCTGACCATCGCGCCGAACGGGATTACGCTTTGTAGACCTATTGAGGGGTGCTCGACCAACAGCGTTACGGTCCAAGTGGGAGACACCGTTTACATCGGAACCAACAACACGAACTACTACATGGATGAGCCATTAGCCGCGATTGCATTCACGGGGAGCGCCAGCAATCTTATTAGCGGATTAGTGAGCGCAACAGTCGGAGGCACCGGGGCAGCAAGCCCGACCGCGCATACCGTGGCCTTGGGCGAGGGATCGAGTGCATTCAACTTCTCGGCTCCTACCGCCAACGGACAGTGCTTCATGTCGGCAGCGGCCAACTATGCAACCACAGACCCATCGTTTCAGTCTTGCCCATCTGGAGGGGGCAACCTTTCGTCCAGCGGTTCACCGGCACAGTATCAAACAGCAGTATTCGCCAGCGCCTCTACAATCGGCGGCATTGGCCCCGGTACGACAGGGTATCCCTTGGTATCAGGAGGTGCTTCCGCCAATCCAAGCTATGCGTTGCTCGGAGTTGCCGGTGGTGGCACAGGACTAGCTACATTGACCGCGCACACAGTACAAGTGGGAGAGGGAACGTCCACGCCAGCGCAGGTTGGACCGGGAACATCAGGGTATCC
>Ga0187817_10000915_pt1 | contig 13591 bp, 9 predicted proteins | sample NC_wetland_sal_i_17_FD_132431 | JGI IMG/M metagenome (GOLD analysis project Ga0187817, IMG submission 132431) | Wetland sediment microbial communities from Neuse River Estuary, North Carolina, USA - SO4_2 | ecosystem: Environmental > Aquatic > Freshwater > Wetlands > Sediment | place: USA: North...
ATCGACTGCGCCAGATCGGCGGCCACCAGCAAAGCAGAGACTTCGGCCGCCAGCGTGAACGGCGAATAACCGCCATCCTCTTCCCAACGGTCCTGTTGTGTGACCGGGCCGTTGGCCGCAATGAATGACGCGGCTTTGCGCACCATGGGCCACCAGCGGCCGCTTTCGCCGAAGCAGCGTGGCGATTCGCGGCGCAGCAGATCGACCAGCAGAATGGGAAAGGCGGTCTCATCCATCTGCGAGCCGCTCCAGTACGGACGCCCATCCAGCCACATGTTCTGCGCCCAGTGGCCATCGGCCTCCTGGGTGGCTTCAAGGTAGTGCAAGACGCGGAGAGCGTCGTCGTGAGCGCCCGCCGCCAGCAATCCACCGGCACTCTCGACCAGATCGCGCGGCCAGAGCAGATGGTAACCTCCGAGGTCTTCGTCTCCTTTGTTAAAGCCCCAGGGAATGGAGAGGCTGGCGATGATTCCGCCCAGGAAATCCTTGGATTCGTGCGTACGCAGAACCGCGACGCTGACCCGGTACAAGTCTTTTTCTCGCGGTTTCCCGTCGAGCTTCTTTAGGCTCTTCTGCCAGTTCTGCCAGTGGAAGACGTAGTCTTTGCGGACCGTTTCGTAAGAACTGAGCAGGGAAGAGAGGACTTGCTGGCCGGCTTCCGCCCAGATTCCGCCGAAGCCGAGCGCGAGGATGAACTCGCCGTTGCACGCCGCCAGGTCAATCTCGGCCGTCAATGCGATGTTCCCGTTCTCCGCGCGGTCGTACTCCCAAGTCATCTGGAAATGTTGCGAAAGGTCCTGCCAGCCATCCGATACGCCGGCGAATCCGACGGAACGTTTTAGCCACGGAGCGGAGCAGGCCAGGGCGAGCCCGCAGGAATCGCGCTCGGCAAAAATCATAGGCTTGCCTTTGTAGTGGCCGACCCAGCCGGTATTGCCATATCCCATATTCGCCAGGTGTGAAGCCAACAGGACGTAGAGGTGGTAATCGCCGAGATTGCCCTGTAGCGGCACGAAGCGAATCCTCTGCAAGACCACGTTTCGCCAGGGATCGGTCAGCACTTCCTTTTCGATCCGATAGCGTCCCTGCATGTCGGTGTTGATCAGCTCGTAGACCGGCACTCCCGGTTCGATTGGAAGGTTTTGGAAGGTACAATGACGTTTCTCTTCGGAGAAGAATCCTCTGCCATCGGTGACAATCAGGCCCAGGTCGCGGGTACAGGCCTGGTCCACCCGGGGAAAATAGATTTCATTGAGAATGCCGTGACTGAGGGTGAACCAAACCCGGCTGTGGAGGTTCAGCGCCGTCCCGATGCCGGTCTTGGCGCTTGAAGTCCAGCGCGGTTCGATGCCGGGCCAGCCCGGTGCATAACGAAGGTCATCGCTCAAAGCGGGTCGTCCTCACCGTCAAGCAGTTTGCCAGAAGATGCGAATTTGTGCTCGGATTCCACCAAATAACGGAGAAGGCGCATCTAACCAACACATGTTGAGATGCCGCCGAATGCGCGCTCGGTTCCAGCTTGTTCGTTGTGCGAATGGAATCAAGGTCGCAGTCATTGCCACCATCATCCTGCTGATGACTGTTCCTCCGGCGGCTGCCGAGCTGCCCTCGGCGGGGCTCGATCGCGGATTCGTCCGGCTCTATGATCTGGATTTTCGCGGCGCGGAAACAGAATTCGAGTCGTGGGAAAAACTCCATCCTGAAAATCCCATGGGGCCGGTAAGCGAGGCCTCGGCCGTCTTGTTTTCTGAATTCAACCGGCTTGGCGTATTGGAAGCGCAGTTCTATGAGGACGACTCGATCTTCTCCGCGCGCAAGAAGTATGCAGCCGATCCGGCCCAGCGCGCCCGTTTCGAGCAGCAGCTCACCCGTGCGGAAGACCTGGCCAAGTCGAGGCTGAGCCGCGACCCTCAGGACCGCGATGCGCTTTTGGCGATGACCTTTGCCGCCGGTTTGCGCTCCGACTACACGGCGCTCATCGAAAAGCGCAATTTGGCGTCGCTGCATTACACCCGGGAGGCGACGGCCTGGGCGCAGCAACTGCTCGCTGCCGATCCCAGTTGCTACGACGCTCACCTCGCCAGCGGCGTCAGCCGTTATATTGTGGGATCGATGGCAGCCCCGGTGCGCTGGTTCCTGCGCCTCGGAGGCGTTTCCGGAGACAAAGCCGGCGGCATGGCCGAACTCCAGACAACCGCAGAACAGGGTCATCTGCTGGCCCCATTTGCGCGCATTCTGCTGGCCATCGCCTACGTCCGTGAAAAAGAGTTGCCGCGCGCCCGCGAACTGCTGCTCAGGTTGCAACAAGACTTCCCCGACAACACTCTGTTTGGCCGGGAACTGGCGCGGCTCGACCAGAACCGCAGCCGCTAAGTGCTTGGAAAACAAAGTGCGTTCATCAGAAATTCATTGCGTTGTAACCTTCCTGTAACACTTCACCCATAAAACAAACTTGCACAACTAAATCAATGAAGCACGAGGAGGACTTGTCTAGTGATCAATCGCATCGCGTTGCTGTTGGCAGGTCTCGTATTGGCCCTGCCGGTGATGGGGCAGACGCAACTGAACGGAGCCGGGGCCACCTTCCCGTATCCCATGTATTCCAAGTGGTTCAGCGAATACAACAAGCTGCACCCCGATGTGCAGATCAACTACCAATCGATCGGAAGCGGTGGCGGCATTCGGCAGGTTCTTAACGGCACCGTAGATTTTGGCGCAAGCGATGGTCCGATGACCGATGAACAACTGAAGGAGGCCAAAGTCAAGATCCTGCATATTCCCACCGTCCTTGGCGCAGATGTTCCCGCCTACAACATTCCTGGTGTGACCGGCGAGATCAAGTTCACTCCCGAAGCCCTGGCCGGCATTTTTCTCGGAAAGATCCAGAACTGGAACGATCCGGCCATCGCCAAAGTCAACCCGGGCGTGAATTTCCCGAACGAGTCGATTATTGTCGTTCACCGTTCGGACGGCAGCGGCACCACTTACATCTTCACCGACTATCTCTCCAAGGTCAGCAAGGAGTGGGAAGTCGCGGTGGGGAGGGGAACCTCGGTGAAATGGCCGGTTGGTTTGGGCGGCAAGGGTAACGAAGGCGTTGCTGGACAGATCAGGCAGTTGCAAGGATCCATTGGCTACGTGGAGCTGATCTATGCGATACAGAATAAAATTCCATACGGATCGGTCAAGAATGTAGCCGGCAATTTCGTGGTGGCTTCACTGGATGGAGTGACCGAAGCGGCGGCGTCGGTGAAGACCATGCCCGCCGATTTCCGCGTTTCCATCACCAATGCTCCCGGCAAAACCGCGTACCCCATCTCCAGCTTTACCTGGTTGCTGATTCCGGTGCAAGCCCAGGACCCGAAGAAAGGGAAGATCATCACCGATTTTCTCGACTGGATGGTCACCGACGGCCAGAAAATGACCAACCAGCTCAGCTATGCTCCGCTACCAACGAACGTGGTCGAAAAAGTGAAAGCAGCCATCAAGCAGGTTCACTAGCGCAGTAAATACTGGTCTCGCGTCAAATGTAACGCGAGACCAGTTGCAAGGCTTACGGCAAGTAGTAGCGGAACGAACTGAACACCATCCCGTCCACGCCATTCGGTTGCCGACCGTCTCCTGACCAGGCATTGCGCGTCACGTAGGAGAATTGTGTGCCGTACTGGAACCTGCCCCTGGGCCCGCTGTAGAAGCGATACCAGAAGCCGACGGTTCCCTCAATCAGGGCACGAGTGTCGCCTGCGCAAGTCGTGGTGGTGAGGCTTCCCGGAGAGAACCCGCCGGAACCCGGCGCGATCTCGGTGTAGCAACCGGCATTGGAGAACGCCGGCGCGCCGTAGCCAACCGCTACCGGCTTGCTGGGGTTTGTGTTATCGATACCCCACGACCGGCCGGCATATTCGACTCCACCGTATCCGTAAACATCAACCTTCTTGGTCTTCACTTCGAGGGTGCTGAGCCCTTGCAAGTTCTTGATCAAATGAATAGTGCCGTCGGCATTGATCGAGGCATCCGAAAGCCCTCCCGGAGCGTAGCGCCCGACTCCGCTGCCGCCGAAACCTTTCAATCCGAAAACGACGTTTTTGGCAAAAGTCCAGCGTGCGCTTGCGCCTGCGCCGCCTCCGGTTTTCGAGGCGTTATAGGCTCCGGTCGCGGAAGCGGAAGTGCCGCACAGCGTAGGGTTATTGGTGTACTCCACGCAGGGGAAGATACGATCGGTGAATCGGTCGACCAATCCAAAGACCTCATAGTGTCCAAACCCAGGGTCGAATGCGACCTTCGCGACGATATCGGGTGCGGGATTGAAGGAGTAAGTTGCACCGGTGTTGTAACTGTTGCTTGCGCCACTCTCACCGAGCAGGAAATTATTCGCGTTTCCGTGCGTAGTCAACGTGGCCTGTGGATTCTCGATGGCGAGAGCGACCGCAAACTTGTCACCGAAGCTCTTGGTTAAGCGAATTCCATACTGCCGCGCGAAATTGAAGCCGACGTTATAGGACGGGTCGATCGTCTTAGGGCGGCTATCGTTGGTTTTGCCCATGTCGTCGTCGGGAGCAATCCCCTTCGCATCCTCCGTCACCAGGCTCCAGACCTGCCCGCCGAGGAAACTCCAGCCATTCTGAAACTTGGCCTGCGCCCACGCCTGCCGGAGACGGAAGGTATAGCCGTTGGTTTGGGTCGAGGTGGAGGTGACGCCCGCAGAGAGGAAGTCGCCGGAGACGTAGCTGGAAAGATCCACGTTCTTCAGCCGACCGTCGACAAACACGGTGGCTTTAGACTGCCGGCCCGAGCCGAAAAACTCGGACAACTGGCTCTGGGACGCGCCCGGCATGGTAAGCGAGTTGAAGGGCGTAGGCAAGTCTGCGCCCAATGCACGTGACCGCCTCACGAATTCGGCTGCGGCATATCCGCCCGGGGTAATGTTGATGCCTCGGAAACGTATCGTGATCGCGCTCTCCATCTGTTTGTTGAATACTTGCGGTGCCTCGCCCCCTGGGGTCTGGGGTGAATCCTGCAGCGGGAACACGGCGTTTTGCAATACGGCTTGGTTCGAAGCCGTGTTACTCACAGTCTTGAGATCGGCCAAGTTGCTTTTCAGCTCATCCATGGTCTGCTGTTCTTGGCTGGCCTGGCTTTGAACTGCAGCGGCCTTGCTGGCAGCGTCGGAGGCGGTGGCCTGCGCCCGTTGCCAATTTTGTTGAGCCGCTTGGAGCTGCTGGCTGAGCTGTTGGATTTGTTGCTGCTGAGCCGCCAGAGCGTCTCTCAAAGCCTGAACGTCAGCCAGGGTTATGGCCGCGGGCGCTGCCGCCGCGGCACTGTGCTTTTTCTTGGGAGCCTGGGGGGTGGACGTCTGTGCCCACGCGCCGGCAGAAAGCGTCGCGAGGATCAGAACCATAAGCAATTGCTGCGGGATTGATTTCATAGAGTGCCTTCTCTCCAGGTAATATGCCATAAAGTCTATCGTACTAATAGACATTATTAACATTGCACTCGCCTGCCCATCCCGCCATGCCAAAAGAAAATCGCTAAGCATCGTGTTTCTAGCGGCTTACGGGAATCCAAGAAATTCATGGCCAGCGGAAATGTGCATCCGGTTGCAGTTCAAAGAAAGAAAGATTCCCTGGACGGTGGTATTCCTGGGCCTTCCGGGGCACCTCCGCGATTTACCTTGATCGGCATCTTGTCATCGCCATCCCGCGCGGTTTGAAGTCCGGCCCAGACACGAGCGTACGAAACCCTCAACCTCGCATTGGCTTGCAGCTGGGAAACGGCAGTTCGCAGGCAGGTTGGTATACTATTTGTGGATCGGTCGCCTCACTAAGTCCTTCCCGGACAGCAGTAGACGTTCCACCTTGACGATATGGTTCGACGATCTTTGAGCAATCGCGCCCCGCTCCTGAACCGCGAAGCTTCGTGGTTGAAATTCAATTGGCGCGTTCTCGAAGAGGCGGGGGATCTCCGCAACCCGCTGCTCGAACGGGTGAAATTCCTGGCCATCACCGCCAGCAATCTCGACGAATTTTTTGAGGTCCGGGTGGGCGGCCTTCTGCAGCAACTAGAAGACGGCCACAACTCCACCACCCCCGACGGCCTCACCATGGTGGAGGAACGGGAACTGATCAAAGACGCGACGCACGAGTTCGTCGAAGAACAATATTCATGCTGGAACGAGCGCCTGCGGCCGGAACTGGCGGAGCAGGGAATTCGCGTCCTCGGCATCGACGAGCTGGATGAAGCTGCCTTGGCGTTCGTGGACAACTACTGCGAGCGGGAACTCGATCCCCTGCTCACTCCGGTAACGGTGGACCCAGCCCATCCCTTTCCTCGGGTCATTAACAAGGCGCTGTGCGTGGGGTTGTTGCTGCGCCGCCGCCGCCGCTCCTCGCTCACCTATACCGGGGTCGTCACCGTTCCGCGGGCGCTTCCACGGCTGGTCCGCCTGCCGTCACCGGGAACCATCGATTTCATTTTTCTTGCCGACTTGGTCGTCCACCATGCGGTGCGGATGTATCAGGGCTACGACATCGTTTCTTCCGCCGCCTTCCGCGTTACCCGCAACAGCAATCTTTATTTGCAGGAGGAAGAATCGCGCAGCCTGCTGGAATCGGTGCGCGCGGAATTGCACAACCGCCGCAAGGGAGACGCGGTGCGGATGGAAATCGAGTCGGACGCCGATCCCGAGATCATCGAACGCTTGGGCACGGTGTTCGAGCTTGATCCTTGGCAGATTTTCCCGGTCAACGGACCGGTGAATCTTTCCCGGCTGTTCAACATTTACGACGCCGCGCAACGCCCGGACTTGAAATTCCGCCCCTATGTGCCGCGGGAGCTGCGCCTGACCGCAAAATCGCATGACCTGTTCGAAGAACTGCGGCGCCACGATATTCTGCTGCACCATCCCTACGATTCTTACGATGCCGTGCTGTCGTTCGTTCAGTCGGCCGCCGAAGACGAGCGCGTTCTCTCCATCAAGCAAACGCTCTACCGGACCGGCGAACATTCGCAGGTGGTTCAGGCGCTGGTGGCCGCGGCGGCGCACAAGGAAGTCACCGCCGTAGTAGAGCTGAAAGCGCGCTTCGATGAGGCGCCGAACATTCGCTGGGCCCGCGATCTGGAAGACGCCGGTGTCCAGGTCTTCCACGGGCTGGTTGGTCTGAAGACGCACTGCAAACTTTCTCTGCTGGTGCGGCGCGACCCCGACGGCGTCACCCGTCAGTATGCCCACCTGGGCACCGGCAACTACAACGCGACCACGGCCCGCATCTACACCGATCTCAGCCTGCTCACCGCCGATCCGGAGATCACCAGCGCGGTGCACGATGTTTTCAGTTTTCTGACGGCCTACGCCGAGCACCCAAGCTACGGGCCGCTGCTGGTGGCGCCTCTGAATTTGGCCGAAAAGAGCCTCAGCCTGATTGAGCGCGAGGCCGAGCATGCCCGCCAGGGACGTCCGGCTAGAATCATCGCCAAAATGAACGCCCTTCTCGAGACCCATATTGTCCAGGCTCTATACCACGCGTCGCAGGCGGGAGTGGACATTGAGCTGCTCGTGCGGGGTATGTGTTCGCTCCGCCCGGGGATTCGTGGTCTCAGCGACCGCATCCGCGTGCGCAGCATCGTGGGCCGGTTCCTGGAGCACAGCCGCATCTTCTATTTCGAGAACGGCGGTGAACCCGAAGTCTACCTCGGCAGCGCCGATTGGATGAATCGCAATCTGCACGAGCGCGCCGAAGTGCTGTTTCCACTCAAGAGCCCGCTGCTGCGCGACCGCGTCGTGCATGAGATTCTGGCTGCCTACCTCGCTGACAATGTAAAAGTAAGATTTTTGCAATCGGACGGCCGTTACCTGCGCCCCTGGCAATCGCCACGCGGACGCAGCAAAAGGCCGCCTCGAGGCGCTGCCGCCTTCAGCGCTCAGGATTTTCTCATTGGTCTTGCCGAAGGCGCCAGGACGCCCGAGGAGATTCCCGTTTCCGTCGCACGGAGACCTTCTCGCGCCTTGAACGGACGAGTTTCGATGGGACGAGCCCTGATCGGAAAGGAATAGTCACTCCGCAATGTTTCTCTATTTTTTGCGCCACGCTAGTGCCGGACAGCAAGTCAGTTCCGCCAAGAAGGACGCAAAGCGCGGCCTCGATAAAGACGGCATCGAGCAATGCGGCTATATCGGCCGCGCTCTGGCCGCGCTCGGCGTGCAGGTGGACATCATCGTCTCCAGTCCGCTCAAACGATCCACCCAAACCGCGGCGCTGGTAGGAAACGAAATGGGGCACGAAGGCAAGCTGGTGACCGAAAACGCGCTCGCTCCGCAGGCCAGCTTTTCGGACTTTCAGAAGATGCTGGCAAAGTACGTCCGCCAGGACTCCATCCTGGTGGTGGGGCACAATCCGAACCTGAGCGAGTTCCTGGGACGCGTGATCAGCGACAGCGGGTGCGAAGCCGTGGTCGAACTCAAGAAAGGAGCGGTGGCCAAGGTCGAAATACGGCGCAATTCAGGCTCTCTGAGCTGGTGCATCACACCCCGCATCTTGCGCACGCTTCACGCTGCGGCCACAGAAAGCTCGCGGCCGAAGACTTCGCGGAAGTAAGAGCCGTCTTTCTCAATCGCCCACACCTCCAGGTCCACGCTCGCCTTTCCGCGCGGACTCAGTTTCATGGTGACCCTGCCGCTGCGCGCCGAAACCGAAACCTTCGCCACGGACTGGCTCCTGGCCATATTCAGAGCTCGCGCGATGCGTAGCAGTACCGACGCTTTTTCCACATTCTCCTGATCCTCGGGGCTCAAGCCGCTCATCGGGCCATCGCCCGGCGTGGGACGCGACTTTCCCAGGTAGCGCGCGATCGAGCCAATAATCCGCCGCTGCAGTGGCGTGTAGCCCAAAATCTCCGAGTTCGCGATGATGTAGTAGGTGTGCCGGTGGTGTCCGTTGCGATTCAGGTAGTCGCCCACCTCATAGAGCATGGCCGCGGCCGAAAGCCATTCGCGATACTCCGCGGGAAGCTGATGCACCGACTTCAACGAGGAAAACAGCAGCAAAGCCGCGTCGCGTACGTGCAAGGCATGATGCAGGTCGACCCGGTAATGTTCCACGGCCCGCTGGATCGACTCCCACCGCTCCGATTCAATCGCCCGGCCCGATCTAGTGCTGCGATCGTAGTCCGCCGCCATCTGGGCGAGGATGCCGTCGCGCAATCCCAGGGCGGAGTAGCGAAAGCCGGCAAGATGGCAGCGCTCCAGCAATTCGGCATACACGACCGCCCCGGCGCAAATGATTTCAGCGCGTCGTAGGCCAATCCCGGGGACTTTCCGCCGCTGTTCCAACGTCATGCGTGATATCTGTTTGGCAATGCGGCGTATCATTTCGCGGGTAACGTAAGTCGCCGGCCGCCTCCTCCGGGGACGTGACAGGTGGCTGGCTACGCCCACCAGTGCGGCCGCTGTGCCGGAGGTGGCGATGACCGCGCCCACGCGCGCCGACTTGATCCGGTCTTGAATGCGCCCAATCTCGCGCGCCACAAATCCCTGGAGCCGCTGCAGTTCACTCTTGCGCGGCGGATCGTGCTTCAGGAATTCGCCCGTCAGGCGCACCGCCCCAAGCGACAGGCTTACCGTTTCCCGAAGATGTCCTTCGCGCGAAAGCGTAAGCTCGCAACTGCCGCCGCCGAGGTCCACCAGCAGAACGCTATGGGCGCCCAGTCGGGCGGCCGAGACAAGGCCCAGGTGAATCAGGCGGGCCTCCTCCAGTCCGGAGATGATCTCGATCGTCCAGCCCGTCGTCGAGCGCACCCACTCCAGAAACGCGCGAGAATTGCGGGCCTCGCGCAACGCGGCCGTGGCCACCACCCGTACGGAATCGGTGCAGCATTCCTGCATGGCGCGATGGAAACGCCGCAACACCTGTACCGTTTCCGACATCGCCTGGGGCGAAAGCTGTCCGCTACTGAAGACTCCATCTCCCAATCGAGTCACTTCGCGGTCTTCGTGGATTTCTCTGAGCCGCCCGCCCTGCAACCGCGAAATCTTCAGGCGAACAGAATTCGATCCGATGTCGATGGCGGCGAAGGTGGGCATGGGGTGACGATCAGTATTCTCACATCGGTGCGCCGTCGCGCAAGGGGCAGCCGCGAGCTTCGAGCCGCGAGCAAGCATCCAGTTTAATCGAAGCTCGAAGCCCGAAGCTCGCGGTTGATTTGCCCCATTTTTTAACAGATTTGTAACAACCCCCTGTTAGCCTCAAACGGGATGTCTAACCAAGCCCTGCCCCGGCCGCGTTTCAACGCTCCCGAACCGGAGCGGGGAACAAAGGCCGCCCTGAAACTCGAAGCCAGAACCACGCCGCTGTTGCCGGGGAAGGTCAGCGAAATCCCCGACACTTTTTTTGGCTGGGCCATGCGCCTTTGCGGCGTGGCCGTGGTTGCGCTACTGGGCTTGATTGTTTACCAACTCGTGGTAGGCTCCGGGCTCTCGTGGCACGCTTTTGGCTGGAAGTTCTTTGTTCAATCGGACTGGAATCCGGTTGAGGATTCGTTTGGCGCCCTGCCGTTCATCTTCGGCACCCTCGTCTCTTCGCTGCTTGCGCTCATCATAGCCATCCCCTTGTCCGTCGGCGTGGCGGTTTTCATTACCGAGATGTGCCCGGTCGGGTTGCGGGGAACTCTTTCTTTTACCACCGAATTGCTGGCCGCTATTCCCAGCGTGGTCTACGGACTTTGGGCCATTTTCATTCTGGTGCCGGTGTTGCGTGAATACGTTCAGCCGTTTCTGGCTAAGACCCTCGGCTGGACCGGCCTGTTCAGCGGGCCGCCCTACGGCATCGGCATGCTGGCCGCGGGCGTGATTCTGGCCATCATGATCATTCCCATCATCTCCTCGATTTCGCGCGAAGTGCTCACCGTAGTTCCTCAGCATCAGCGGGAAGCGGCGCTGGCACTCGGTGCAACCCGCTGGGAGATGATCCGCATGGGTGTGCTCCGTAATGCGCGTGCAGGCATCGTGGGCGCGATCATTTTGGGCCTCGGACGTGCGCTCGGTGAAACCATGGCCGTTACCATGGTGATCGGCAACCGCCCCGAAATTGCCAAGTCGCTGTTTGCTCCGGGATACACCATGGCCAGCGTACTCGCCAACGAATTCACCGAAGCGACCGGCGATCTCTATCTTTCTGCCTTGATCGAGATCGGCCTGGCGCTGTTCTTGGTCACCATTGTGGTCAATGCCCTGGCGCGGCTGCTCGTGTGGAGCGTGACTCGAGGCCAGCCGTCGAAAAGCATTGCATGAAATAACAAATGCCTGATGCCAGTTCCAATTCGGCAGCCGCTTCGGTTCCCCCCATCAGCCTGCGGCGGCGCGTGACCGACCACCTGATGACCGGTCTCGCCGTGCTCACCGTCGCGCTTGTGCTCTTACCGCTCGTCGCCATCTTCGCCTATTTGGTTTATAAGGGCATCGGCTCCATTAATCTCGCCTTCCTCACCCAGACCCCGAAACCGGTAGGTGAGCCCGGCGGCGGGATGGCAAACGCGATTGTCGGTTCCATGGTCATTCTTGCCATCGCCAGCCTGCTCGGTGTGCCGCTGGGAATCGGCGCGGGCATCTTCCTCTCTGAGTACGGGCGCAACCGCTATGGCGATATCGTGCGCTTTGTCTCCGATGTTCTGAACGGCGTGCCCTCGATCGTGATTGGCATTGTGGCTTATGGGCTGGTCGTGATGCGCCAGAAACACTTCTCGGCGCTGGCGGGCGGCGTGGCCCTGGCCATCATGATGGTTCCAACCATCGCGCGCACTACCGAGCAGATGCTCCTCCTGGTGCCGCAGGCGATCCGCGAAGCCTCCTATGGTCTGGGAGTCTCCCGCTGGCGCACCACCCTCTCGATTACGCTGCGCACAGCAACCTCGGGAGTCATCACCGGCGTCATGCTGGCCTTCGCCCGCGTCGCCGGAGAAACCGCGCCCCTGCTATTCACCGCCTTTGGAAACCAGTTCTGGAATTGGAAGTCGGACCAGCCGACCGCTGCCCTCTCCCTGCAAATTTTCACCTATGCCATCTCACCCTTCGATGAGTGGCACCGGCAGGCATGGGCAGGTGCGCTGGTTTTGATTATCCTTATCGTTGCCGCGGTCGCCGCGGTTCGCATTGCCGTACGGCACGGAACGTTAGCAGGGGCCTAGCCAATGATAATGGAAATGATTTTGCGAATTGTCATCCTGAGCGGAGCAGGGACTTCACGAAGTGAAGTCCCTGCGGATTCGAAGCACCCCTACTCCACCACGAGGCCAGTAACCAGAGCAGGAGCTTAACCAGCATGGGAGTCGGAATTACCGTCGAGCACCTCAATGCGTATTACGGAAAGACGCAGGCTTTGTTCGATGTTAACATCACCGTGCTCGCCAACCACGCGACCGCGCTCATCGGCCCTTCGGGCTGCGGCAAATCCACGTTCATTCGCTGCCTGAACCGCCTGCATGAAACCATTCCCGAGGCGCGGGTGGACGGCTCCGTGCGTATCGGCGACCTCAGCGTTTATAACGGAACCTCGGCCACCCAACTGCGCCGCCGCGTGGGTATGGTGTTTCAGAAGCCGAATCCGTTTCCGACCATGTCCGTTTACGACAACGTGGCCGCCGGGCTCAAATTGAACGGGTTTCGCAACCGCAAGAAGTTGGATGAGGTCGTCGAGAAATCCCTGCACAACTCCGCTCTGTGGGACGAAGTCAAAGATCATCTCCACAAGAAATCCGGCGCCAGCCTCTCCGGCGGTCAACAGCAGCGTCTGTGCATCGCCCGCGCGCTCGCTGTCCAACCCGAAGTTCTGCTCATGGATGAACCCTGCTCGGCGCTCGACCCGATCTCCACCGGCAAGATCGAAGAACTGATTTTTCAATTAAAAGAGCAATACACCATCGTGATTGTGACGCATAATATGCAGCAGGCTGCCAGGGTGGCCGAGTTCACCGGCTTTTTCTTGCTGGGCAAAATGATCGAGTTCGATAAGACGGAGAAGATTTTTACGAACCCGTCCGACAAACGGACGGAAGATTACGTGACAGGCAGGTTCGGATGATGCGCACGCGCTTTCAGCAGCAGATGGAGGACCTGCGGGAGAAACTGCTCCGCATGGGCGGTCTCGCGGAGTTGGCGGTGGATCGTGCCACCCAGGCTTACACGCAACGCGATCTCACGCGTTGCCAGTTGGTCCTCGAAAACGAGAGCCACATCAACGCGGCCGAACGCGAGATCGATGAGATGGCTTTCGACATCCTCGCCACGCAACAGCCGGCGGCCGTCGATCTGCGCTTCATTCTCGCGGTAACCAAGATCAACGCTGACCTCGAGCGCGTGGGCGATCAGGCGGTGAACATCGCCGAGCGCGTTATGGACCTGATTGAATTGCCCGCCGCCGAGTTGCCGGTGGACATCGCCCGCATGGCCACCGCCGTCAGCGCCATGGTGCGGCGCTCGCTGGAGTCGTTCGTGGAAGGCAAAGCCGAGCTCGCCCAGGCCGTATTGGAAATGGATCATGTCGTCGACCGCATGCGCGACGAAAGTTTTATTGTGCTCGTGCGCAAGATGAACGAAGAGCCGCAA
>Ga0187817_10000916_pt1 | contig 13590 bp, 14 predicted proteins | sample NC_wetland_sal_i_17_FD_132431 | JGI IMG/M metagenome (GOLD analysis project Ga0187817, IMG submission 132431) | Wetland sediment microbial communities from Neuse River Estuary, North Carolina, USA - SO4_2 | ecosystem: Environmental > Aquatic > Freshwater > Wetlands > Sediment | place: USA...
AACTCCCGCTTCGATCTGCTGCGGGCGATTGTCGAGAAGCACACCTTGCAGATCGACGCTTACCACGAGAACACCGGCGACAAGGCGCACTTTCACGGACATTACTATTCCGATAAGGCTCCCGGGGTGGTGTTCCTGGCGGTGCCGTTTGCCGTGGCGGCGCGGCCTGCGATGCGGATGGGGGGGATCGATCCTGAGTCGGCTCGCGGGGAATACCTGCTGTCCTATCTGGTGACAGCGTGCACAGTGGCGTTGCCGGCGGCGCTGGCCGGAGTCGGTCTCTTCTTTTTGGGGCTGCGGTTTGGCTGTGCGCCGAGTGCCGCGACGCTGGCGACGTTCGTGATGTGTGTGGGCACACCGATGTGGGCTTATGCCAACCTGTTCTGGGCACACGCGCTCGTAGGGGCATGCCTGGTGTTTGCATTTGCATCGGCGATGAAGTTAGGCGATGGCGCGAACGCGCGTACCGATTTTCTTTGGGCACTCGGCGTGGGGTTGGCCGCGGGATGGGCGACGGTGACCGAATATCCGGCGGCGCCGGCGTCGGCGATGTTGGCGGTGCTGGCGCTGGTGCTGGCATGGCCGCGCGGCAGCAGAGTTCGGTGGCGCGTGGCGGCTGGCGTCGGAACCGGCGCTGTGTTCTGCCTGATCGTGTTGCTGAGCTATCTGCATGCGGCATTTGGCGCGTTTCGTCCTAGTTATTCGTACTACGATCCGAATTCTTTCTCGTTTATGCAACAGCAGGGGTATATGGGGCTGACGTATCCGCATCCCGATCGGCTGCTGAAGATCCTGTTCGGGTGCTCGCGCGGGCTCCTGTTTGCGTCGCCAGTCCTGGTGGCTGCTCCATTTGGACTGCGGCAACTGGCGAAAAAGTTTCGTGCCCCGGCCTTGCTCGCCGGCGGGATCACGGTTTATTACTTTCTGCTTCACGCGTCGTTTTACTGGTGGAAGGCTGGACTGACGTTCGGCCCGCGCTATGCCGGGGCGGCGATTCCCATGATGGCGTTAGGACTGGCCGTCGCCTGGGGCAATTGCTCGAAGCTGTTGCGGCGAGTGTTGGTGGTGTTTGCGGTGTACGGGGTATTTCTTGCCCTGATGGTTGTTGCGACGACGTCGCAACTGGCAATGCAAGACAGTTGCCCGATTGTGCATTCTTCCTGGCCCGCGTTCTGGGCCGGGCATGTCGCTGTGAATCGGGAGTCAATGCTGACAGTAACGGAAGCGGGCGGGGGGTACGGCGCCTTCAATTTGGGGCAGGCATTGGGGCTGCGCGGGCTGGCCAGTTTGATTCCGCTACTGGCGTTCTGGGGCATCGCGGCGCTTGCGTGGTGGCGGATACGCGAACCGCGCTCCGTGTAAGATATTTCCTTGGGCACAAATCCATCTTTATTCAATCAGAGGGAAGTCATGGCGCACATGGTGTTTTGCGTGAAGTTCCAGAAAGAGATGCCCGGGTTGGACGAGCCTCCGTTTGATAACGAACTGGGGAAGAAAGTCTACGACAACGTCTCCCAGGAAGCCTGGAAGATGTGGGCGGAGCATTGCAAAATGTTGATGAACGAATATCGCCTGAACCCGGCCCGGCGCGAGGATCAGGAAGTGATCGTGAAGCAGTTGGAAATGTTTTTCTTCGGCGAGGGATCAGCGAAGCCGAAGGAGTTCGTTCCGCCCACGCACTGAGCGCAGACTTCGGATCAGATTTCGGACCTAGATCCCAGACATCGGCTAGGCGTCGGACCTCAGCAAGACTGAGCGATCCTGTTCTGATCCGATTCCCGGATAAAGGGCGCAGCGCCCAACAGCAGCGCGACCGCCGGCGCCGCCACCCACACAAACAATGCCGAAGCCACGTACGCCGGAAGAGGCGAGGTCGCGGCCTTGCCCGAAAACATCGAGGTGATGGGCGTCAACGAAACGTAGGTTCCGACAAAGATGATTGCAGGCAACGCACCGGCGAAGATCCGAGCGGTGCGGGTTCCACCAGCACGACGGGAGAACAGCGCTCCTAGCGCTCCGAATAGGACTTGGGCGAGCAGCCATACGAAGTAGAACGAACGCGGCGATGCCGAGTTCATCAGGAGATCTTGCGGATGCAGGCTGATTTGCCTGAAGAAGAGGAACGGATCGGACACGATGTCGGCCGCGAACAGGAAAATGGCCGCTGCGGTCATGCTGGCAAATCCGGGTAGCCAAAGACTCTTGGTTCTTGGATTCAAACGATTGGCCTCGGATGCACCCGCCCCGAGCAGCATGGCCATGCACGCAATCCAGATGAATCGCTGCAGAAGGGGCCAGCGGTCCAAAAATACGAGGACCAGTCCTGCCGCGAACAGGAGTGCGATTCCCGGTAGCCAGACAGTCTTGGTGCGATGGTTCATTTCATCCTCCAGGGGCTTGGCGCGGTTGATGTCTTCGGCCAGCGCTGGCCAGTCAGCTACTTCTCGCAATGCGACTGCTAATGCTTCTTCGTCATCGTGGCCCTGCGAACGCGCATGGGCGTAACACTCTTCGAGATGGGCCGCGAGTTCGCGGATAATTTCGTTGTGCTCCGCTTCAGGCAACGAGACCGCCGACAGGCGCTTGCTTACGAACGTCTTCCAATCAGGCTTTGTTCGGTCAGGCATGGCTGACTCCGGCCAGGGCGTCGAGCGCCTGGAAGAACGAGCGCCACTCCTGGCGCAACGGTGCCAGCTGCTTGCGTCCAGTGGGGGTGAGGCGGTAATAGCGGCGGTCGCGGCCGGCTTCGTTTTCTTCCCATCGGGCCTCGAGCCATCCGCGTTTTTCCATCTCGTAGAGCAATGGGTAGAGCGAGGCCAGCGTGAAGGTGAGAGCGCCGTGGGTCCGTTCGGCGATTTGTTTGGCGATCTCGAAGCCGTAGAGGGGTTGCTGGGCGAGCAGGGAGAGGATGGCGATTTCTCCGCTGCCCCGGGAGATTTTCGAGCTGATGCGTTTCGTCATGAGTACCTCGGAACCGCTATATCGGATTCCTATGTTCGGAGTATAGGAATCCTATATTCGGAAGAAAAGTTACGAAGGTACAGTGGGGCAGGTTCTCGCGCAGGAGGCGCGCGCGAAATGGGGACACGCTTGCCTTTCGGACGCAAGTTCACGAATCGCCTTCGTTCTCTCTCGGAGTCGGAGGAGGAGAGCTATGGCAGGCCAACGTGGATTCACGCTATTGGAACTGATGATTGTTGTCGTGCTGATCCTGATCATTGCGGCCATTGCGATTCCGAGCATGCTCGAATCGAAGATCAGCGCGAACGAGGCCTCGGCCGTGGCCTCGATTAGCGCCATCAATACCGCGGAGGTTTCGTATCAGGCGACCTACGGCGGATATGCCCCCACCCTGGCAAACCTGGGCGGCGCCGAACCTTGCCATAAGTCGGCTGAGACCGCGTGCCTGCTGGACGAAAGTCTGGCTGGTGGCATCAAAGCAGGATACCGGTTCGTTGCCGTGGGAGGGGATGCCTCGGGCGGGGCGAATACGAGTTATATCGCGGGGGCTGCGCCGGAGGTGTTCGACCGGACTGGCAAGCGGATGTTCTGCTCGACCGACAAGAACGTGATCCGCGCCGACTTGAATGCAGCAGGGAGCACGGTGCCTCCGGGGGCAGAGCAGTGCGCGGGGTTCAGTGCGTTGCGGTGAGTGGCTTGTCTTCTGCCAGAAAGCGCGTGCACTGCGGGCAATAACTCGCCCTGATCGGAATGGACGACTGGCAAAACCGACAAGTTGTCGTGTTTCGATCGGGCATCATCCACTTGATCAGAATGACGAGTACCGCGGAGAAATAGACTCCAAGCGCGCAATAGTCGATTAAGCCGGGGAAGACAGGAGCGCCCGAGAGTAAAGAAGTCCGGATCGAGAACACACCCACGAAGAGCGTCACGAGGTGTCCAACATATTCCTCCGGCTTCGCGAAGACGACGAGATACAACAGCCAGGCCCCCAACAACACCCCCACGATCACCGCCAAAAGACGAAAAACAACAGGGCGTTTTAATTCGATTTCGTAAAGGTCATTCGGAGAATGCGCTCCCAGGCTCTTTAGGTGGGGAACAAAGTTTGAGTTGCCGAAGTCCGTTGCCATCGTGTCGATGGGATCGATCGGATAGCTGTCGCCCCCCGTAACCTGCAAAAGTAACGGGTTGACATCGAGAACGTAGCGATCAAATGGATAAAAGAAAGGGCCGGACTTCGCGTCTGCCGCCCATGTAAACGTCCCCTTGCCCTGCAGCGATCCCCACGCTGGGGGAAAGGACAGATCGATCGGACTATCGCTGCCTCCCAGATAGGTGAGGCTATTCGATTGATGATGGTGGAAACGCAGCAACACAGTCTTAAAATCTTTTGCCGCCCGCGCGCGGTCCTCTGCCTTCATCCCATTTTGTGGAGATACCTCGATTGCGACATCACCCGCCAATACATCTCCTGCGGGGCGAAAGTCCTTGAAGGTCAGGGTAATCATCGTTACGAACGGATGAGATTCCCCATCCTCGGCAGCACGGAAACCGATCGTGGTGGCGTCTTCGTGCTTAGCGAGATAAATCGCTAACCCCATGGCCCCCAGCAATACCAAAACGATTAGCAGGATCCTGATGGACCGCACACGCCGAATCATAGTCCCCTCCCCCTCGGCATATTAACAATCCGCATTCAAGTGTGCGATGCGGGGAGAACCTCACCTCCGAGGAAGACAAGGCTCAACGGGTCGTTCGAGCTTTGTCCGGCGGGTGTTACCCCTAGTTACCTCTATGCACCAAAATTGATGCAATGTTAATCAATCCGTAACATTTGGTTGCTAGAACAAAATTATGGATCCGCACGTGTACAACACGCTGATCCTCTCCGACCTGCACCTGGGTGCAGAGACGAGCCACGCGCGCGAAGCGACCCGCGTGTTGAAGGGGAATCGCTTCGAAAGGCTGATCCTGCTGGGCGATATCTTTGCCGACCTCAATTTTGCGCGCCTGACGAAAGAACACTGGAAGTTTCTGGGGTACATCCGGAAGCTGTCGAATCCCAAGCGGCACATTGAAGTGGTGTGGGTTGAGGGGAACCACGACCACGGGTTGACCAACATCATGTCGCACCTGGTGGGCGTGCGTGTTTACCAGGATTACACTTGGGAGTATCAGGGATTGCGGCACGTCGCGATTCACGGGCATCAATTCGACGGATTCCAGGTGAGCCGGGTGCGGCTGAGCCAGTGGGGCACGTCGCTCTACCTGCAACTGCAGAAGCTAGACTTCAAACGCAAGCCGATCGCGCGGATGATCGACCGGCTGAACACGCGCTGGCTGCGCATGTCGCCGAAAGTCGCTGGGGGTGCGATCGCCTACGCCAAGCATCACGAGGCCCAGCGGATATTCTGCGGGCACACGCACGAAGCGCTGCACGTGGAGCAGGACGGCATCAGTTACTACAACTCTGGGGGATGGGTCGATTCGCGGCTCACCTATTTGACGATCGATGAAACGGGGGTGCAAATCCATGACTACAACGAACAGGAATACGACGAACGCGAACAGCGAACTGACTATCGTGATTCCGGCGAAGAACGAGTCGAAGTTGATTCCGCGCTTGTTGACGTCGCTGACGAATCAGGATTACTCGAAGATGTCGAGTACGAGAGTGTTAGTCGCTGACGCGAACTCGACCGACGGCACTCCTGAAATCGTCATGAGTTTTCGCGACCGGCTGAACGTGGACGTGATTCCCGGTGGCATACCTTCGGTGGGGCGCAATCAGGGCGCGGCACAGGCCGACAGCCAGTACATCCTGTTTCTTGACGCGGATATCGAACTGGCCGATCACACGCTGATCCGGCGCTGCATGGAGAAGGCGCAGGCCAAGGGACTTCACTGTGTGACCACGAACATCGTCTGCAAAGGAGGCAGCTGGGTCGACTCGCTGTTCTATGCGGGCAACGATTTCTTTCAATACCTGTCCTACCTGCACCGTCCGTTTGCGACTGGGATGTTCATGTTGTTCGACCGCAAGAAATTCTGGGAACTTGGCGGATTTCACGAGCAGATCCTCTTTGCCGAAGACTACCGGCTGAGCCAGCAGGTAAAGCTGAAGCGCTTCGCGATCGTGCGTGGCGGGGTGTATACGACGAATCGGCGGCTGAACCGGATGGGACATCTGCGCGTGGGATGGCTTTTCTTGTGGACGATGATGAATTTTTGGAACGAGAAGTATTTCCTGCGCGACCACAAGTACTGGGCGGCGGAAGCGGATGGTGCACGACGGGCTTAAACCCGCAGGGAACGGCAGGCTCGACGGTAGGTTTTCGTGGCCACAGAAAACAGGATTCGGCAAACCAGCCGGATCCTGCTTTTGTTTGAGTGGAAGTTTTCTAGAAGCGGACTACGATACCCGTTCCGAAGCGCACACTGTTCTGGGACACGTTGAAGGAGTAACCGGCGAAGACGTTTCCGGAAGTCGGTATTTGCGCCGCCGGCCCAGCTGGAAGCAAAACGCATATGGCGAGGGCAACTTTTCTCATACACCCTCCGCCGCTGTTAGAAGCGAATCACGACGCCGGTCGAAAGCCGCACCGCGTTCTGCGTTGTGCTGTAAAACCGTGTCTGCAGGTAGTCGCCTTCGACGCGCAGCGCGATCGGACGAATGATCTTGAAGTCGAGTCCGCCGCCCAAGGCGGTAGCGAACGAAGTATTGGACGAGGACGGCAAATCGCCTCCGTTGGTGATGTGGCCGACCCCGAACATGGCTTCGCCGAACGGAGTGATCCTGCCGATTGGAATCGAGAGACGCGGACCAAAAAGCATTTCGAAGCCGTGTCCTGTCACCTTGACCGGCAGCGGGCCGGGCGGGAGTAAGGTGAAGCTCTGCGAGCCGAAGTGCTGGCTGAAATCGGCTACGATGCCGATGTGCGGGAAAATCTTGCCTTCCAGCGAGCCTTCCCAGCCATGCAGATTTGGCCGGCTGAGACTGGAGTTGAGTCCCGACCAGTTGGTGTTTTCGAAGGAATATCCGAAATAAACGTTCCCTGATGTTACCTGCGCGCTCGCCAATCCGGTGAGCAAAGCCAGAGTGAACAGACTCAACGCGATTTTACGCATGACAGTCCTCTCCCTTAGGAATCGTGAACCCCCAGAGGCGCAGAAAGTTGCTTAGATGCCGCCGAGAAAAATTGGGATTTCGGAAAATTGCTCAGGGCTAGTCTGTTGCGCCATCAGAATCGCCAGACGATGCCGGTCGATGCCCGGTAGTCGTTCTGGATGGCGCTGGCGTAGTGCGTGTGCATGTAGTCACCCTGGAAGCGCCACGAGAAATTCTTGAGCCACAGTTTGTAGTCGACGCCGCCTCCTACGTCGATCTCGAGCGGGTTGTAGATATTACTGTTCGAGTTGAGATGCCGGATGCCAGCCATGGCTTGAACGAATGGGCGCCACTTTCCGATGTTCGTGGAGAGGCGAGGCCCGCCGAGGGCATTGTACTGAGTCACATTCCCATTAGCGCTGCGATAGAAGGCGCTGGCATCGATCACCAGGCCAAACTTGGGATAACGCGTGAAGGGCAGAGCCTCGAATGAAGCGTTCCAACCCTTGTAACTCTGCTTGTTTACGATGTTGGTGATCTGGCCGTAGGAAACACCCGCATAAACATTCCCGTTAGGAAGAAGGCCATTAAATTGTGCTGACATCGGAACCGAGAACAACAGCAGGCCAAAAAAGGCCAGCACGGTGGCAGCAGTTTTCGACACGAAATATTCCTCCACGGCTCTCAAAGCCGGCATAAAGTCAATTTAGTCAACGAAATCCGTTAGATGCAGTGTACCGGATGGTCAAGATGTCCCGGGGCACAAATTTTGTCTGCGGGCGCTCCCTGGGCCGAAAAGGCTCGACTCTTGAAAATTTACCAGATTTTCATGGTGCCAAAAGCTATCCAGTCTCGTCTATTCACTACCATGCAAAATATGGACACGAATTGGCAAATGTGGCAGCCGGCCGTGGGTGCGGTTGCTTTTGGAGCAGAGAAGGAGTCGAAGTTGAAACTCAGTCTGGAAACGCGGAATCGTGGCGACGTCATTGTCGTGCACTGCCAGGGCCGCGTCGTCTATCGCGACGAGGCGGCTGCCCTGTCCCGTGTGGTTGGGGAGGTGTTGCACGGTGGGAGCAAGATGGTTCTCGATCTGAGTGGGGTGAGCGCGCTTGATAGCGCGGGGATCGGAGAGTTGGCCTTGCTGCAAACCTGGGCCCAGGAGCGAAAAGCTGAGCTGAAGTGCGCGGGGGCGAATGCGACAGTCGGCGCGCTGCTGGAACTCACGAATCTGGATTCGGTGTTGGAACTGCATCCGACCGTGGAGTCGGCGCTCGAGGCGTTTCGCGAAGATCAAGTCTGCGCGGATTGCTGAGCTGAGCTGAACGATTGGAAATAGCGCGGGAGCAAAGGTTCGCCTTTGCTCCTTTTTGCTTTTTGCGGCGGTTGGGTGCTGTCTCCCCGGACGAGGCGTCCGGGGCTCATTCTTTTTCGCAGCTCTTCAGCTTTCTCTTTGGAAGCGGTAGCGGCCTTTGCGCTCCAATGCTACGGCTTCGGCGACTTTCAGGAACGCTCGCGCAGCGTGGGAAAGATTCGCGTCTTTCCGGTAGACGAGGCGCAGCTTTCGTTTCAGCTGCAATTCGCGCACCGGGATTCGCACCAGCTCGCCACGCGCGATCTCGCTTTCCACGCTGATTTCCGGGACGAACGCTACTCCGTTGCCCATCGCCACAAAGCGCGTGATCGCCTGGAGCGTGGGTAGTTCCAGGTCCATGTGCAGCGGGGTCTTGTGGCTCTTGAAGAGCTGAATCACTTTCTCGCGGTAGGGCGACGAGACAATGTGCGCGACGAAGGATTCGGCTCCGAGTTGGCGGATGCTGATCTGCGCTGCCGAGGCCAGGGGATGCTTGGGCGGCACTACGAACGCCAGTTCATCGAGGAACACTACAACCGACGCCAGACTAGGCTCCTGTGGTTCGTAGGAGAGGACACCGAACTCCACGGTGTACTGAAGCACCTGATCGGGAATCGTGCTGCTGAGCGCGCGCTCGACAGTGATCTTGATCATAGGATGAAGTCGCCTGAATTCGGCAAGCACCGGGAGCAGGTAGAGCACCGTGAACTCGTTGGCGGCGATGACCAGCTTGCCTTTTTGCAGCTCGCGCAATTCAGAGAGCGACTCGGAGGCTTCGGTGCGCAGGTTGATCAGCTTCTCGGCGTACTCGTAGAGGACCTTGCCGGCGTCAGTCAGCACGCCTTCGCGCGAAGAGCGGTCGAACAGCGCCTCGCCCAGTTCGTCTTCAAGCTTGCGGATCGTCTGGCTGACGGCTGACTGGGTGCGGAAAAGTTTGTCGGCGGCGCGCGAGAACCTGCGCTCACGAGCGACCGCGAGGAAGACTTCGAGTTGAGAAAGCTCCATCCGTGCTCCTTTAATGGACTGAGCCTGAGGTATTAGTAACATTAATACTATAACGAAGTCTTATCACTGGTAAAGAAATATAAGTTTTGCTTCTAGGTGAGATGTTCGTACCATAGAAAGATCAGCGCCGCGCGTCGCGGTGGCTGTAACGCCGGCGACTCGCCGGCGGTCGCAAGGCCGTCTCGGCCTCGCCGCAAGGGATAACGTCCATGAGCACAGAACGCGCGCACATTAGGGTTTTCGATACGACGCTTCGCGATGGGGAACAATCGCCCGGCTGCAGCATGAACGTGCAGGAGAAGCTGCGGCTGGCGCAGCAACTCGACCGGCTGGGCGTGGACGTGATCGAGGCTGGGTTCCCGATCGCTTCTGACGGCGACTTTGAGTCGGTGAATGAGATCGCGCAAGTCGTGCGGCGGCCGATCATTGCGGGGCTCGCACGGGCTTGCCGCCCGGATATCGAACGCGCCTGGGAAGCGCTGAAATATGCGGCGCATCCCCGTATTCACGTGTTTCTGGCAACCTCTGACATTCACCTGCAATACAAACTGCGGATCACGCGCGAGCAGTGCGTGCGGCAAGCGCGCGAAGCGATCCAACTGGCGAAGTCACTCTGCGATGACGTCGAGTTCTCGCCCGAAGATGCGACGCGAACGGACCCGGAATTCCTCTGCCAGGTGCTGGACGCCGTCGTCGAGGCGGGTGCGACGACCCTGAATATTCCCGACACAGTTGGCTACACGGTGCCGGCCGAGTTTGGGGAGTTGATCGCCACGATTCGCCGGCGCGTGCGGGGAATCGAGAACGTTACCATCTCGGCGCACTGCCACAACGACCTGGGCATGGCGGTGGCCAATGCCTTAGCTGCCGTTGCGGCCGGAGCGCGGCAGGTGGAATGCACCATCAACGGGATCGGTGAACGCGCAGGCAACGCTTCGCTCGAAGAAATCGTGATGTCCATGCGAGTGCGGCCGGACCGCTATCCCTACGAAACCAGCGTCGTCAGCGAGCAGATCTTTGCTGCCAGCCAGATGTTGAGCGAGATTACAGGTGTGCCCGTGCAGCCGAACAAAGCCATCACCGGGCGCAACGCGTTTGCGCACGAGGCGGGTATTCATCAGGATGGCGTGCTGAAGAATCCGCTAACTTACGAAATCATGACGCCGAAGTCGGTGGGCGTGCCGGATTCGAAGCTTGTGCTCGGCAAGCATTCGGGGCGGCACGCGCTGAGCATGCGCTGCGAGCAACTGGGATATCAGTTCGATCGCCGCGCGCTGGACGACATTTATCGCCGGTTCGTCAGATTAGCCGACAAGATCAAGCACGTCGACGATCATCATCTGCTGGAACTGATCCGCGACACGCACAAGCCGTCGGGATCTGCGACTCCGTTGATCGAGCCGATTATTCCCGCCAACGAAGCGGTGGTCAATGCTCCGGCAATGGAACCGGAGCCGGCGAGGCCATTTCCGGCGGCAGCTCAGACAAATGCGTTTGGACTTCCGCTTCCTGCTCATGGCGAGCCGCATCACGAGCAGACCCAGCAGGAAGACTATTTATGGGGAGTGTAGGGATTGGGAAATTGAGTAACTGCGGAATTGTGTAATTGAAATCGCAAAGCGACTGCACTATTTTTCTCTGCGCTCTCAGCAAGTTCTCCGCGTCCTCAGCGATAGAGGCCTTTGCCTTGTTCGCATCAATTTCGATCTCGAGTGTGGCAGCTTTTCTTCGCAGCGCATAGAATGACGCTTTTCGACTTCTCAGTTACCCAATTACAAAATTTCCCAATTACTCAATCACACCATGGTCTTAAATCTCACTGTTCTGCCCGGCGATGGCATCGGCCCAGAAGTCACCGATCAAGCCGTCCAGGTGCTCAAAGCTGTAGTCGCTAAATTCGGCCATCAACTTCAACTTGAAACCAAACTCATCGGCGGCGCGGCGCTGGAAGCGGCGAACGACCCGCTCCCCGCCGACACGATCCAGTCGTGCCTGGCATCGAAAGCCGTGCTGCTAGGAGCGGTCGGCAGTCCCAAGTTTGACAAGAATCCCGGCGATCTCCGCCCTGAAGCCGGACTCCTCCGCATCCGCCGCGAGCTGGGCGCGTACGCGAATCTGCGTCCGGCTGTGTTTTTTCCGGCGCTCGAAGACTGTTCTCCGCTGCGTGCAGAAATCGTGCGCGGCACCGACATCATGATTGTGCGCGAGCTTCTCGGCGGAGCCTACTTCGGCCAGCCGCGCTCCATCGAGGAAAAGGACGGCGAGCGCGTCGCCGTCAACACCATGCGCTACGCCGAGCACGAAGTCGAACGCATCGCCCGTGTGGCGTTCAATCTGGCCATGAAGCGGAAGAAGAAAGTGCTCTCGGTCGACAAGGCCAACGTTCTTGAGTGTTCACGCCTGTGGCGCGACGTCGTGACTCAGATTGCCAAAGACTATCCCGAGGTCAAGTTAGGCCATCAGTACGTGGATTCGGCGGCGATGTTGCTGGTGCAGCGGCCTGCTGACTTCGACGTGGTGTTGACGGAAAACATGTTTGGCGACATTTTGTCAGACCAGGCCGGTGGCGTGGTTGGATCGCTCGGCCTGCTGGCCTCGGCTAGCATTGGCGGACCAGTCGGACTGTATGAGCCGGTGCACGGGTCGGCCCCCGATATCGCAGGGAAGGGGATTGCCAATCCGCTGGGAGCGATTCTGTCGGCCGCGATGCTGCTGCGGCACTCGTTTCACCTGGAGAAGGAAGCGGGATCCATTGAAAATGCGGTGTCCGCGGTGCTATTGCAGGGCGCACGCACCGCCGATCTGGCAGGGAAGACCCACGCCTCCATCTCCACCGCCGAGATGGGCCGCAAAGTCGTGCAGGCCGTAGAGAACTTTTCGTAGAGCAAACACCCATCCGTCCTCGGTGCGCCATTTGGCGCATCACTACGAGTGCGCTAGTCTTGAACAACGTTCTCGCGACGTCAGCGGCAGCCCTGCTGATCGTTGGCCTGTGCGATTCCAGGACTGGGGGATGAAGTGAACCAGCGACCTGAAGCATCCTTGTCACGCGGCCTGATCAGGTTCTGTCTCCTCTCCACGTTGCTCGTCTGCCTTCCGCTTCCATTTCTTCTTGCCATGCAATATGTGTCCGGTGGCATCAGCAACTGCGTGCCAATGTTCCTTGGGTGGCTCGTGTTGGCCGTCTTTTATTGGTGGCCCTTGGGCACATTCCTGTTCCTATGGAAGCGCGGCTGGAGCACCCGCTTCATGGTCGGCTATCTGATTTCGCTGCCGCTCTATTTCCTTTGTCTGCTGCTGATCTACCCGGTCTTCGACGCCCACTTCCACCCCAGCAGTCCAGCGGTGTGGGGCATCTATTTTTCGCAATCCCCCGTATATTCTTGCTTCACCCTGATCTTGTTTCTTCTCGTCCGCAAGGGCAACACGACCCAACGAATCATCTCGTGGCTCGTAACCGCTGTCTTCGCAGCCAGCGTGGCAGCACCCATCGTTTATTCGATCCGCATCGATCACTACACCTGGCCAAGATCGCATACGGTCCGCGTCAACATCGTGAACGCCCGGTTGGTCGATCCCGCCGCCAACCACATCACGGAAGGCGTCAACGTGCACGTCGAGGATGGCCGGATCGCCGCTTTGGTTCCGGCCGCCGAAGATTCCGCGAAATGGCCGGTCATCGATGCCGCTGGCCAATATCTGCTTCCGGGATTGATCGATGTGCACACGCATCTGCAGGCTCCCGTCCGTAGTGTCCTCGCTCCCTTCGACCTTCGCTTTCTCGTCGACTCCCTTTTCAGCGACTATGCGCCTCATCGGCGCGCCTATCTGGAAGGTGGAGTCACCACCATCCGCGATGTTGGTGGCCCCGCTGCACATGCCTATCAGATGCGGGCAGCTGTGGCGGCTCGGCAAATGCTCGGTCCCCGTCTTTTCATCGTCGGCCGGCTGGTGACCTCGCCTCACGGCCATCCCGTCAGCACGATCTGGAGCGCGCAGGTTTCGAAGCAAGGCGCCATCCTGGCTTCCGATTCTTCAAACCTGATCACCGGGCTGGAGAGAAACTACGACGCGGGCCCTCCTGATGCCGTGAAGTTCATTTACGGCACGATCGGCCAAGCGAAAGAGAAACTCGCGCCGCCGCTGCTCGAAGAGGGCA
>Ga0187817_10000917_pt1 | contig 13588 bp, 13 predicted proteins | sample NC_wetland_sal_i_17_FD_132431 | JGI IMG/M metagenome (GOLD analysis project Ga0187817, IMG submission 132431) | Wetland sediment microbial communities from Neuse River Estuary, North Carolina, USA - SO4_2 | ecosystem: Environmental > Aquatic > Freshwater > Wetlands > Sediment | place: USA...
AGCCGAGATGCAAAATCGTGGCGCTGCCGCCGCGCTCATAGCCGAGCGTCGTCATCGCGACCCGCCACCCGTTGTTCAGGCCACCGATGACATTGAACATCGGCGCGCGCACGCCGTCGAGGAAGTCCTCGCAGAACTCCGCGGCGCCAGACATCTGCCGCACCGGCTGATATGTCACTGCGGGGTCGGTGAAGTCGATCAGCACGAAGGAGATTCCGGCGTGCTTCTCTGCGTTCGGGTCGGTGCGGCACAGGATGAACATCTTGTTCGCCCTGGCTGCACCGGAAGTCCAGAGCTTCTGCCCGGTGATGACGATCTGGTCGCCGTCTATCTCACCCTTGGTCTGCAGGCCTGCCAGGTCCGATCCGGTGCCCGGTTCGGAGAATCCCTGGCAGTACACATCCGCACCAGAGATGATCCGGGGCAGGAAATGCGCCTGCTGCTCAGGCGTGCCGTGCACGATGATCGACGGGCCGACCAGGCTCTCGCCCATGCCGCGCATGATGCGCGGTACTCCTGCCCGGTACAACTCCTCGTTGAAGATCGAGACGCGGACTGCGTCCAGGCCTCTGCCGCCGAACTCCTCCGGCCACTGCGGGCAGATCAGCCTGGCCTCGGCCAGTTCGCGTTCCCACTCGGCGTAGGAGGGGTGCGTGGCTGCCTCGAAGCGCCGCTGGTTGCTATAGCCGCCGGTGGTAATGGCCATGTTCCAGTCGGTGAGCTCGGTCAGGCCGGGCGGTGCGTGCTCGGCTATCCACTCGCGCATCTCTGCCCGGAACCGGGCGATCTGCGGGCCAAGGTCAAGCTCCATGGAAACCTCCCGGCCAGAGCCGTTGCCTGGCGTATGGCCGCGTCGCGGTGCGGCGGCTGGGTCTTATGGTCGCAGAGGCGGGCAAATCTTAGAATCTCGTTCTAGCCAGATGAAAGCTGCCGCCGCCTGCGTTGTCAAGTGACCGCCCGCAGCTGCCAGGCCATCGGCGCTGTGCGGCAGCGGACACTCGGTCCGCGGCAGCAAGGGCGGCAGCCAGCGCGGCACACATTTTCTGCTGACGTGGCGTTCGTTGACACTCGCCTCGATACCCATTACTTTCCGAGCAATTCATGCTACATAGCACGGCACTTAGTACCGGTGCACATTGGCTGACGACAGGGGCGACCGCGCCATTCCAGTCCGGATGGCAGCAGACGAGATGTTTCCGCTAGCAGCGGGGTGAGAGCAGCGTTGATGCCAATACCCGGATTCTGGGATGATCCCGAGGAGTTTGCCAAACGAATCGCGGACGAAATCCGATCCACCGGTGTTGATCACGTTCTTGCCAGGCTGAACGAGGCTGCGGCGGCCGCTCCCGATAACACCGAGTTGTTCGGGATGCTGGCCACGGTCCGAGGTCAGGCCCATAATCTCCGCTCACCGCGCCCGCCTGATCCTGGTCACATCTTGCGGCAGCTCTGCGTTCAAGCTGCCGAGTTGCGGCAGCATAACCTCAGCGCGGCGCTTCGCTGGCAGCTTCGGGCCACGCCGAAGGCGCCGTTCGTGCCGCTGTGGACGACGCGGCGCGCCAGCCTCGCGCTGCTTGCCGAGCTGCAACTGCGGGACGAGCCGCACACGATTGCCGTGCTGCCGGACGGGCGAGTGTTCGTTGCCGAGAAGGACGGCCGATTCCTGCTCTGGAAGCCTGATGAACGTCCCGCGCCGGTGCTTGAGGAGTTCAGTCCGCCGCCCGGCTCCTTCTCGCGTACCGAGGCCGCGACTTTGCCCAATGGACTTGTCGCCACCTGCCACGGCGATCAGCGGATATTGCTGTGGAACCCGGACAGCCCGCGCACCGCGCCGACCGAGATTGCCACCGGTGCCTTCCGGCCGCGCGAAATCGCGGCGTTTCCGGACGGGAGGATAGCCACTATTGGCATCATCGACGGGGCATCTGCCGATGATCGATTGGTGGTGTGGGCTCCCAGCGACGCTGGCAAGAGCCCGGCGTGGACGCCGACCCAGATGAAGTATCGGCTCGGCAGCCCAGGCAGGCGACCAGTCGTCGTCCTCCGGAAGGGCCGTCGGATCGCCACCGTTGACTGGCGCGGCCAGTTGCTGCTGTTCAGGACACGCAGGCCGCGCCGGCGTCCGAGGAGCCTGGGGCGCTTCGGCACGGTCCTGGCCATGGTCTTAATGCCGAACGGCAGGCTGCTCACCGGCGGGGACAATGCCTTGCTCGCCGTAGACCCAGGCTGGCTGCGGAGGGAAAGCGTCCTCATCGGCCGGAGCGGCCGACGGGCGCACGCAGTCGCCGCGCTTTCGGACGGCCAGGTCGTCAGTGCGGAGATCTGCGACGGAGTTAACGGCTCGCGAGTGCTGGTGTGGGACCCGCGCCAGGCCATGACGCAGCCGGCCGTGCTGGCCCGGCATGACGGCAGGGTGGTCAAGATCGCGCCGATGGCTGACGGCCGACTGGTGAGCTGCGCCAGGGACGGACGAGTGCTTGTCCTCAATCCGGAAACCGACTCAGGAATGCTTGATAGCGATTACCGCGGCATTCATGTAGCTGCTGCGGCAACGCTCGCTGACGGCCGGATCGTCACCGGAGGCAAGGACTACCTCCTCGCCTGGTCCACCACGGCCGGCTACGCGCACGCTGCCGAGGTCAACAGAGAACTCACCGTGGTCACCGCGGTCGGCGCCCTGCCAGCAAGCCGCGCACTTGACGGACCGGCGGGTGAGCGCATTGTGGAAGGCCTACGCGGAGGCAAGCTGCGATTGTGGGATCTCGACCGGACCAAGCAGGTCCGCCCGTGGCCCGGCGGCAAGGGTCCACAGCACGAGGGCGACGTCATGGCCATAGTCGCGCTGCGCGACGGCCGGGCCGTTACCGGCGGTGCTGATGGCCGGGTCCTGATGTGGGACTCGACCGCGCCGCGGGCCGGCTGGGTCGAACTTGGCCGGCACCACCGGCCGGTGGCGGCGGCTGTAGTTCTCCCGAACGGTCTGCCCGTCACGCTCGGCCAGGACGGGCAGATGCTGCAATGGGATCCCGACTCACCAGGGACTCTCCCGGTACTGCTTGCCAGCCAGCCCAGGGCCTTCCACTCAGCCGCGATGCTGCCAACCGGGCACGTCGCCACGGGCGATGCGGAGGGTCGCGTGCTGTCCTGGGATCCGCTTGGATCGGGAATAACGCCGACTGCGCTGCTAGGGCGGCACCGCGGCATCGTGACCTCCATCGCGGTCTTGTCCAAGCGTCTGATCGCCACCAGCGGAGACGACTGCGTGGCCATCTGGGACCTGACCGCGCCTGGAAACAGGCCGCTGGCGCAGGCGAACTGCGTAGCCACAACGTTGGCGGTGGCGCCCATAGACGTCGAGGCCCAGGGCTTGCTCGTCGGGCACAAAGGCTCCGGCGTCTCGCTCTGGGCTGTGACCTGATCGGGCCGCGATTCAGGGACGGGCAGGACCACCGGTCATCATGCGGCGCGCGTACTCGATGACCGCGTCGATGATCCGGGCCGCCTGGGCCTTCGTCTTGGCCGCCGCGACCTCGCGGGCTCCTTCTGCGATCAGCGAGGTGAGCACCGCGGCATAGAGCCGATCGAGCGAGGTGTCCGGCAACCGCAGCAGTGCGTCATTCTGCCGGATCCATTCGTGCTCGCGATGCCGCCGCATCACCTCGAAGCCCGGCGGACCGTCCCCGGCCGAGAACAGCATCGCCAGGTCCCGGCGCTGCCAGCTGCCATCCAAGAAGGCTCGGGCGCCGGCCGCGAACAACTCAGCCGGGTCGGTGACTCCCGACTGCCTGGCCGACGCTACCGCCGTGCTTGCGGCCTCCTCATAGGCCAGCTGGTGCTCTCGCCAAAGAGCGAGAAACAGCTCGCTCTTGCCGCCGAAGTGATGATAGAGACTGCCGACGCTCGACCCAGCCCGTTCCACCACGTCGGCGATGCTTGCGTCGGTGAAGCCCTGCCGGGTGAAGACATCGCGGGCCGCGTCCAGCAGCGCACGCTGCGTCTGAGCGGTGCGCCCCCATTGCCAGGAACCGTTGGCCGGCTTCCTCGGCTGCGGCTCGGCCATCGAGAACCCCCACCGCCTTCACTTGAACGGCCTTGCGAAACCCGTCTCCCGCAGTCTGCCAGGCGACGGCAGCGGCGTCATGACCCGAGATCAGACTGAGCCGGGCGGATGATTCGCTCGTCCCAGGTCTCAGCCAAGACAGATGTCCCGCTTTCCGACATAATTCCAGAAGAGCGTTCTAGTATCGGGATCTTGTCATCGGGAGAGGGTTGGGTGAGCCGCATGGGCAGCCTTGACGGGCGGGTCGCGATCGTCACCGGCGCCGGGCGCGGTATCGGCAGGTCCACCGCCTTGCGGCTGGCCAGCGAGGGCGCCAGCGTCGTGGTGAACGACCTCGGCGGCGCCGTCGACGGCTCCGGCAGCGATGCGGGGCCAGCCCAGCAGGTCGTTGCCGAGATAACCAGCGCAGGCGGCAAGGCAATCGCCGACGGCGCCGACGTCTCTGACCACGCCGCCGCCGAGGACCTTGTCAAAAGCGCGATCGCCGAGTTCGGCCGGCTCGACGTGCTGGTCAACGTGGCGGGCATTCTGCGCGACCGGATGATCTTCAACATGTCCGAGCAAGAATGGGATGACGTCATCAGGGTGCACGTGAAGGGCACCTTCAACACCTCGAAGTTCGCCGCCGCGCATTGGCGCTCGCTGCGCGAAGAGCACGCGCAGAATCGCATCATCAACTTCACGTCGGTGTCTGGCCTGCATGGCGCACCTGGTCAGCCGAATTACGCCGCGGCCAAGATGGGCATCGTGGGCCTCACCTGGTCTTGCGCGAACTCGCTTGGAAAGTACGGCGTTACCGCCAACGCGGTCTCCCCTGGCGCCGCAACCCGGATGACCGACTCGGTGCCGACCGAGCGCCGCCGAACGGGCAGGCCCGGCCCCGACGAATGGTCACCGGACAACGTCGCGACTGTCGTCGCCTACCTGGCCAGCGAGCGCTCCGGCTGGCTTACCGGGCGCATCGTGCACTCTTCCGGCTACGAGGTCTCGCTCTATAACAACCCCCAGCCAGTCATCCGGCTGATCGGGCGCGAGCCGTGGGACCTTGACGGCCTAGCCGAGCAGGTTGAGCGCTCCTTCCGGCCCTCCGCCGGCCGGCCAGCGTGAGCACGCCGGTGCCAGCCAGCACGGGGCCAGCCAGCACAGCGCCGACCGGCAGAGCGCCAGCCAGCAGAGGGCCAGCCAAGCCGGTGCCGGAGCCGACGCCGGAGACTCAGCCGTTCTGGGATGGCTGCGCCCGCGGCGAATTGCTGCTGCAGCGCTGCAGCGACTGCGGCAAACCGTACTTCTACCCGCGGCCGGTCTGCCCGGAGTGCGGGTCGACCGACGTCGAATGGTTCGCCGCCAGCGGCCGGGCCACGCTGTACTCCTACGTGATCAACCACCGGCCAGCCCGCGGCTTCGAAAACGACGCACCCTACGCGATCGCCGTGGTCCAGCTCGCCGAGGGCCCGCGGATGATGACGAACATCGTGGGCGTGCCGAATACGCCAGAGGACCTGATCCTGGACATGGACCTGCAGGTGATCTTCGAACAGCGAGGCGAGATCAGCCTGCCCGTCTTCACCCCGGCCAGCGCCGGAACACCGCGAGCCGGAGGGCAGGAGTGAGCCAGGACCAAGGCGTCATCATCGCGGGCGCGGCCGAGACCAACGAGATCGGCAAGCTGCCGGGCAAGTCGACCCTGCAACTGCATATCGAGTCAGCGGTGAACGCGGTGGCCGACGCCGGGCTGAGGTTGCGGGACATTGACGGCATCGCCACGGTCAACTCGCCTGGCCCGGTCCAGGTCGCGCACGCACTGGGCATAACCCCGTCCTGGATGGACGGAACCGCCGTCGGTGGCACCTCGTTTCTGCTGCACGTACGGCATGCGGCGGCAGCGATCCGGGCTGGCTACGCCAGGACTGTCCTCATCACACATGGGGAATCGGGCCGGTCGAGAATCGGAGCCACCCCGTTCCCTCGTGGTAATTCTTCGATTCCCGGCCAATTCGAGGCTCCGTACGGAACGGCGGGTCCCACGACGGCCTTCACGCTGCCAGTGCTGCGCTACATGAAGGAGTACGGGCTCACCCACGAGCAACTCGCCTATGTCGCGGTGGCGCAGCGGAAATGGGCCGCCCAGAATCCGCGGGCGATGTTCCGCGAATTGATCACGGTCGAGGACGTGCTGGCCTCCCGGCTGGTCGCCTACCCGTTCCACCTGCTTGAGTGCTGCCTGGTCACCGATGGCGGCGGCGCTCTGGTCGTCACCTCGGCGCACCGGGCCGCGGACTTCCCCAAGCCCGCCGTGCACGTGCTCGGCACCGGGGAGTCGGCCGAAACCCCGCTGATCTCGCAGATGGTGGACTTCACCGAGTCGCAGGCGAACCGCCTCGCGGGCAAGGCGGCGCTTACCGAGGCCGGGATTACGACCGCGGACGTGCGGCACCTGATGATCTACGACGCGTTCGCGCACCTGCCGATATACGGGCTCGAGGCGCTCGGCTTCTGCGCCAAGGGCGAGGCCGGCGCCTTCATCGCCGACGGCAACACCGAGCCGGGCGGGCGGCTGCCACTGAACACCAACGGAGGCGGCTTGTCGTACACGCATACCGGCATGTACGGCATGTTCGCGATCCAGGAGGGCGTCCGGCAGGTCCGTGGCGAGGCTCCGGCGCAAGTACCGTCCGTCGATATCAGCGTCATTTTGGGGAACGGGGGAATGTTCGCCACCTCAGGCGCCCTTGTGCTCGGGCGCCACCCGCGCTGAACAAGGTTGCCAGATTTCTGGTGAACTGCGCGGGCCTGTCGTTCGTGTTTCATACGGGCGGCTCCCGTCGGTTCGGTCCGGCGTCGTGCCAGCCGCCGTTGTCCTAACCGGCCGAGGACCCATGAGCCTGATTGCGCTTATCACCTGGATCACAACTGCGGGCGGCGGGCTTTACCTGCTGTCGATCTGGCTGATCGAGTACGACAAGGATTTCCAGGCGGCCACTGCCACCCGGCTGCCGCCCGTCGTGCTCGCCAGTCACGTGTTCTTTGCCGGCGGCGGCCTCGTCGTCTGGGCCGGTTACCTGATCTTCGACGAAGACCGGCTGGCCTGGACCGCCGTGGCTGCGCTCGGCCTCGCCGCGACCTTAGGGCTGACGATGGCGATCCGATGGATCGCTGTCTACCGCGAAGGCAGGCTCCTGCGGGCCAGGGCACAGGCACAGCGGGCGCTGCTCAGCCAGCGGTCGGGCGGCGCGGTGTTGCTGCTCGACCGGCGAGCGGACGAAGGACCACCGGAGCGGAACTTCCCGTTGCCGGTGGTCATCGCGCACGGCGTGTTCGCCGTGGCGACACTGACCCTCGTGCTGCTGACCGCGCTCGGCGTCGGCGGCAGCTGACTGGGCTAGCTCGCCGTGGCCGCAGCCAGCATGCCGGGCGGTCCGGTGTGCTGGGCCTGGCTCAGCTCGCCGGGGTCGCTGCCGCTGCCAGGCCTACCTCGCGGGCCAGCAACTCGTCGTGGGTCTCCCGGCGGACGCCCAGCCGCGCGATGCCGTCGGCGCAGTAGATGACCGGCGGACGCAGCGCGCCGTTGTAGTTGTTGGCCATGGTGAAGCAGTAGGCGCCGGTGACGGGCACGACGACGAGGTCACCGATCCGCGGGCCGCGGAGCGCAACATCGGGCGTGATCACGTCGCCGGCCTCGCAATGCCGCCCTACCAGGTCGGCCATGATGGCCGGCTCGTCCCAGCGCCCGATGACGAGCGGCGTGAAGCGCTGGCCGTAAAGGGAGTGCTCCAGGTTGTCGCCCATCCCGCCGTCGACAGCCACATGGATGCGGCCCGCGTCCTTGATCGTGACGACCGTGTACAGGCTCACGCCGGCCGGCGCCACCAGCGACCTGCCGGGCTCGACCAGCAACTCGATTCCGGTGCCCAGGTGCCTGTGCACGGCGCCGACAAGACGCTCGAGGTAATCATCGATCTCGGGCGCGACGTCAGACGGCTCGTAGCGCACGCCGAGCCCGCCGCCGAGGTCGTAGACCTCGAAGTGACCGAGCGTGGCCAGCGCCGCAACCTCGGCCTCGAACTGCTCCAGGTTCAGGATCTGCGAGCCGATGTGCGCGTGCAGGCCGCGCAGGTCGATCATCGGCGCGGCGTGCATCCGGGCGATCGCATCCGGGACCCGCTCCACCGGAAACCCGAACTTCGACGCCTTGCCGCCGGTCGCGAGCGCCGAGTGCGTTGCCGACTCGATCCCCGGGCTCACCCGCAGCAGCGACGGCACCGGCCGCCGTGCCAGCGCGTCGATCCGGTCGATGTCGTCGAAGCCGTCGATCACGACGTAGCCGATCCCGGCCTTGATCGCGGCCTGAATGTCAGCGTCGGACTTGGCGTTGCCATGCATCACCATCGCCTGCGGGTCCGCCCGGGCCGCCAGCGCGATGCGCAGTTCCCCGGCGCCGACGACGTCAACGCCCAGTCCCTCGCCGGCCAGGATGGAGATCATCGAGGCGGAAGGGAACGATTTCGCCGCGAAGTAAACCCGGCTTCGCGGGTGCCTGCCCGCCAGGCCGTCGGCGTAGGCGCGCGCCCGGCCGCGCAGCGCTTCCTCGTCAAAGACGTAGGCCGGCGTGCCGAACTCGGCGGCGATCTCGGTCAGCGAGCAGCCGCCGATCCGCAGGTCGGCGCGGTCGATGGTGGCTGATGGCGGCAGCAGCGACAGATCTGGCATAGGCAACTGCTTACCCGAACAACTGGTCGCTGCTCAAGTTGACCGGCCTGCTGGCCTGGAAGGCGCCGGTACCCGGCCGACCGTCAACCCAGGTCGCAGGCGAGCAGGTCATCGAGCGTTTCGCGGCGTACTACCACAGTGGCTTTACCTTGATCGACCCAGACAACGGCCGGCCGGGGCATCATGTTGTAGTTAGATGCCATCGAATAGCCGTAAGCCCCGGTCACCGGCGTGCAGACTATGTCACCAATGGCAACCGAGGACGGAAGCATGCCATCGCGAACAAGAGTGTCGCCAGATTCGCAATGGCGTCCGACTACCGTGACCGCTCTATCCCTGACCGCTTCCGGCGCGCGCGGCATAAAGATCTCATAGCCGCTGTCGTACAGCAGCGGCCTAGGGTTATCGCTCATGCCCCCGTCTACCGCCACGTAAGTGGTCCGGTCTTTCGTGCTGACGCTGCCTACTGTGTAGAGGGTCACGGCGGTCGCCGCGACGATGGATCGGCCCGGCTCTGCCAGCACGCGCGCCCGCACGCCGGCCTCGCGGCAGCGCTTCAGGATCGCCTCGCCCCACTCTTCCAGGCTCGGCGCTGCATCTGTGCCGAGGTAGCGCACGCCAAGCCCGCCACCGACGACGAATACCTCCGGATCAATGGCCAGCACGAAGTCCAGCACAGAATCCAGCGCTTCCAGGAAGGTCCCGATGGCGAAGACGAGGCTGCCCACATGAATATGCAGCCCGAGAAAATCTAGCCACTCCGTTTCGCGCACTTTGTCCACGGCGGCCTGAGCGTCGCCCGTCCACAGCGGAAAGCCGAACTTCGATTCCCTGTTCCCGGTGGCGAGAAAGCTGTGCGTGTGGACCTCGACGCCTGGATTGACCCTGATAAGGACCTGAGCCTGCCTACGGAGTCCGGCGGCAACGTCGGCTGCGAGATTTATGTCATCGAAGCTATCGAGCACTATCCACTGGACGCCCTCGGTGATAGCACGCTCTAGTTCCTGCCTGGTCTTGTTATTGCCGTGCAGCACAAGCTTGCTGGCTGGCACGCCTGCGGCCCTGGCCACGTGGTACTCGCCCGCGGTCGAGACGTCGAGGGACATTCCGCTCTCATATGCGAGCCTCGCCAGGGACTTGCAGAGGAAAGCCTTGGTTGCATAGGCGACGCCGTCGCCGAAGATATCCCTGGCTCGGGTCAGGTTTTGCGTCAGGTGCGCCACGTCATAGACGAAGACCGGCGTCCCGAAATCTTGCGCGATCGTCAGCAGATCTACTCCGCCGACATCCAGAGAGCCCTTGCCGTTCAGTCTGGTGGTAGACGGAAGGAGTGAGAGGTCTATCGGATGCATGAGCTGTCTGCTTTCTAACGTTGGCCGTCGGCCAGCCGCTGGCGCACAGCCTCGTAACTGATAATCGCGGCCGAGGTCGACACGTTCAGCGAGTCAGCCAGCCCGAACATGGGGATCCGGACCCGGACGTCGGCGCGTTTGAGCCATTCTTCAGGCAGTCCTGCCTGCTCGGCGCCAACGGCGATCACAGTCGGACCAGTCAGGTCAGCATCGGTGACTATCTGCCGTGCGTCGGGCGTAGCGGCGACAATCTGCAGTCCATGGTCGCTGATCCAGGCCAGCGCCTCGTGCGTGTCCGCCGAGGCCACCGGCACACAGAACACCGTCCCTTTGCTGGCCCGCACCACATTCGGGTTGGCCCAGTCGGTCACCGGGTCAGCAGCGATAACTGCGTCCAGGCCGGCCGCGTCGGCTGTCCGCAGGATAGCCCCGAGGTTCCCCGGCTTCTCCAGGCCAGCGCAGACCAGAACGAGTGGCCGCGCGCTCAGCCGCAGCCGGTCGAGCCGGTCCGGCACCGCCGGCACCACGGCGAGCCAGCCGTCTGGCCCCTCGCGGTAGGAGATCTTCTCGAAGACTGGCCTGCTGACCCGGACGATCTCGGCGCCCCCCGACGCCGCCTGGGCGATGATGGCGAGCGAGTCCGGCGCGGCAAGTTCCGGGCAGTAGTACAACGCCTGCGGCCGAACTCCGGCGGCAAGCGCGAGGCTGATCTCAGCTAGCCCCTCGACCAGGGTTCCGCCTGACTGCTCCCGGCCGCGCCGACGCCTTAGCGCGACGAGCTGCTTGATCCGGGGATTGGCCGGGCTGGTGATCTCCAGCTCAGCCGCCCGGCGCTGGTCGGCGGACATACGAGCATGTTACGGGCCGCAGCGCGCGCCGTCTTTTGGCGCACTAAGGCCTAGGCGTCGTAGTCGACTGTCAGCTGATCCGAGACCGGCAGTGACTGGCAGGTGAGCACGAAGCCCGCATCGAGCTCCGCCTGCTCGAGCGCGAAGTTCCGGCGCATCCTGACCTCGCCGGATACCACCCGGGCCCGGCAGGTGCCGCAGACCCCGCCCTTGCACGCGAACGGCAGGTCCGGCCTAGCCCGCTGCGCGCCATCCAGCACGGCCGTACCGGGCGCGATCGTCGTCGCGGTCGTCCGGCCGTCGAGGATCACCGTCACCTCGCAGCCGCCGGTAAGCGGCGGCTCCTCGTGGTGCTCCTGCTCCGGCGGCGTCTCCTCGACGTAGAACAGCTCACGGTGCACCCGGCCGGCCGGCACGCCAAGCTCGGCCAGCACCGCGATCGCGTCGGTGACCATCCCGTATGGCCCGCACAGCCACCAGTGGTCGACCGTGTCCACCTCGCACAGGATCGGCAGCAGCCGACGCAGCCGGTCGGCGTCAAGCCGGCCGCTGAACAGCTCCACCTCCTGGGCTTCACGGGACAGCACGTGCGCCAGCTGAAGCCGCGCTGGGTAGGTGTCCTTGAGGTCGGCGATCTCATCGGCAAACATCACCGAATCAGCCCGCCTGTTCCCGTACAGCAGCGTGGCCTCGGACGCGGGGTTCCGCAGCGCGGAAGCAGTGACCGAAAGCACTGGGGTGATCCCGGATCCCGCCGCTATCAGCACATGCCTGCCAGGGACCTGTAGGTCCGCGGTGAAGGAGCCAGCTGGCGGCTGAACCTCGATCCGGTCGCCTGGCCGCACGTCGTTCACCAGCCAGCCGGACATGACGCCGCCCGGTACCTCGCGAACACCGATCCGCGGCGGCTGCCCGGCCCGCGCGCAGATCGAGTACGAGCGCCGCTCGTCTCGCCCGTCAATAATGCGCCGCAGCGTCAGGGACTGGCCGGGCTCGAAGCGGTACTCATCGGCCAGTTCGTCCGGCACTCTGAAGGTGACGGCCGCAGCATCGTCGCAGAGCGGGTCGATCCTCGCCACGGTCAGCTCGTGGAACTGCCGCCTCCGGGTCGGGGCTACGTCCTCGGCGGTCGCGGTCACGCTCAGATCTCCTTGACATGCTCGAACGGCTCGGCACACGTCAGGCACCGGTACAGGTCCTTGCAGGCGGTGGCGCTGAAGGCCGCCGTCCGCTCGGTGTCAGCGGACCCGCATAGCGGGCAGGCGACGCCGGCACGCGACGTGCTTAGCGTGAGCGGCACCGGCCCGGCCGTCCGGAGCGGCGCGGCCTGCGGTGGGGCGATGCCGGCCGCAGCGAGCTTGCGCTGGCCGGCCGCGGTTATTCAGTCGGTCGACCAGGCCGGGCTGAGTACGGTGCGCACCTCGACGTCGGTGAAGCCAGCCGCCGCCAGCCGCGACGAAACATCCCTGCGCATCTCATGCATGGCCGGGCAGCCCGAGTAGGTCGGAGTCAGCGACACGATCACGTGCCCCCGATCGAGCCTGATGTCTCGCAGTATCCCGAGATCAGCGAGCGTGAGCATGGGCAGCTCAGGATCGGTCACCGATCCTGCGATTCGCCTGGCGGTTGCGAGCCTGCTGGACGGTTCGCCGCCAGAGACGCGCGGCCCTGCCCCTATCGTGCTCACCATGTGGCCCCCGGCATCGCGCGGGCTACGCTCTGCAATTCGGCCAGCAGGTAGCCCATCGCCTCGGTATGCACGCCATGGCGGCCCGCCTGGCCCGACACCCGTGCCAGCCCGCGGGCATCCGGCCACTGGAGGCCGGCCTGGGCGAGCACCTGCGCGAGCACATCATCGAACTCGGTGCGCAGCCCGGACGGGTCCACTGCCACGCCCACGCCGGCCAGCCTCTCCTCGACGGCGGTCGGCTCGAACAGCTCGGCCGCGTAAGGCGCGACTGCCGCGAGGCCGGCGATCATTCTGGTCCGCGAGTAGTCCGTGCCGTCGCCGAGCCTGATCAGCCACTGCGCCGCATAGTCGCGGTGGTAGGTGATCTCCTTGACGCCCTGCCCGGCCACCGCCGCAAGCACCGGGTCGGCAGATGACCGCAGCCGGTCCAGCAGCGCCAGCCGCCACGTGCTGAAGACGAACAGCCTGGCAATAAGGGCGGCGAAGTCGGTGTCGGTAATCTCGGCCAGCCTGACATTGCGGAACTCGCGCTCGGTCCGGCCGAACGCATAATCATCCTCTGTCCGGCCCGAGCCGTCGGCCCTGCCCGCCCTGGTCAGCAGCAAGCGCGCCTGCCCGAGCAGGTCGAGCGCGATGTTGGCCAGGGCGGTGTCCTCTTCCAGCTCCGGCGCCCTGGCCAGCCATTGCTGCAGCCGGTGCGACATGATCAGCGCATCGTCGCCAAGCATCAGGCAGTACTCGGCCAGTTCGCTGCCGTCGGCTTCGGCTGGGACCGCCGTATCGACCCCGCCATGGATAAGGTCTACCGCCATCCGACCTTCTACGACGTGCCCGAGGGGGTCAAGCACCTGTGAGCGACGTCCGGACGCTGCCGCCGCTGGCCGCCTACGCGCTGGCGCTCGGGGACGACGCGCTCATCCTGGCCCAGCGG
>Ga0187817_10000919_pt1 | contig 13587 bp, 12 predicted proteins | sample NC_wetland_sal_i_17_FD_132431 | JGI IMG/M metagenome (GOLD analysis project Ga0187817, IMG submission 132431) | Wetland sediment microbial communities from Neuse River Estuary, North Carolina, USA - SO4_2 | ecosystem: Environmental > Aquatic > Freshwater > Wetlands > Sediment | place: USA...
GCACGAGCAGGCCCAGGCGCCCGGCCGACATCGACTGGGACCGGACGATCCGCGCCAACCTGCGGCACTACCTGCCCGAGCACCGGACGATCGTGCCCGACCGGCTGGTCGGCTACGCCAGGAAGCAGCAGGCGGTGGCCCGCGACGTCATCTTGTGCCTGGACCAGAGCGGCTCGATGGCCTCCTCGGTGGTGTACGCCGGGGTGTTCGGCGCGGTGCTCGCGTCGATCCGGTCCCTGCGCACCTCGGTGGTCGCGTTCGACACCTCGGTCGTCGACCTGACCGAGCAGCTCAGCGACCCGGTGGACGTGCTGTTCGGCACCCAGCTCGGCGGCGGCACCGACATCAACCGCGCCCTGGCCTACTGCCAGCGCCTGATCACCCGCCCGGCCCGCACGATCCTCGTCCTGGTCAGCGACCTGTTCGAGGGGGGCAACCGGGAGGAGATGCTGCGCCGGATCGCGGACCTGACCGCCTCGGGCACGCAGGTGATCGCGCTGCTCGCGCTGTCCGACGACGGCGCGCCCGGTTACGACCGCGACAACGCCGCCGCCCTGGCCGGGCTCGGCGTGCCGGCCTTCGCCTGCACGCCCGACGCGTTCCCCTAGCTGATGGCCGCCGCCATCGACCGCCGCGACCTGACCGAGTGGGCCCACCGCAGTCGGGGTGGTACGGCCTGAGGCTAGTTCGCGGACAGTTGCCCGATGATCTCGCCGGCCGGCCGCTCGGTCGCCGACCGGTAACCCTGCCCCGCCCACAATGACATCCGCTCCGCATCGCCGCTCGCGGCCGCGGCCGCGCGCAGCGGCCGGGTGGCGTTGTTGATCTCCGGGTAGGCCGGCGGCGCGTCAGGGTGATCGCGGATGAACTGGTTGACCAGCCCGCGGGCCGGCCGCCCGCTGAAGGCCCGGGTCAGGGTGGTCGCGGTGTAGCGCGGGTCGGCCAGGGCCGCCTTGTGCAGCGGGTGCGCCCCGCTTTCCGCGCAGCGCAGGAAGGCCGTGCCGCACTGCGCGGCCAGCGCTCCCGCGGCCAGCACGGCGTTCAGCTGACGCGGGCCCATGATGCCGCCCGCCGCGATCTGCGGCAGGCCGGTGACGGCGGCGACCGCTCCGATGAGCGACAGCAGCCCGAGATCCCGCCCGGGCGCGTCGTCGTTGCCGAACGTACCCCGGTGGGCGCCGGCCTCGAAACCCTGCGAGCAGACCGCGTCCGCTCCGGCCGACGCCGCGGCCACCGCCTCGTCCGGGCTGGTCACCGTGATGATCACCGCGGCGCCCGCGCGCTGCAGGGCCGCGACCACCTCGGCGGGCGGGCAGCCGAACGTGAAGCTGACGACGGGCGGAGGGCCGGCCAGCAGGGCCGCGATCTTGGCGTCGAAGTGGTCATCGTCCCAGCTCGCGTCACCGACGGTCCCGTCCGCGCTCAGCGAGTCCAGGTACCTGTTTAGTGCTGCGGGTTCCGCGGACGGCGCGCCGGGGACGAAGACGTTCACGCCGAACGGTTCCCCGGTCGCGGCCCGGACGGCGGCGATCTCGGCGGTCATGGCCCCGGGCGTCTTGTACCCGGCGGCCAGGAACCCCAGCGCTCGGGCGCGGGCGGCCGCGATGACCAGTTCGGTGGTCGACGGGCCGCCCGCCATCGGCGCCACGACCACCGGGCGCGGCAGCAGATCCGCGAGGCTGCGTGTCATCGGAGGATGAGCTTACCGCTGTGGGTCCCTGGCGGCCGGCCCGCGCCGGGCCAGTAGCTGCCGTCGGTCGCCCGGCACGTCATGCTGATCGAGAACGGTGAAGTCCGCCGTTAGCAGGCTGGCCGGCTCGCCGGGCGCCAGGCACCAGCCCGGGGGCAGGGTGGGCCGCGCCCGCCGGGCTTGCGGGGTAAGGGCCTCCCACGCCAGCAGGCCGCCGTCGGCCACCGCCTCGGTCGCGGCCGCGAAGACCGCCCGGTCCCAGAAGCCGGTGCACAGGACGAGCGCGTACGACCGCGGCCGCGCCCGCCAGGCGGACAGGTCCGCGTGCACCAGGGTGATCAGGAGGCCGAGGCCCCGGCGAGCGGCCTCATCGCCGAGCATCGTGAGGGCCACGTCGGAGACGTCCACCGCCGTGACCAGGCGCCCGGCGGCCGCGGCGAGCAGCGCGGCGCCGGATACGCCGCAGGCCAGGTCGGCCACGGGGCCGTCCGGCGGCCCCAGCGCCAGCGCCCGGACGGCCAGCGGGTGCGGGCTGAACGACGGCGCCCGGCCTTCGGCGTACCTGGCGTTCCACCTGAGCCGGTCCGGATGGGCCGCTTCAGGTGGGACCGGCTCGTTGCCGGGTGGGACCGGCTGGTCGCCGGGTGGGACCGGCTCGTCGCCGGAAAGGGCGGACGGCATGATCGTGGATACTACGGGCCGCCGGGGCTGGATAATTACAGCACTGAGTGCCAAAATAATCCGATGGCCAGCACGCGCGAGTGGTTCGAGACGGTCGAGGAGGCCCGCAGGCGAGCCAGGCGGCACCTGCCGAGGTCCGTCTACCTGTCCCTGGTGGCGGGCGCCGAGCAGGGCATCACGGTGCGCGACAACGTGGCGGCGTTCAGCGAAGTGCGCTTCACCCCGCCGCATGTCGCTGACCTGCCCGCGGTCAGGGAGATGGCGACGTCGGTCCTCGGGCAGGAGATCTCGCTGCCGGTGATCGCGTCGCCGACCGGGGTGCAGGCCGTGCACCCCGAGGGCGAGGTAGGCGTGGCGCGCGGGGCGGCCGAGGCGGGCACGGCAATGGGCCTGAGTTCCTTCGCCAGCATGCCGGTGGAGGACGTGGCGGCCGCCAACCCGAAGCTGTTCTTCCAGATCTACTGGTCGGGCAGCAAGGACACCATCCTGCAGCGGGCCGAACGGGCCCGGCAGGCCGGCGCCAAGGCCATGATCGTCACCCTGGACTGGTCGTTCTCCTCCGGGCGGGACTGGGGCAGCCCCTCGATACCCGAGAAGATAGACCTGCGCACCCTCGTGCGCCTCGCGCCAGAAGGCATCATGCGCCTGAACTACGTCAGCCGCTGGCTCAGGGCGGGCGGGCTGCCTGACCTGCTCGTGCCGAACATGGCCGCCCCCGGCGCGCCGCCGCCCACGTTCTGGGGGGTGTACGGCGAGTGGATGCAGACCCCGCCGCCCACCTGGGCCGATATCGCGTGGCTGCGGGCCCAATGGGACGGCCCGTTCCTGGTCAAGGGCGTCATGCGGACCGATGAGGCGCGCCGGGCGGTGGACATCGGGGCCACGGCCGTCTCGGTCTCCAACCACGGCGGCAACAACCTGGACGGCACCCCCGCGTCCATCCGGGCGCTGCCCGCGGTCGCCGAGGCCGTCGGCGGCCAGATCGAGGTCCTGCTGGACGGCGGCATCCGGCGCGGCAGCGACGTGGTCAAGGCGCTCGCGCTCGGCGCCCGCGCGGTGATGATCGGCCGCGCCTACCTGTGGGGCCTGGCCGCCAACGGATCGGCCGGGGTGAAGAACGTGTTCGACGTCCTGCGCGGCGGGATCGACTCGACGCTGCTCGCGCTCGGCCGGTCCTCGGTTCACGACCTGTCCCCCGACGACGTCATCGTGCCCGCCGATTTCTCCCGCGGCCTGTCCAAGTGATGGCCGATGGCGCGGTTGGCCCGGTGCCGTACGCACGGATCGTGATCAATGGCGTCAGGACGCCATTGATCGCGTGACCCACGGCTCCGGATGCCGGGACAAAGAGCGGGTCAGCGAGTCAAGCAGAAGATCACCGGCCCGGAAATAATCTGCCGTCGGCCGGACGAGCCTGCCCGGGATGAGCTCCAAGGCCGTGGACGATGACGACCAGAGATCGATATCCAGTCGCATGCGCAGCGGCGGGTGCAACGGTCCCCGGCTCAGACGGACCTGGATCCGGCGCGTACCCACTTCGCGATCGTGCTCCATCGACCCGAGCAACTGGCTTCCGCCGAACCGCAGTTCGCCGCCGTGGTTGGTGCCCAGCCAGCTGTCAAGTGCGGCCACGCACGTCTCGAATGGGCGATCTACGATCCGCCGGAACGACAGTGATCTGAGCTCCGGGACCATGCTCGTAGTCATGCCATCTGCTCCTCCGCCCAGAGGGGCCCTTGGCCCCGCGGGAACCTCATCTCCCTCAAGGTTCGCCGTAAGGCCCCCGCCACCGCATCGCACGAAGGCCTTATCTTCGGCCTCGGCGGATGGCTTAGGCGCGGTCAACCCCGAAGATGCCGACCTAAGCCGTCTTAGCCCAGGTCAGGACGGTGGCCGTCGGCCTGTGGTCAGCACGGGCAGCAGCGGCCGGATGGTCCGGCGCCGGGCGCAGCCCTGCCAGACCCCCAGGCTGTACGCGAGGTCGTCCAGCAGCCGGGCGGCGACGTACCGCACGGGATCAAGCGGCGGACGCCGGTCCAGCCAGTCCAGCAGCGGCGGCGCCAGGACCAGCGCGGCCAGCGGGAGCCGGAGCCGCCGCACCGCGATTGCCGCCGGCACGGCCGCGGGCCACCAGGTCCTCGAGATGGCGCTGCCCAGCGGCCTGCCCGCCGCGAGCGTCCCGCCGCCGGCCAGGCGGGCCGCGAGCAGCCAGGCGGTCCGGGCCGCCGGGCGGGGCCAGGGCTCCCCGGTGAGGCCGGCCAGGCGCCTGGCGAGCAGCGCGATACCCACCCCGGTGACGGCGGCGCCTGCCGCCGGTCGGCCGGATGCACCGGCCAGCCAGGCCAGCGCGGTCCAGGCGGACACGTACAGGGGGCGCACCGCGCCGGGGTGGCGCAGTTCCAGGGCCGCGGCCGAGGTGCCGTAGTCCCGGCGCCGGGCGAACCACGGCTGCAGGCGCACCCGGTGCTGGTGCGGGACGACGGCACCGGGCTCGTAGCGGACCCGCCAGCCGGCCGCGGCCAGCCGCCAGGCGAAGTCGACGTCCTCGCCGACCGGCATGTCCTCGGCGAAACCCGTCCCGGCCGCGTCCTTCCGCACGACCAGGGCCGCGCCCGGGACGTAAGGGACCCCGGCTCCGGGCCGGACGATGCTGGCCCGCGCGCCCATGTCCAGGGTGGAACTGGCGCCCTCGTACCGCGCCAGCCACGTCCTCCCCTCCTCCGCCGGGACGATGCGCGGCGCCACCGCGCCCACGGCGGGGTCCGCGAAGTGCGGCAGCAGGAGGTCCAGCCAGCCCGGTTCCGGCACGCAGTCGGAGTCGAGGAACGCCACGAGCGGGGTCTGCGCCGCGGCCAGCCCGGTGTTCCTGGCCGCCCCGGGCCCGCCGTTCACCGGCCGGCTCAGCACCCGGGCCCCAGTCCCGGCCGCGACCCGGGCGGTCGCCTCCGGATCCGCCGAGCCGTCGTCCACCACGATCACGCGCGGCAGCGGCGCCAGCCCGGCCAGGCAGCGGGCCAGTTCGGCCTGCCGGTCGCGGACGGGGACCACTACCGTCACGTCGCCGGGGACCCAGGACCCGCCGGCTCGCGGCACCGGGTGCGCGATCCCGGTGTCGAGCAGGCGGCGCGCCAGCGCCCGGGCCCTGGAGTTATCCGGGACGGGCGTACCCGACCACCAGCCGGACACCATCCGAGCCCCGCGTGGCGTGAGCCTCAGCACCCGGACCGGGGAACCGCCGGCCAGCACTGTCCCTCCCGCCAGCAGCCGCGAGCCGGGATCGGGCCGCATGACGAGACCGGCCGGGGCCAGTTCGCCGTCGGGACCGGGACCCACGGGGACCACCGGCGGGGTCGGCGCGCCGTCAGGACCCGGACCCAAGGGACCACCCGGCCAAGGGGTCCTCGTCACAGCCTCGCACCGGCGGGCGCCGCCCGATCGTCACCGCTACCTTCCGGTGTGAATGGTCGCCTGCCGGACGGGGCGGCGCCAGGGCGCCGGCACCGGTCCGGCCGGCCGCGGCCAGCGCGGCCTCGCCGTGGCCCCGCACGCACTCCGGGTCGGGTCCGTCCAGCGGCAGCCCGGTGAAGAACTTGGCCGCCATGCAGCCGCCGCGGCACGAGTCGTATGAGCCGCACGAGCGGCAGGCTCCCCCGGTCTGCGGCTGGCGCAGCCCGGAGAACAGCCGCGACGACCGCCAGACCGACTCGAACCCGCCCGGCTGCCGGACGCTGCCGGCCAGGAAGTCGGGGTGAATCGCGAACGGGCACGCGTAGACGTCCCCGACCGGATCGATCAGGCAGACCACCCGCCCGGCCCCGCACATGTTCAGCCCGGGGAGCGGCGGCCCGTACGGCGACAAGTGGAAGAACGAATCGCCGGTCAGGACCTGCTCGGCGTGCGCGACGAGCCAGTCGTAGAGTTCGCGCTGCTGGGCGCTGGTGGGGTGCAGTTCGGGCCAAACGTCCGCGCCTCGGCCGGACGGCCGCAGCCTGGTCAGCCGCAGCTGCGCGCCGTGCTCGTCGGCGATCTGTTTGAACGCGTCGAGCTGGGAGATGTTGTGCCTGGTCACGACCACGGAGACCTTGAAGCCGCGGAACCCCGCGGCCGCCAGGCAGGCCATCGCCGCCCGCGCCGTCCGGTACGACCCGCGCCCGCGGATCGCGTCGTTGACCTCTTCCGTGGCGCCGTCCAGGGAGATCTGCACGTCCACGTAGTCGCTGACGGCCAGCCGCCGGGCGGCGTCGGCGTCGAGCTTGATCCCGTTCGTCGAGAACTTGACCCCGACCTGGTGCCCGGTCGCGTAGTCCAGTAGCTCCCAGAAGTCCGGTCGCACCGTCGGCTCGCCGCCGCCGATGTTGACGTAAAACACCTGCATCCGCTGGAGGGTGTCGATGACGGTCCGGCACTCGGCCGTCGTGAGCTCGTTTGGGTCCCTCCGGCCGGAGCTGGATAGGCAGTGGATGCACTGCAGGTTGCAGGCGTAGGTGAGTTCCCAGGTCAGGCAGATTGGGGCGTTGAGTCCGTGTTCGAACCGTTCCGTCAGGGGGACGGGGTGGCTTCCGGCCGGGCCGGTTTCTTCGCCGGCTCTTAGGCCGAACGCCGGCGGAGAAACCGGCTGGGCCGTGCGCCTCGGCTCGGGCGGAAGAGCAACCGGGACGATCATCTGGGAGCTGGCCAGGGTGGCTAGGGCACGCTGGTAGAGGGGGACGTCGGGCTCGGGGACTCCCGCCGCTACGCACGCGGCGCGCGCGGTGTCATGGGCCGCGAGGTTTTCTAGGACGCTGAGGAGGGTGGGGGTTTTGAGGAAGGAGAGGGATCTGGTGTTGAAGTGGTAGAGCATGGCGCCGAAGGGCTCGGGGCGGACAGCGGCACGCGCGTGGAGGCGCCAGGGGCGGTCTAGGTCGAAAGGGGGCGGGTCGCTCGCGGACACGGCGGGCGGGTCAGTAGACGCCGCACATGCCGTCGATGGAGATTTCCTCTACTAGGAGGTCGTCGGTCACTAGGGGGTCGGGCTCGGGCTCGCGGGTGGCGGTGGTGACGGGGTCGGCGACCGGGGTGGGTGCGGGCATGGGGGGCCTCCCGAGGGTAGTGACACCGGGTGCCATCGTAACGGCACTGAGTGCCAATGGGCAAGGTTGGACGTAGGATGTGCACCGGAACGGGCGGCGGTGACTCCCCTGGGTGGTGACGAAGTGGCGGCGGCGACGGTTCCGGAACCGATGGTCGCGGACTCCGAGCAGGACGCTGCGGGCGGGCAGCCGGGGCGGCGGCGGGTGACCTCGCGGGGGGAGCTGGAGCAGGTCGCGTTTGAGTTGTTCGCGGTGCACGGGTTCGAGATGACTACGGTGGACGAGATCGCGGCGGCGGCGGGGATCGGGCGGCGGACGTTCTTCAGGTACTTCCCGTCGAAGAATGATGTGCCGTGGGGCATGTTCGAGGTGGAGCTTGAGCGGATGCGAGGGCGGCTCAAGGAGTGCCCGCGCGACGTGCCGCTGATGGACGCCATCCGGGTCGCGCTGGTCGACTTCAACCGGGTCGAGCCGGACCAGATCCCCTGGCACCGGCGCCGGATGGAGCTCATCTTGCGGGTGCCTGCCCTGCTGGCTCACTCGACGTTGCGGTTCGCCTCCTGGCGCGCGGTGATCGCCGAGTTCGTGGGCGAACGCACGGGCCTGCGCCCCGACTCGCTCGCGCCCCAGGCCATCGCCCACGCCGTCCTCGGAGTTGCCGTCGCGGCTTACGAGCAGTGGCTGGATGACGAGGACGCCGAGCTCGGGGACCTGCTCGACGCCGCGATGCGCCAGCTTGACGCCGCGTTCGCCGGACGCCTGTCCTCCAGATGACGGAGCACCTGGCCGTCATCACCGGGGCGGCGCGCGGGATCGGGGCGGCGGTCGCCAGGAAGCTCGCCGCCGACGGGTGGTCGCTCCTGCTCGTCGACGCGTGCGCGCCGCAGCCGCCGGCCGACTACCCAATGCCCGCGCCCGCGGACCTGGCCGAGGTCGGCCGGTACTGCTTCGCGGCCGGCGCCGGATGCGTTGACGAGCTGATCGCCGACGTCGGGGACGGCTCCGTGCGCGACCGCGTGCGGGACGCGCTCGGCGGGCGGGTACCCGCCGCGGTGGTCGCTGCGGCGGGCGTGATCAGGGGAGATCAGGCCTGGGCGGTGCCTGACGACGCGTTCGGCCTGATGATGAGGGTGAACCTGTTCGGCGTCACGCACCTGGCGGACGCCTGCGTGCCGGCGATGATCGAGGCGGGCGCCGGGCGGTTCGTGGCGGTCTCCTCGGCGGCCGCGCTGCGCGCCATGCCCATGCTCGCGGCCTACTCCGCGGCCAAGGGCGCCGTGGTCGGCTACGTCCGCGCGCTGGCCGCCGACCTGGCCGGGACCGGGGTGACCGCGAACGTGGTCTGCCCAGGGTCGACCCGGGGCCCGATGCTGGCCGCCAGCGCCGCCCTCTACGGCCTGCCCGATCAGGAGTCCTTTGCCGCACAGGCCCTGCTCCGCAGGCTGCTGGACCCCGCCGACGTCGCGGCCGCCGTGGCCTGGCTGTGCGGCCCGGACTCCGGCGCCCTCACCGGCGCCGTCCTGCCGGTCGATGCCGGCCTGACCGCCTAGATGACGGAAATGTGGGCTCCATCGCGCGGAAGTGAACGGCAGTGAGGAGTGGGACGGATGGGGTAAACGGTGCGTGAGCGGACGCGGATCCAGACGGCTAGGCCCTACTGCAGGTTCCCCGGGCTGCCGACCGGGTCGCCGGCGTACTCGTGCATGGCGTCGAGGTTGTCGTGGGCGGGGTACTTGGCCGCCGCGGGGCCGTCGGCGAAGGCGTGCAGCACGTTCATGGTGACCTGCTTGACAAAGCCGGGCGTCCGCCCGCCGATGCCGTGCGGCTGGTCGCCGTAGATCGCCTCCACCCAGCGCATGGTGCCCGAGTTGAAGACGCCGGCGCCGCCGGGGTGCGTGTAGTAGGCGGAGTCACCGAAGCTGCTCGCGCCGTTGCAGACCAGCGGTGAGTGGGACAGGACCTGGATCGGCCGCGGGACCGGGTAGGCCGGGTTGACGCGGTCGTACTCGATGCCGACCAGGTTCCTGAAGCTGCTGCCCGCGGTGACCCCGGTTCCGGCGAAGACCCAGCTACCCGGGGAGACCACCACGTAGGGGGCCTGCGCCGGGTAGCCCTCGTAGATCGTGCCGATGAGGGACGACTCGGGATCGGGCTCGGGCGCCTCGCGGAAGTCGCTGGTGACCAGCGCGTTGTCGACCCCGTACATCGGATCCTGCGCGTAGCTGGTCTTGTAGCAGATGACGAGCCGGTCGTGGCCGAGGCGGGTGGCGTCCAGCCTGATCCGCCGGAACATCGCGTTGGCCCCGAGGAAGGCCAGGTTGACCCCGGCGTTCCTGGCCGCGGTCACGTTCGCGCGCTCGCCCGGGGTCCAGTACTCGTCGTGCCCGAGCGAGATCAGCGCGCTGGCCCCGTCCAGCAGGTGCGGGTCGGCCGCGATGTCCATGCCGGTCACGTAGGCCAGCGGCAGGCCCATGTGCTCGGCCAGCTTGACGACGTTTCGCTCGTAGGTGAGGAACATGTCCGCGCCGTTCAGGTCGTACGGCCGGTCCAGGCTCACCGCGAGCGACCGGGACGCGTAGGACTGGCCGGGGCCCTTGTACAGGTCGTAGCCGCCCCAGGTGTTGTAGGCCTGCCAGGTGGAGACGCAGTTCTTCAGCACGACCGCGCCCGCCGTGGTGGCGGAGCGGACGGTCACGGGCACGTACCGCTGCGCGCCGGAGTCGGCGTCGAGCCGGAGCAGGTAGGAGCCCGCGGGCCAGTTGTCGGTCGGCACGTCGATGACGGGATCCCAGTCCGTCTGCACCGTGTTCGTCGCGCCGGCGAAGCCGGGCGCATTTTGCCGGTGACCGTGCAGCGAGCCCGACTGCCACACCTGGCGGGCGCCGTCCCCGCCGTACCAGCCGAGGCGGAACGCCGTCACCCGGAACCCCGACGAGGTAGTCGAGACGAACAACGGGAAGGACTCACCGGTCAGCACGCTGGCCGCACCCGCGTACCCCGTGATCGCGTCCGCCGGACCCAGGTGGCGGATCTTCCAGTGCCGGTCGCCGGGCAGCGAGTTCTCCGCCACCTTCCGGCGCCCGGCGCGGTGGCGGGAGGTTCCCGCCGAGCCGCCCCCGGCCGGCGGGGGCGGTTCGCCGCAGGACGCGGCCGCCCCGGCCACCCCCAGCGCACCGAGGCCCAGGAACGCCCGCCTGCTGGTGCTGGCCGCGCTCCCTCCGGGGGTTCCCTGCCGGTTCTGGCCGTGCCGGGTCATGGCCGACAGGATAGCCCCCGAAGACCGCGGCGCGGGCCGAAGCGGGGGCGTCACCAACGCTCGTTCGGATAATGAAAGCTTTTAGCTGCCAGCGGCAACGGCGGTGTCGGTGGGTGATCGTGCCGTAGGTTTCCTGCATGCGCATCTACGAGTACATCCAGCATCCCTGCACCACACTGCACATGACGGGCCGGGCGCCGAAGCCGGTCAAGGTCGACGACGGGCGGGTCGGGCTGAACGGCAAGATCGGCCTGGCCATCACCACCCTGGTCGGCACCATGGTGGCCGGCTACATCTTCGCGATCATCGCCCTGATCAGCTTGCCGTCCGCGATCACCAGCCACAACCTGACCGTGATCATCGCCTGGGTCTCGTCCAACTTCCTGCAGCTCGTCCTGCTACCGGTCATCATCGTGGGCCAGAACCTGCAGGCCAAGGCCTCCGACGCGCGCGCGTTGAATACCTACCAGGATGCCGAGGCCGTCCTGCACGAAGCCCTGCAGATCCAGCAGCACCTGGTGGCGCAGGACGCGGTGCTGGCGCACCTGATCGCGGCGGTCGGCGGCGACCCGGACGCCGTGCGGGTCGCGGTCGCGGCGGGCGTCAGCATGCCCGGCGGGCCGGCCGGAACGCCGGGGACCGCCGGGGCATAGGCGGCAGGCTCGGGATGGACAGGTCCAGGCTCGAGGCGTTCAGCGACGGCGTCTTCGCGGTCGCGATCACCCTGCTCGTGCTCAACCTCACCGTGGCCGGGCCGGGGCACGGCGCGCTGACCCACCAGCTCAGCTCGCACTGGCCGTCGTTCGCCGCGTACCTGATCAGCTTCTTCGTGATCGGCATCATCTGGGTCAACCACCACGCGCTGGTCAGGACCATCCTGGTCGTCGACCGGCTGCTGCTGTTCCTCAACCTGGTGCTGCTGCTGTGGGTCGTGCTGATCCCGTTCGCGACCGGGCTCGTGGCCGAGTACATGTCCGTGTACCTGGCCGGCACCAAGGGCGCGGGAGACGTCCGGCTCGCGATGGCGCTGTACAGCGCGGTGTTCCTCGGCATGTCGGCCGGCTTCGCCGGGATCTTCGAATGGACGCTGCACAAAGGGCGCGTCTCCAACCCGGTGCCGCGCGAGCGCCACTGGGCCGCCCGGATCCGGTTCGCCGGCGGCAGCGCCGCGTACGTGCTCGCCCTCGTCGTGGCGCTGGTCAACGCCATCGCCGCGTTCGTGATCATCGCCGTGATCGCCGTGTACTACGTCTTCGAGAACACGCCCGCGTCCCCCGCGGAACCGGGGGAACCCCAGGCCCCCGCTGGTGACGCGCCGCGAACCTGACGCGAACGTTAGCCTAGCTAGGTAAATAGTTGTTATTACGCAAGTGTTTTCCGGTAGGCTGGGTGAACGTGCGGCAAAGTGTTGAGACGAACCACCTGAACGGGGCAGCGAACGGATCCGGGCCGGCGGCCGGCCGGCCGGACAGGTACAGGTGGATCGCCCTGTCCAACACCACGCTGAGCATGACGATGGCGACCATCGACGGGTCGATCGTGATCGTCGCCATGCCCGCCATCTTCCGCGGCATCCACCTGAACCCGCTCGACCCGGCCAACATCAGCTACCTGCTGTGGATGATCATCGGGTACCTGCTGGTCCAGTCGGTGCTGGTGGTGACGCTCGGGCGGCTCGGCGACATGTTCGGCCGGGTGAAGATCTACAACCTCGGGTTCGTGGTCTTCACGCTGGCCTCGATCGCGCTGTCGCTCGACCCGCTGACCGGCACCCACGGGGCGATGTGGCTCATCGGGTGGCGGTTCGTGCAGGCCTTCGGCGGTGCCATGCTGATGTCGAACTCGGCCGCGATCTTGACCGACGCGTTCCCCGCCAACAAGCGCGGGATGGCGCTGGGCGTCAACCAGATCGCCGGCATCTCCGGGCAGTTCGTCGGGCTGCTGCTCGGCGGGGCGCTGGCCGCCGTGAACTGGCGCCTGGTGTTCTGGGTGAACGTGCCGATCGGGGTGTTCGGCACCATCTGGGCGTACAAGAGCCTGCGCGAGATCGCGACCACCAGGCGGGCGCGGATCGACTGGATCGGCAACGTCATGTTCGCGGGCGGCCTGAGCGCCCTGCTCGTCGCCATCACCTACGGGATCCGGCCCTACGGCGGGCACGCGACCGGGTGGACCAACCCCTGGATCATCGGCGGGCTGGTCGGCGGCGCGGTCGTCCTGGCCGCCTTCTGCGTCTTCGAGACGAAGATCTCCGAGCCGATGTTCCAGATGGGCCTGTTCAAGATCAGGGCGTTCGCGACCGGCAACGCGGCCAGCCTGCTCGGCTCGATCGCCCGGGGCGGGCTGCAGTTCATGCTGGTCATCTGGCTGGCGGGCATCTGGCTGCCGCTGCACGGCTACGACTTCGCGGTCACCCCGCTGTGGGCCGGGATCTATATGCTCCCGCTCACCGCGGGCTTCCTGATCGCCGGGCCGATCTCGGGCACGCTGTCCGACCGGTACGGCCCGCGGCTGTTCGCGACCGCCGGCCTGCTGCTCGCCGCGTGCTGCTTTACCGGCCTGATGCTGCTCCCCGTGGACTTCTCCTACTGGGTCTTCGCGCTGCTGATCTTCGGCAACGGGATCGGCTCCGGCCTGTTCGCCGCCCCCAACACCTCGGCCATCATGAGCGCCGTCCCGGCCAGGTACCGGGGGGTGGCATCCGGCATGCGGGCCACCTTCCAGAACTCCGGGATGTCCCTGTCCATCGGGATCTTCTTCTCGCTGATGATCGCCGGCCTGGCCTCGACCCTGCCCCGCACGCTCACCAGCGGGCTGACCGCGCAGCACGTGCCGCTCTCGGTGGCCACGCAGGTCAGCCACCTGCCGCCGGTCAGCACGATGTTCGCCGC
>Ga0187817_10000920_pt1 | contig 13584 bp, 15 predicted proteins | sample NC_wetland_sal_i_17_FD_132431 | JGI IMG/M metagenome (GOLD analysis project Ga0187817, IMG submission 132431) | Wetland sediment microbial communities from Neuse River Estuary, North Carolina, USA - SO4_2 | ecosystem: Environmental > Aquatic > Freshwater > Wetlands > Sediment | place: USA...
CCGGGCGGCGTGGAAATTGCCACGAGCGGGCATTGGAATGGCAAGGAGTTCGGCTTGGCCGGAGGTCTCGGGACAAACTTCAATCACGCCAAGTTTGGCGTGTCCACCTCTGGCAGTAATCATTATTCGATTTTCGGTGACATGAATCAGCAGGGCACTACCTCCGGACCGAAATGCGCCAGCAGTCAAAATGGCCGGGGCGGTCTGTTCTATGTTGTTGACGACGCAGAATTGTCCGGCAGTTTGACAAGCCTGATAAGTGGCCGTACCGCTCCGACCCAGGCTCCCGTCCAGTGACACGGCCACAGCGATCGGGACTCATCTCCGCAACAGTATGGGCCGGAAGACTCACAAAGCTTTACTACATCGGCTACGCACTGCCGCCGCTCGCCACGGGCTAACAACACAGCTCTCGGGTGATGTGGACCCTCGATCCGCCTGGACACCCACCCTTAACCTAGGCAGCACAGAGATCTGCGGATCGGACAGTATGCACTGCGATGTTTCACACAGTCTCTACTTACCTGGTCTGCTCATTTTTTTCGTGAATTCATTGAAAAGAGGGGACAATGGAGGCTCGCTTGACGCACCAGCGCTGAGCGGATACCATCTGGCCGGAAACCGCACCTAAGCCTACTGCGGTAGTACCATGGAGCGAGCTGACCGCCTCCGCCGTAAGTCCTCTTCCAGCCACACCTTTAAGTTTGGTTGGAGGATAAGTGTGAGTCTTTTTTGCCTCGCACTGGCCATCCTGGTTGTTACGCTCGTGGCGACGAGACTCCACAGCATTGATCTCTCATCCATGTTGCTGGGGATCGCCCTGGCAACCTTCTGCGTCGTCCTTTTCTTCCTTTCCAGATCTCTGTTGCTGTTACGCGAACAACAGCAGCAGACAGCCAGCGCCCTCGATACGACAGAAGCGTCGCTCTTGGAAAGTGAAGAACGGTTTCGGCAGATGGCCGACAACATCCAGGAAATCTTCTGGATGATCGATGCCGAGACCAAAGAAACCCTTTACGTGAATCCAGCTTACGAGACCATTACGGGACGGGCTCGCGCATCCCTCAGAGAGGACCCGCTCTCCTATCAGGAGATCATCCATCCTGATGACCGCGTCCAAGTCCTCCTTAAACTCGAAGAGGCCACCCGAACCGGAGATTTTGACGAACGGTTCAGGATCGTTTCGCCGAGTGGCGAAGCACGCTGGGTATGGGTACGGGGATTCCCGGTCCGAGATGGCAAAGGCAGGATCCGCCGGCTTGTCGGAACTGCACTCGACATCACTGTGCAAAAACGCGCAGAGGAAGAGGTCGCCAGAAACTTGTCGTTAGCCGAATCCGCCTGGTCTGAGGCGGACGCAATGCGCAAGGCGACATTGGCGCTGACTCAGGACCTCCGCATGGACAACGTTCTGGACACATTGCTTCAGTCGCTCCTCGAGTTGGTTCCGTACGAGTCCGCCCAGATCCTGCTCGTTGAATCGGACTCTAGGTTGTTTTTGGCGCGTCAAGCCCCTCGCTCTGATGAATCGACACCAACTGCGGGATACCCGCTCACTCTCGATGCAGCCAGCTTCCCACTCATTCAAAGAGTACTCGTCAGCCCAAACGGAATCTTTCTCCCAGATACCAGGCAGGAACCCGAATGGCATGCTCTCAAAGGTTCCAGCCAGTTGCGTTCCTGGCTGGGCGTTCCATTAACTGCCTCGCACCAGATTCTAGGACTGCTTTCCCTGGGCCACTCCGCTCCCGCCAGATTCACTCAAGAACATCTACGACTGGCCAAAACGCTCGCGATTCCGGCCGCCGCGGCTATCCAGAACGCGCGTCTTTATGAGTGCGCTAAAATCTACGGCTCCGAACTCGAGAAACGGACTTCCGATCTCCAGGAGATACAAAGCGCGCTCCAGCGCTTCCAGAGCGGTCGTCCATCCTAGAGGATTGCTATCAAACCTTCCTTCGGCCTGTCCGCCGCACTCTAGGCGGGAACCCCTTGGCCGGAACCACGACCAAGAAAAAGAAAAATACCTGCAGTAATGGTCGATTGATTCAGGATATATCCCTTCCTTGGGGTTAACTGTGGGGAAGGTGATGCCGCGACGTCCAGCTCGTGAACACGAGCTGTCTTGATTTTTGGAGGCCCTGTTGCTATGTCCAGCCCTAGACTCATAGCCTGCTCAGCCGAGAATCGGCACACTTACGGCTGCTACGGCACGCTCGCTCATCCTGCAACCGTCTCTTGCGGCTAGGTTGTTGATGCTGTATGAGCAGCCCGGTGACTCCTCTTTGGTGGGATAGAGACTTTGATCGCGCGGGGAGATGCATTCGTCCAGATGTGCGAACCGCTGCGCACGCAATCTGGGACTGTGCCTGCAGGCGGGCCCAATCCCTCATCTCCGACTGTAGCCAGGCTGCCGAACTGATGGAGAGCACCGTCGCTCAGGTATCACGCTATCTCGATCGCGGTGGTGTCAGGGTGTTCTCTCGGCAGATAGACGGCCTCCTTATGGTCGCGTTCCAGAGGGCTCTCCATCGCCGTGTGGCCAAGCTCAGGCGACTCGAAACCTGTGGCGGGACGGGAGAGCTATCCAACCGGGCCGTCGACCGCGCCTGGACGCACCAAGTGCACGCTCACCTGGAGCTTGGACAAATTCTGCGGCTGCTTGGCGAGAGGAGTCGCACGGTATTGGCCTTGCGCTATGCTGGCTACACCTGGAAGGAGGCAGCACAAATGCTTGGGGCGTCTGTTCCTGCGTTGCGGAGTGCTTTCTGGAGGGACGTGGCCCGAGTGAAAAGCGAACTGAGGAACCATCGTTTTCCAGGACTTGAACGCGATGCTAAGCAGGACACCGCGATAACCAGCGATCCACGAGGCTAGTGTCACGCGGACGTTGCGAGGTCTTCGTCGTACTCTCCCTCATCCCTGTCGGACTGCGGCGCCCGGCTCATCTGTTCTTCGTACACAGCCCTTTCTTTCTTGCTTTCCCTTACTGACAATAGTTCCGCATGGCTCGGGGGGAACACGAAGTCTTTGACAAAATTAAGCCGGTCGACATTCAGCCTTCGCCCCACAACTTCTCTGCTGTGTGCTTTGCAGAACTCGGAGAAGGCGTCTGCATCAATGATTGTCCGCTGCAGCTTTCCGGTTTCGACCACACGACACTTCAGCCAGCCGAGCGTGATCCAGCGCTCGACTTCCTCAGACCGGACGTGCAGAGCCTCGGCAAGGGTGTATTTCGTGAACCAATCTTGCCCCATCCTCGCGTTGGCGCCGAGCCGGTACAGCATGGACCGGATGGAGCTGGGCGACCGGCGCATCGCAATCGCAACTTCTCGCAATGGCTGGACGGCGATCAAATCCAATAGCTTTTGTTGTGCCCGTTCGGGCCAATAGCCGTATGCCCGCTTACCCACGGTGCCAGACGCACGGAGAAATCTCCAGCAGGCGTCTCTTGGGTTGCCAGAGACCTCGACCAGCCTTGAAACCAGCATTCGAAGCTCGTTACCAGGATTTTGCCCACCCGGTCGCGCCCGCTGGGCATGCAAGTGGATTCTCACCAGTTCCCGGGCTTCCTTTGGCCAGCGGAAGGTACGGCGGCTCTTGACGGCGTGCTCCTGGTCCATAATGCAAACGCTCTTGGCTGAACTTCGAGCGAGATCGTCTTGCTTGTATATGGCTGCGAGGAGAAAAAGTATCGCGTTCGTGAAAGGATTTTTTTGTCAGATTTACGAATTCAGATAGCTTTCCTCAAACGGAACATCGTATAAGAATGCGAGTGATGCGGTTGGTCGCAATCGAGACCAAGTGCCACAAGAATTCAATTCAGGGGCTGATCTTGAGCCGCAAGGACGAGCTTGACGATTTGATCGCCGCATTCAGTCGCCGACTCCACGAGGAGCATCCCAATCCAGAACGCGCTGGTTGTCCGGGACTGGCGGCTTTGACCAGATTAGCGACGCAGCCAGAAGAAGCCTTGGGGACCAACTCCATTCTCGACCATGTCCGGCAGTGCGCCCCATGCCTCGACGAGCTCAGAGGCCTCCGAGTGAGTAAGCCGCCGAAATCGCGCCCTACTCCGTTACGCAGATGACGATACTGGCCAAATTCATGATCTGACGGCGCGCCCGTTGCGCTGGGCCCTCGGCTGCGAATCGGGAACTTGGCACATTTCACGGCCACAACGCAGCCCAGGCTTGATATGATCTGCCTGCAGCTTGGAGGAGTGTCCCGATGCTACCCCCTGGAAAGAGTCTGCGTGCTCTGCGCGAGAAACTCGGTCTTACCATGCGTGATGTGGAAACTTCCAGCGCGCGCGTTGCCGAGAAATATCGCAACGAAGAGTTTTACATTCCACCGAGTCGTTTGTCCGACATCGAGACTAAGGGCGTCCTGCCCAACATTCACCGGCTTTACACGCTGTCGGTGATTTACCGGCGCGATCCCCGCGAACTCCTCAACTGGTATGGGGTGGACCTGAACAACATGGCGGCGGACCTGGGCCTGGTTTCGCCCCCGAAGTCACACGTCTCTGACGCGCTGGCCAGTCTGGCCTCGGTTCAGGTTCCGTTGCGTATGGATCCCGCATTCAACGAGCGCCGCACCACCAACCTGGGCCGGATGGTCGAGCAGTGGGGGCTGGTTCCGTTGGCCTATCTGGCGCAGTTTGCCAACAGCGACTTCACCTACGGCTACATTGGCACGCAGGATTTCACCATGTTTCCCCTCCTGTCGCCGGGCAGCTTTATTCAGGTCGATGAATCGAAGAACACGGTGGTCGAAGGAGCTTGGCGCTCAGAATACGAACGGCCCATTTACTTTGTGGAAACCCGCGACGGCCATACCTGCTGCTGGTGCAGCATGAGCCGCGAGGACATCATTCTACAGCCCCATCCGCTCTCTCCCGTTCCGGTGCGGGTCTTGCGCCATGCGCAGGATGCGGAGGTGCTGGGACAAGTGGTGGGAGTGGCTATGAAGTTGACCGAGTGGCACGCTCTCGATTCTCCTCCGGGCTCGAAAGCGCCAGCCGCACTGAATTAAGGTGTCTCGCGGCAGGCGAGTCCTTGCCTTCGTCGAGCAACAAATCCTCGAAGTAATCGCGCAGTTCCCTCACCTACGCCTGCGTTTCAACCCCGGCGCCGCGGCTCGATTCTTCCAGATCCTGCTCAGGGACGCCAGATGGGCAAAACACAAGGTAAACAAACGGGTGGAAGCGGAATCGCGTCTGGTAGTCCCATCCGCTGGCTCTAAGCAGCCTTCTTTCCCGCTTTCACCTTCGCCCACCTTGCCCGCTGTGCCGCCGCGATCTTCCTGCGGCCTGCCGCTGATATTGTGCGCTTTGGTTTCGGCGTGTGACCTTTCGCTTTTGCCCAGCGGGCTTTCTGCGCCAGGCTGATCCGCTTCCGAGCCGAGGCTGACAAGGTACGCCTCGGTTTCTTATAAGAACTCCCACCGTTCAGCTTGCCAAGAACCGAAAGAGCAGCCTCCACATGCCTAAGCTGATTTACCAGATTCGTCCTCTCTTCCCTCAACTCCGACACTATGGATGCCAGTCCCTTTAGATTTGCCATGAATCCCCCCTCGCTAAGGGATTGTAACTGATCGGCGTCTCCAGAGCGCCAAGTACCACCTTCACAGATCCCTGAGTGGCGACTCAGCGACTGAGCGACGCATGACCAGGTTGTGAGCAAGAAGGGGCACGTTAGTTACCTTGCGGGCTAGGCTCTCCTCAGTCATGCTCAGCAAAATGTGGGAAATCGAACAGCTAGCGGGCTTGGACTCGTGGGACAACACTCCGGAGTCGATATGCGCCTGCGTGGCCAAGATCTTCCAGGTAAAGGAAACGGAAGTCGCGTTGCTGGAACTGGGTGGAAGTCTGCTGAATTTCCTATACCCCGCCGAGTTGAAAACAGCAGGGGCGATCCCTCTCTCCAGTTCGGCAGTAGCAGCTTGCACAGCCCGGACCAAGCAGGCGGAGCTTTTCAATACCTTCACGCAAGTAAAGCATTTCAGCGTTTTTGAACTCGTCAAGCTCGGCGACACGGGACTGGACGCGCAGGTAATTCAGAAGCTCATGTCCGCGCCCGTTCTTGCTGGTAGCGGGGAAGTAATCGGCGTGATTCAAGTCTCCCGCAAGGCCCCACGCCCAGCCGCGGCGGGGCCGGACTTCACTCCTGACGATCTGCGGAAACTGGAATCGGTTGCTCTCCTCGTGGGTAGACTGATGGCCAAGGGCAGAGGCATAGCCCACGCAAGCTCAGGCTCCCCATCCTGAAACAAGCCAAAGCAGAGCACGCCAAGTTGCAATGACACAGCATGGAGCCGTTTTCGAATTGTCTTATGCCGGCCGAGATTTGTTGAGGGATGGTGCGAGCGCCTGGCCTCTGGTTAAGCCCAAATCATCAACCATGATCTGTCGGCCAGCTCGAATCGCCGGAAAGTGGAGATATTGCACCTGGTCAGCGAGGCTCTCTCAGGCGCCTTTTATAACGATAGTTTCAGGCGGAGGTTGGTCATGCTACGCCGCTTTTGTCGGGTTCTACGACAATGCACCATTCCTTCAGCAGCCATTCTGGGATGTAATGTCGATTCCTGTTCTGCTCGCCCCAGATGCGTAGCTCACGCGACGAGGCATACATCTGCTCGGTAAGTTGCAGTTGCCTGACCTGCATCTCGAACTCGGTCGCACAAACTGTAGTGGGTGGCACGGGACGTCTCCAGTCGGGATTCCCTCGTCTGCGGGTCGCAGCAAAGTGCGTGACCGGTCTCACCATAGGCCCAGATGATACTCCAGCTAGCCTTGATGCTGCTTGGTACAGGACCATTTCGCCGGGTGCGTGGTGTACTGTTCGGGCTTCTTGGCGACCGTAAGAGGCCTCAACTAATCTCGTGAACACCGCACACTGCCCATGTCCGACGGGAAAGTGGCTTGAAGGGGTGATCCTGGCAGCGTGCATGTATCACCCAATGCTTCCACAGTTCCAGTAATGCGGCGACACTTACGCTTGTGGCAGCCACCGCGTATATCCTAGCCGTCGCCTCACAGCGCGGAATGCCGCATGGCGCTTCAACCGTATATAGCACGGCCCTTTTCTGACGAAAGGGATCAGGGATTCGGAATGCAACTATCTTGAGTTCGGCTCTCCGGTACTGACCTACATGTCCGCAAACCGGACAAGCTAACAGGATTGTGCGGCTCGGATTTGGCTGGTTGCGGCGGAATGATGTTCTCGCTAGGTAAGGCAGCCGAATGGGGAACAAACAGGTGCGGCAAATTATGCGAAACCCACGATAAATCATTGGTGCGGCTCCCCGTTCTCTCCTGTACGTCAGCGCCATCCAAAACACATTCGGTGCGCATAGTTCAGGAGGCACTTTCAAGAGAATTCAGCATGCCATGCGCGATTGCGTAGTGCACAAGATCGGCACGGGTGCGAAGTTCCAACTTCTCATAAATTCGTTCTCGGTACGTCTGGATCGTCTTTTCACTGACACCGAGTCTTTCTGCAATTGTTTTTGCGGTAAACCCTTGTGCTATCTCACGCAGAACCTGAGCCTCACGGCCGCTGAGGCGCTTCGCCTGCGGCTTGCTGATCGCTGTACTGTTTCTGCCAAGCAGCATGTCCGTGATGGAATCGCTCAGCCGTGGATCTAGATATCGCCTGCCGCGGTGGGCGGCGCGAATTGCTTCATACAGCTCCGAATTACTGGCCGATCTCAAAACGTAAGCCATAACGCCCGTTGCAAGCATTGATCGTATGTAGCTGGGGTTTTCGTTCGAAGTAAGGACTACGACAGCGGCAGTGGGAGCTTCGCGCATGAGCTTAGCGACGGCGCGCAATCCGACGAGTCCGGCCTCAGTCAGCTCCACCAGAGAAACCTCGGGCGAAACCTCCCGAGCAGTTTTGGCCAGGTTTGAGAGATCCACTTCGGCGACGACTTCGAAGCCCCGGATTCCTTTCAGCAGCGTGCCAAGCGCGGTCCGGACGATCGGATGTTCCGAGGCAATCAGTAGCCGGATGCCGGGCATGAATCCACCCCTGTCCGCTGCACTACCACCACAGCCTTGGCCGAGCCACGAGCAAGCCAGATCCGGACTGGACGGAGCAATGGCAGGCTAGGCCCCTTGTACACGTGGGACAGTCGTAGGGCTGACCGCTAGAGCGTACTCCAGCACCAAGAGCGGGGCAAGGCCGTGCTTCTTCTAGCAGGCTGCTGAAAGAGTATTTTCTGCCCAGCAGTCTGACCTCAGCGGCTAAAGCTGGCATTGAAAATGAGCCAGTGATCGCAGCGCTCAAGCGCGGCGCCACCCAAAATCGAGCAAAAAAAGGAGTATTTCACTAGAGCGTTCCTTCCGGTCTTTTTGAAAGCCGCGACCTGTATGCCAGCATGGCAGCCTGAATGTCGGGCATTCGCCCGACAGACTCCAGACCGTCCATGGCGGCATAATGGGTCCGAATATTGGTGTCTCAGGTGAGACGTCCGTACTTTCCAGCCCCAATCGAAGTATGCGCGTCGAGGCCCTTCCCCCTACAAGAGTGGCGCGCAGCGGCTCGCCCGCCGACAATCACGGCGAGCCGCACTTTTTCAGCGGTGCGCCGCGAGTCTCTACAAAGAACCAAAGAACGGACTGCCGAGCACAAGTTGCATCTACTTCAACGCAATGTCGGACAGCATGAAGTCTGCTGCGAGCTCTGCCCCCGCATCCCTTAATTTTCTCTCACTTCATGAAGAACCGCGTGAATTGTCGACAGCAATGAATCCCTCGTGAAGGGCTTTTCAATGAAGATCACGTCAGGAGGGATAGGATCGTGCCGACCAAGCATCTCGGTAGCGTATCCCGACATGAGTATCACCTTCAGGTCAAGTGCTGACGCTTTCAAGAGAGCGAATAACTGTACGCCACTGGTTTGTGGTAAGACGATGTCGGAGAGAAGCAGGTGGACGGTTTCGCGGTGCTTTGCAGCAAGCTCAACTGCCATTTGCGCATTTCTAGCTTCCAATACCGTGTAGCCAGCATTCCGCAATGTCACGGCTGTCACGTCCCGAAAAGCTTCATCATCTTCCACCAACAAGATTGTTTCCGATCCGCCGCACGGAGCAAAATGCTTGGTGGGTTGGTTGAGCGCCTCCGGAACTTCGCTGACGCAAGGGAAATACAGTTTAAAACTTGTGCCCTTGCCGAGTTCGCTGTACGCCCAAATATATCCACCGCTTTGCTTGACGATTCCGTATACGGTAGAGAGTCCAAGCCCCGTACCCTTGCCCGGCTCTTTAGTCGTGTAGAACGGTTCGAAGATGCGGGCTTTTGTTGTCTCATCCATGCCCGAGCCGGTGTCCGACATACACAACATTACGTATCGACCCGGCTGAACAGGCTCATGTTCACGTCGATAGCCCTCATCGAGCTCTGCATTGCGAGTCTCGATCGTAATCTGACCCCCCTCCGGCATCGCATCCCGTGCATTCACCGCAAGGTTCATCAGTATTTGCTCGACTTGTCCAACATCGGCTTTCATACACCAAAGCGGCGTCGTCTCCTTAACACTAATCGATACGTCGTCACCGACCAGCCTTCGCATCATCTCTTCCATATTCTTTACAATCGTGTTCAAGTCGATGATTCTCGGATAAACGACTTGCTGCCTGCTGAATGCCAGCAGTTGCTGGGTGAGTGATGCCGCCCGGTTTGCCGCTGCCTTAATTTTTCGAAGATGCGTCGCAACCGTCTGTTCAGGGTCGAGTTTTTCCAGCGAGATCTCGCAGTAACCTGTGATTACACCCAGAATGTTGTGGAAATCGTGCGCCACACCGCCAGCGAGGCGTCCCACGGCCTCCATTTTCTGGGCTTGGCGGTACTGCGCCTCCAGTTTCTTCTTCTCTGTAGCATCCTGCTTGATAGCGATAAAGTGTGTAATCTCTCCCGAAGGCGAACAGAGAGGTGTGATGGTCATATCTTCCGTGTACACAGAGCCATCTTTCTTTCGATTCCTGATTTCTCCTCGCCAAACATGGCCAGATTTGATGGTCGACCATAGATTGTCATAGAAAGAGTGACCGTGTTCCCAAGACTTCAACATTCGGGGATTCTGTCCTACGCTCTCCTCCCGCCCATACCCGGTGAGGTCAGTGAACGCTTGATTTACCCAGAGAATGCTTCCAGTGGAATCAGTGATTACGATGGCATTGGCAGCCGCTTCCAAAGCGGCAGCGTGTAAGCGCAGGCGTGTCTCTGTTGCTTTCTGATCGTCGATGTCGATAGCGATCCCGATCATGCCGGTTGCACGTCCCGTGTCGTCGTGAAAAACACGCCCCCTTGCCGCTTGCCAGTGCATGCTTCCGTCCGGCCACACGACACGGAATTCGCAGGAGTACTCTCTCTTTTCCTCGATGGCGTGATTGATCGCGCTCCACAATTTGGTCCGGTCGTCGGGATGTACGCTCTTGATCAGCACGTCAAAGTTGGCTGCGCTCTCTGGCGGCAATCCGAGCAGCGCCTTGCAAGTGACTGACCACACTTGGTCGTCTGTGAGAACATCCCAGTTCCAGTACCCAATTTTGGCCGCGTCCATTGCCAGCCGCATCTGTTCTTCTTTGAAGTCGCGCGGTTTCGCCGCGTTGCGCAAGTTCGAGTGAACGTGCCTTTCCTGCTTGAGAATAATCACGCTCAGGATAGCGGCGAGACACAATTCAAACGAAATTCTGAAGATGCGAATGGACCAGCTCAGGGCACCTGCATTGATGACCCACGTGAAGATTTCGAGGGCAATGAGCGCCATAGTTGCTGCCCCCACTGCCAAGAAAGTTCTCCGCAACCGTGCGGCAAGCAACGGCTCATTTGAGTTGTCCACGCGGCTCCTCCGAACGCCCGACACAACGGCTGCTCAGTTGGTGTTCCCCACTCACCGAATAGGAAAATCTGCCAGTGCTTTACTGCTCGCGGAACTGTCAGTGCCACACAATCCAACTCGGGACTTCCGTCGTCGCTATCGTACGAAGCTCCCAATGTTGTGTCTGTCGGCGAGAACATCCTCGTCTGTCAGTAAAACAACCTACAGATCTCGGAAATGTTTCCAGCAGGCTGGGGACCCTCTGCGGCGGAACAATTATGTTCGGTTCTGTCATTCTTTCTGAAAGCCCGCCGCGTCGCTGAAGAAGTGGGGCTCGCCCGGGCAGTCGACGGTGAACCGCCACTCAGCGCACCCGATGGGGGAGGGCCCTCGACGCGCATATTCAAATCGGGGCTGGGAAGGACAGATGCCTTAGCTAAGACCCCCAAGGAGTCGGATACATTATGTCGCCACGGACGCTCTTGAGTCTGTCGGGCAAATGCCCGACACCCATAGCGGACATACTCAAAGTGAAGCCGGAAAACCAAGGTCAAAAACAAAGCTGATTCACGCTGAGTTCTTCTTAAGCTTAGAGTCTTTCGCGGGCACGTCAGGAAGCATCAGTTCCAAGAGGTCCTTCGCTCCCTGGTGGCCCATGATGGCATGGCCGAGCACCTGGCGTGTCACTTGTTCAGGCGCAAGTTTTGTTACAGTCGGTCTCTCATACGGTTTCCGAGCTTTTAGACGAGTTTCCATGATTCGCCTCTCCCCATGAACGTCAATCCCGGATAGCATCCTAGCGCGCGATCTCGCGTGCTCATCTATCGCTTTGATCCTGTTACGACAACCGCACATTCTGTCGGGCGTTTCCCCGACAGTGGTGGGCATTTTTGCCGACAGACAGGCGGGGCCACGATTGATACAGTAGTCAACAGTGACGAAATACTGAGACTGGGCAGACGTTTGCATCGAATTCCGGGCGAGCCACAGCGCTACGGGTGCTCCTCAAAAACAATGTGTGCAACAAAAGCTTTCAGCACTGATTGCAGCTGTCTGAGTGCGTTCTAGTTTGTAGAGGGTGGCTTGTTGAGCTTTTGGCAGGAACCGTGCAACAAGCTTCGGAGGTTCAAGGTCTTGGTGAAGGAACCGACAGACCGTCCCTCACGATCTGCCCTTCTCCGAGAAAGAAATGGGAAAGATTCGTGTTTTGGTGGCGTCCGAATACCAGATCGTGCGGAGCGCTCTCCGCCAGCTTCTCAAAATAGACGACGTATTTGACGTTTTGCTCACCGAAGCCGATATTGGAAAGGGCCTACCTCGAACCTGTCAGACACTCTCACCCGATGTACTGCTGCTCGAAGTCGCTACACGCAGCTCGTCAAGTCTACGCGTGCCTGCCAATGTTTTGACAGTCTCGCCGAACGCTCGAATCCTTCTTCTGAGCACGAATGACAATACTACCTATGTGCGCGCGGTGTTTGGGACAGGGGTCCTAGGTTACATTCTCAAAGCCGCTGCCCAGTCAGAACTGTTCCAGGCTGTCAAACAGGTTTACCGAGGCCGGCGATTTCTGGACCCTCGGTTGAGCAACTCTATGCCCGATCCTCTGCTCAGCCCGATCACCGCAGCGACTGGCCGGCCTTGCTGCAAGCATCTCAGTCGGCGAGAAATTGAAGTCTTACGCTCGATTGCCTTGGGCTTTACAACCAGAGAAATATCGAAGGAACTCGACCTTAGCGAAAAAACCGTGCAGACTTATCGCGAGCGGATATACAAGAAACTGGCGTTGCATACTCGGGCTGACCTTGTCCACTATGCCCTGGCGCACGGCCTGGCTGGTTGGGAAGACAGTTCCTGATGATCGCGATTTGCACGTTTTGCCTGGGCGTGGCCACAATTTGTCGGAGTGGGAACAATCGAAGCATGGCGGTGACTCCTCTCTTCAGCCGATGCGGGCGAGGCTCGCCCGCATGGTCTTCTAATGCAAAATGGAATTACTTGTTGGGAGGGGGAGGCCGACCGGCACCGCCCCGAGGCTAGAAGGACTGGGAAAATCGAGCTTCCAGGAATTCGCCCAGTTTTTGAACGCCGAAGTGAATGCGTTCGAGAGGCTCCAGATTGTGCGCGGCCGAAATTCCTCATACTTCGGCTCGAAGTAGAGGTCATGTACACTGCGAGCCAGGTTTTTCGGAGCCTCCAGCTTCCCCTCAACAAAGGCCTCGTAGATGACCACTTTCGCCGTGACGTCGGTGAGTTCACTTCTCTGCCAACCTTCCACGTGCTTTCGCATGGGTTCGAAGTGGCGTTGCATCCGGTCGACACCCACCGATATGCAGTCGATCAGAGAAAACGACTTGGAGTGTTTGGCGAGCACGGGCGTAAACACACCCGAGACAATGTTTCCAAATCCCCCAACGGGAGGCCTCTGCCGTGTGAAGGCCGAGTGCCGCCGTGAGGGGTTACTTCTTTGATCTCCGTAAGATCGCGTTGCATTTTCGCTCCATGCATACCACATTGCGTAGTCCTGGGCTCGCGTGGAATGCTGTGCTGTGTTGGCCAATCGATCTACCTTCGGTTCCTGACATTCCAAGTTCCTGTCACGGCAGAGGCCGACGGCTTTCGCTTTCTTGCATTCACTTCCTGCATAAATTGCGTTTGCGCCGACTGGGCGACGATGCCTTGAATCACGATCTGCTCAGTCGGCAGGAGCGATTGATATGCCGTACGAAGCCCTTCCAACAACTCTCTCGCCTGTTCG
>Ga0187817_10000921_pt1 | contig 13574 bp, 11 predicted proteins | sample NC_wetland_sal_i_17_FD_132431 | JGI IMG/M metagenome (GOLD analysis project Ga0187817, IMG submission 132431) | Wetland sediment microbial communities from Neuse River Estuary, North Carolina, USA - SO4_2 | ecosystem: Environmental > Aquatic > Freshwater > Wetlands > Sediment | place: USA...
CCCACCCAGCAGCTTCGAGTAGAGCAGCCGGTCTGGTCCGAATCATAGTCCCTTGGCGATTATTCTCGCGCCAGCGGTGGCGTGGTGCGGCACCCGGCCGCCGCCGCCACGTGCGCCATTTCGAGGCATGAAAATACGTAGTGCCGCCATGCCTGTTTTTGACCCAAAATCGGGAATTGAGGTCTCCGTCCCTGGTTTCTCTCCCTCCGCCGGTCCGACGCTGAACTCTATTGGAAAGACGGTGGTAAATGAGGGACGGAGACCTTAAATCCCATTTCGCACTTTGAGGCCGATATCGGGAATTGAGGTCTCCGTCCCTGCTTTCTCGTGCCCCTGCTTTCTCGTGCCCCGTCCCTGCTTTCTCGTGCCGTTCACTCATTCACTTTCATCACGGCATAGGTGATCTGCTTGCCTGGCTCGACCATCAACTGGTGCGGCGTTTTAGCCGGGATATGCACGACATCTCCAGGTCCCAGATGCTTGCTGACGCCATCTTTGATCGAAGGCCCGCGAATCTCGTGCGGCTCGGTAGTTTTGGGATCCACCACCGTCCCGCCAACCACCAGCGTGCCTTCGCCCGACTCCACGATGAACAGGTCAGCCTGCGTTTCGTGCAGCTCGGCCTGCCCGCTGCCCTCGCGGTGAGCGACCATGAAATTGTGATTACCAAAGTTGCCCAGCGATTCCGTGGCCACTTTGTGAGCGTCGATTTTCGGTGCAAGCTTCTTTTCGTAGCCCTTCAACTCGGCGCCCTTCCATAAGGCGAAACCCGCTGGATCAGCCGCGGCCACGGCGCCGCAAGCCGCGAGCAATGCTAAGACAGTTCGCATGTTCATCTCCTGAGTCACTATGCCGGCTGGGCGCCGCCCGGTCCGGATACTACCTTCAAATTCGGAATTCGCGAGCGCGCGGGCGGCAGCGGCGGAAAATCGGTGTACGGCTCGGCCTGGTACCAGTAAGCCACCGAAAAGAAATTGTCGGCGCGATCGTCGGCGTGGCCGTGCTCCATGGAGTGCTTGAGGTAGCGCGTAAAGGTCACCGGGTTGTCGGCATGCCAGCGATACAGACAGTAACGGCCGCCCGCGCGCTCCGGCGCGATCATGAGCGGCGCCCCGTTGTATAAGTGCGCGAACGGCACAGCGCCGTCGCGACCGCCGAAATCCCACGCGCCGTTGAAGTAGTCCTCGGAGCCGGTGCTGTTGATCACGGGTTTGGTCTCATCGTCGACGAAGAGCATGTCATCGCCTTCCCCCATCCAGTGATCCGTGTTCTGGAGCACTCCGAGGGTCACCCCCATCAGATGGCCGCGCCCGCGCGTCTCCACGTACACGTAGTTATACCGGCCGTCGAGATTCTTGTCGGATTCCGTATGCGCTACATTGGGCGTCGCCTGGCGGTATTGCGCATGAAAATACAGCGCGTCGTCGGGCAGGGAAGGCACAAGCTGATAATCGATGTTCGAGTAGTAGGCTTCGACTTTGTGCTCACTTTCGTTGGTCGCCGTCAGCCGCGCCGACTTGCGGAACGGCATGGCGAAATACGAGTTCAGCGCCTTGATCGAGGAGCAATTGAGAAACGCCGATTGGTACACGAAATACTGGCCGAGGTTCAGCCCGAAAAAATCGCCTACCGGAACCTCGATGCTGGGCTTGGAGTTGCCGTCCCAGTAGGCGCGGATCACGATCTCTTTCAAGTGATTCGGACTGTCGGCCGCAATCGTGAACCAGATGTGCGTGATGACGCCTGGCCCATTGGAGTTGAAAAGCTCCTGCGTAGCGCCGGCCGCCATCGGCCAGTAATCTGCATTGCCTCCAGTGCGGTCGAAGCTGGATTGTTTGAGTGACTTGTAGTTCTGCGCCCGCGCGTAGCGCGAAAGAAACGGCGGCTCGCCAGACCCTGGCCGGACCTGGGCGCTGGATGGCGCCGCGGCTAACCCATAGAAACCGGCAAATCCCCCGAGGCGCTGCAAAAAACTGCGACGTGGAGCGTGTGGAATCGGCATGCTTCCTCCCCTACGGAACTAAACATCATATCCGAGGGAGGGAAGCGCCGGTTCGAGCCGCCGGTGGGATCTTAGGGAACGATCGCGATGTAGACCGGTAGGCTGGTCTTGCCGTCGATAGAAATCGTCAGAGGAACCTGGGCGCCCGGCGCCACGCTGGGATCGAGCTTGAATTGAACCACATCTGTGGTGGTGTTCAGATCGGTCACGCTGCCTGCCAGCATGTTCACCCCACCGGCCGTAATCTGCAAGCGCCCCGGAGCCACGGCCTCGCCGCTTGGCGCCAGCCCGGCCACCTGAATATTCAGCACATCGCCCGGATGTGCCGGATTCGTAGCGCTGATGTTGACGTTTGACGCACTCTGCACTGCGGTGATGGCCGGTGGCGTCGGCGCGATCACGACCACCACGGGATTCGCATTTGTGGTTCCGTTGTTCAGGCGGAGGATAGCGGGCCCGGGCTGGAGCGATGCCGGCACCACAAAGTTAATCTGCGTCGCTGAAGCATAGAGAATCGTCGCCGGTTGATTGCTGATGGTGATTGTGGTTTGGGCGCCGCCCAGGTTCAGCCCAAACAGGCTGGCAGTCGCGCCCGGATACACCCCACTCGGCAGCCACACCCCGTTGATCAAGGTCGGCTCGACTTCCGGCGCGTTAGCCACCGCGGGGGCAATCTGAAAAGCGTTCGGCTGCGCGATGGCCTGAAAGCCGGAAATCACCGTCGCGTACGACGAGCCCGCCTGCGCGTTGTCGGCCACCTGCACATTCACCCACGCATGCGTCGGGCTCAACACCCATACGCCGCGCACCAGCACATCGCTCGTGCCAAAGCCCACACTCATGAATCCGTCCGCAAAGTTGGTGTTGACGCCGGCGATATCCACCAGTGCGAGCGCCCCAGCAGGCAAGACGCTCGGAGAAACCGTGACACTCAGAGCTGGCGCCGCGGAACCGGGATAGGTGTACGTGGGAACCGGCGTTGGAGCCAGAAACATGGAGTTCTGTCCGTCGCTGTTGTATACCGTCACCACCGCCGTTTTGCCGCTCACTCCCGGGGGTGGGATTACGCTCGCATGGGACGCGTCTAAGATCGTCGTCTCTCCCGGAAGCCCGTCAAAGTAAACTTGGCTGTCGGAAGTGAAATTCGCCCCCGTCACCACGACGTTGCCACTTCCGTCGGCCCCCATTGAGCTGATGGATGGTGGATCGGTGTTGGTCACTTTCAAGCCGGCGGGAAGCACGTAGGTGTTGTTGCCCTGCGACAAAACGATGTGTTGCGGTCCCGGTTGGGTAGCGAGCCCGAACATCAAGTCGAGTGCGAGGTACGTCGGGGTGGTGCCATACGCGCGTAAGCCACCGGGAGCCAGGAACGCCGTGCCCAGTATGGAGGCGCTCAAACCGGGCGCTAACTTGCCGTTCGACCCGAGGCCAACCCCCGCTGCCGCTATGGTGGCCGCGCCGGGCACGAAGTTGACGTACGCCGGATGCGCGGACGCCTGACCGTAGAAGCTGTATGTGGAAACATCGTAGACCGGCACGGTGCTTGTGCGGTTTACCGCAAAGTTGATTCCATCGGTCGAGGCACCCGCCTGGATTGTGACCATCGTGGCCTTGCTCGGATCGTTGACATTGGGATAAAACACGCCGTCGAACAGGCTGCCCGGAGCTACCGGGTTCCCGTTCACATCCTGCGGTGGTGTGATGTTGGCAGTGGGTGGCAACGGCTGAACGTAAACCAAGTAGTTTCCCGGCGGGATGCCATCGATGCGATAGGTGCCGTCGGGATTGGTCAGCGAGCTGACCGCCACGCCGCCAGGCCGTATCGCCACCACGGAAGCCATGTGCACGCCCGTGCCCCCCGCCGTGACCGTACCTGTGATCGTGCCGGTGTTGCCGCCGAAGTTGCGCGGATAGAGCAGCGAAATCGACGCAATGTCGTCTACGTCGAGCGGCTGCAGTTCGGCGGTGGCCCGCGTTACGGCCGTCGACATCACGCTCGAGGTGAAGGTGTGCTGCAGCCCCAGTGTGTGGCCTATTTCATGCACTACCGTCAGATAGAAACCTTCGGTATAGCTCGGCCCCGGGGCCTGCGTTAAATCGCTCCGGAAATGCATGATCGACCGAGTGATCGGGAAGAACGATCCGTTCGGCCCTGTCACGGGAGTATTGGCCGCCGTGTGCGTCGTGATGGCTAACAATCCGGGAGGAACTTCGTCGTCGAACACCAGCTCACCGCCCGGCGTCACGCCCGCGGTTCCATCCGCATACAATCCGCCGAAGGTTACCCGCAGATCCGAGGTCGCCACGCTGTTCCAGACTTGCGCCGCCTGGCTTACCTGGGTCAAAACCGACGGCAGATTATCGTTCGCGCCGAATTTTTTCGGACCGGCATCGGACACGAAAATAGTGACCGTCTTGTTGGGTAAAGCCGAGAGGTCGAACATCTCGGGAACCGGAAGGTACGGTGCGGTCGCGCTGGTGTAGTGAATGTAGTGGTAATACGCGCCCGCGGAAGACACCGTGAGCGCCCAGCCGAGAGCCAACGCCGCCGCTTGCCGGGGGAACCGCATGCTAGTGGCTCCCTCCCTGCTTCAGCCTGGCGGAAATTTTCGAGGTCATCTCGGCAAACGACATCTGAATGCTTTCATCGGCGACCGGTGTCCAGGTGGCGCGGTCGATCATCGGTTCGCTGCTCGCGGCACGCGACACCACCCACTCCCCGCCGGCGTTCTTCCCCAGCTCAAACAACCCCTGGCTCAACCCGGTAATGTAGGTCGATCCGCTGCGGGACGTCCACAAAAACAGCAGATATTCCTTGCCTATCGATAATCTTGGAGCGCCGGAGACATCCTGATGCAACCCGCGGGCGCTGCCGCCTGGAATCAAAACCTCGATGGCGGACCGCTCCGGCCCCTTCAGGCGTTGCTCGACCTGGACTTTCCAATGCGTATAGATTAGCGAGCCCCGGAAATCCGCGTAGGAACCGACGACTTTCGCTCGTACAATGTCGCTCGACTTAAGCGTCAAGTCATCGAGGGAAAGGCGCTCCAGAATCGCGGCGGGCGCCGGCACAAGCCAAGCCGCCAGACACAACGCGAGAAGAGGAATGCGCCGCACGGAAATGTAATAAGCATTCCGCGTACCAGTCACATCTCCATCATAACAAACAACTTAAGATATCTAAAGTTAACTCTTTCTGTGTTCGATGGACACGCGGTGGGGCAGGTTGTCCCAAAAAGTGGCGTTAAACCCGCACCCACCGGCGTGCCTTCATTTCAAAACGCGGCAGCTCGCCCGAGTGGACGCACGACACAGGAATCCGCAGGGAAAAGGCATTGTTCAGCGCTGCCTCGATCTGGTGAGCGAGGCCTGCGCCGTCGGGGTGTCCGGGAGACGGTTCTACCTGAATGCTCAATTCGGGGAGGGCGCGCTCGGTTCGGATCTCCACGCGATATTCAGCGATGCCGAAACCGCGAAGAACGTCCTCCACCGCGCTGGGATACACGTTGACTCCGCGGACTACCACCATGTCATCGGTGCGTCCCAGGATTCCACCCTCGAGCGCCAGATCGTAGCGGCCGCACGCACAGGGGCATTCCGCGGCTCGCTCGACCAGGTCGCCGGTGCGATATCGCAGAACGGGCGACCCGGTGCGCCCCAGGTTGGTCAGCACCAACTCGCCCGTGCCTCCGGGCGGGACCGGCTGGCCGCTATCGGTGGAAATGACTTCGGCGATGTAGGCCGATTCCATCACGTGCAGCACGCCCGGCCTCACCGGGCAACTGTAGCTGACCGGGCCGGTCTCGGTCATCCCGTGCTGATCCACGATGCGCGCGCCGTGCCACAGTTTCTCGATGTGCGCGCGCGTGGCCGGGATGCTGCCGCCGGTCTCGCCCGCGACGAAAATCTTCTGGATCCTGGCGGGCCGGAGGTCGATGTTCTGCTCCGCGGCAACTTCAGCCAGACGGATGGAGTATGTGGGGGTACAGCAGAGCACGGTGGCGCCGGTATCCAGGATGGCGTGCAAGCGGGCGGAGCTGCGCATGCCGCCTCCGGGAATGCAAAGGCAGCCTATGCGCAGCGCCGCTTCAAACGCCGTCCAAAACCCGAGGAAGGGGCCGAAGGAAAACGCGAAAAAGATGCGGTTACGCGCTGTCACGCCGGATGCCCGGAATACTTCGGTCCAGTTGTCGAGCATCCAGGCCCAGCTTTCCGGCGTGTCGAGCCAGTGCATGGGCTGGCCCGAGGTGGCGCTGGTCTGGCAGACGCGTGTATAGCGCTCCAAAGGGTAGGTCAGATTCGTGCCGTACGGCGGGCGATCGCGCTGGTCTTGCGCGAGTTCGCGTTTTTGAGTAAAAGGCACGCGGCGCGAGTACTCTTCCAGGCTGTTTAGATTCGAGCCGACGCCGGCGGCTTCCAGCTTGGCGGAGTAAAACCGATTGGCGCCGAGCAACGTTCCCACGAGCGCCTTGAGTTTTTCGAGCTGGCCGGCTTCGATCGCGGGCCGTGCGGGAAAGCCGGATGTAGGAAGCGCCATGAATCGAACGATTATGGCGCGGCTTCGACGTTGTCCACAACCAGGGGCTTGCCGTGCGACAGCGGTTGTGGAATTTTGGCGAATTCGGCCACGGCGGAAAACAGCGGATCAAAATCGCGAAACAGGTTGCCGATCAGGCAATCAGTCATATCTCCATGCAAATCGGGATGGTGCTTGAGAAAGACGCGGAAGCTGAAGGCGTGGTCATAGAATGCGTAGACCAGCCTGCGCATGGCCTCGATGCCCTTGCATAACTCCGCGCCGTAACTGGCGAATTGCGCGGCCGAGAAATCGCCTGACGCCAAAGCGGCGTCGGCGGCATCCGCGGCCATTTCTCCGCTGCGCAGCGCGATGAAGACGCCGGAGGAAAACACCGGGTCGAGGAAGGCAAAGGCGTCGCCGGCCAGAATCAATCCATCCGCCGCGCAATGGCGGGAACGATAGGAGTACTCACCGGTAACCCGGTAGGGGCCGAATTGCTGCCCCGCTGCCAGGTGCTGCTTGATCCATTTGTTCTTCTCCACCTCTCCGTGAAAGATTTCCGGAAGCTCTCGCGAGTGCTGGTACAGATAGTCTTTCTCGGCAACGACGCCCACGCTCACGATATCCCGGTGCAGCGGGATGTACCAGAACCAGCCCTTCTCCGGAACATAGGCGACGGTAGTGGCGCCTTCATCGACTCCGGGATCGCGAAGGGCTCCTTTGTAGTACGTCCAGACGGCAATCTTATTCAAGTACGGATCGCGCACTTTCCATCCGTTGCGCGTGACGGAAAACGCGTCGCGCCCGCTGCAGTCGATGGTGATCGGCGCGTGGAACTCCAGCGTTTCGCCGCTCGCGGTGACGGCCTTCACGCCGGCGACCGCGCCGTTGTTCCGGACGACATCGCGCACCGTGATCTCCTCGATCACCTCGGCGCCTTTTTCCCGAGCGTTGTCGAGCAGCAATTGATCGAACTCACCGCGCAGGACCTGCCATGTCTGCGAGGCCTCATGCTTTAATTGCTGGAAGAAATAAAACGGCAGTGACGCCTTGCCGCTGGTACCAACGAACTGGACGCTGTACTTCTTGGTGAACTGGGAACCCTTCATCTTGTCCAGCATGCCGATGCGCTCAAGCGTGAAGTAGCCGTAGGGCAGCAACGATTCGCCGATATGATAGCGGGGGAACTTCTCCTTTTCGAGCACGACCACGCGCCGGCCCTTTTGCGCCAGCACCGCCGCCGTGGTCGAACCTGCGGGCCCTCCCCCGATCACAATGGCGTCGTATGGATTCCCGTTAGACACGATTTTTCTCCGTGCGTGACATTCCATTCTTGGGCGCCAGAATCTCCACCACCTGAGCCAGAGTTTGCCCGCCCCCATTCACGATCACGTTCCTGCGGCCGTACAACGCGGTGGATTCCCGCAGGCCGAGAGCGTTGTGAATTAGAGCATCGGGTGTGATGCGAAGATACGCGTCCGGGTGGCCTGAATGCTCGATCCCCTGCGCGCGCAGGATGGTTCCCAGCGGCTGTTTCCTCTCGAGAACCAGCCGTTTCGCCTCGCCGTGAAAATGCTGCAAGTTGATTTTGATGGCGCCGAAGGCCACCGGCTGCCTATCGTTTTCGGGAACCAGCACCACCTGCCGCGACATCACGTTCTCCGCGACTGCGCATTCGAGAACGCGAAGGTGGATCCGCTGATCATGGGCGTGTTCCAGCGTCGGCGTCATGTCGCGGTCGTGTACCAGCAGGCTTCGGTATGGCTCGGGTATCTCTCGTCCTTCCATCCGGAGAGCCATGGGCTGCGGCAACCCCAATCGTTCGTAAAATTCATTCAGGGGATAAATTAAGTTCGAGTCCACCTTTTCCTGGAGACGAAAGCCGGGAGCCTTTGGTTAGCGGACTCCTCATGCATACCGCGCGCTCCGGTGTTCCGGCAGGAAAAACTCGTGCAGCAGCTTATCCACTTGTAACAAACCGTCCCGATTGAGCCGCAGGCTGTTCTGGTCCGCGGTCAGGTAACCTTGATCCCGCAATTTGCTCAACGGCGCGGCGAATCGCTGATCGACGTCCACGCCGAACTTGCGCTGAAAGTACGGCCGGTGGACGCGTCCCAGTTTCATCTGTAAAATGAGTTCGCGAATGACACGCTCTTCCTCCGTGGTGGTTAGGGCGCGGAAGATCGGAAGCGCGCCCTGGCGCAACCTGGCGACGTAGGATTCGAATTCGTGCTCGTTTTGAAAATGCGTTCCGCCGACATGTGAGAAAGAGGACACGCCCAGGCCGATCATATCGGCGCCGGTCCACAGCAGATCACGGTAAAGGAAGCGGGTGCGCGAAGGATCTTTGACCGCGGCGTATGCGCTGGCCACGGTGTAGCCGGCTTTTTCAAATTCCGAGAACGCGTAATCCACCCACTCGCGCTTGGTTCGCCAGTCGGCCACCGGCGCCGTGGTCTGCCCCATGATCTTCATTTCTTTGAAAATCGTGGTGTTGTAGGGGATTTCCATCTGGTAAATGGTGATGCTGTCGGGACCGAGGGCGATGGTTTTGTGAATACAGTCGCGCCAGTTCTCAGGGGTTTCGCCCATCATGCCGGCGATCAGGTCGATATTGATCTGCGGGAAGCCGATGGAACGCGCATATTGGTAAGTGCGGTCGATCTCGCGGGAGCCGTGTGCGCGCCCGTTGACCTGCAGGATCTGGTCATCGAAGTTCTCAATACCCAGGCTCAGGCGGGTGACGCCGAGGTCTCGAATCGCGGTGAGCTTGGGCTCGGTTAGAGTTCCGGGCTCGCACTCGAAGGTGACTTCTTCGGCCTCGTCCCAACTCAGCAGGCGCTTCATTCCGTCGACGATATGCGTGATCTGCCGCGAGGAAATGTAAGAGGGCGTTCCGCCGCCGAAGTAAATGAATTTTGGTTTACGGCCGCCGATGAACGGCTTTTGCGAGTAAAGCGTTAGCTCCTGAATGGCGGCGTCCAGGTAGCCTTCGATCTCGCCGGCGTCTTTATCGGTGTAGACCTTGAAATAGCAGAAGTGGCAACGCTTGCGGCAAAAAGGGATGTGCAGGTAGATGCCGAGCGGAGTCTCCGGCGCCGGCGTTCGGTCTAACGCGGCAAAGGCCTCACCAACGCGTTCGCGCGTCCAAAAAGAATACGGGGGATAGTTGGAGACAAAATAATTCCCGGCTTCGGTGGCTTCTTCCCGACGGACATCCTTCGGCGATTCCGTTATCATGCGCCTCTCCTCGAATTCCCGTCACCGAAAGCGGGCTGCCCCCTTCCAACCGCTGCTGTCATGGCCGACTCTCATTAGGATAGCGAAACGGGGGCAAAGAGGCGCAGGGGTACACTTGGTGAAGACCGAAATGAAAGTGAGTGAAAAGCCATTACTGCGGCACATGGAAAATGCGTCTGTCCCCTTATTAAGAGACCGTGCCAGCCTTACGGCCGAATACATGGCGCTGTTCCGAGCCCTGGAATCGTTACGACCGCCGGGTTCACGCTTGTTCTGTGATCCCCTCGCGGCCCTCTTTGTTCGCCGTTGGCGCCGGTGGCTCTATGGGATTGCGCGCTCGGATATGGGTCGCCGGCTCGTCGAGCAGCTATTAGATCGGGAGGCACCAGGCGCGAGAGCGGCCGGTATCGCCCGCACTAAGTGGATCGATGACGAGGCCACAACAGCGCTCGAAACCGCCGCGCAGCTTGTTCTGCTCGGAGCCGGTTTCGACACGCGTGCCTGCCGCCTGGCCTCCGCCCGGCGATTAACCACGTTCGAGCTGGACCACCCGGAGACATCGCTTGCTAAACAAGCTGCCCTGAAGAGGGCAATCGGATCCCTGCCGGCGGAGGTCCGATTTGTCAGCATCGACTTCAACCGGCAATCTTTGGCCGAGGCTCTCAGTCAAGCCGGCTTCGATCAGATGCGTTCCGCATGTTTCATCTGGGAAGGCGTGACCAACTATTTGTCCGCGGATGCTGTTGATGCCGTTCTTCGTCATCTTCGGCAAGCTGCTCTTGGCAGCGTTCTCCTGTTCAGCTACATCCACCGAGGCGTTCTGGAAAGGCCGGAACAGTTCTTCGGAGCAGAAAAGCTGATGTCCAGACTCCGGTCATACGGGGAACCGTGGACGTTCGGCTTCTATCCCGAGGAACTCGGGGCGTATCTTGTTGCGCGGGGATGGCGATTGACCAAAGATGTGAGCGTTGCGGAAGTCTGGCGGCATGCCGGCCGGCCGAGTTCCGACGTGCGTGGATACGAATTCTATCGGCTCGCCTCCGCTTGCGTGGACCGTGCAGCGGGTTAGTGCGGGGTTGTATTCTATCGACGTGATCCTGAAAACTCTGCTCGTCGTTACGTTCGCCGTGGCCCTCACCGCGGCCACGGTCAACTGGCCATCGTTCCGCGGGCCAGAAGCCACGGGCGTCGGGGATGGGAAAGTAGCTACGTCGTGGAATGCCGATCCATCGGCAGGCCCGTTGCGGAACATCCGGTGGAAGACGGCCATTCCGGGCCTCGCTCACTCCAGCCCGGCGATCTGGGGAAACCGGCTGTTCGTGACGACGGCCATCAGCTCGGCCGGGCCAGCGCCGCTCAAAGTGGGTCTCTACGGCGAAGGAGATCCGGCGGACGACAACGCGGAACAAAGCTGGGTGGTCTACTGTCTGGACAAGGATACAGGCAAGATCCTCTGGGAGCGGGTCGCCCACAAGGGCGCTCCCAAAACCAAGCGGCACACGAAGGCCACGCACGCCAATGCGACGCCCACAACCGATGGCAAACGCCTCATCGCATTTTTCGGCTCCGAAGGCGTGTACGCGTACGATCTCGAGGGCAAGCTGCTTTGGACGAAGGATCTCGGTGTGTTCGATCCCGGTCCGCAGGGTTACGACTTGCAGTGGGGAACGGCCAGTTCGCCGGTGTTATTCGAGGACAAGCTGATTCTGCAGTGCGACCAGAAGAAGGATTCGTTTCTGGTGGTGTTGTCCGCTCAAGACGGGAAGGAGCTGTGGCGCGTGGGACGTGACGGCGTCTCTAACCACAGTTGGGCGACGCCCGCCATAGTTCGCGCTGCCGGGCGAACGCAGATTGTTTGCAACGGGTGGCCCTACATTGCCGGATACGAACTCGGGACCGGCAAGGAGTTGTGGCGGCTGAAGTCGGGCGGAGACATTCCGGTGCCTACGCCGGTTTTCGCGCACGGTCTCATTTACGTCACCAACGCGCATGGCGGGCCAAAGCCGCTGTACGCCGTGAAGCCGGATGCGTCCGGGGACATCACGCCGCAAGGCGATGCCAGCCGGGGCTTGGCCTGGTATGAGCCGAATAACGGCGCGTACATGCAAACGCCGGTGATTCTGGGCGATCTGCTGTACAGTTGCTCGGATCGCGGCGTCCTGAAGGTGTTTGACGCCCGCACGGGCAAGTTACACTACACCGAGCGCCTGGGCGCCGGGACCACCGGTTTCAGCTCTTCGCCCATCGCCGTCGATTCCAAGCTATATTTTGCCAGCGAAGAGGGCGAGGTCTACGTGATCAAGGCCGGGCCGCAGTTCGAGCAGCTCTCGAAGAACCTGCTGGGTGAAATTGCCATGGCGTCACCGGCGGTTTCGGAGAACGTTTTGTATTACCGGACGCGCGGGCACGTGGTGGCGATTGCGGAACCGTGATTGCGATTCCCCTTGACACCACCATCGGTTTCCGATATAACGGAATCCGACTATGAATGCAGACCTGAGTCCCTTCCTTCCCTTATCCCCCGCGACGTTACACATCTTGCTGGCGCTGGCCGGGGAAGACCGGCACGGATACGGCATCATGCAGGAGGTCGCGCGGCAGTCCGAGGGCCAATACAAGCTGGGCCCGGGCACGCTGTACGACAATCTGGAGAAGCTCATGAACCAGGCGATGGTGGAGGAGGCTCCGCGGCCTTCGGAAAATGATGATCCGCGGCGCCGCTACTACCGGCTGACGGGGCTGGGGCGCCGTACGCTCTCCGCCGAGATTGCGCGGTTGGAGGGCGTGGTTCGCGAAGCCAGGCTGCGGTTGCGGGTACCAAGGAGGGCGTCATGACGCGAACTCTCTATCGGTCGCTGCTCTGGTTGCACCCGCCCGCTTTCCGCCGCCAGTTCGCGGAAGAGATGCTGTGGATTTTTGATGAGACCGGCGGCGCGGTCTCGCTGGTTGCGGATGGCTTCACCTCGCTGTTGCGGCAGTGGCTCACGCGTCCCGGCACGGTGACGCTGGCGGCCGCGGGTTTCGGCGGAGCCTTGCATATGGCGCTGTTCCTGGTTATGACCCTTCCGATGATGAGCCGGTCACCCAGCGTCATTTACGTGCGCCGCGCCATACAGGCCAACGGTCCGGTGGATGTGGAGGCGCTGCGGTTCAGTGGCAGTTGGGTGGGTACCTTAAGCTCCACCGGCCCTTCGGGACCGCTGCAGTTGATGCTCACCAGGACGGACGCACAATGGGTGGGAACGCTGTACATGCAGCTAGCCGACGGCGCGCTGCATAGCGGCCCGCTGCAGGACGTCAAGGTACTGGGAGATAGTCTGCGCTTCCGCGTGCAGGCAGGGGACGCCGATATGAACTTCACCGGCCAACTCCGCCAGGGCAAACTGACGGGCACTCTCGAGGCCACCGCCAACGGAAAGCTCACTGCTTCGGGCGCGAAGGGCAGAATCGTCGGCCAGGGAACGTGGGTGATGGACCGCGCCCGGGCGCATAGCCGGACGTTGAGTTCTGTGCATCGCGAAGCGTGAACTGAATCCGGATTGAATTCCGTGAATTCGATAAAATCCTCGCTCGCCTGCCTGCTGTTCTGCGCCTCTTTGAGCGCCCAATCCGACGGTATTCCCTGGCTGCAATGGGGCGGGCCTCATCGCAATTTCCAGACTGAAGCCAAGCTGCCGGATGCGTGGCCCGCGGCGGGGCCGAAGATTCTCTGGCGGCGGCCGCTGGGCGAAGGCTATTCGTCGATTCTGGTGGAAAACGGGCGGCTCTACACGACGTACCGGAACATGTCCACCGAATTCGTCATCGCGGCGG
>Ga0187817_10000922_pt1 | contig 13572 bp, 8 predicted proteins | sample NC_wetland_sal_i_17_FD_132431 | JGI IMG/M metagenome (GOLD analysis project Ga0187817, IMG submission 132431) | Wetland sediment microbial communities from Neuse River Estuary, North Carolina, USA - SO4_2 | ecosystem: Environmental > Aquatic > Freshwater > Wetlands > Sediment | place: USA: North...
CGCTCGACCGCCATTCGACGAAACTCGTTCGGATACCGTCCCTTTCGTCTCCTCGCCACTTGCAGTTCCTTTCCCCGCAAAGTGTGCCATTTCCGTCTGTCTCAAAATGGGGGTTCAGTCCAGCTGATCGATAGTGTGCCGTTGAGCCAGTGCGATCAGTACGGCGACCATCTGAACTATCCCAAAGGTCACAATCGCGTCTGGGAAGACTGGCAGCAGACTGGAAAAGCTCCGGTCGAGTCGGAGTACGAAGAATATGCTCGCGGGCGGGTGATATGCGATGCGGGGGCCAAGAAGTTCAGCCTATTCGCCGACAAGTGTATCCTCACGCGCAAAGACCTCATCGCTGCGATCAAGAAGGAATTGTGCCTGCCTAAGCAAACCTCACTGGGGACTGACCCCCACTATCGCTGTTCAACATGTCTGTACGGCAACGCGGACGATGAGGAATAGCGGGTTGGCGCTCTCGATCTCAAAGTCGCGGTTCATGGCGGGAGTGCAGTGCCTCAAGCGTTTGTACCTGCTCGTGCACCAGCCGGAGCTTGGGGCTGGCAAGAGTGCCGCCGACTTCGCCCTGATGGAGCAGGGGAGACAGGTGGGCAAGCTGGCACAGCGGCTTTTTCCGGGTGGGGTTGAGGTCAGGACTGGTAATCCGCAGGAGGCGGTTCGGGTCACGCAGGAGTTGATTGCAAAAGGCACCCCAGCGATTTACGAGGCGGCATTTGAGCACGAGGGCGTTTTTGTTCGAGTCGATATTCTGCACCGCCGCACCGATGGCCGCTGGCGTGTCATCGAAGTGAAGTCATCAGCCTCCATGAAGGAAGAGCACGTGGACGACGTGGCAATACAGTATCGCGTTGTCTCGAACTGCGGGCTGAATGTCGCTTCGTGCCATCTGGCGACTGTGAATCGGCAATATGTCTTTACGGGCGGCAACATCGAGCCATGGCGCTTTTTTCGAATTAGGAATTTGACCCGCAGAGTGCAAAGTTTGCAGCCCAAGCTGATCTTCCAACTGCGATCAGAGTTTCGCGTCCTTGCGATGCCTGCCGCGCCTGACATTCCCACAGGAAAGCATTGCGTTCAGCCAGTCGTCTGTGAGTTCTACGATCACTGCAATCAGCCCCGACCGGACGAGCATGTCGGGTTCCTCCCCTACATTCACGCCAGCGCAGTCGAGGAACTAAAGGAAATTGGCGTTGAGTCGATCCGTGATATTCCGGACGAGTTCGAATTGACAGAGATTCAACGACGGGCGGCTACGTGCGTGCAGACCGGGCATCCGTGGTTCAGCCCTGAATTGCCTGCCGAACTTGCGAAGCTGGAATACCCTGTGTATTTCCTCGACTTTGAGACGGTAAATCCCGCGATTCCACAATTTGTCGGGATGCGTCCTTACGATCACCTTCCGTTTCAGTGGTCGCTGCACGTAGAACGAGAGCCCAGAGCAGAGCTTGAGCACCACGAGTTTTTGGCAGCAGATAAGACTGACCTGCGTCGGGAGTTCATCGCTTCGCTGTGCGATGTGGTCGGAGAACGCGGCAGCATCGTGGTTTATAACCAGCAGTTTGAATCAGCGCGACTGTCCGATCTTGCATCGTGGGTGCCAGAATTTGCCGAGTGGATTACGAGCATTCAATCTCGCCTTTACGACCTACTCCCTGCGATTCGGAGCCATGTCTACCATCCAGCGTTCGCAGGATCGTATTCCTTGAAAGCGGTGCTGCCTGCGCTTGTCCCTGAAATGACCTACGACGGGATGGCAGTCGCCAACGGCGTGGATGCAGGGTTGGCGTGGGAGTCGCTGGTGCAGGAACGTATGGATCAAGGCGAACGCGAGAAAAGTAAGAAAGCGTTGCTGGCGTATTGCTCGCAGGACACGCTGGCGCTGTTCAGGCTACTGGAGCTGCTTCGACAAAGAATCGCCCTGCCTCACGACCACGCTCATCGAACGGATTGAAGGAGCTTGTCTTTTGCCAGCCCCTCTGCAAAAGAGAAAATTTGAGCACCAGTGAAGTGAGGCTTCACTTCGTGAACTCGATTAGAGAGATCCGCTAGTTTGAGCTTTTCCTTCATCTGAGCGGCTTCACGGTCGACGTAGATAATCGTGCTCACAAGCTCAAGTTGGGGGCTTGTCAAAGAACCGAACTTGTCAGCCACCCACTTCACGTCTGACTTGTGCTTGTCCAAGAATGCTGCTGCCCTATCCTTCAGCCATTTCGCTTTGTTCCCCGGCTTTATTTGGTATCCGTAGCCTCCGGGATACATGACAGCCTCTGAGTCAATGGCGTTCAGCGTTTCGGCACTGCCCAAGTCCGCCAATACGTCAGAGTCAAAAGGGCCGTACGAATAAAGAGTAAACCTGTAGCCGAGCGGTAAACCTCGGAGTGTTTGCAAAAAGTACATGTACTTCATCAGAGCGGTCCGACCGATGTAGCCGTAAGAAGAATTCTCGGCCAGAACCGGAATCAGAGCCAACCGTGCTTCACGCAGATCTGGCATGTTCCATCACCTCACCCACAATTTTCTTAGCTTTGGGAACGTCTTCTGGTTTCGTGTACAGGAAAACCTGATTGTTTGCCTTGAGATTCGCGACAACATTAGAGTGCTCAGAAAGAGGGCGCACTGTTTTCTCGTCGATGTCATTCACGACAGGGATGTCCGGCATCCCGGTCTTGTACCAGCTCTTCGATGCGGGTTCCTCCGCAACCAGCAACTTCCCCAGCTTTTCCCGTACGGTTTGAAGTTGGTCTAGATCTTTCTCAACAGAAACTTCCGGCGTATGGAAAATTCTTCGGTAATGGTTGCGAGTTGCGATGCGCGATCCGTGTTCGCCACCCTTACCATCGCTAAGCAGTCCCAAAACCTTCCAATCGTCCCACAAAAGAAATTGTGCGAGTTCCCCATCGATGGGACGAGGAAAGTGACCGTTCGGCAAAAGCTCCTTCATGGCTCCACGCAGGTGTACATCATAAGCCACACGAGTCTTGTGGAAATAAACTTGTGTGAACATGAAGTATCTAGCCAGCACCAACGCTTCAGCAGCGTGAACCCCGCCTTCGATTATTCCGAGGCGGGGGGGATGACCCTCCGCGCCCGGTATTGCCCTGATCGTGGAAATTAGGCGATGAAGGTCGAACCGACCATATTGGACGCCCGCGTGATACGAGTCACGCAACAAGTAATCCATTCGATCAGCATCCATTTGGCCGCTGATCAAGTCTCGCCAAAACACGCTCTGTTTTGCCCTAGCACTCCCCTCAATCAAGGCAGCGATGTCTTCCGCATGGAACCCGTAATTTCCGTTCAGAGGATGCTCCTCGATGGCCTTCCGAAGCTCGTTCCGTATCACCGCAACTGAGTAGTCCTCGTGAGCATACCTCTTGCCGTTTCCTTGATCTGGCATCAAGTCCTCTGATGCATGTGAAAACGGCGCGTGTCCAACATCGTGCAACAAAGCTGCGAATCGTACTAGCTGACGATCTCGCTTTAGCCCCGCGTCGTTGTACGCCAGCTCAGACGTAAGAACATTCTCGGAGCTTGTCCTTATTGCGTCGTAGAGCAAAGTCGCAGTGTGCATTACGCCCAACGAGTGCTCAAATCGCGTGTGCATTGCCCCCGGATAAACGTAGTCTGTCCAAGCGAGCTGACGTATTCTCCGTAGGCGCTGAAATGCGGGCTGCGAAATCACTTCCCACTCCCAGTCGTTGAGGCTGATAAAGCCGTGAATGGGACAACGGATCTCGTAGTATCGGTGCGGATTCGCCATCGAGCCCACTAATCATAGGCGAAGGAAAGGAGAAAGTCTAGTCCCCCTGTCGTACGAGGAACCCAAATCGACAAATTCCATCTCCAAATCACGTGCCTTTGAAACAAGAACCGATCCTCCACGAACGGTGTCTAGAAATCGATCTCTAGCAACTCCCCATGTCTCCGAAGCCATTGCCTCGCCCAGTCAAAGCGCGGAACTTGGATCGAAACGATATTCCAAAACTGGCGGGTGTGGTTTGGTTCGATCAGATGAGCGAGTTCGTGCACAATGACATAATCGATTACGGTCGTGGGCGCTTTCATCAACCGCCAATTGAAGTTCAGGTTGCTCTTGGGTGTGCATGAGCCCCAGCGAACCCTCATGTCGGACACGAGGATGCGATTGAAACGAACCCCCAAAGCCTCGGCGAAATATTTCGCCCGTCGCGGGATTCGTTCTTCAGCTCGCTGCAAGTACCACATCCTGAAAAGTTCCGCAGCGTGAGGCTGGTTCTTCCGGGAAATTTGGAATCGCGACTGGAAGTTTACGCCACTGAGTTCATTATCTGTTACCTCCAGCCGATAGTTGCGCCCGAGGTACACGATCGTTTCGCCGGAAACGAATTCCTTTCTCACAGGTCGCGACGGATATTTTTGTTCATCATTAACCTTTTGGTACAACCAGAACTTCTTAGCCTCGATTGCTCGATGAATCTTCTCTTCTGGCATCCCTTCTGGGGCGCGAACTATTACCGATTTGTCCCGCTCCACCGACAACGCTAGGGTCTTACGCCGCGAATAAACGATCTGAAAGGCCAAATCCATATCAAGCTCGCGTCAAAACTCCATGGTTCTCGCGTGCCCATTCCATCAGGCGGGCAATCAATGGTCGCCACTTCTGGAACATGTTCGGGTATTTGCTGTACTGCTCGGAGAGCATCACTTGCTGCAACTCTGCCTTTAAGCGGCTCTGCGCTGGCATCGAACTCCAGAATCCAGCACTTACAATCTCCACGTCGATCAGATTCGACAAATTCTGTGTCAGATCAACAACCTGAGCAATTTCGTCATCGCTCAAGGGGCGGCTATCGAACAGCTCAGCCCTTAGCATTCGAAAGATCGGCATTTGCTTCTTGCGATCCAGACCATAGGTCTGTTCCTTCTCTTTGGCCGCGATCTTTTGTCGGAGTTTTTCGAGTTCCTGATAGATTCGATCCCAATTGTCACGAAAGTCTTGTAAGATGCGCTCCAACTCTGCCGCAAACGACGCAAAAAGTTCTGGGTCTTCCGAGATATTCAGGTCGATGAAATGTCGAACGGCGTGTTCGACCTCCGCTGCCTTGGTCTTATTCCGCGTGCGAGCCTTAACATCCTTTTGGAACTCCGAGTCCAAAATCGAGATTGGTGCAACTTTCTGTTCGATTCCCTTGGACTTCAGGAATTCATCCGTAATCGCTCTCAATTTTGGAGGGATGCCTGTCATGCTCAGGCGTGAGTCTCGAAGATGTTTATTCGCGAGGGCGTTGATCTCACAGAAGCTCTGATAATCCTTGAAGTAGGTCAGCGCCTCCTTTCGGGGGAGCACGAGGTTGAAGGCACTGCTCAGCTTCTTGAACGCCAGAATGTATTCGAAACGAATGTCTTCATCGTAGAACAAGTCGAAGAAGGCGTCTGGATCAGAGAAATCATTAAGCCCATATTTGTGAAGTAACGCCCACATCTCCCGATGAGCCTGTATCAGCTCGTTGAGATCCTTGTCTGGGTTGCCCAGAGCGGCAAGAATCTCCTGCTGTTCTCTCTCATCGTAGGCAGCTAAGGCCTGCTTAATGTGATGGCCTATGCCCACGTAGTCGATAACAAAACCCTTGTCCTTGTTCTCGTCTCCCACCCGATTGACGCGAGCGATCGTTTGAAGCAGATTGTGATCAGTGACAACTTTGTCCAAATAAAGAACCTGCTCAATTGGCGCATCGAAACCAGTGACCAGCATGTTGTTCACGATGATGATTCCGACTCTTCCGTCGTAGGTTTCCTCGCCCTCCGTCTCCTCTGCGTCAAATGAAAGTTTGAAACGTTTTGTGCTTCGCTTGTGGTACGTCTCGTCAATGTAAGCCTTGATATGAGGCGGATCGTTGTGGCTCCCTGAGATCACGACCGCTGTTTCCAATTTGCGGAGACGATCTACGTCGATGCACAGAGGATTGCTCTTCTCAAGCTCAGCAACTTTCGCTTTGAGCGCCTCATCGATGTAGGTTTTGTAACGAGTTGTCGCCTCTCGCGAGACCGCGACAACTTGGGCTTTGAAATCATCTGGGAAGATGTACTCGGTGTAGTGATCTACCAAATCCTGCGCTTTTGCCTTGATGGTCTCCTTGGCTTCAAGGTACGCCTCACGAGAACCATAGCCCAAAATCTGAAGTCGCTCGGCGAGATTGTAGTCACTGAAAACATCCTCGAAGCGGATATCCATCCCCTTCTTGTCGGGAACCTCAGCGTTGTGGGTACGCCCCTCGTAGACGATTTCAAGGGTCGTTTTATCCTCGATGGATTGGCGCATCGTGTATTTGTCGATGTAGTCCCCGAAGGTTACCTCTGTCTTATCAATTGGCGTGCCCGTGTAAGCGACACGAGCCGCGTTTGGCATGGCGCGATCGAGATTGGCACCCAAAAGCTGATATTGCGTGCGGTGGGCTTCGTCGATCATGAGAAGGATGTTCGGGCTGGGATTCAGCTCTGGGAATACTTCCTGCAAGTCCCTATCTTGGAACTTCTGCATCATCGCCATGATCAGATCAGGAGAAGTCGTCCGAATGAGATCCTTCAACTCCGCGATGCTCTCGGCTGGTTTGAGGGTGTAGCCGATACTCTGACTAGTCTCGCCAAGCTGTTCCTGCAACTGAGTCCGATCCGTGATGAACACAATCTTCCAATCGCTGAACTCCACATACTGCCGCATCTCACGCACCATGAATACCATCGTGAGTGACTTTCCTGAACCTTGCGTGTGCCAGATGATTCCGCTCCGTTCCCGTGAGTTCTTGCCTTCACGGAGTCGCTTCAACGTGAGTTTAACGGCTCGGAATTGCTGGTAGCGACCGACGATCTTAATGGTTTTCCCTTTGTCATTTGTGCCGAAGACTGTGAAAGATCTGATCAGGTCAAGGAGATTGTCCTTGCTGAACATGCCTGCCACGAGTCGTTGCTGATCGTTTGGAGACGTTCCTTCATGCGGTAGGTCGTTCAAGGTAAAAGGGTACGGGTCTGTCCAGCGAAAGAAATGCTTTTCGATGTGGGTCGTAATCGTGCCAAACTTCGCCTGCTGACGGCACGTGGCGACGAGGAACTGGTTGTAATAGAACAGCTCAGCATTTCCCTCCAAACCTTCGCCACGTTGCTGGCTGTAGCGGAGCATCTGGTCAATCGCTTCTGGAATCGGTTCTTTGACCTTGGGCGACTTGCATTCAATTACGGCAATAGGAAGGCCATTGAGGAACAGTACAACATCAGGAATGATGTGATGCTCAGTACCTGGCACGCTGACTTTGAACTGCGAAATAGCTATGAACGAATTGTTGCCTCGATTCTTGAAATCGACATACTTGACGGTGGGGCTGGCTTCACCCGTCGCATGGTTGATTGAGACTGTGGTGTTTTCTAAAAGGTGTTGAAGGACTTGACGGTTGTTCTCGATGAGGTTCTTCTGAGGAAACGAAGTGAGCTTGCGGACAACATCCGCAACCTGATCGTCGCGAAGGAAAGTGTTGATTTTCCGAAGCGCCTCTTCGAGCTTCGGTACGAGCACAACCTGAGAAAAGCTAGTACGGAAACTCTCTTGTGGCGTCTGCTTTTGATCTAAGCGAAACACCGTCCAGCCGAGTCCTTCGAGCTGGTCGAGCGTAAGTGTCAGAGCAAACACATGGTTGACAGATTGAATCCCCAGCCAGCGTGCGTTCGCCACTTGCGGCCAGCATTCGTTCCTTCGTCCAGGGCGGATTACCACCGGTTAGACCGTCATCCGACCATTGAAAATCCAGGGTCCTTTTGGGCGGGCGGGTGGTCGTGTAGTCTAACTAACCTCGTACAACGAGGCGGCTGATCTTATTAGCCCGCGATCATGGGCGATAATGTCGAGATGAATTGAGGTCCAGTCAGCCAGCAACACGTGCTCACTCCCTTCCCCGTCGTAGGTCTTGAGATAGCCGCGGCAGGCTTCACAATAGTCAATGCGGAGGCCTCCTTCTCCTTCGACCGCCAGAACTGCGAGGCGGTGATCACTGTGGTTTTCGCAGAACGGGCAGCCCGTTCGCCGGTACCGCCAACGTGTTTTGCAACGACCGCAAGATAGGAGTCGGAGGCGTCCGGGATCGGTGCCGACCAACTGAGCCATGCTGGGTCGTGATCCGCAAGTCGGGCAGTAACTGCGGAGCCATCGCTCCTCATCACGCCATCCAGCGAACGCATCCACTACAGGTCGAAGGTGGCGAGCCAATGCAGTCCAGCCAAAGTAACGCAACAAACCCGGACAGGCAGACGCATACACGTCTCTATCGAGCAGCCAGGCAATCGCACGGCGAGGTGCGTGCGGGTCGGAGCGCAGTTCGGAATAGAGTGATCTGGTTTCTAGTGCTAGCTTATTCGACAGCAGAACTGAGGACATCTTCTCGACTAACAACATCACTGCGTTCGCCGGAGCAGTGAGGTCGATGATAACGGCCGAGCTCTCCAGGAGCGGCACGCCCTGCTGGAAATCAGCAGTGTAGTCGTCCCAGATGGGAGCACTACGGTTCTCATTCGGAATTCCGGCCATCGCCGTCTCGACTAGCGCGTTCAACTGCGCCACCGGTTGCAGATATGAGTGGCTGGACAACCAGACGTCTTTAGTCACGGGATCAATCGCCTTGTCCAACGTGTTCTCTGGGGAGTAGAGGCACGAGTCGGGCGCCCAGGCCGAAGAGAAAGATCGTGGCAGCAATGAGGCCAACCGATATGCCCCACTCGAAAATCGATGGAGAGTAGGTCTCCGGTGCGCTCTGCGGCATTGGCCCTTTCAAGCTCATAGCCAAGATGACAACGTTGACACGGTTGAAAACCACTCCCAACACGGCGAGGAGTGCCCCCACGAAAAGTACAGTCGGCTTGGCCCGCAGTCGTGGCTGGGCCAATAGCGTCAAAGGCAGAATGCCGCCCAGGAAGAGCTCAATTGCAAAGAGGGCGCCAAGTCCTCCAGAGAATGCGCTTCCTAACTGGCCCCGGAAGACCATATCGCCGAGCCGAAAGACGAGATAGACCAAGAGCGACCAGAAGGTGATCTTGCCCATTACCGCCAGCTGTGTGATTCGCAGCTGTCGTTTCCATGCCTTCGCGATCCACATTTCAACAACGATGATCAGAGCGGTACCGGCAGCAATAGAGGAAAGGAAGAAAGAGACGGGCATCACGGGAGACCACCACTGTGGCCCGAGCTTATCCGGCATCAGTAGGAATAACGAGCCGAGGGAACTCTGGTGCATGGTAGAGAGTGTCACCGCCGCGATGGCTAGCATGATCGGTTCCCCCTTCATTCCCCAAGATCGGAACGACCATGCAAGGAACGAGAACAGGGCTGCGGCCAAGGCTGCATAAACCAGACTGCGCGAGAGTAGGTAGACGAACAGCGTAATCGCAAACGCCACATACGCGCCGGACCAGCGTTTCCATATCTCCATTGCCTTCTGGAGCCCCCACCGTTCGAACGGAACCGGAAGGAATTCGATCAGGAGGATCGTGACGTAAAGGCCGACGCACCATGACACTTCAAACATCGCCGACTGCTCGGGGGCTTGCAACCCAAGCTGATAGAAGTGCCACGGCAAACCTAGGTCCGCGATGAGCGTGACTGTGACGAACGAATAGCTCAACAGACCCATAAGCACGGCTGAACGGCCCATTGAATAAAGATCCTTGCGCTGGAAAACGTAGATCATCCCAGCAGTCGCGAACGCGCCGGCAGCCACCGCGATCCAGACCAGATCAAAGACGATCCAGAGCCCCCACGCATACGTGTTCGAAAGGTGCGTACTACCGCCCAAACCCAGGGCAAAGCGCGCAAGGAGCGAAATGGCGCCGAATGCCATGAGCACCAGAAGGGTCCAATTGAACGGCGTCAACAGCTTGCTCTGAAGAGGCTCGAACTCCACGTGATGGCTGTGGTCCCCAGTGGGAGGTGCCACGGATGACTCGGCGGCCAGCGCGGATGCCCTTCGTTTCAGGAAGGCGTAGGCGCTGCCGAGCAGTGCGCCAACGGCAATAACGGCAGGGGGCACCGCGTGGAGAGCCAGTTTGGAAAAGGCCGGATACGGCTTGGTGCCAACATCGGGAAATCCGAGTTTGTCGAACGGCACAGAGGATAGATATAGGACACTCGTGCCGCCCGCTTCTTTTTCTCCGTAGATGTGGTCCACATACTTTTCAGGCTGAGTGGAGATGCGGCCGTGCGCCTCTTGCAGCATATCCTCCCGGGTTCCAAAGCGCAGGCAGTCCGCTGGGCACGCCTTAACGCAAGCCGGGGTCACAATCTGATCGCGGAATTGCTGGTTCTCCTGGCCGGTAAGAGCTTGGCCGTTAAAGGCCGTCGGCGCCGGCTGGCTGGAGCGGTCGGCGCAGTGGGTACATTTCTGTATCTTGGGAGCGAGCGAGTCCCATTCGGCCGTGGGTACGCCCCAGGGACACGCCCAGATGCAATAACGGCAGCCAATACATTGGTCGGCGCTGTAAGTGACGGGCCCATCGGGTTGCCTCTCCAGGGCTGTAGTCGGACAAGCTGAGGCGCACGCTGGCTCCAGGCAGTGCAGACAACGCCTCATCGTGAAGAGGTAATGCAGACCCCCCGGTGCTTTGTCATCCAACAATTCATGAAACGTGATCAATGTATAAGTTTTCGCGCTGAGAGTCGCCGGGTTCTGAAAGCCAAGATTGAAATCCAACTCAGTCTGCTCTCCTTCGCGGTCATTCCACTGCTTGCAGGCAACCTGGCATGCCCGGCAGCCGATGCACTTGGTAATGTCGATTAGGGTGGTCTTGATCGGTGTCGCGGTGGCGGGCGGCGTCATGATCTTCTCCCTTTATCCCTGGCGGTTGGGGCGGGCCCGTTCGCCTTGACCACATTGACCAGACAGGCCTTGGTTTCCTGAGTTCCAGCGCCGGGGTCCATCGCATCAATCGTGATGTGGTTCACGCTTGGTCCGGTCGACAACCCTCGATAGCCCCAGTTGTACGGCATCCACACGACGGTAACTTCGCGACCGTCCGCCTGTAGGGTCTTCATTCTGGGTGTGACCACAGCTCTCACAGTAAGTTCGCCGCGAGCCGAAGACACTTTCACCCAGTCTCCGTTTTTCAGCGATAGCTTTTGCGCGAGACTTTCCGGCATTTCGAGCATGGGTTCGGGAACGAGCTCGTTCAACCATGGGATATTGCGGGTTGTCGAACCCCCGCACCAGTGCTCCGCGACGGTTGATGTCATGAGCACATAGGGAAACTCCGCGACCGTGCCGATTGGCTGGTAGGATTCGACGCGCGGATATTTCAGCAGCGGGTTGTGGTTCACCTTCCGGTGCAGGATGTTCTCCACCGGACTCTCGACGGGCTCGTACATTTCCGGCAGTGGGCCGTCTTTCGGCACGTAGGCCACGTCGCGCGGATACCCCGGATGCTTTTCGTCCGGGTCCGAGTAGACGGCCGCGAACAGGCGCCCGACGCCCTCCGCGCCCAAGTGGAAGGCCCTCTGGCCATTCGGCGTATTCGGTCCATCGGTGAGAACAGGAACGTCCGGCACGTCGTATCCCGTCCAGCGCTTCGCTTTCTCGTCCCACCAGACGATGGGTTTCGAGCCCGGGTAGGGCTTGCCGTGCCGGTCGCACGAAGCTCGGTTGTAGAGGATGCGCATGTTGTTCGGCCAGGTCCACCCGAAGCCTGGATAGAGGCCGAGACCTCCCGGATCCGTTTGCGAGTCGCGACGCTTCGAGAGGTTTTCGCCGTTAGCGAAGACGCCCGCATAGATCCACGCGCCGGACGACGTGGAACCGTCGGCCCGAAGATCGCTGATCTTGCGGACGAGATCGCCCGCCTTGAGGCCGGTCTCCGGGTTGTCGCGCAGGGCGTACCCGTTGATCTCGCGCAGCACATCCTCGGCCGTGGTGTAGGTCCAGTAGGCTTTTTGGATGATCTCGTCCCTCGGCTCCTTCGAGTCCTTGACCAAGTCACGCACTCTGCGGAAGACGAGGTCCACGATCTCGCCGTCGGGCTTCGCCTGCCCCGGAGGTTTCACGGCGGCGTGGCGCCATTGCACCATGCCGCCCGAGTTGCTGATGGTGCCGTTCTTTTCCATGAAGAACGCCGCGGGCAGCAGGATCACCTCAGTCGAGATGGACTTTGGGTCGACGCCGGGCCGGCGCCAGAACGTCGCCGTTTCAGTCTCCCATATCTCCTGGACCACGAGCGTCTCGAGGTTCGCCATCGCGTCAAACGTCAGCTTGAGGTTGGGCACGGTGACTGCGGGATTCTGGCCGACGATCCAGAGGAGCTTAAGCTTTCCTGCGAGGGCATCCTCGAACATCGGCAGGGTCCCGTAGTCCTTGGAAGCGTTCCGCTTGGGCAGCCAGGCATAGGCGTAATCGTTCTCGGCGGTGGCCGCCTCACCGAAGAACGCCTTGAGCGTGTTGACGAGGTACCGGCTGTCGGCGGTTCCGTTCTTGCGTGCGTAGTCGTGGATGGTCGGCTCGGCGTTTGACGCAGAGTTGAGATAGCCCGGCATGTAGTTGTAGAGCACCGCCATGTCGCACGCGCCTTGCACGTTGGGCTCACCGCGCAGCGCGTTGACGCCGCCGCCCGGCTTGCCGATGTTGCCAAGCAGGAGCTGCAGGATCGTGAACGACCGGATCCCCTGCACGCCGGTCGTGTGCTGGGTCATCCCGAGCGCGTAGAGGATGGATCCCGGACGGTTCTTCGCCATCATCTCCGCAATCTGGCGGATCTGGCCGGCCGGAATGCCGGTGATCCGCTCGCCCGTTGCCAGCGTGTACCGTGAGACGAAGGTCTTCAGTCGCGAGAAGACGCAGTACGGGTCATCCAGGCTCTGCGCGACACGCGGCTTTCCCCTGGCATCGAGCTGATATCCCCAGGTCTCCGTGTGGTACTTGTGGTTCTCCGCGTCGAACCCGCTGAAAACGCCATCCTTGAAGTCGAACGCCTGATCGCTCAAGAAAGGGGCGTTGGTATGGGTCGTGACGTAATCCTCGTCGTATAGCTTGTTGACGAGGATGTGGTTGATCATCGTGTTCTGAAACGCCGCGTCGGTGCCCGGCCGGATGCGCGCGTATACGTCCGCAGTGGCGGAGGTCCGGGTGAATCGCGGATCGACATGGATGATCTTCGCACCGTTCTCCTGTGCCTTCCGGATCCACTTGAAGGCCATAGGGTGGTTCTCGGCCACGTTGCTGCCTTCCACGAGGATCGTCTTGCAGTTCTGCAGGTCGATCCAGTGGTTGGTCATCGCCCCCCTCCCGAACGAGGCCCCCAGACCGGGGACCGTGGGGCTGTGTCAAAGTCGGGCCTGGTGCTCGACATAAGCCAGGCCGAGCAGCCGGGCCGCCTTCTGAAAAAGGTAGCACTCCTCGTTCGTGTTCTGCGCGCCGCCCAGGAAGCCGATCGCGTCCGTCCGGTTGACCGGAACCTCCTTGTCGTCGACCTTCTCGGTGGCGATCCAGGTCGCGTCGCGCGTCTTCCGAATCTTCTGCGCGACCCGCGCGATCGCGTCGTCCCAGGAGATCTCCTCCCAATGGTCGC
>Ga0187817_10000924_pt1 | contig 13571 bp, 13 predicted proteins | sample NC_wetland_sal_i_17_FD_132431 | JGI IMG/M metagenome (GOLD analysis project Ga0187817, IMG submission 132431) | Wetland sediment microbial communities from Neuse River Estuary, North Carolina, USA - SO4_2 | ecosystem: Environmental > Aquatic > Freshwater > Wetlands > Sediment | place: USA...
CCCTACCGGGCCTTGGGAAGCCGGACTCTGCAATATTTAGCTGGGGCGTCGCCGAAGAATCGAGATCGGCATTTCGCGGCTCTCCGATTTGGTGGGAACTCAGGCACCCGCCCCGACAGCCGCCAAAGCTGTCAGCACCAACAGTCTCAGTCCCTGCTAATCCCCTCTTCTTTGCGCGCGCCCATAACAATTCCGTCAATGCAGCGGAATCGATACGCGGCGGCTGCCAAGTTTCAGTCTTCCTAAAGGCCTCCTACAAGTCACCCTTGCGCGATTTTCGGGACGCCACGTGTCATACTGAGCGCTTCAGAATCTTTCCCGCCGCCGACTTCGGTAGATCGCTGCGGAACTCGAAAAAACGTGGGATCTCGAAGGACGAAAGCTTGTCGGCGAGGAAAGCCTGGATCTCGTCCTCGCTGAGCTGCGTGCCCTCGGCCAGGACAATATAGGCTTTGGGTGCTTGTCCCCGGATTGGATCCGGCACCCCAATCACCGCCACGTCGATCACGGCCGGATGCAGACGGATCGAATCTTCTACGTTTCGCGGGTAGACTTTGTAACCGTGAACGCTGATGATCTCTTTTAGCCGATCCACGAAATAGAGAAATCCATCAGCATCCATCCATCCGAGATCGCCGGTGTGGAGACGCCCATCGATCAGGCAATTTCGTGTGGCGTTCGACTCTCGCCAGTAGCCAAGCATCACTTGAGGGCCGGAGACGCAGATTTCGCCACGCTCACCTGTCGGCAATACCCTCAACGGCTTCTCCAGCGAGACAATTTCCACCATCGTTTGTGGCAGCGGCAAGCCGCAGGAGCCCAGGCGGTCAACGCCTTCGAACGGATTGCTGCAGGTGACGACGGGTGCGCATTCCGTGAGGCCGTAGCCTTCGGCCAGAGGACATCCGGTGAGGTCGCCAAACTTCGTTTGGACTGGCCGCGGCAGGGAATCACCGCCGGAAATGCAAATCTTGAGCGATGATAGGTCGTAGCGCTTGACTTCCGGACATTGGTTGATCGCTTGAAAAAGGGTGGGAACACCAACGAAGATCGTCACGCGCTCGCGCTCGATGGCCCCCAGCGTTTGCTTTAGATCGAAGCGGGGAAAGATCACTAGGCCTCCGCCCAAGGAAGCTGCGAAGTTCATAACCGCGGTCATGCCGAAGGAATGGGAAAACGGGATGATCGCCAGCAAGCGCTCGCGCCCCGGCTCGGCGCGCGTGAACCAGGCCCTAATCTGGCACGTGTTCGCATAGATGTTCTGGTGCGAAAGCATCACGCCTTTTGGCTCGCCCGTCGTCCCGCCCGTATATTGGATAATCGCCACGTCCGAGAGAGGCGCGGTCTCGACGGCCTCGTAGGCGCCGTCATTATCAGTCAACTCGTCGAAGAACACATGGCCGTCGCCCCTCGATGGCTTGGCCACCTCCGACCAGCGTGTGAGCCGAAACATAATGCCTGTGAAGAAAGGCAAGGCTTGCGCCATATTGCAGATGACGATCCGGCGGAGATTCGTCTTGGCGCGTGCGGCAGCAATCTTGCTATAAAATGCCGTCAAATCGAGCGTGACCATGATGTCGGTCTCGGAATCCTCGATCTGGCGAATGAGCTCTCGCTCGGCGCAGAGCGGATCATAGTTCACCACTGTGCCGCCTGCCTTGAGGATCGCAAAATAACAAATTACGCTGTAGGGAGAGTTAGGCAGGAGGAGCCCGACCTTCATGCCCTTGCGCACGCCGAGCCGCTGAAAGCCCAGCGCCGCCTTTGCGATCAGCCGTGCCGCTTGGGCATAGGTCTGCCGCCTTCCGAGAAAATCGAGGAATGGTCTCGCGGCAAACGCTGCAACTGCCTCGTCGAGCAGTGCATGCGCCGGTCGTACCGGTATATCGAGCAGCCAGTCGACAGCGCGTGGGTATTGAGCCGCCCAGGGAGGGCGCGAGGGAGCAGGCCGATCCTCGTCCGCCGCAGCATTCATGCTTCCACCGCGTCTGGCTCGCTACAATTCGCGAGAATTTCGGCGCGCACCTTGTCGCGAAGCCTGACTGCAGCATCAAAATCGGAGCCGTCGGGAGAAAAAAGCGGCCCCACCGTGACAGACACCGCACCTCGTCTCGGAAACCACTGGTCGCTACGTAGGATCGATCGCGTCCCCCGCAGTGTCAGCGGCAAGATGCTGAGATGCTGCCGCGCCGCGATGACGAAGGCGCCGAGGCGGAATGGGAGGAGACCGGGCGCCCGCGTAAAGGTGCCTTCGGAGAGGAACACGAGCATCCTTCCGGCTTGAGCGGCATTTAGCGCCTTGTTAACATCCTCGACACCTCCTTCGGGATCAGCGCGATCGACAAACAACGCCCCCAATTTCCCCAAGAAGGGGCCGGCAAAAAACTGCCGTTCAAGTTCCTTCTTGGCAATGAAAGCGGGCTCCCCCGGGATCACTGCTGCGAGAACCAGTCCGTCGAGGTAGCTCGCGTGATTGCTTACGATGACGACGCCAGTCGCCTTCGGCCAGGCACCGGTGACATCTAGCCGGATACCCATGAGCCAGAGGGCGGTACGCGCCACGCGGTGCGTTAAAGCCCAGCGCCAACTTGAGAGAGGAAGCAGCAGGAGCGTAGGCCAGAGCGCAGCTCCTATGAACACAATTACGCACCACCACCGGCAAGCATAGAGGTACTCACTCAGGGTGCGCGTGGTTCGCCGGAATTGTGGCCTTAGCCCAGCGATGCTAAGGCGCACTAGTTGCCGCCACAAAGGCTGTGGTCGAAGCGCGAGCCGGCCGCTCTCGAACCGCTCGCGCGCGAATGCACGTCGTAGCTTGCCACTCGACGTCTTGGGAACCGTATGAGGCGGGCCGATCACGACTTCGTCGGGTGGACCGTCGAGCAACGGGGTCACCGCCTCCTCTATCCGTTGGCGCAACCGTGCAAGAGAAGTGGGCTCGGATTCGCGCGTCTCGGCGAGAACGATCACTCGCTCAGTGCCACGCCGCGGGTCGCGAGTGCCGAAGACGGCAACGCAGCCCTTCCTAACGCCCGCGATGTCGCCGACCACGCTCTCGATCTCTTCGGGGTAGACATGCCGGCCAGCGCGAATGATGATGTCCTTCGAACGGCCGGTGATGTAGACGTCGCCTCCAGCGATATACGCGAGGTCGCCGCTGTTAAGCCAATCACCGTCAAACAGCTCGCGGTTCTTCGTGGGATTGTCCAGATAACCGTGTGTGGCCGAAGGACCGCGAAACTGGAGCCGTCCTTCCTCCCGCTCGCCAAGCTCGCCGGTCGCGCCGATGATGCGAATCTCGTGTCCCGGCAATGGGCGCCCGCAGGCAACGAACTCAAGAGTAGTGAACTCGTCTGGGGCGGCAGGGGAGGCGCGGCCTTGGCGCGTGAGCCCGGCGCGATCAATGCGATCGATGATCGGCGCCCGTCCCAATGGCGGAAAGGCTAACCCCACGGCATTCTCGGCGAGGCCATAGACAGGAGCCATTGCCTCCGGCCCGAAGCCGTACTTGGCGAAGCGCGCAGCGAAACGGCGAATAGTGTCCGGCGAGACTGCCTCCGAGCCATTGGCCACCATCCTTAATGAACTGAGATCAAGGCCGGCAAGGGCCCGGTCCTCGATTTTGCGCAGGCAAAGCTCGAAGCCGAAATTCGGCGATGCAGAGAGGGTCGCTCGGTGGCGATGGATCGCCCACAGCCACTGCTCCGGCCGCACGAGAAACGTGAGCGGCGACATCACCACGAGCGGAGCAGCGAAGTAGAGGCTGCCGAGCCAAGCGCCGATGAGTCCCATGTCATGGTAGAGCGGGAGCCAGCTTACGAAGACATCATCAGGACCTGCTTCCATTGCTTCGCCCATGGCCCGGATATTCGCCAGAACATTGCTGTGGCTCAGCACCACACCCTTTGGATCGCCAGTGCTGCCGGAAGTGTATTGCAGAAGGGCAGTGCTGTCGGCCTGTGCTTTGAGCTTCCAGCTTCCGGGGCCTTTGCTCAGCTGTTCCGCGTCGACTACGGTCCGCAAGCTTTCGACCTGGAGCTTGAGGAGACGCCCTATGGCCGACGCTTCGCGTGCGGCGATCAGCAGCACCGCCTGCGCGTTGCGAAGGATCCCGGCCTGCCGCTTTAGATGCTCCTCGATCTGTGACGGCCGTGCCGGCGGGTAGATTGGCGTCGGCACGCCACCGGCATAGAGCACGCCGAAAAAAATCGCAAAAAAGGCCTCGCTCGTTGGCAGCATAATTGCCACCCGCTCGCCCGGCTGCAGCCCGGCTTGACGCAAACCACTTGCGACCGCATGAGCCTGATCAGCAATGTGTCGATAAGTGAGGTTGGTTTCCTCGCCATCGCCATGCCAAAGGACGATGTGGACGCGCTCACCGTGCTGGAGCACGTGCCAGTCGAGCACGTCTGTGAGCGTCGCCGCCTCGGCCGGCGCCGGCTCGGCCGCCTCTTGGGCAATCATATGCCGGGCGGTCGCATCCGAGGATGGCGGCTTGCGCGCCCCTGTGAGCGCTGACAGCAAATCCTCAAGCGTCTCAGCCTCGCCGAGCAGCTGTTCGGGCAGGTGTACGGAGAAGACGCGTTCGACGCGAAGCAGGAGCTCCGCACGAGACAGGCTGTCGAATCCCCAGTCACGCTCAAGGGAACTGTTCAATCCGGCGCGCAACGCGGTCCGCTGTCGCGGGCGAAGTTCATGGGCGAGGCCCTGCGCGATCTCTACCAGCGCAACACCTGCGTCGTCGCGCGACTCTATGTCCGATACTGCTTCCATCGATGATTCAATTTATCTGGCATGTTTATCCAGATGGAGCAGACTGCGGTATGCCAACAAGATTCGCGCGCATGATGACGAAAATGCCGGCCGGTCAATGGGGTAACTGGCTTGCAGAGCCAGCGTCAGCCCGAAGAGAACTTTAGCTGAGGATAACATCACCAACCCGGATAGGGAGCCTCAGTAGGTCCGTTATTCAGCGACGCCGGCGGAAAGTCAAAATGCGGTCCGAAGTCTTTTGACGCCGGCGGCATTCCGGCAGGCCCCCACAACACATCCCGCACCGTCAGGCGAGAATAGCCGCCAGTGAAATAGCAGGTTGTGCGGACCGCATGAGCGCCAGCATGGTGCCGCGCCGCATAACAGGCCCTGCGGGCCACATGAGCCCCAGCATGGTGCCTCGCTACATAAGCTCGGCCCTGCTCAGCGGCTTGGGTACTATCCATCGGTCCGGACAACATCATGAGGTCCAAAACAGCGACAGCGACGCTCAAACCCCACATATGGCATTTTTGTTTTTTCCTAACCACACGCTCTGATCATAGCACCAATCCTGCATCTCCCATTCGGGAGTCGACGCGTAGGTTCCACCGATGCACTGCTTCTTTGCCGGTTTCGCTGATGCCCGAGTATCGTCCGAGTGGGCTTGGCCAAGGCAGCTGTGGTTTGTCCGCCCGGAAGTAAACTCAGGGCGCTGGCAAAGTCGTAATTGTGATTTTGGAGATGCGTCGACGAGTTGAAGCTTGCCGATGTCAGCCGTTCGTTTGGGTGTATACGCCGGCCCAGACGCGCTCCTCACAGAATCGCCCGCCATGCATTTCGGCGTGCTGTGAGCGTGGCGGGGATCAGAAGATGAAAGCATCAATGTCCGTTCGTGGCACTTCAGCGACATTGAAGGGGCGCGATTTAATGTCCGGCTCCGAACCCTCTTCGGACATCAACGCATCGCCAACTTATGTCGGCGAATGACCCAAAGCGGATATGGCTCCACGACGCCGACTAGCCCCCGTCGGAAGCAACAGGCTGCTTCCTTCGGGCCGCATATCCCGCAGCGTGCGTGCGAGCTGCAATGTCCGCTAGTGGCACCAAGCAGACGTAAGAAGCGGAGCCCATCTGGTCCGCTTAGCAGCGCATCGCGGACATACCTCACCTTGAAGCAGGTACCTCGCATTGGACGAAAATGGCAGGTCCGTAAATTTCTACTTTGATCAGATCCGAGTGGGTCATCTTAGCCTCCCCGCATTCCGGCATACGCCCACTCGTCATCGCCGGAAGAAGATCCGACTTTATCCCGGCCGGGCCTTCGGGCGGTGTGGCCAACGTTCGCGCGCCCAGGATGCGACACAGCCGGCCCGGTGTAATCCGGTCATTCTCTCGATCAACCCACCCACTGCACATCCGGTTCTTTGCGTGGAACCGACGCTGCTGCAGTTTTGGCATGGCCCACGATGATCGGAGCAACCACAGTGCATTCCGGGCCAAGCTTGAGAGCGGCCTTTCCTTCCGGGGTACCGAGCCAATGTTTGGCAAAGCCGATCCAGCATGTTCCGAGCCCAGCGGCATATGCAGCGAGCATCAGATTTTGTGCCGCGACGGAGCAGTCCTCGACAGCCCAGGGGCTCGGCTCCTTCACCGAGATCACGATCAGGACGGGTGCATGATAGAAGATTTGGAAATTGGGATCGGCCAAGAGTTCGCGGTAACGATCCGTTGCGCCCTGCCCAGGTGCGCTACTCAAAAGGTAAAACTTCGACTTTTCTGAGATCTGTGTGAGCAGGGCTTGATCACGCACGATAGTAAAAATCCATGGCTGGCGATTGACAGCACTCGGCGCCTGAACGGCAGCCTTAATCAGTTGCCTTAGAACCGATTCGTCAACTGAATCGGATGTGTAGTCCCTCACAGCCCTGCGTCCATACATGGCATCCGTCACATCCATGCGGACTATTCATCATGGGTGTTTGGGCCGGGGCCTTGATATCGGTCAAGAATCAATCCGAAACCGATGGATTCGTCTGCCTCATCCCCTCGCTCAACCACTTCCTGAGCCTTTTGGAGCACCTCGTCGGTGGCCTCAATGGCTTTGTCCAAAACTTCTCGGCTGGCCTCGCTGGCCTTATTAAGAATCGCTCGGGCGATCTCGCAGGAGACTCGTGGCTAGTGCCAGCGAATCATTGAGCCCTTCACGGAGGCGACCGCTCACCCAGCCCGAGGTCCATGCTCGTGATGCACCGGCCTAACCCCAGACGTTGCTGCCATGGACAAGCGTGCCGGGGGGTACGCCGTCGACCATCCAGTTCGTAGCTGACATCACGGCGGGCCATCGAGTTTATCCGCTTTTTTTCCTCACATCGTAGGTTGTCGATTGCAGTGCTTGTGCTCCCCCATCGCGGGATTGTAGACGGACGCGATGCGCCGCGATGCGGACGCGCCCTTGCGGCCGTCGATGGCGTTCTGGATGGTTCGCATGGCAGCGCGCACCCTCTCTCAATTCGCCGTCTTGAGAACGCTCGAGAGGATATCGAAGAGCTGGTCGATCTCCTTCTTTTCAATGATAAGCGGCGGCGAGAGCGCGATGATGTCACCGGTGGCGCGGACGAGGAGGCCGCGCTCGAACGCCTCGACGAAGCGTGTGTGGGCGCGCTTCATCGGCTCGCCGGGGATGGGATCGAACTCGATGGCGCCGATCAGCCCGATATTGCGGATGTCGATGATGTGCGGGAGGCCCTTGAGCGAGTGGACCGCATCCTCCCAATAAGGCGCAAGCTTCGATGCGCGCGTCAGCAGTCCCTCTTCCTTGTAGATTTCCAGCGTCGCGATGGAGGCCGCGCATGCAACCGGGTGCCCCGAATACGTATAGCCGTGGAAGAGATCGATGACCTCCTCCGGGCCGCTCATGAACGCGTCATGAATCTTCGTCTTCACGAACACCGCGCCCATCGGAATGGTGCCGTTCGTTACGCCCTTCGCCGTCGTGATGATGTCGGGCGAAACGCCAAAATAATCTGCGCCGAACGGGGTGCCAAGGCGGCCGAACGCGGTGATGACCTCATCGAAGATGAGCAGGATGTCGTACTTTGCGCAGATCGCGGCGAGGCGCTTGAGATAGCCTTTGGGCGGGACCAGGACGCCGGTCGAGCATGCGACGGGCTCGACGATCACGGCAGCGATAGTCGAGGCATCGTGCAGTGCCACGAGACGCTCGAGATCGTCCGCAAGCTCGGCGCCATGCTCGGGTTCGCCGCGGCTGAAGGCGTTGCGGTCCAAGTCGTGGGTGTGGCGAAGATGGTCGACACCGCTCAGTAGGGTGCCGAACATCTTGCGGTTGTTGCCGATGCCGCCGACCGAGGTGCCGCCGAAGTTGACACCATGATAGCCACGCTCGCGGCCGATCAGGCGGACTTTCGACGCGTTGCCTTTTGCCCGGTGATAGGCGAGCGCCATCTTCAGCGCGGTCTCGACGGACTCAGAACCCGAGTTGGTAAAGAAAACGTGGTGGAAGCCTGGCGGGGCGATGTTGACGAGCTTCGAGGCGCACTCGAAGGCCTTGGGATGGCCCATCTGGAAGGTGCCCGCGAAATCGAGCTCGCCAACCTGCTTGCGGATCGCCTCGACGATCTTCGGTCGGCAATGGCCGGCATTGACGCACCACAGTCCAGACGTCCCGTCGAGCACGCGGCGTCCGTCGTTTGTGGCGTAGTGCGTGCGTTCGGCGCCGACCAGCAGGCGCGGCGCCTTCTTATATTGGCGGTTCGCCGTGAACGGCATCCAGAATGCTTCGAGATCGTTCGTTGCGAGCTTTGCGCTCATGTAAGTGGCTCGTAACCGTGGTATCCGTTGAATTGCGGAGAATTCACGTCTCTCTTCTTGGAGCGTGAGCCGTCAGGATTGGAGCACGACCGAGCTCGAGCCACTGGTGGTCCTGATCGCCGGTCTCCCACAGCCGGCCCGTCTCCTCCACGCAATTGCCGAGCGGGTACATGATAAAAACCAAGGTTGGCATCATGATCCCGTTCTTGGCGCCGCCGAGCAGATCCGGACGACGGATGCGCTTGCCGCGGGAAATGCCGCTCATGTCGAAAACGAAGGCGTCGATCCATTGCACCGTCGGGTTCGCGTCGAGGAAGCCTTGCGCCTCTTCGGTGGTGAGCCGCGCGTTCGTCATGAGGCAATACCGTTCGCTGCTGCGCCGAAGCGGCGGAACAGCGACGTCGAGACATGGTTCGACTTCGCCCCCCACTCGGGATGCCACTGCACACCCAAACAGAACGTCGCGTCGTCCGGTCCACGCACAGCCTCGACTAGACCATCCGCGGCGAAGGCCTCGGGCTTCAGCCCATCGGCGAGGCGAGCGATGCCCTGCCAGTGCAGCGAGTTGACCATGATCTCGTCGCTTCCGACCCAATCGCGCAATCTGCCGCGGAGGAAAACCGGGTGGACGGGACCGTACCTTTCGTCGAGAGGAAGACCGGACCGCTCGCGGTGGTCGTCGTGCCCGTCCACGTCGTGAACGGCCTGATGCAAGCTACCGCCAAGGGCGACGTTCAGCTCCTGAAAGCCGCGGCAGATCGCAAACAATGGTGTCTTGCGCTCGATTGCGGCCCGGATGAGCGGAAGGGTCAATGCGTCGCGCACAGGATCAAGCCTGTCCGGCTTGATCGGCGTTTCCTTACCGTAGTGCTCCGGCGCGACATTCGAGAGGCTGCCCGACAGGAGGATCGCGTCGGCCACCTCTAATACGGCACCGATGTCCGCCATGCCGGCACCGACCGGCACGAGCAAAGGCTGGCATTCCGCGACTTCGGCGACGGCGGCCGAGTACTTGCGGCCCACGGCATCGAATGCGTGGCCTTCTATCAGCTTGGTGCAGGCCGGAATGACGACGATCGGACGGCTCATGCTGCGAGTTCTCCGGCAACGTCGTTGAGCGTGAGATCGAGCGCGCGGCCGATCACCTCTTCCGCTTCGTCGAACTGAATCTGCGTCCAGATGAGCGGCGGAGCGGTGACCATGGCTAAGACTCGCTTGCTCCTTCCGTGGCAGGTTTTCCCACCGCATGAAGAGCCGCGCGCGCCAGAATGCCGATCAGCATGGTGGACACGAAGACGAGCGTCCCCTTTGCCAGCAGCGCGAGCGAGGTGATGGCCGGCCCCGGACAAAAACCCGATAGGCCCCAGCCAATGCCGAACAAGGCAGGCCCGGCAATCACCTTCGCATCAATCTCTTTCGCCGTCGGGAGTGAGAAGCGTTCCGCCAGAACGGGTCTTTCCCTGCGCAGCACGAGCCGGTAACCGAGGAACGTCACCACGACCGCTGCCAACATCACGAAGATCAGGCTTGGATCGACCGTACCGACGAGATCGAGAAAGTTTTGGACTTTGGCCGGATTGGCCATGCCAGAGATCAGCAGGCCCAGCCCGAAGATCAGACCGGCAATGCCGCTGGCGAGAGCGCGCATAGTCAGCCACCAATCACGTGGCGCATCACGAAGACCGTGACAAAGCCTGTGCCCATGAAGATCGCCGTGGCCACGACAGAGCGCAACGACAGTCGCGACATCCCGCAAACGCCGTGACCGCTGGTGCAGCCGCTGCCGTAAGCCGCGCCAAACCCGACGAGGAGTCCCGCGACCGCCATGAGCCTCGCATTGTCGGAGACGGTCTGGGCAAAGGTCGATCCCGTGGCTGCCGCGTAGAGGAGAGGAGCCGCGATCAGCCCTATCACGAATGCCGCCGCGCCTCGTGGATCCTCGCCGGCAAAGGGCGGAAACAGGCGCCCGAGAATGCCGCTAATTCCGGCGATCCGTCCACTGAACAGCATCAGCATCACGGAAGCGACGCCGATCCGTACGCCGCCGATGGTCGAAGCGAGCGGTGTGAATTCCGTCGGCGTCATGCAAGCACCTCTCTCCTCGCTTACCTCTTCATCATCGTCGCGCTCACCCGTGTCGTCGTGACCTCGTGGCGGGGTGCCGATGCCAATGCCCAGGGGAAGATTTCACGCACCGACCGGGTTTGGGTCGGAGTGCTGATCGTCGCTTATCTTGCGGCAAACGTCGCTGTCGCCTGGTCGGCCCTGCACGTGGCCTAAACCCTTTTAGCGTCCAATGGCGGACCTTACCGGCTACTCTTTTGGATCGGGCAAGCGCCATTAGCACTCACTCATTGCCTTAGATTGATATCGAAGAACTTGAGCGCCGCTTTGCCGACAGAGTCATGGATCGCGGCGCGGTCTACGCCGGGCGCGTCCTTGCAAGCCTCCGGAAACTCGTTCTTGCCCTCATCGTCACACTCATTGACGAAGATCTCGTGATCCACAGCCCCCGGAATGATGACGAGCTCGGCGTGCGGAATGTATTTTGCAGCAAATTCGGCATTCTCTGCTGGCGGCGTCTGTGTGTCGCCGGCGCCGACGGTAATGTAGGCCGGAACGTCAAGCTGCTTGAGCCGAGCTTCGTCCATGCCGAAGGCCTGCACGATACCAGGTGCCATGGCGAACACCGCCTTCACGCGTTTGTCTTGCACATTGAGCGCCGTATCAGGATCGAGAGGCAGTTCGTTCCTCAGATATTCAGGTACCTGCTGGTTGTTGCGCCATCCCTGCTGGAAGGCGAGGTATTTGTCCCGGTTGACCTTGGCGCCCCCGAGCCACAGCGCGGTAAAGCCGCCTTGCGAATGGCCGGCGACCCCAATGCGGCCGGAATCGAGGTATTTGCCCCAGGCGGGATCGCTCAAGAGAAAGTCGATGTCGAGGCTGACATCGATCGGGCGCTGCCACAACTTGTTGGCGAGATAGGCGATGGTCGAATCGTAGGTATTGGCGCGCCAATGATATGGTGCGGCGACAACGTAGCCATGGGAGGCAAGCGTTTGCGCGAACCAGGCGTAGAAGAGGCCGTTGCTCCCGCGCCCGTGCGACAACATGATTAGCGGATGCTTGGCGCCGTCGAATGCGACTTCGGCAGCCTTGTATAGGGTGAGGCTGGTGAAGAACGGCATGGTAAAGCGCGTCGCCGAACCTTCGCTGACCACGGCGGGATAGAACACCGCCATCGCAAGCGTCCGCGCCCCGTAATGCGCATCGGCAAATTCGACTTGCTTGATCCCAACTGGATAAGTATGGCCGCTCTCGCTCGCCGGTGAACTCACAGGAGCGCTCGCGGCGAGCGCGGCGAAGAGAGCGGCAAAGCGAAGTCCCAAAAAGGTCCTCCTCATGTCTTCCTTGGGCGAATGCCGAAGACCGAGATCGTTCCCTTTCCCTTGACCTCCATTTCTCCCAAGGCCTCGGCCTCGAAGCGCGATGAGACCTGCTCCCAGACGTCCTTGGTCACCGCAACATGCCCTGGCTTGGATTTGTCGGACATGCGCGCCGCCACATTGACGGTGTCGCCCCAAATATCGAACTGATAACGCTCTTGTCCCACCACGCCAGCGACCACGGGTCCGGCATGGACGCCGACCCGCACTTCCCATCCAAGGCGAGCATCGATCAGCGTCGATGCCATCTCCAGACCGCAGCGGACAGCGGAGCCGATTGGATCCTCGACCTCCTGGAGAAGACCTCCCGCCGCCATGAAACCGTCGCCGATGGTCTTGATCTTCTCGAGCCCATGTCTCGCCGTCACGCGCTCGAAAATGACGAAGAGCGCGTCGAGCCGCGATACCACCTCCTCAGGCTCGTGCTTGTCGCAGTACGAAGTGAAGTTGGTGACATCGCAGAACAGGACCGCGACATTGTCATAGCGCCGTGGGATCACGGTGCCGATGCTGCGGATCTCGTCGGCCGCCTTCTTCGGCAGCAAGGCGTGGAGCAGCTCGTCGGCCTGGTTTTGGGCTTCGCGCGCTCGCGCAAGCGCAGCCTGTAGCGCGAGCTGCGTTTTCACTCTCGCAAGCACGATCGGCCCGGAGAACGGCTTATGAATGTAATCTACCGCGCCGACCGCAAATCCATTCTCCTCGTCAAGCGCGTCGGTCTTCGCGGTGAGAAAGATCACCGGAATGTCACGGGTAACAGGATTGGCCTTAAGGCGGCGGCAGACCTCGTAACCGTCCATGCCGGGCATCATCACGTCGAGCAGAATCAGGTCGGGCTTTTCCGCGGCGGACGCAAGCACGAGCGCCTTCTCGCCATTGGTAGCAACCTTGGTTCGGTATGCGCCTTTGAGCACACCCGAGATCACCCCGACATTGGTCGGGGTGTCGTCGACGATCAAAACCAGCTTGTTGTCCGAGGTGTGGGTCATTTGAGGTTCAGGGACAAGCGATCGGAGATTGCCGCGAGGCATTTCAGCGCCGCCTCGAAGTTGAAATCGCCGACGAGCTCGCTCAGGGTTTCGATTTCTGTGGGCGTGAGAACGCCGGACAAATTGGATCTTGCGTCAATTATGAAGTCTCCCGCCTCACCATCGTCGCTTTCGAGCAACTGCTTCAGTTGGGTCAACGGTTCCACCACGGTCGCGGGATCGCGCGCACCGCCTCCGCCGTTGGTCAGCACCTCTTCAGGGAGTGAGGCGCGGATCGCTCCGACCGCCGCACCAAGGTCAGCGAACAAAGACGTGAGCGCGGTATCGATGCCCCGGCCCGTCTTGATCGCAGTTTCAGCCTTGGCCGCGGCCTCCGACAGTGTAATGGCGCCAAGCGTTCCGGCGGCTCCTTTCAAGGAATGGGCGGCGCGCTCCGCCGTCGCCGTATCGTCCATCGAGAGCGCCTTGCGAATTTCGTCGACCGTCCCAGCCTGCTGCTGGGCGAATCTGCGTAACAACGCCTCGTAGCGCTTCCGGTTGCCGCCGGTTTGCTTGA
>Ga0187817_10000925_pt1 | contig 13569 bp, 14 predicted proteins | sample NC_wetland_sal_i_17_FD_132431 | JGI IMG/M metagenome (GOLD analysis project Ga0187817, IMG submission 132431) | Wetland sediment microbial communities from Neuse River Estuary, North Carolina, USA - SO4_2 | ecosystem: Environmental > Aquatic > Freshwater > Wetlands > Sediment | place: USA...
CGCTCTTGTTCCTCCTCTCAAGCGCTCGGGCGATATCCGCCACACATTGACCACGCTTCCAGCGCTCCCAAAGCTCAGCCCTCTGTTTCGGATCGCACACCTCCCCATCTCGCAAGATTAGAAGGTGTTACGTCGATCGGTTGAACTCACCACCCAAACGGGTCATTCCAAATTATTTCGATGGCGTCACCACAAGCTGCATAAGCGCCCCGCCTACACCCATTCCGGCGATCTTCCCGCCGCGAATAAGAAACATTGTAAGCGATGGCCAAGTGACCAGTTCGCCCGCGCCTAAATTTTTTGAACGGCGGCCGCCGAGAGATCGGTCAACGCGTTCGGCCTTTTGCTTTGTGCGCTGATGATAGATCGCTTGGCCGCCGCCGAAGCGGCGGCCTTGGTTTTTTTGGTGTCGACTGCTTGCACGGCATCCTCTCGTTTTGAGCTATGGAACCGTGAACGATTAACGGGTGGCAAGTCGACCGCTGATTAGGCTTGTGTTTCCCCCGGAACCAACGGCACAATTGACCTGATCTGGTGTTTGATGGGCACCGCGATGAGGGTCGGGCCGTCGGCGTTCAACGCCCTCGAGAAAGCTTCTTGTATCTCTTGCTTGGTCCGCGCCCTGACCGCTGCGCAACTGACCGAGACGTTGCAGTCTCGATGGAAACAGTCAAAGCCCAAGCCATTGCACGGGAGCGATGGGGCAATCCTTTTGAAGGATACGACGACCTCCTAAAAAAGGTGACTACGTCCGTTCTAGTTGCCAACGGCAAGGATGATATTCGCATGCCAACCATCAACTCGTATCATTTGTTTCAGGTTCTTCCCAAGGCCCAGCTTATTCTTTATCCGGATTCTGGGCATGGATTTTTGTTTCAATACCCGAAATCGTGCGCTGAGAACTTCGATGACTTTTTAAATCAAAAGGATTTCTAGAATGCCGAGAGAATGGATCCTCGAAATCGGCCCTCGCGCCTCGTTCGTTAGTTCAGTTGTGCTCGCAAATGCGACTTTCGACGGAGATGCCGTACACAGCGAGGTTTCGCGATACCATGGGTCAATCTGACAATACGCAAGGGTGCGCTCCCCAAAGAAACACAACAGGCCGTTATGGGGAAGCTGACCGAAATCCTGATGTGGTGGGAGAAAGTTCCGAACACACTACGCGCACGCAGCATCATGAAGGGCTGGGTTTACGAAGTCGCCGAGGATCGGATTACATTGCTGGCAGCCCGATACACGAAAAGCCATTCTATTTCGTCGATATCCGAATTCCGATAAACCGCCTCGATCTGCTTGCTAAACAGGGATTAATCCGCGGCAAGGTCGAGAGGTGGATAGGTGTCGCAGTAGATGAGCGATAGCTAAAAGCTACGAAATGGCTGAAATAGCAGAAAAATCACCGCAGAGTCGGTCCTGGCGATTCTCAGTCGCTCCGATGATGGAATGGACCGATCGGCATTGCCGGTTCTTCCATCGGCTGATGACGCGCCGGGCCTTGCTCTATACCGAGATGCTCACCACTGGCGCGGTGCTGCACGGCGACCGCACGCGGCTTCTTCGTCACGATCGGGCCGAACATCCACTGGCTTTGCAGCTCGGCGGATCCGATCCGCAGGCGCTCGCGTCCTGCGCGCGGATCGCCGCGGATTTGGGATTCGACGAGGTCAACCTCAACGTCGGCTGCCCGTCCGATCGCGTGCAGGAGGGCCGCTTCGGCGCATGTCTGATGGCGGAGCCGAGGCTTGTCAACGACTGCGTCGCGGCGATGAAAGCCGCCGTGTCCATTCCCGTGACGGTGAAATGCCGCATCGGCATCGACAAACAGGATCCCGAACAGGCGCTCGAAGTTTTCGCGGCAGAGGTCGAACGGGCAGGGGGCGATGCGTTGATCGTGCATGCCAGGAAGGCTTGGCTCGCGGGCCTGTCGCCGAAGGAGAATCGTGAAATTCCCCCACTCGACTATGATCGTGTGTATCGGCTTAAGGCCGTGCATCCGAGGCTGACGGTCGTGCTCAACGGCGGCGTCGGCGACCTTGTCGAAGCACGCGCACATCTCGCGCGCGTGGACGGCGTGATGATGGGCCGTGCCGCCTACCAAGAGCCTTGGCGGCTTCTTGCCGTCGATCCAATGATGTTCGGCGAGGAGGCGCCTTTCGCGTCGCCGTATGCGGCTGCTGCTGCGCTTGTCCCCTATATCGAGCAAGAACTTGCTGGCGGCACGCGGCTTCACGCCATAACGCGCCATTTGCACGGCCTGTTTCGCGCCGTGCCCGGTGCGCGCGCGTTCCGCCGCGAACTCGCGAGCGCCGCGGCGTCGCCGGGAGCGGGGCCGGAGTTTCTTCTCCGGGCACTTGCGCTCGTCTCCGACGAGGTTCTGGACAACGGGCGGGCTGCGGCGTAGCGAAACGCTTTGGCCGGCACAATGAAAGAACAATAAGCAAAATGTTCCTCGGCGTTCCGTTGAGCGAGATCCTGTGGCTCGCCTTGGCCATCGTCGTTGCCGGGGTCATTACCGGGTTGCTCGCCGGTCTGTTCGGTATCGGCGGCGGCGCCGTGATCGTACCCGTGCTCTACGAAGTCTTTCGCCTGCTCGCCGTTCCCGAAGAGGTGCGAATCCAGCTTTGCGTGGGCACTTCGATCGCCATCATCGTGCCGACAACGATCCGTTCTTATCTCGCGCACCGTCAAAAGGGTCTGGTGATCCCGAGCGTTATCCGGCTATGGGCGGTGCCTGCCGTGCTGGGCGTGATTTGCGGCTCCGTAATCGCGGTATTTGCACCGCCGTCGGTCTTCAAGATAGCGTTTATCGTGATCGCGACCTTTATCGCGATCAAATTTCTGTTCGCGGGCGACCGCTGGAACATCGGCTCCGAACTTCCCGGCACCACGGCGATGACCGGCTATGGCTTCGTCATCGGGCTTTCGAGCTCGCTGATGGGCGTGAGCGGAGGCTCCCTCTCGAACATCATTCTCACGCTGTACGGCAAGCCGATCCACAACGCTGTCGCCACCTCGGCGGGCCTCGGCGTGCCGATCACGATCGTCGGCACGATCGGCTATATTCTGGCCGGCCTGCCGCATGAAGCTCTCCTGCCGCCGTTCTCGCTCGGCTTTGTCTCGCTTATCGGTTTGGCGGTGATTGCGCCGCTGTCGAGCCTGACGGCGCCGTACGGCGCGCGGCTCGCCCACGTTTTGTCGCAGCGCGCGCTCGAAATCGGCTTCGCGATTTTTCTTCTTTTGGTTTCGCTGCGCTTTCTCGTCAGTCTGTTCTGACGAGAGCGAATTTCGGGATCGGGACTCTACGGATAGCCGCGCAGCACCAGCCGATCGCCGTCGACCTGCCAGCCTTGCAATCGGTTGAGAAAGCTCATGCCGAGAAGGCTGGTGCGCAACTGGCCGGGCTGAACTACCAAAGCCTCGACGGAACGCTCCTCGAGACCGCCGACGGCGATGCGGTCGATGGTCACCGGCGCGGCGCTGGCGCGGCCGTTCGCCGTCTCGATGCTCACCGTATAGCTGAGCATGGCGAGCGGCAGACCCGCAGACTTGGCGTCATCCTGCGTCAGCACCACCGAGCTTGCGCCGGTGTCGAGCACCATGTGGATTCGGGCGCCGTTGATCTGGCCGGAAATAAAAAAGTCACCGCCGTTGGTGCGCGCCACCTCGACGGTGCGGCCGTGCGAGACGACGTGTCCCGGCATCAGTTCGACGAGCACCCGATTGGCGACCTCGTGCACCTCGAATCGATAGGAATAGCCGATCACGAGCGCCAAGCCGACGGCAGCCCACAACAGAGCGGCAATCAAGGCTTGCGCGAAACGTTCGCGAAATATCGTCAGGAATGCCGCGCCGAGGAAAACCAAGAGCAGAATCCTATAGGCGAGCGATCCGAAGTCGTCGGTCGATAACGGACCCACCGTTCCAGCGCCATGCCGCGCGACGAGGACGAGAACGGCGATCAAAATGCCAAGCAAAAGGATCGATAACAGGCGCGCGCGCAAGTGAATTTTCTCCTAGGCTGCGCCTGCGCAGCCGATCGCGGTCAGCGGCGTCGCCGGCTGCGCTGCAGCTCGCGCAACGTCAAAGTGAATCGCAAATCGTGCCAATTTAAATTCCGCTGCGCCCCATAGGCCGACCCGAAAGGGCCAAGCACCATAGACGGAGGATACGAGAAGGCAATCCCCGCGATTGCGCACAGGCCCCGTCGCGGCGGCGCCGCAACTCGCTCCCATTTCCTGATGATTTTAGCGCCCTGCGCCGGATGCAATGCGCTTAGGGCAAAACGCGGCGTCGTCTAAGCCAGCCGAAGGCGCTTCCGCGAGCGCTTGCGGTCGAAACGTTGTTTTTGTCATCGGCGATTGGGGGGACGCTCTCGATAACGATGCGCGTGATAAAGATAGGACTGAGAATTATCTGGCCGGCCAATCGTTGGACCAAGCCTTTTGCATGTCGTTCCGCAATTTGCCGGGCCGGAGAGGCTGTGCCCCCAGGGCCGCAATCGTTTCAAATTGAATCGATTGCGGCTCTAGCAACGTGATGAGGCATGACTCCCCGGATCACGTCCGGGACATGCTTTATCGGAAAGCCGGTTTCCACTTTTCCGGATCATGCCTTAAGGTCGCGCCAAGCGGCGGCGAGAGTGGCGGCGATAGTAACAGCGAGACCATAGGATGAAGCTTTATGACGGCGGCCGCGCGCCCAATCCGCGCCGCGTGCGCATTTTCCTGGCCGAAAAGGGCATCAGCATCCCGGCCGAACAAATCAATCTCGGGGCGCTGCAGCAACGGAGCGAGGCCTATACCGCAATTAATCCGATGCAGCGGGTTCCGGCGCTCGTGCTTGACGACGGCACCGTGATCGCGGAATCCATCGCCATCTGCCGCTATTTCGAAGCGCTTCATCCGGAGCCGCCGCTGTTCGGCGCCGGGGCGCTCAACAGCGCACTCGTCGAGATGTGGAACAGGCGCGCCGAACTTCATCTCTTGTTTCCCGTCGCCGCCATATTTCAGCATCTGCATCCGGCGATGAAGGTCATGGTCGATCCGCAGGTGCCGGCGTGGGGCGAGGCGAACCAGCCACGCGCCTTCGCATTTTTGGAGTTTCTCGACGGCGAGCTGAAAAACCGGCCGTATATTGCCGGTAACAACTATACCGTCGCCGATATTACGGCGCTGGTCGCGGTCGATTTCATGCGCGTGTCGAAGCTCGCCGTGCCCGACAATCTTGGCAATGTGCGGCGCTGGCATCAGGATGTTTCGGGCCGTCCCAGCGCGGCGGCGTAGCCACAAGCAACGCCGATCATCGAGCGGAAAGCATCGCGCGTATGGCAGGGCGGGGGATGCCGTAGCCGTCGGTCGACAATGCGAGGCCTGTTTGGCTCGCGAGAAAGAAAACCCCCGCCAAGCCGATTGCGCCGTAGAGCACAACGCAAGCAAAGACACCGAACCGGCCAAGATTGCTCATTATCGCCCCGACGGATTCTTGCACGTGGTCAACCTAACGCCGATCGCCACCGCGAGTTCCGCTGGACCTCGCGCCGTTGCGCGTTGCGGTTGGTTCTTTGGACGACACTTGCTGTCCGGAACTAACAACCCCTGCTCGAATTGTAGTTTGGGGTGAAGCGGGCGATTGCTTTATTTGGAGGAACTATGGACAGGAAATTAGCTGGTCTGCTGGGAGCGGCGGCCGCAGTCACCACGCTAGCGAGTGCCCAAGCAGCGCCGACTTCAACGCCACAATTGCCGGAGGTGATGAGCTATCGCGACTTGCTCGATCCGATTGTGAATCCGGTCCCGCTATTGCAAGCCGACAATGCGCGGCTGGCTCAACCTCAAGGATCTCAAGGGACCCGATTGGCCCAGGTTTCGGTCCAGCTCGGTCACCATCATCACCACCATCATCATCATAGGCGGCATCACCACCACCACCATCATCATCACCACCATCATCATTACTAAGGCGCATAAGGAAAAAGGGGACCCAGGCGGATGTCCCCTTTTTCCTGCCAGCCATTGCTTCCCAACGCTGCTGCTTGATGTCGTTCTCTGGCCTTGTCAGCCGCTGGCCTCTCGTTCTTTGGCGGCGCTTCCCCTTACCGTTATGGTTCTCTGGCTTTGCCTTTTGCCGCGCGCAGAAGATGCCGATAGGTACCGTCGAAGACCGTATTGGTCTTCGATGTCCATGTCGTCTCGGCGGCGAGCGTTGGACGGCTGCCGTGGATGCGGCGTCCGCGCATCTCGCGCTCTGCGGCTTCTTCCTCGCCCATATCCGAAAGCGTGAAGTCGGCCGTGATCGGCAATATCAGGATCTGCAGCATCGGTTCGCCGGGCCGAAAGATATGGGTGTGGCCTTCGACCGGAGATTTGAACACGACAAATGAGATCATCGGCCACCATTCGGTCCGCAACAGCGCGGGAACGGCAATCGGAACGGTGTCGGTCGGATCGGTATAGAAACGCGGGTGCGGCTCGGTCCGCACCGCCCATTCTTCTCCGACCTTGAGATCGAGCAACAGCTGATAGGTGTAGTAGTCCTGCCCGAAGCTGCGGAACGGCGGCCACATCAGATCGTCACCGTCCGGCGGCGGCCCAAAATCCCCGTCGAAGACGAACTTGCCGTCTCTTTTGCTGACCCGAAGCTCGTTGTCATATGGATAAAAGACTTCGATGCCGTATTGGGCGCCTTCGGTAAACGGCGCGCAGTGCCAAGCGTATTCCTGCGAGCCGTCGGTCCGCGGCTCGGGCTTGCCGGCCCAGCCGGGCATTTCGAGCTTGGTCCGCCTCGGCGCCAGTTTGGGGTTCGCCAGCCGGAATTTGACGTCCTGCATCGCGCGATCCGGTCAATGGGGAGCCTGCTCACTCCCAGGAATTGCAGAATTGCAGCCTTTGGCCAATACGTCCCGGCCCAGGCTAGAAAAGTCTCTGCGACGCAAAGAGTTCCAGCCATGACCGCCAGTCGCATTTGAGCGGATGCGCCGATTGGCCGCCTTGTCCAACGAGCCGCAAAAGCTGCTATCACGTCTATCGAGGATACGGCCGCAAAGTGCCGCGTGCGTTTAGGAAAGCTGGGGAGGATCGGGTGCTGTCACTGCGTGCATGGATTGGCGTCGCGCTCGCAGCCGTGCTGTTGGCGGCACCGTCCGCCCAGGCCGAGGATTGGCCGGGCCGGCCGATCAGGGTGATCAGCCCGTTTCCCGCCGGGAGCGCCTCGGACACCGTGGGCCGTGTCGTGCTCGACCAGGTGTCGCAATTGCTTGGCCAGCCGATGGTGGTCGAGGCCAGGCCCGGCGCTGGCGGAATCGTCGGCTTCGCCGACGTCGCCAAAGCCGACCCTGACGGCTACACGCTCGTCGTGAGCTCGACATCGCTCGGCACCGGAATGGTGCTGCACCGAAGCCTGCCCTACGACCCGGCGAAGGATTTCGTTCCGGTCGCCATGCTGGGCGTGCAGCCGAACGTGCTGGTCGCCGCCAAGGCGGATGGATTCACGAGCGTCGCCGATCTTGTCACGGCGGCCAAAGCGAAACCCGGCACGCTGACGTTTGCCTCGGCCGGCATCGGTTCGTCGTCGCATATGGCCGGTGAGCGCCTGCGGCTCGCCGCCAAGATCGACGTGCGCCACGTGCCTTTCCGCGATACCGGCCTGACCGAGGTGATGGCCGGCCGCATCGATTTTTATTTCATCCCGCTCGCGGCGGCGGCGTCTGCTTTGGGTAGCGGCAAGCTCGACGTGCTGGCGGTAAGTTCGCCCAAGCGCGCGGCCTTGCTGCCGAACGTGCCGTCGATCGTCGAAGCGGGATATCCCGACGCCGTATTCCGCTTCTGGCTCGGACTATCGGCCCCCGCGCACACGCCGCAGCCGATCGTCGACAAGCTGCACGACGCGGTGGAAAAGGCGCTGCAAGATCCCGGCCTGCAGGAGAGATTGGCTAAGCTCGGCATCGAATCGGAAGCGATGAGCGTCGCCGACTTCGGCAAGTATGTCACCGACGATCTTGCCTCGACCGTGAAGCTCGCCAAGGACGCGCATATCGAGCCGCTCGATTAGCCGGCGGCGATTGCGGCGTCTGCTTGACCGATGTCACGAATAAGTTTGACGCAATATCGCCAATACGAACGTGACTGCGGGCGACAAAGTCATGCGTAGTCGACCATCGCCATAAAGCCGAAATCCATGTGCAGCTGCTGATGGCAATGGAACAGCGTCGGCCCGGGATTGTCGGCGACGAAATCAAATTCCACTTCTTGGAATCCGCCTAACATCACCACGTCTTTGATCACGCCGGCTGTCGGCTTGCCGCCAGCGCGCACGAGCTCGAAACTATGGCGGTGAAGATGCAGCGGATGGATATCGTCGCTGGCGTTGCGGAACTTGAACCGGTAACGGCGCCCCTCATGCACGGTGAAGGCCGGCTTCATGGTGTCCATGGAGAAAGCTTCGCCATTGAGGAGCCACTGGTTGAAGCCGTCGAGCGCGGCGTTATGTTTTGCCACCATGACCTCGAATGTTTCGTCCGGCGTTTCCGCAGTCGCGACGCTTTTTCCGAAGATCGTGTAGTCCCATTTGTATGGCTTCGGCTCGCTCCACTGCGGCTTACCGGTGGCGTCCGCATATTCGACCACAATGCCCATGCCGTGTCCGCGATCGTCGTCGTCAAGATCGCCCATGACCCAGACGCCCGGATGGTTCATCTCCACAATCGCGGAGATGCGTTCCGCGGTGCCGAGCCATAACAGCGGCACATCCGCCGGCGTCGGTACCGGATTGCCGTCCAGCGCAACGATCCTGAAAGCATGGCCGGGCAGCGACAGGCTGCGGATCTCACCGGCACTGGCGTTGAGTACGTGAAAGAGAACGCGTTCGCCTTTTTTGACGCGAATCGGCTCGCCGTGCCCGAGCATCTTGCCGTTGATGCTGAAGAGATCGTAGCTGACTTCGTAGCCCTTCGGGCCAGTGAACTGTTCATCGGCGCTTTTGCCGATGCTCTGCAATTCTTCGATTGGATCTCCCGCAAGAAAATCCATCGCCATGTCGCCGCCCTGGCTGAACGATGGCAGGAACTCCTTGAGCACGAGGAAGACTTCGCGATCGTAGGCGCCCGGATTGCCGGCCGGTTCGATGTAGACCGGCCCGGCCTGCCCGGTATAGGTGCCGAGGCTGAGATTGTTCTTGGGAACGACGTGGGAGTGGTAGAAGCGAAAGCCCGATGGTTTCGGCACGAAGGCGATGCGGCGCATGCCGTGCGCCGGAATGAAGGGCGTTCCCTCTTCGGCGGCGCCATCGACATCAACGGGAACAAACTGGCCATGCCAGTGCAGTTGTTCGGGTGTATCGGTGTCGTTGTGGATATCCACGACGACCCGCTTGCCTTCCGTAAGCCGCACCAGTGGTCCCGGAAATTGGCCGTTATAGAGCGTGGTTGAAACAATGCTCTCCGATGACAACTCAACAAGCCCGGTGGCAATATGGATCGTGTAGTCGGCCTTTTCGGCGTTCGCCGGATTTTCGGCGGCGTGCACAAGGCTGGGCGACGCGAGCGCTAAAGGGACCGCGGCGGTGTGCTTGAGCAGCGAACGGCGATCGATCGGCATGGGTTCATTCCCAATCGGCTAGTGTCGCGCCCTGCGTTTCGAGGCAAGGCGCAAATGTTCCCGGGTTGAACGGTGAATTACGCCCGCGGCGGGAGCGCCGTCGAGTCTGCTCTCGACACTTTGACGTGAGCCGAAGAGTTCGGTGTCCGCTTCGAGTCCTTGGCGCACACTTGGCGTGGTCTCGCCGATGAGAGAATATTGCGTTATCGATTAAGCAGCGCGATCAGGCTTGACGTATCCCAACGCTTGCCGCCGATCGTTTGAATCTCCGAATAGAATTGGTCGACCAGCGCCGAGACCGGCAGATGCGCGCCGTTGCGCCGCGCTTCGGACAAGCAGATGCCGAGGTCCTTGCGCATCCAATCCACCGCGAAGCCGAAATCGAATTTGCCGGCGACCATTGTCTTGTAGCGGTTTTCCATCTGCCAGGATTGCGCGGCGCCTTTGGAAATAGTGGCGATCAACTTCTCGATATCGAGGCCGGCTTTCATCGCGAAATGCAGACCCTCCGCCAGTCCCTGCACCAAGCCCGCGATGCAAATCTGATTGACCATCTTGGCAAGCTGGCCTGATCCCGAAGCGCCCATGAGATTGCAGGCGCGCGCATAGGCTGCGATCACTTTCTCGGCTTTGGCGAAAGACGCCTCGTCGCCGCCGCACATCACGGTGAGCATGCCGTTCTCCGCGCCGGCTTGGCCGCCGGAAACCGGCGCGTCGACGAAATCGAAGCCACGCTTTTTGGCTTCGGCGTAAAGTTCGCGCGCGATCTCGGCGGAAGCGGTGGTGTGATCGACGACGATGGCGCCCCAGCGCACGCCGGCAAAAACGCCGTCCTTGCCGAGCATGACCTCGCGCAAATCGTTGTCGTTGCCGACACAGGCCATGACCAAATCCTGGCCCTCGGCCGCCTGGCGAGGCGTCGGTGCGCTTTTTCCGCCGTATTGGGTCACCCATTTTTCGGCCTTGGCGGCGGTGCGGTTATAGACCGTCACTTCGTGGCCGCCCTTGGCCTTGAGATGTCCCGCCATCGGGTAGCCCATCACCCCGAGCCCGACGAATGCGACCTTTGCCATCATGTCCTCCCTGATACGGCCTTGGTCATGGCCCGGCTGACCGCCGTGCGTCAACACCGCGGCGCGGCGATTGACCGGGAGCGGGACTGGCCTATGTAGAGTTCGGAATTTTTTCGGTGACCCGGCAATGACCGTATCAAAAGACGAGGTGCTCGCCGCGCTCGGCAAGATTTCAAGCCCCGATGGCGCGCCGCTGCCCGCAACCGGCAAACTGTCCGAGATCGTCGCCACCGACGGCAAAGTGTTTTTCTCGATCACGGTCGACGCCGGGGCGGTCGAGCAATGGGAAACCGTCCGCGAGCGCGCCGAACGCGCCGTGCGCGCGCTGCCGGGCGTGGAGTCGGTGATGGTGGCGCTGACGGCCGAGCGTGCCGCCGGCGCGGTACCACGCCCGCAAGCCGCTTCACCACGGGCGCGCACGCAGGCCGCGACCGGCGGTCATGGTGGTGGTCATGGTGGTGGTCATGGCGGTGGTCATGGCGGCGGTCATGGGGCGCCTTCGCCAGCCGGCGTTCCCGGGATCGCGGCGATCATCGCGGTTGCGTCGGGCAAAGGCGGGGTCGGCAAATCCACAACGGCGGTCAATCTCGCCCTCGCTTTGCACGAGCTCGGACTCAAGGTCGGCATCCTCGACGCCGACATTTACGGCCCGTCCATGCCGAAGCTACTCGGCATCCGCGAGCGGCCGGAAAGCGCCGGCGGCAATCGCCTACGGCCGATCGAGCGATACGGCATGCCGGTGATGTCGATCGGCTTTCTCATCGAGGAAGAAACCCCAATGATCTGGCGTGGGCCGATGGTGATGTCGGCGCTCACGCAAATGCTGCGCGAGGTCGAGTGGGGCACGCTCGACGTCCTGGTCGTCGACATGCCGCCCGGCACCGGCGATGCGCAGCTGACCATGGCGCAGCAAGTGCCGCTCAAAGGCGCGGTCATCGTCTCGACGCCGCAGGACCTCGCCTTGATCGACGCGCGGCGCGGCATCGCCATGTTCCGCCGCGTCAATGTCCCGGTGCTCGGGATCGTCGAGAACATGAGCACGTTCATCTGTCCGCATTGCGGTTCGCGCTCGGATATTTTCGGCCATGGCGGGGCGCGGCGCGAGGCGGACCGGCTCGGCGTTCCGTTTCTCGGCGAAGTGCCGCTCGATATCGCCATCCGCGAGAAATCCGATGCCGGATCGCCGGTGGTCTCGGCGGCGGCAGACAATCCGCTTGCGCAATATTACCGCGACATCGCCGTGCGCGTGCGCGACGGGCTTGCCGCGGCAGGCCGACCCGCGCCGAAGATCGTCATCGAGGCTTGAGCTTTCAGCGTGCGAAATAGGCCTTGGTGTGTCTATGCACCCGGTCCGAAGCCAGTAATTCGGCGAGCGGCCACCAGCGCAATTCGCTGTGCTGATCGTCGGGCTTCGGCTCGGCATTCCAAGCTCGTAGCCGAGCACCACATAATGGGTGCCGTAGTCGGAATTGCCGAAGCGATTGTTCTTATAAAAATGCTCGAAGGCGCCCAGAAGCTGCGCGTCTTCGATGCGCCGCGTGTAATTGGTCTCGGTTTTGAGAAGGCGTGCGAAGGCATCCGTCAGCCGCTCGTTCTTGAGCACCATGCCGCCGGGCACGAAATATCAATCCTTGGCCGGCTCGTTGTTGCGTAACCCGAGCAGAACGTCGTCGCGCGCATTACGGATGACGAAATCGATGGCGATCAGCGGCGCCAGGCGAATCACGGTGCCGAGATCGTTATGGTTCAAGAACCTCGGCGGCGACAGTTTCTGCGCGGACGATTCGGGCCAAGGATTGGGTGGCAGCGATGTGAGCGGCGAGGAAGGCGTCGGAGGCATGCCGCTTCATAGCGGTCTCGCGGTGGTGAGGCTAGGGCAGGTTCCGGTGAAAGCCGTTTTTCGAAAAATCATGCACATCAAAAAAACCCCCAGAGCGCGATCGCCTTAAGCGACTGTGCTCAGGCGCGCGCCGCCTTGCCTCGCTTTTCTTCTAACGTTGAGAGGCGACAGCGTTTGTGTGGCCGGTCACATGCAGCGGCGGCTCGTCCGCTTCCGTCAGCGACACCCCGCAGAATTGGCAGCTATAGACGCGCAGCTGCGGCAGACCGCCAATGCCGGGAATGGTCCGCTTGAGGTGCATGGCCCTGGAGCAACTCGGGCAGGGTGGGGTCGTGTGTTTATCCATGACGGCAACATGACACGCGCGAGCGGCCCGGCATTGACTTAGGTCAAGGCCGGTTGGTTCCGCGTGGAAAAGTCGGACAAAAATGCCGCTCGCCGTCTCTCGGTGGAACGGAACTCTTCCTCGAAAAGAGCCGCAAAGCTTGCGGCTACAAACGATTCGTCGCCGTCAAGCTTTCTCGTTTGTCGGCGTTGGTTGGCCGCTTGGCGCGCTCTTCCTCGAGCAGCATGCTGACGCGCTGGCGCACCGACTCATCCGTAAGGATCTGCAACAGGCGCTCGAAGTGCTCGATGTTCAGGCGCTGAATGAACCGATCCATGACGCGCCTTCGCGAATTTAGTTTCCGCGATGCGAATACTTCCGCGACTTTCATTCGCGACTTGGACGGTATGAGAGTCTGCGCCCGACGCCGGGTTCGAGTCGAATGCAATTGCCTGCCATCACACACAATTGAAAATGGCAAGTCGCCGCCAGTTCCACCGTGCGAACTTGAAAAAATGCCGGGCGCCAAGGGCAGCGCCACGTCGTGTTCAAAGACATGTTCAAAAACATAAAACGCAGGCCACGAACGCTTAGATATCAGCGAGACCGGCAAGCACGGCTTAAACCGGGCGATGCGCGGTTTCGGCTCTATCTGCGCTCGGCGCCGGCGACTCTGCCGGTTTTGGATTGACCAAATGAACGCGCGCGCAAGCGACGCAGGTCACCGCATGATAGGTC
>Ga0187817_10000926_pt1 | contig 13567 bp, 16 predicted proteins | sample NC_wetland_sal_i_17_FD_132431 | JGI IMG/M metagenome (GOLD analysis project Ga0187817, IMG submission 132431) | Wetland sediment microbial communities from Neuse River Estuary, North Carolina, USA - SO4_2 | ecosystem: Environmental > Aquatic > Freshwater > Wetlands > Sediment | place: USA...
ACCAGTGGGGGCGTCACGGATTCGACGGAGATGCTTGCGGCCAGGAGGCATGCCGGGGTGCACACACCCGTAATCGCGTGCAAAATGATAATTGCCAATCAACAGATGGCATACGCAGCCTAACTAGTTTAGGCAGCCGCTCGAGGGGGCTTCGCCCGTGGGCCTCCGAAGGGCGTCACACAGCGGGCTGCTCCTCTCTGCTACGTCTGGGCAGAGAGGTTAAGATCTCAGGCTAGCGCCAACGGTTTCTTGTCCGTTCTGAGCCGTTGTCGCGAACGTCTTGGGGGAAGCGTCAGCGATGGCGCCCAACGCCCGAGGCATGAACCGGAATAAGCATGTAGTCTCTTGACCAGTGACATTTTCGGACGCGGGTTCGACTCCCGCCGCCTCCACCACTTCACCTCTTACAGATCAAGCACTTACGTGTTCGTTTCGCCGCAAAACGCCGCAAAACTCTGCGGCGGCTGCCCTCCGACACTCAAATAGAGCCGCCAATTTGTCCACGGCCTCTCTTTGATCGCCGCTGATTGCGTGCGTGTACCGGAACGTCGTCTCGATCTTGGCGTGACCGAGATTTTCTTTCACCGTCACAATCGACGCGCCCGCTTGTAGCTGTGCGGTTGCGTTGCCGTGACGAAAAGCATGGAGTGCGCCCTCGCCTAGTCCGAGCCGGTCACGAAGTGGATTGAACACGAACTCGCGAACCCGATTGGCGTGATATGGCTTGTTGCGCCGATTCGTGAACAGAAGGTTCCACGGGTTCTCTTTCCACTCTTTCGACCGATACTCTTCGAGCAGGGCAACCAGGTAATCGGGAAGGTGAAGATCGCGCCGGCTGTTCTTGGATTTCACCGTCTGGATTGCGCCCTCCACCACCGCCTGGCGAACGCTCAGCACGTGTCCTTCGAGATCGACGTGACCCCAGGCAATGCCGAGCGCTTCCCCGCACCTGAGACCGAGATATGCCATCAAGGCGAAGCAGGTTTTCCACTTCAGCGAGGGAGCATTCTCAATCAGTAAGAGTGCTTCATCCGTCGTATACGACCGCACCGGATCATGCACTTCATCAGGAGGCAAGGTCACATCTGCGTACTCAAACGTTTTGACCTGATAGTTCCAGGCGCGTGCTCGCTGCAGCATCGCCCGCAGAGTTCCGAGCACATTCAGAATGGTTTTCCGAGAAAGGTCATTGCGCATCCCGGCATTGACTACGCGCTGCACCGCCGTCCCGCTGATTTCATCCAACCGAACAGCACCCAACGCTGGGACGATGTAGTTTTCAAGGTGATGGCGGGACGCCTTGCGCGCTGTGAGCTTGTGACCCTTCAGCCCGTCCCGCTGATAAATCTCCGCAAATTCCTGCACCGTCGCCACCCTTCCCGGTTTGTAGTCCGGCGCGTTGAGCGGTTCGATAATTCGATCCGCTGCACGCCGGGCGAGACGTTTGGTTGGGTACTCGCCAAGAGTTCCGACCATCGCTCGCCTCTCGGAACGGCGTATCTTTCCGTCGTCCCCCAATGAATCCTCCCGCCATCGGAGAATCCAGTTCTTCCCTTCCAATCTCAACGCACCGCGTTGATATCTTCTTCGGGCCAATTTTCCGTCCTTTCTTGGCCCGTCGATTCCGTGCGCAACTATACACCCGATAGCGTACGGCGTCGGTGTCGCGTCGGGGATGACTGGTAACATCTACGGTTCTCTTTCTCAATTTGGTCTAAGAATCATCCGCGTCCCCCTTTCTCCTGAATTCCGATCCAGGGCGTTGTTCATCGCCATTTCAATGCACCGACGTGGCGGCAATGTTCAAGCAATTGATCCGCTTCATCATTGACTGAGTGCTTGTCCCGGCAGCGCCGTCCGGGCCAGCTTCCGCCGCGAGTTTTGCGGCCCCGCGGGCTTCGGCTTCGGCCTGCTGACGCCGGGCGATTTCGGCTTCGAGTTGTTTCTGTTCTGCGTCCTCTTTCATGGTTATCGCCCCGCCACAGCGTTAGTGTCGGGATGGACGTTAAGCACATTGATGGTTTCCATCTGTTCTTGCGTGCTGAGCACACCGTTGGTGTTCGGGCTTTGCGCGAGCGTTGCCGCGGAATTGCCGCTGCCCCAGTTCGCATTGGTCAAGTCCTCGGTTGCGGTAACGGCTCCGCTCAAAATGCAGCTCGCCGTGAAATTAGGCATCGTAGGAATCCACGTCATTTGAAAACACCTTTCCTAGTTCTAAAATTCCGAAGGCCGGGCCAGTTTTGGACACGGCCCCCGGTTCGCACGATTCTGAGATCGAGGACGTGTGAGGCCTCGTGTGGCGATTCCGCATCCGCCCAATGTCAGCGCTGGCGACGGATGCGCCTGACCCACCTTCAGGGGGAGATCGGCCGGCTCAAACTTGGTGTCACCAAAATTTTTCCATCAGGTCGCCGATAAAGTTCACGTCCAAGCCGGTGGCGGCGCTCACTTCGGCCGGCTCGTGACCGGCGGCGACGAGCCGCACGGCCTGATATATGCTTTCTGCCTGCTGGGCGTGGTCTCCCTTTAGCCCGATGATGGCGGGAGACGCCGTGGTTGGACGTGTGCGTATTTTCGTTTCTGGCATTGTTACCTCTTTCTTGGAACGTCTTCTTGCGTATGGCGATTGAAACCGTTCACAGGCGCGGAACGGATTCCGCTTTCCGCCGTGATCGGCCTTCCGTCTTCCGCACCCTTGACAGAGTGCATCCGCTTGCGGTCGGGTTGCGACGAGCGGCACACCCCGATGCGTCTGCGAGAGCCGGACCGCCACATCGGCGAAACTGCGCGGCCGGTACTCGAAGCGCGGCGGCTCCGGTTCCTTCCGCACCGGACCTTCAAAAAAGTATTTTGCGGGATCGTAGGTCATGCTCTCGGCTCCTGGTCTTTCTCTTTCTTCCGTGGTTTTGGCTCTGGCCATCCGGCACAGTCGCATCCGGGCACCGCACACTTGCTGTCCGTACATGTGGTCCGGTCATCCTCGGCGAACGCCCCGGAATGCTGGCAACGGACCAGTCGCTTGAAGCGACCTTCCCGAATCCAGAGCCCGGAGCCTCCGGGCCGGCAGTGATAAATACGGGGATGCGTGCAACACGTCATGGCCGCCTCCGTGCTTTTGCTCGCTCGCGCCTTTTTCGCTGCTCATCGTCGGCCGCGCCCACATCGCAACCACGACCAGGACGAAGGTCGGGCGGCTCTCCGTAGAAGATCTGGTGCTCGTCGGTCAATTCAATCTGGGCCTCCACCAAGAACGGAATCATGGTGGAGGTGTCCGGCATGATTGGAGCCGCATATGGATCTGCTCGCCAGGCGGCTTCCGCAGCCATGAAGTAAGAGCGGATCGTTTCCGACTCGGCCAGCATCTCTGGGGAGATGGCAGGCAATGGCGGCTCTGGATCATCCGGTGGGATCATGGCCCGAACTTCTGGAGGACAGGGGATCGCCTTGGTAGGCGGAAGAGGTTCGCCATAGTGGAACCTTGAGCGAAGCGCTGCCACTGTCGTCGCTAATGGTGTCGGTTCCGGTGATGGTGTGGCTATATCTAATTTGGCCGGTTCGACACCAGACTCGGAGTCGTTTTCTGGCGCATTAGCCATATCCCCCTGTTTGTAATCTGCCAATGTGGCAGGACCCGCATAAACACTGCTCGAAACCTCACTTTTCAAATCTGGCAAGAGAGGGTCTCTGCCAGATTGCAAAATGGGCTCCAGACCCGCATGAACACTGGCTTCTGCCACATTGGCAGATTGCATTACCGGGGATGGAGGTAAATATCGACTCCATGCGTCCTCAAGGTCGCTACGGCGATAACCACTGACCCGCTCACCCTTATCCATATGTCGCCCCGAAAACACCCGGTAGGGCTTCAAGAGTTTCGCCAGGGCATGACGGGTCAACCCCTTGCCACGAGCCCAATCGCTCCAGGGTGATGCTTCCAGATTGGCCAGCTTCATCAAGAGCGAATCCGTTGAAAAGACTTCAACCGCAGGCTCCTGGTTGAAGAGGTCCCGCAGATCTACCAGCACCCTCATTCCGACAGAATCGTCGCCCACGTCTTCGGCGGCGAAGATTTCAGCCAGGGCTTTCCGGGATCTTCCGGGCCATTCGCCGCCGGCGAGATCGGCAAGGACACATAGGATCTCGACCGAGTCTTTTTGTCGATCGGAAAGCTTCGCGGGGACTTCGGGGCCAAGATCCATAGCGGTATTCAAGGCCGGCAACTGGCTTTCTACCCAGGTGGCTAATTGATCCTGCAGCAACATCGCTTCCAGTCGGGCCGAGCGTTCGCGGAAGCGGCTGAGCTTCTGGCCGGCCAGCTTGCGCTGCAGCTTGATCGGGATGGAGCGGTCCCGAACCGTGTCCCACAATTGGCCGATGCCGGCCAGCCCTTTCGCCCCACCCACCCGAAAATTCTTTACGATGAAGTCTTTGCCGACGCAACGGGCCACTGTGCCTTCGCGGCGGAAACCTTCGTTGAGGATCATGCGCACGTCTTCGCTTTTCTCCTGATTCCCTTTGAGCAGGCCGTCCAATTCATCGAACAACAAGGTGGGGCGCAGATGATCAATCTGCCGGAATAAGGTGGCACCGGAAGCCCCAGTAGTCCGCCACGGCCTCCGCACCAGGAGTTGTAGAAGTTCGAAGACCCTCGTCTTACCGGATTGCTTCTCCGGGCTCGACACGTGCAGGTAAGGCGTGAAGTCGGAAACTTCCGGGGCCCATGTATACGCGGCCCACAAGACGACGGCGCAATATTGCGCGTCGGACATGACCACGTACTTGCGCAGGAATTTCTCTACAGCATCAAGCACGGTGCCGGCATTCTTCTTCTGATCGAGCAGAGAGGATAAGGCCTGATCTCCATGTGCGGCGAGAAAGTCGTCTGGTCCGTTGATGCCTACACCACCTGGCAAATCAAGAATGCGAACGTCGGCTCCGAGGTCGCGCAACTCCGTGGTCAAGGCGCGACGTGCCACCAGTACGCGGGCGTTGGTGCTGGTGTTTGAGTCCAGCAAGACGTAGGTCACGCGACCTTTACAGATGCGAAGATCGGGATGGATACCTTTGATCGGTACCTGTTTTGCCGTCTTCTTTTTTCCGATCGTCCGCGTTCCGAGCCGAGCACGCCACGCCCAGCACCCGCCGAGACCAACGGCCGCGATCTTACGGCCAGTTCGCGCGGACCAGGTGCTCAGGCTCAAAGCGGATTTTTCGGCTTCGATCAAAATAATGGGCGTTGTCACATCGGCGATTAGTTCCTGTGCTCCAGGTGGAAAGTAGGGATGCGGACGGAGACTTTCGCTCGAAGGCGGGCCCATGTACTTGCGTTGTGGCCGGCCATCCTCTGTGATCTCCGGATGATCTCGACGGACCCGGCAATACACCATGACATTGCGGTCACCACCGGGCAGGAAGTACGGAAAGGCGATTCCGCTCATGTCACCCGGCCCGACCAGCTTGCAGTCGCGGCGGGCTTCGGCGTCACTGACTCTTGCGATGCCGGCTCGTTCGAGCAAGTCCGGGCCCACGCCCAGCCTCGCGAACATCTCCAGATCTGCGGCGGTGAGACTACTCATCACGACCTCGATCTGCTTCACTCGCGGCGAAAGCTGCAAACTTCCAGTTGCAGCCATGAGGTTCGGCAACCACGGCGCACAGTCTGCCGCCCTCGTCCAGCATCAAGTTCGCGTAGTGCTCCTGGCCGCCGTCCAAGATCACCGAGGCGACGAGATCACCACAAAAGACGCAATGAGTCAGTGCCCAGCCGAAGGGGTCTTCGGCGTTAATCTGCTCCATTCGACCACGCGGAAAGTTGCAGTCGGCGATGCGCTCCGAGCGGTGCTTCCACTGGCGCTCCCGTCCCGCAAGAGGACGAAAGAATAGAGGCACATCCCTCCGGGACTGGAGTTCTGGGGCTTGCGCTTCATCGTTTTCTAAATTACTATGCATTTGCATTTACCCTCTTTTTTTAAGACCTGGCCACCGTCCGGATTCTCGCCAGAGTTGGACGGTGACCAGATTCTTCGTTGTACAGGAAAGTCATTCGGCCTCGGCCATCCCTTCGAGGACCCTCCACGAAATCACCCGGCGACGGCGTAAGCGCCTGGTGGGAATGGTGCCATCGGCAACCATCCTTTCGACGGTGCGCTTCGAGACGCGCAGGACTTCGGCGGCTTCCACAAGCGAAGCGAAGAGCGGTTCAGGGCGGGTGGCGTAATCGGTCGTAAGTTCTGGGCGGTTCATGGTGAGTCTGAGTAAACCCCAGATTCGGATTGCTGCATAGCCGACACGTGAACCTATTTTTAGAGGAACGGATGTGTGGGGTACACAAGAGCTGTTTTGGCGAAGCGGGTTAGTGTGGTGCTAGACCTTACGGCGGTTCACGCGCTTCAGACCGTGACGGACGGCCTTTTCGCTGATCTCGATTCCTTTGTGGCCTGATGCAGCATCCGCTGCCCGCACCAGTTTGACCAGGACGGAAAGCGGGATCTTGAAGGGCAGCCAGGTGGCGAGCTCTTCGGGCAGCCTCGCCAGGTGCGCGTAATTCCCTGCACCCAGCTTCTTAGCGGGAAGCGGCACGAGACGTTCATGGATTTCGTGCAGATGGATAGCGGCTCCCCGCAGAGCCGCCGCAAGCGCGAAGTGCCCCTCTTGCTCAAAGGTTGAGATGGCCCCGCTTACACCTTCCATCTGCTTTCGCAGCCTCTTCTTTCGGTCCTTCACGTAGGCTTTACTCATGCCCAGCAAATGCGGCGTCTGCTTCCACTGCCACATCCGGGTTGCGACGAGCGGCCAAACGCCCCGTGGGTGATCCGCCAGGATGCGGGCAATAATCTTGTCCTGGTTGAAGCGCGTGAGATAGGCCCGGAACTGTTCGAGCCAAGCCGGAGGCGGCGCGAAGCCCGGATCGGAAGTCTGCGGCCGGGAAGCCATGCTCTCTCCAGGAGCAGTGGCGGTGAGCTGGAGACTCAGGCCGCCACTATGGCCCAACCGTTCGAATTCGGTGGGGCTGCCTGCGACTATTCTAACGGATCACCCTGCACCAGCCGACCACATCCATTAAATTTGATGATCTCTTGGTGCCTTTCCGGTGAGGTGTACAAAGCGGCATAATCCGGTACAGATGCAAACTCAGCCCACAGGTACGACGCCATATGCATGGTTACTGAATCGGAGCAAGCCGACGCCAGAGACTTTCAGTCGCTTGCTGCGCATCTCGGAGGCCGCCCGGTTGCTCAACTGTTGCCGGACAACGGTCAGACGCGCGATAGCAAAGGGACTCTTGCACAGTGTCAGGATTGGCGGGAAGGGATATCACAAAGTGCCCATGAGTGAGATCCAGCGCGTCGGCACGTTGAAAGGAACAAGATCCTAATGAGTGAATTCCCACAATCACCTAATCCGGACTGCCCGGTGTGCATGTCGGAAAGCCGGATCGCAGTCATGTCGATGCACGAGCTGGGGGCTCGCATGGAAGAGATTGCGGCCGCCACAGGGTTAGACGCCGGCGACATTGATCGCCACTTCCTTAAATGCATCCCGCCATCGGATACCGTCGATCCACGATCTGCGAGCGATGCGGAGCTCAATTCACTTCTGCGTCATGCAACAGAGTTGTATTACGGGGCCACGCTCCAAAATAATCTGGTCGCGGCCAGCAGTTCGCTCGGAGTGAGATTAAGGTGCATCGCGGAAATCGGCCAGCGGGAGGCCGCCCGCGCGGAACGCGCTGGCCTTTTGGATGGCGTCGATCCCGTTAACACTCCGCTTTCCGAGTGGCCAAAAGAACTAGCCGCATTTACGCGCGCCTATCTTGATGGCATCGTTGAACGCGCAGCAGCAGCCGAAAAAGCAGCAGAGGGAGAATATGTCGAAAATTGAAGAGATGCAGTCGGCCGCGACAGAAGCAGAGCGGGAGGCCCGGCATCAGCATGAGGCTCTCCGTGCGCTCACAGCCGAAATGCAGTTGACGGGTCCCGGCCTATCCTGCACTGCTTATGGAAACTTGAGAGCCTCCATCCAACAGCAAGAGCAGCGTGCGACCGCAGCATCGGAGCGAGCGGCGAAGCTTCAGGCCGAAGTCGATGTGCTGCGGGATCGCAAGAACGCAAAACTTCGCCGCGATCTTGCGTTGAAGGCAATCGAGGATACAGAGTGCAGGCTGCGGGAGGCGCAGACCGAATTTAATGTGAGGCACGCTGAGTTCATCAAGATCCAATCCGAACTACCCGTTATTCAAAGTAAGGCATCGCTCCTGATGTTCGAGCTGTCGAAGCTGCGCGATGATCTTCAGCGCTTTAGCGCATAAGAAAAGGAAAATAATCACATGGCAAAAAATGAATGGCTGCTCGATAGCATCATCGGAAGCGCCGACCCCAAGCCCGCGCCCGACGCGCCTCCGCTGGCAATCGTGGACACGCGCGAGATTATTTGGTCCAGCGGAAAAAGAACCTCTGGTCTTACGCGGGCGCTGCGCGTTGCAGAGACTGCCGCTGCCATCGAGAAAATTTTCGGCTGTAGCTTGGAGGATCTAGCCAAGGCTCCGCCGGTCATGCCCCCACCATCCGATAGTTTGGAACCGCCGAGCGTGACCTTTCGCCAAGAACCCCCACCCACTCCACGCCGGGAAAATTTGGTCGCGGCGAATCCCGACCCGGTTGCGCGTCCGCGCTGTGAATGCGATTGCGGGATGTGCGAAACTGGCGGCTGTTGGAATTGTCTGGGAAACCCGCGCTGCCAGTTCGCCCGGCAAGATTTGCTCGACCGCCAAATCAATAAGCCTGACGCTGAGCCGGTCGAAGATGCCGATGAGATCGAAGCCGATTTTCTGGCGACGCCACAGAAAGCTGTCCGCGAAACCGGCCAGATGCGCTTTGACCGGCATCATGCGAACCTGAAACCACTCACAGAAAAATTTCTCAAGGCTTTGCGGCGTGCAACTGGCGTGCGGCGCGAAGGCGCGCGATCCGCCTTGGCTGCGGATCGCCTGGTTAATTCGATGGCTAGCTACTGCACATCGAACTTGCCTTAAAGGTTTTCCTCTCGCCGTGCCGGTTCTCCTGCGGCCAAGAGAACGGCGAGTGGGAGTCGGAGAGTTCTGGCACTCCGACTCAAGTTGCCCGGTCCCTGCACATTGCCCCCGACAGGTGATGACGGGTCTTGACGTGGGACAGGGAATATCTACCGGGCGGTGTCAATGACACCACCCACGTCAGGAAGATTCATCACGCGCTCGACTCCGACTTTTCACCCCGGTTCGAGGGGCGATGCCGAGGGATCGTGCGAGCACCAACGCGGCATCGGATTCGAAACGTCCCGAGATCGGACGCCTCCACAGATCTCGATGGGGGAGCCGGACTTGGAATGGCCACGGCTCCCCTTAATTTCGCCTCCGGCGCTCTATGCGGTTATACGCATGAGCCGTTGCATCGCCTCTGTGCTGGCCTCCGCATCGGTCACCGTCACGTACTTCATGGTGCTGGCGATGGCCGCATGGCCGACGAACGCCTGCACCTTTGCGACATTCATATCCGACCGCACCAGCATCGTGCAGCACGTGTGCTTCAGGCAGTGTGGATGTTGTTTGGTCGCCGGCAGTCCCGCCTCTTTCGCGGCGGCCTGGTATATCCGGTAGAACTGAGTAGCCGACATGCAACCTCCCTTGTTCGAGGGGAACAGCGCATCGCCGCAATCCGTGGGCCGTTCGGCCCGCCATAGCTTGATCGCCTTGACTTCATCCAACAACGGTTGACCCTTGTGGGGAATGAGCTGGTGGACGGTGATCTTGCTCCCCTTCAGTCTTCGGATGGTAAGGTGCTCGTCGGTCAGATCGGCCATCCGTAGGTTGCATACCTCACTGGCTCGCAAGCCATGCGAGAATGCGGTCAGGATCATCGCCCAATCTCTTGTGCGATGACCTCTGGCCACCTTGAGAATGGCGAGCAATTCATCGTAAGTGAGTGAGTTCATCTGTCGTCCTTTCCTGAAAATGTAAGGTTACGTTCAAAGTAAGATTGCGATTCGTGCCGGCAACTCTAATGAATCCGCACCCGCTAAACAGGAGAATGTGAGGTTATGGACATTCCCTTACATTTTTCGGAATCCTAGTTGGGAAGAGAAATGTGGTCGACCACGATTGAGGTACTGGCCCGCGTGGTAAGTCAGGTGTTTCGATGTTTCCCACCAGTAGCCGCACCAAGCCTTCGCAGGCTGCTTGCGCCTGTCCCTTCGGCGTCCCTATGGCGTCCTCGGAAGTCAGTGCAGGCCGCTCACGCCATCAGTGCTCTCCGATTTGTTGTGCTTGGTGGAGTCGCGAACTCTTCTACGGAATGAGGTCCGCTGTCGAGATCACATTACCACTAAGTCACTAAGCTGAAGCTATGAACAAGAAATATTTGTGGCCCACAACTTGCTCACAGTTTCGTTCCTATGAATTCTTGTATGTTATTGAGTCTAGAGCACTTCACATAATCGTCCACTACCGGATTTTCGCCTTCCATTTTCCTTGCTGGTTGTCTCGGGTACGAGTAAAAGTTGGCAGGGACTAAGGCGAACAAACGGCGATAGAGTAACCACTCGTTAATGGTGAGTAAGTGCTCTCCGGGCAAACACTGAGTTCATCCCCCGATCCAGTAGACTTAATTCAGATGAAACGCAAGGGGAAGCAGAAGAGGCCGCTGTCGCCTCAGCCGTCGCTCACGGTGCGCGTATGGTCCTGGATATGCGGAGTATCGAGAGTCGGCTTGTTCGTGTTCACGTTCGGCAGTGTCATCGTCGGCTACCTCGCGGTGACGTTGTTGAGGAACGATGCCACGATCGTTCCTCGTACCAGGTTAGAGACAACCGATCCGTTCTCCACGCTTTTCACTGTCACGAACGAAGGCACCTTTCCGATAGACGACGTTAGGTTCCACTGCTTCATCCACTACGTGGAGGAACGCCACTACAAGTGGGCGTTCCAAGACCAGCAAGGTTTTATCGACCCCAGGATGGAACCCGTGATCGAAGGCAGGCAGCATCAGGACGTTACCTGCGAACCCGCCGTGATGGGAGCTCGTTTGAGTTGGCCGCCGAATGGTCCGAAGCCTGACTACCATGCAGTGGACTTCCAACTGAGCGTCACGTACAAGCCACGCTACTGGCCTTGGCAGTTGACTACGTGTGAGCGATTCATCGGACGCATCAACGGCCAGGGACAGCTAGTCGATTGGAGTTACCAGGCGGTGTGTTATCGGTTGCCGCCAGGAGTGACCGGTTAAGCGCCAAAGTTCTCGGCATCCAGTTTTGGGAATAAGGTCGGCCAAGGGCTGCGCCGCTTTTGCGTTTGCAGCCCCGCTGGCAGCGTCGTGCGCATCGAGCGAGCTGCGGAACGCGGTATCAACACCGCACCCGGTATGTCTCCTTTTCTCTAAGGCTGGGCAAAGGCCTATAAGTGAGTTGCATCACTTCGACTCGTGACTACGGTCACTGACCTTGTTGTCAACTAGAGAGAGGCTTCTCAAGTTCACGTTGTTGGTTATTTACGGAACCCCCATCCGATATTTGACCGATTGCTTTCCCAGGTTTCGCGGCTCTCCATGCGAACCATTTTCGCTTAACTGAAGGTAGGAGGCATGATGACTTATCGGACCGTTATCAGCTACGTAGTATTGATTTCTCTTGGAATATTTCTTGAAAGTTGTCAGGAATCGCCCACCCTAAGCTCGATCACGGTGACTCCCGCGACGGCCACTGTGGCAATGGGGACACCTGTGCAGTTCACTGCAACCGGGGCCTACACGCACGGCGGACACCCGGTACAAAATAGGGACATCACCGATTTGGTCACGTGGGCATCAACCAGCCCGGGTATCGCCACCATCAACTCTGCGGGACTAGCCACGGGCGTCGGCTCCGGGACGGTCTCTGTAACGGCAACCCTGTCCTCCTCGTACGGCCCTGTGAGCGGGACGGCGAGCCTGAGCGTGACGGGGACGGGCGGAGCTGCCCATGATCTAATCAGCATCGCGATAATTCCCAGCACCCAGGCACTGAATGCGATAGGAGAAGCAGCTCAATTCACTGCTATAGGGACGTTCGACAGCAGCCCCACGACCGAAAACCTCGCCGGGATGGTCACGTGGCAGTCTAGCGACACGGACGTAGCCTCGGTAAGTTCCTCCGGGCAGGCGACGGCCGTCGGCTGTGCCTCCAGTAGCTGCACGGCGACCATCACGGCGAGTGGAATAGCGCAGGACGGTTCGACTATAACGGGGACCGCCACGCTAACCGTGAGCCCTGGATCACCGCCCGCGCCTCGCGCGCTATCTGCCATCACGATCATTCCAGGCTCCGGAACGCAATTCTTGTACGCGCTCGGTGAAACCGCACAGTTCATTGCGATCGGTACCTACAGCGCTAGCCCAACCACCGTAGACATTACCGACCAGGTGACGTGGCAGTCTAGCGACACGGACCTAGCCACGATCACCTCGTCTGGGGGGCTCGCAACGGCGGTCGCTTGCTCATTGCCGGAGCCCTGTCTCACGAATATAACGGCTGAATCGGCAACTGGCCAAGGCGGGTCGACAATAGTCGGAACCTCGAACGTGAGTGTTTATCCCCACGGCGGCGGTTCCAATTTGCCATCCTTGGCCGTGTATGAAGTCGGCGCCGGCACCGGAACAGTCGTAAGCAGCCCGGTAGGGGTAAGCTGCACCTTGGGAGCGGGGTGCACCGGGTATTTCACCTCTGGTTCGTCCGTCCAGCTTACAGCAACACCAGCGGCAGGTTCCAGTTTTGGAGGCTGGTCCGCGAACTGCACCCCGACCCTGGCGTTGACGTGTACGGTGGTGATGGATGGCAACCAAACCGTCGGTGCAATTTTTAACAACTGACGGCCTCAGAAGCAAAGGAAAAAGCGGAGACTCATAAGCACGTGGTGGACGAAATGGATGGAGCCGCCGAGACTGGCGCAACGCCCTCACGCGCAGAGTACTCCGCTTTTGCGCTTGCAGCCCGCTGGCAGGCGTTGCCGCGCAGCGCGTGAACCTGACCCGGAGGCAGCGGTGATGTCGGTGCGGTGTAGAATGCGCGTCTGAACGGAGTTGCCCGAGAGTGTCACCGTTCATAACCAGTCTGTGAGGATGCTTGCGACGCCATCGAACTAAATTGCGAACTAGCTTGCGAACTAACTCGCAACGCAATCACGAGCGAGGGGTCATCATCACCCTAGTCGCGGTGTTCATGCTTTTCGTCGTGGGAGCGATGGCCGCACTGGCGATTGATGTGGTGACGCTGTACACCGCGCGTAGCGAGGCACAACTGGCGGCCGATGGCGCGGCCCTGGCGGGCGCCCGCGTGCTCGCCAACTCGGGGATGACTTCCAACCCCGCGGATGCAACGCTAACGTCCAGCGCCGAAATTCTGGCTTCTGCAGTTGCGATCCAAGTGGCACAGAGCAACCAGGTTGGAGGAAGGAATCCAGTTGCGAGTAACGGGGAGGTCAGTGTCAGTTTCCCGAATATTGGCTTTACCGCGTTCGGGACAAACCCGCACGTAACCGTACAGGTGAAAAGAACCGACCTGC
>Ga0187817_10000927_pt1 | contig 13558 bp, 7 predicted proteins | sample NC_wetland_sal_i_17_FD_132431 | JGI IMG/M metagenome (GOLD analysis project Ga0187817, IMG submission 132431) | Wetland sediment microbial communities from Neuse River Estuary, North Carolina, USA - SO4_2 | ecosystem: Environmental > Aquatic > Freshwater > Wetlands > Sediment | place: USA: North...
CTTCTCGCGCGCAGCTCGAGCCTCGGACAGCTCCTCGTAATAGCGGGAGATCCCTGGCGTGCGATCAGCAAACGCCAGCATCAGCGCTTCGGCGCGGTCGGGTGATTTGATACCGCGCTTGCTCAAATCTGCCTTCGACTCGATCACGATCTTGCCGTGCAGATTCGACTTCCAACGGATCGAAGACAACTGTGAGATCGCCAACTCATCCGTCAGGCCATGTATCTCGCCGGCCTCGAACAGTTCCCGGAGCCGCCAGTAGAGTTGCGCCTTCAGGCCCGAGTAGATATCCGAATCGTCAGACGCCTCGCCCACGTTGACGCCGTTGCAGGGGTAGCCGAGCGCCTCGAGCCGCGGCTTGAAGTTCAGGCCCACGCCGATAGTATCGATGTTCACTTCATCGATCCGATTCTTGAACGGATAGAGAAACTTATTTACCTCAGTAAGCGGGTCCTGGAGCGTCCAGCCCTCCATCGCGATGATCTGGCCACCCTGCCGCACGACCGCAAATGTCTCAGCGCCACCATCGCTGCCCGCCACATCGATGCCGACCATCAGTTTCTTGCCGGGAGGCGGCTCAATACTTTCCCGCGCGGCTTCCAGCCACCTGAGCGAGATGAGCGAGTCCTCCGACTGTTCGGGGAAACTGCCTAAAACGCGAGACTGCCAAAGCGGTGAGTCTTCGCCCCATTCCCACAGCTTCTCGTAAACCCAGCGCCGGGTAACCAAATAGGGCCGCGGCCGATACTCAAAGGTCGATTCATTCTCGGACAACCCCTTCGGAAGGAGCCGCAGACTTTCCAGCGATAGCCCCTGCAGGTTGGGGGTATCGAAGGCGTTGATCGTGAAGGTCCTCCACGACGCGCGGTTGGCAGTGAACGCGCCATAGAATGGGCCGCCAGTCACGGTAGGATTTCCAAGCGCGAGCACACGCACTTGGCCGCCCGCGCGGATGCCTTCGACCGCCTCGTAGACCTCGGCTCTGACGCCCGGCGCTTCATCAAGCACGATCAGAACGTGACCCGAGTGGAAGCCTTGAAAGCGGCTTGAATCATCGGTGGAAAGGCCGACGGCGTAGTTCTGCGGTCCGAGCCTCAGTTCGGTCTGAGTGGGCACTGGAAATTTGAGTTTTCCGTACAACAGAGAGCGCAGCACGGCGCTCTTGATCTCACCCCAGATCACTTTTTCCACCTGCAGCCAGGTCGGAGCCGTGGTGACCACGATTCCATCGCGATGTGCGGTCAACCACCAGAGCACAGCGATCGCTATCGCGTAGCTCTTGCCGGAAGCGTGGCACGCTTTCACGGCCACGCGGCTACGTTTGCCAAGTGCTGTAAGGATTTCGCGCTGCGCCTGCCACAGGTCCGCGCCGAGCACTATCCGGGCAAACAGAGCGGGATCGCGAAGCAGAGAACCCGCAGTGGATCTATTTGGTTTTGGTATCGTCCCTTGAGTCCTTGTTTTCGGCTTCCTCACCTTCCGCCTCCTCGCACCACTTCCTGAAAGTCTCTATCGCCAGCGGTCCACCATGCTTGCCGGTCATCTCGAGCTTCGCCGGCGCCTTGTAGCCGTTTATATCCGCTTTATGCGCCAAGACCTTGACGCCGACCTCGACACTGCGCGGATCCCCCTTGCGGATTCCTGGCTGCAGCGACAAGAACATGTCTTCACAGCGCTCGGTGTCGAGCTTGCGAAGCTCAACCGCCTCGGCGTTGGGGAGGCGAACGATTCCGCGCCGAAACGCGAGGTGAACCGCCTGCATAGAAATGCTGTACTCATCAGTAAACGTCGCGTGTTCTGGAATCGGCACCATTGCCTGCTGCCGGCCATGCGCGACCCCCACGATGTGATCCGCAATCACCTCGTAGCTCATCCCGAGCCGCTTCAGGTGCAGCGTCTCGGCCTCGACCCAGCGCGCGATGATGCTTCGGTTGGTCAGCAGCCTCGGCTTGTTGGTCCGGCGAATGGTTCCGTCCGAATTGCGTGGCTTGTTGCGCATCTCACTTCACCAGCGCGGGCTTCAGCCGGAGCACTGCCATGCGCTCCAGGGCTACTGCGACGAACGGCGGTGACTTTTCAATCGCGTAGCATCGGCGTCCCAACTGCTGCGCCGCGACCAGCTGAGAGCCGCTGCCCGAGAAGGGCTCGTAGCAAATGTCACCACGTTCGGTGTGCATCTCCATTGGCAGCGCAAAGAGTTTGCAGGGCTTCGAGGTGGGATGCGCATCGGTCTCGACCTCAGAGCTCGGAATTGCCCAAATCGTCGTCGGAAACTCGCCCGCTCGCTTGCCAACCTCCGCCCTGAACGTCTTGGGCTTCTCGCCTCTAATCCAGCCGAACAGGCACGGCTCGTGCTGCCAGAGATACAGCGAATACGTCAGCACTGGCCGAGTCTTGACCCAGATAATCTGCTCGTGAACAAATGCCCCGGCCTCGTTCCAGACCGATTCGATCATCATCTGACGGCGCGATGCGTGCCAGCAGTACCAGGCGGCGTTGCGCTCAATCGCATGCTTGATCGCCATGTCCACGAACCCGCGATACAGCTCGATGCCCGAATCTTCGCTGTTCTTGACGTCGGCGCTGTTCGATTCCAGGTACTCGCCCGACCAATCTTTGTTTCGGTTTGCGGCGCCCTTGTTTCCCCAGCTTTGCGGATGCGAGCCGCCCGTGTAACCGACCGCGTACGGCGGATCGGTCGCGAAGAGAACAGCCCGCTCGCCGTTCATTAGCCGCGCGACATCGTCGGCATTCGTTGAGTCGCCGCATAACAGGCGATGCTCGCCAAGCCGCCATAGCTGGCCGGTTTCGGTGCCCCATTTTTTCTGTAGTTCACCCGCCCTGTCGATCTGCGCGGGAGGTTCGATGAAGTCTTCCGGATGAATGAGCCGCCACACTTGGTCACCGGCGGTGCGCCGCAGAAGCTCTTCAACTGCCGGGCTGTCGGATCGGACTGTCTCAAGGAGCTTGCCGATCCTTTCGGTGTCCGCCCCTGCCATCGCCGCCAACGGATCGAGCGTGAGCAGGAGTTTGTCGGCTTCTTCTTCGGTGACGTCGAGCACCAGCACCGGAACCATCGCCGACGGTGTTGTCTCCGCACGCAAGTGTCCATCGATGAGTTGCAGCCTGCCGTCGGGCAGTTCCCTTGCGATCAGCGCATCCGCATACCCAACCTCTGCAAGTAACCCGCGTAGGGCAGCAGACTGCGCCTTCGGATGGACCCGCCAGTTTTTTGGATTTGCGAGTAAATCTCTCGCACGTACTCGTCTCAACTCCTTAATCCGATCTCGTATCTGCATCTGCCGCCTCCTCCTGCATCCACGTTTCCCACCTTCAAAAAAACGAGCCCAGCTCGACAACCGCGTTTCTTGCGGCGTCGGACTGGGCTCGAGTCCTTCGATACCCTGTACTCTTAGATTCTCGTTAGGACGCTCACATGGTTCGCCCCCTCGCAAATTCAGACTAGCATGACTCATTGACCGAGTCGAAGGCCGATCCTGAGAGCGTTGCCAGCAAATCGCTGATCGTGAGATTGACTAGAGCAATCGGATCGAACCCGTGGTTACTGGGTCTAGCTCATTTGTATCGCCAGATGGCTTTCACGAGCGCTGATCCACTTTTTACCTGGTCCAGTTTGATCGTGGGTGTAGTGCCAGCCATTGGCGACCATGGCTCCGAACGTGGACTTCTTGGACAGGTCGTTGGTTGGGTCCTCTTTGAAGATGAGCAAATCCCAGGAGCGCCTTCCTTCAGGCCGCCCAAATCAGACGTATTCAGCGCGGTCGCTCGCAGCCAGTCCTAGGGTGTCCGTGTATTTGTATTAATGATGCGCATAGATCGGATTCGCAGTCATTCAAGGTTATGAGTTTAGCTAATATTTGAATCAAACCGATCTCGGAGCTCAGATCGTTTTGTCAACCACCCCATAGCGTCAACCAGATGCAGAGCAAAAGCATTAGGTCGTCTAAATCAGTGGAGAGCAGTTCGCATCAGACTGCGGCATCCGCCAATCATACAATCTGGAGACGGTAGGAAATCGGCGCGAGACGCGGCGCGTTTGCGCTCGAAGGGCACCAGAGAGAGAGCAAGCTCACGCTGGATGCGTCTGATCTGATCGGGATTTTCTGCGCGCGCAGAAAACTCGGTTCGCTTCAGGTCCCGAAGCACGCAAGGCGGACGATGTCTTCAAGACAGACGCGGACAGAATGTGCACAGCGCACATTCTGTCCGTCGATGATCGTAAGGGCTGTCCGGGCCGCTCAGCTCCCTGTAGCGATCTTCTCCTGGTAGACAAGAATTTCTACCCGGCGGTTGCTTCGCCGCCCGCGCGAGGTGCTGTTATCGGCAATTGGCTTGTTCGCACCGTAGGAGACCACACGAACTTGCGTCGGGTCGACGCCTTCCTTGCCGACCAAGTATCCGGCGACTCCCTCGGCTCGCCGCTGTCCGAGTTCGTAGTTGTAATCCTCCGCGCCGACGCTGTCGGTATGCCCGGCAACAACGAAAAGGCGCCCCGACGCCGACTTGGAGTCGGCCGGTCCCTCGAGATCCTGGTAAAATCCATCGATCTCGTGCTTGGCGTTCCTGGTCAAAGCAGCGGACCCGAAGGCGAAAGTCGGCCCGTTACTTGAATCCAGGACCAGGCGCTTCTCGAGGTGGAGATTCTGCAATCCGGCGAGGGCTTTGTCAGCCTTAGCATCGGTGTTGTTCAGCTGGCCCGTGATTGGGTTCAGCTTATCCTGGACCCAACTCCGGGTGGCGATGCATCCATTGGCAGTGAAAAGCAAAACCGCCAACGCGAAGATCCAGGGAAGCCTGACAGCGTCCCATAAACGACCCTTCTCGGCGCTTATGCCTTCGTCTCGCAGCGTATGAAAAACGCGCAGCAGAGCGGGTTGGTTTTTTGTTGCGTCCTGAACATTGTGGCTTGTTGGCATGGTTCACCTTTGAATCGCGATCTCTCCAGGCGCCAAATCGTCGTGCGAAGAGTTACGCAAACCGTGTGCCGTAATATGATTGGGGGAAGACCAGGCAAGATAAGCGCACTTTGAAAGCTGCCCGCTTTTCTTGCAGTGAAGAGGGGAAATTTTACAAACGCTCTCCGGTACGCCGGCGCGGTGGGCGAGTCTCTAAATCTTTGCCTACAACGGAGTGGGCCGGGGTAGAGCGGTCAGGCGTCAGCTATCAGCTTTGGCCGGGCTGTGCTTCGCGGGGCGAGCTTGCGCGCGTTCGCAAACCCATCTCACGATCACGTCCGGTTTCGCCGGCAGAATGCGACCGGCTTCGCCTACGAATCCCTCCCATTGCGAAAGCAAAGACTGGCTGACCGCGACCAGCGTGGGCAGCCCCGCGCATACAGCTTCGGCCAACTCCGGACGCAGGCCGCGCCCTTCGGCCTCCTGGTGTCCGAAGCGGTTGACGATCAGTACGTCGGGACGTGAGCTGATGGCGACTCTGAGCAGGCGCGCGGCGTTGGCCAGCGAGTCCGGATCCAGCGTGCAGCCGCTTGCGCCGGATCCGCGCGGCAGGTCGAGCCTGACACGCTCGCCGCTCGCAATGTCCTCCACGTACATGCTGCGCTTGCCGGCGGGCGTCGGCGCGCCGAAGTGCTGCAGCAGCCCCGCGACACGGATTCCTTTTGAACGAAGCAGATCCGCCACCGACACAAGCACCGCGTCGACGTCGAGGCGCTCGCCGAAGAGAATCCCGGCGATATCGCCCCGAGGGAAAGGCTCGGCATGCATGGGTTGAACTCGCGCTGACAAGATCGGGCACGCGTCGGAAAAAATCAAGCACTTTAAATCTGTCAGGTTGTTGGGTAGCAGCCGAAAGTGACAGTATAGGGAAGGCGCGCCGCTATGCCGCACGGCGCCAAGTACGTGTCCTAATCGGATTCGTTCCGATCCGACCGCTGATGGCCGAAAGACCACTCGATTCCGATCGCTCCCGGATTGTCCGCGCGAATGTCTTGCGCGGTATTTGGGCTCCGGTAGCCGCGCTCGCGGCTTGCGGGCTGTTGCTGGTTTTTCTCAACGGCTTGTCACGGGGGCTGGACTATCACGCCGTGACCCAGGCGCTGCGGGCAACCCCGGGCCGGCTCGTCTGGATTTCTGTTTTACTGACGGGGCTGAGCTATCTCGCGGTAGTCGCACGCGATCTGTGCGCATTGAGTTATGCCGGGGTGAAAGTTTCGACGCCGGCTCTGCTGCTCGCATCGTTCTGCGGCTCGGCGCTCGGCAACGCGGTCAGTTTCAAGGCCCTTACCGCCGATGCGGTGCGCGATCGGGTGTATGGCGCGGTCGGCGTTCGGCCGGAGCATACCGCTCGCGTCCTGCTCTTCATCAACCTGGCATTCGGCGTTGGGCTCGGGGTGTTCGCGGCCGGGAGTGTGATGCTGGCGGGTGGTGCGATAGGGCGCCTGCTGCCGGTCCCGCTCATATGGATTCGATGCGTTGGCGCGGTGGGACTGCTGGCAATCCTTGCGATCCTGCTGCGGCGGGCATGGCGGCGCGAACCGGTGGTGGTTGGGCGACTTTCGATCGAGATGCCGTCGCTCGCGATCACGATCCTTCAGCTTCTGGCGAGCATCATCGATTTGGCCGCGGCTGCGGCAGCATTCTGGTTCCTGCTACCGAGGGCACAAATCGATTTCTTCAGTTTTGCGGCCGTCTTTTCGGTGGCGACAGTGTTGGGCGTGATCAGCCGTGTTCCCGGCGGACTCGGAGTGTTCGAGGTTGCGGTTTTTCTGGCTCTGAGGCCGTTTGTCCCGGCCAACCAGTTAGTGGCTGTATTGCTGATTTATCGCGGCGTGTACTTCGTGCTGCCACTGGTGCTTGCTGCGGCCTCAATGGCCGGGTTGGAACTGAGGAGCGCGCCCGGCGGTTTTGGCTCGAAGGCGGGGGAACGCGTCTGGCTGGGAGCCGGACTTCTCGCACCAATTTTTCTAAGCGCCGTAACCTTCGCGGTGGGTGCGATGCTGGTGGTATCGGGCGCGACTCCGGCGCTGGATTGGCGCCTGGCGGCGTTGCAGGGTGTGCTGCCGCTGTGGGCGGTCGAAATTCCGCACTTGCTTGCTACTCTGGCCGGCGTTTTTCTGTTGTTCGTTGCGCGCGGCTTGTATCACCGGCTCGACGGCGCGTGGTGGCTTGCGCTGATCATCGCGTTGGCCAATGTCGCGTTCAGTCTGGCAAAAGGGCTGGCATTCGGCGAAACGGCGGCGATCGTTTTCCTGGTCTGTCTTCTGCTGGCCGCGCGCCGCGAGTTCACCCGTCCGGCCGCGTTCATGCATCAGCCGTTTCGGTTGGGCTGGTTCGTAGCGATCGCCGTCGTCATCGCGTGCGCGATCGGGATCCTGCTGTTCGCCTTTCGTGACGTCGCCTACCAGCGCGAAATCTGGTGGCAGTTCGAGTTCGACGCGCAGGCGTCGAGGTCATTGCGGGCTATTCTTGGAGCGTCGATTCTGGCGCTCGGGATTTCGCTATGGCAGTTGATCCGGACGGCGCCCGGGCGTGTCGAGCCGCCGTCGGAGCAGGACCTTTGGCGCGCCTGTGCCATCATTCGCGGCCAAGAGCGCAGCGCCGCGACGCTGGCGATGATGGGAGACAAGAGCTTCCTGTTTTCCAGTTCGGGAAGTTCCTTCCTCATGTATGCCAAGCGCGGCCGGAGCTGGGTTGCGCTGTTTGATCCGGTGGGGCCTTGCGAGGAATGGCCGGAACTGGTCTGGCGCTTCGTCGAACTGGCGGACAATCATGGCGGGCGCGCGGCATTCTACCAGGTTCGTCCCGATAGCCTGCCGCTCTACCTCGATGCCGGGTTGAGAGTCGTGAAAGTCGGCGAAGAGGCCTGCATCTATCTCGATCGATTCAACCTGGAAGGTTCCGAGCGCTATGGACTGCGCCAGGCGTTGAAGCGCGGCGAACGAGAGGGCGTGACGTTTCAAATTCTGCCGCCACCGCGGGTATGCCAGCAGCAGCATGTGCTCAACGAGATCTCGGACAGGTGGCTCGCGCACCATCGCGGCGCCGAACGACGATTCTCGGTGGCGGGTTACGAGCCGCGGTTCGTTGCGGCCCAGTCGGTGGCGTTGTCATGGCAAGACGGCAGGCCGCTGGCGTTCGTCACCTTCATGACAACCGATCTACAGAGCGAGGCTACGATAGGCCTCATGCGGCAGGTGCCGGGCGCGCCGCCATACACGATGGAGTTGATGCTGACGAAGTTGGCGCTAGAGCTCAAAGCCCGGGAGTTCAAGACGCTCAGCCTTGGGATGGCGCCATTGGCGGGGATCGCGCGAACCCCGCTCTCATCAAGGTGGCATCGGATCGCAGGCCTGGTATGGGAGCATGGCAAGCCGATCTATAATTTTCAGGGTCTGCGCAGCTTCAAGAACAAGTTCCGTCCGGTCTGGGAACCGCGCTATCTGGCGGCATCGGGCGCGGCCGGTCCTTTCATCACGCTGGCGGACGTGGCAGCGCTCGCCAGCGGATACAGCCGGGGTCCTTCGGCGACATGATTGGACTGGGTCGCGCGCTAGCTTTCACCGCGGCCGTATCCTGCTTGTGCGCTTCGCCGGCTTACGCACTCAACACCGGCCGCTACGGAGGCATCAGAGTAGCCGAGCCGAAGGGCCAGGTGCGCGCCGTCGTAATCTTCTTTTCGGGGCGAAGGGGATTGTCGGCGGCAGATGAGACGGCGGCACAGGCGATAGCGAAGGGCGGGGCACTGGTTGCCGAAGTCGATAGCAGAAAGTATTTGGGCCGTCTCGATAAGCTCAACGAGAAGTGCCACGAGCTGGTTTACGATGCCGAATGGCTCAGCCGTGAGCTTCAAAGGGAGCAAAGGCTTCCAAATTATCTGACGCCGATGGTTGCCGGAGTGGGCGAGGGCGGGACGCTGGCCGAAATGAACGTGGCCGAAGCTCCAGCAGCCACAATTGCGGGCGCAGTATCGCTCGATCCCTCCGAGACAATCGCCAGCAGGCGGCCAATTTGTTCAGACCTGCCCAAGACGGCGCGCAGAGGCGGATTTCGCTATGGTGCGCCGAAAAAATTGCGGGGCTTCTGGGTCGTCGGACTCACGCATGGGGTGCGCAGGGCCGATCGCGAATACATCATGAGGTTGCGCAGCAAGGGCGCGCCGATCGATCTGCACGAGATGGCGCCCAGCATGACGGCCGGCGACGCCTTGCGAACGTTGTTCGAGCCGTATCTTGCGCCGCCCCGGCCGGCTGCCACGAGCCTTCCAAAGGTTGGCGATATTTCCGGGTTGCCACTGGCCGAACTGCCGGTTGACCATCCGTCGAAGCTGATGGCGGTCATCCTGTCGGGCGACGGCGGATGGCGTGACCTCGACAAGACCATCGCGGAAGACCTTCAACGGCAAGGCGTACCGGTCGTTGGTTTGGACAGTCTGCGATATTTCTGGAGCAAAAAGACCCCGGAGCAGACCGCAAGCGTAGTCGCGTCCATGATCGAGACGTTCATGGTCAGGTGGCGCGCCGACAAGGTCGCGTTGATCGGTTATTCATTCGGGGCCGATGTGATCCCGTTTGCCTACAACCGATTACCAGCGGGCTTGCGTGACCATGTGGTTTTGATCGCGTTGCTGGGACTCTCGAAATTTGCAGATTTCGAAATCTCGGTTGGCGGCTGGCTGGGCGAACCGCCCGGAAGCGAAGCACTGCCGGTGTTGCCGCAAGCGAGCAAAATTCCGTCGGGCTTGATGCAGTGCTTTTACGGGCAGGACGAAACCGACACGGCGTGTCCTACGCTTGCGTCGCGAGGCGTCGAAACTTTCCGCAGGAACGGCGGCCATCACTTCGACGGCAACTATGGCGCACTCGCCGAACTGATACTGGCCGGCTTCAAGGAGCGCGCTGGACTATCCTCCGGACGGAAAACAGCCTCCGTCGAATCCGGCGCGGGCCTGTCACGCTAGCGGAACCACAGGATGTGAGCATCCTCAAGCGGAATGCTCGCTCCTGAATACCATGGAACGATGCGCGGGATGTAGTGCGATACCGGGCGCGACGCGGGTACTTCGCCGGCATAGATTTGCCACCTTGTAGAAGGCTCGGCGCCGTCCGTGTGCGTCATGTCCGAGACAAAAGGAAGCCCCCCGTCGATCGGATCCGCATAGAGTTGTACGCGTACCCAGTCGGCACGCATCGCTCCGAGATCCACCTCGAGCTTGAGCGAGTGCATTGATGGAGAACTTGCGACGCGAAGCTGGCCGAACCTAAGCGACGCCCAGTGCTCCGCCAACGCTCGCTCCCATTGGAGCAAGGATCTGCCGTAGGCTCCGCGATCGCTGGAGCGCTGGCGATATGCCGCGGCAGCAGGGAGGTAATATTCCTCGGTGTATTCGCGAACGGCTCGATTCGCTGAAAACCGCGGCGTCAGACGCGCCATGCTTTCGCGCATTGCGGCGATCCACTCGCCGGGCAGGCCACTCGGGCCGCGGTTGTAGAATGCCGCGATGACCTTGTTCTCGAGGATGTCGTACAGTTGTGCCGCTTCGGTCGCGTCCCACGCCGGGTCATCGCCATGCTCCTTGCCATCGCCCAACGCCCAGCCGACCTGCGGCGAATATGCCTCGGCCCACCAGCCGTCAAGTTCTGACAGATTGAGGCCACCGTTCACGAGCACTTTCATCCCGCTCGTGCCGCATGCCTCCCAAGGCCGGCGAGGAGTGTTGATCCATAGATCAGCACCCTGTACCAGGCGCTCGGCGAGAACCAGATCGTAGTCGCTGAGAAAGACCGCATGAGGCCGCACGTCGGGGTGCTGGACAAACTCAACCCAGGCCTTGATCATCGCCTGGCCGGCGGTGTCTTGCGGATGGGCCTTGCCCGCGATCACCAGCTGAACCGGCCGTTGTGCATTGGTCAGAATGCGAACGAGGCGCTGCGGGTCATGCAGGAGCAGATTAGGGCGCTTATATGTTGTAAATCGGCGGGCAAAGCCCAGCGTCAGGGCGTCTGGATCGAAAACATTCTCTGCGACTTTTGGATCTGCGCCGCGAGCGGCAAGCTCGCTGGCGAGGCTCTCCCGCACGAAGTGAACCAGTTCGATACGGTTCTTCGCGCGAAGTTCCCACAGTGCGCTGTCCGGGGCACGGCGTATATCATCTGCGACAGTCTCCATGGCCCCGCGCCAACGCTCGCGGCCACAGGTCTGCGTCCATAGGGCGTCGGCAGCCGCCGAATCCCAACTCGGTGTGTGGACTCCGTTGGTAACATATCCCACCGGCACCTCGGGCTGGGGCCAGCGGGGAAAGAGCGGCTGGAAAATTCGCCGGCTCACGGTGCCATGGAGACGGCTGACTCCATTGATCGCCCCGCTGCCGCGGATAGCAAGGTAAGCCATGTTGAAGGGTTCATTTACATCATCAGGAACGGCGCGACCCAGTGCCAGGAATTGCGACAGGCTGATGCGGAGGCGTTCGCGCGCGTATCGCTCGAGATAGCGGCCAATCAGGCTGGGCGCGAAACGGTCGAAGCCGGCATCCACAGGTGTGTGAGTGGTAAAAAGGTTTCCGGCGCGCGTAACTGCCAGCGCGACCTCAAAAGGCTGCCCGCTTTCCTCCATGAAGCTTTGCGCGCGTTCCACAACCGCGAAGGCCGCGTGACCTTCGTTCAGGTGACAGACTTCCGGCTTGATGCGGAGGCTTCGCAGCAGGCGCCAGCCGCCGAGTCCGAGCACCAGTTCCTGTGTCAACCGGAGTTCAGGTCCACCGCCGTAGAGTTCGCTGGTGATGCCGCGGTAGGCCGGCGGGTTTGCCGGGTCGTTGCTATCGAGCAAATAAAGCTTTAGCCGGCCGACTTGTGCCTGCCAGGCGCGCAGCCAAAGCTTTTGACCGGGCAAGATGACGCTCAACCTAAACCACTCGCCATCTTCGTTACGCACGGGAGTGACGGGCAATTGGCCGGGATCGTTGTAGGGGTACAGGGCTTGCTGGCTTCCGTCGGCGTGGATGACCTGGCGAAAGTAACCCTGCTGATAAAGAAGTCCCACTGCTACCAGTGGCACACCCAAATCGCTCGAAGCTTTCAGTTGATCTCCAGCCACGTTACCCAGGCCCCCGGAGTAGATGGGAAGGGCTTCGCTAAGTCCAAACTCCATGCTGAAGTAGGCAACGCAGCTCAGCTGCGAGCCGCTGTGGGTGCGCTGAAACCATGCCTCGGTCTTCAGGTATTGCCGCTGTCCATCAAGGAGTTCGCGAACGCGCTCGCTGAATTCCGGGTCACTTTCCAGGGCCTTTAGTTTTGTGCGCGAAGCTGTCTGCAGCACGACCCATGGGTTGTGGGTAAGCGCCCACAACTCCGGCTCGATCTTGCTCCATACCGGATCGGTCGTGTGGTCCCAGCAGTTGCGAAGATCCAAAGCCAGCTCCGTCAGCGGTTCCAGAACCCTGGGTTGTGATTCCAGCAGATAGCTGTCTGGGTTTCTCATGGACCTATTCCTATGCTGAAAGAGAACTGGCGCGCAGCCATTTTCAGATCCGCAGGCATCGCCGCCAGCGATTGCTGTGATGACTTGCGTCCTGCCAATCCGCTGTTGTCAAAATGGCCATTGCCAATTCGTGATGTCTTGAAGGTCGATGCCGAACTCGTAGGCATGGCTCTTCGCCGCTATTTGAGAGTTGAGCAGGGCTTCGCGAACGCTGGCTCCCGTGACCTGGAAGCGAGGCATCCGGTCGATGGCGTCAATTGCGAGGCTGAATCGGTCGGTCTGGTTCAGGATGGCCAATTCCAGCGGCGTATTGATGTTGCCTTTCTCCTTGTAGCCACGCACGTGAATGTTGTGTTGCCCAGGCCGGCGATACGTAAGCCGATGAATCAGCCATGGATACGAATGAAAGTTAAAGATGACCGGCTTGTCGGGCGTGAAGATGGCCTCGAACTCCCGATCCGTCAGACCATGAGGATGTTCCGTATTGGGGACCAGCCTGAAAAGGTCTACCACGTTTACGAATCGCACTCTGACGTCGGGCAGATGCTCGCGCAGCAATGCCGTGGCGGCCAGAGACTCCATCGTCGGCACGTCGCCGCAACTCGCCATGACCACATCGGGCTCGGCGCCCTGGTCGTTGCTGGCCCAGTTCCAAATGCCGATGCCCTTCGTGCAGTGCTCGATCGCCGCTTCCATGTCCAGGTACTGGAGATGCACTTGTTTGTCCGCAACGATGACGTTCACGTAATTGACGCTTTGCAAGCAGTGGTCAGCGACCGACAGCAGGCAGTTAGCGTCAGGTGGCAAGTAGATGCGGACGACACCGGGGCTCTTGTTGGCAACCACATCGAGGAAGCCGGGGTCCTGGTGCGTGAAGCCGTTGTGATCCTGGCGCCAAACCAGCGCGGTGATCAGCAGGTTAAGCGACGACACCTTGGCGCGCCACGGCAGTCCGTTGCATTTTTCCAGCCACTTGGCGTGCTGGTTAAACATCGAGTCGATCACGTGTATGAACGGCTCGTAGCTGTTGAGCAAGCCGTGGCGGCCGCTAAGAAGGTAACCCTCCAGCCATCCTTCGACGGTATGCTCGCTCAGCATTTCCATCA